>Ga0164293_10005065_pt1 | contig 11219 bp, 15 predicted proteins | sample GEODES118metaG_FD_111487 | JGI IMG/M metagenome (GOLD analysis project Ga0164293, IMG submission 111487) | Eutrophic lake water microbial communities from Lake Mendota, Wisconsin, USA - GEODES118 metaG | ecosystem: Environmental > Aquatic > Freshwater > Lake | place: USA: Lake Mendota...
GCCGGCACAATCGCAGGGCTGGCTTTTGGGCAGATCAACAAAGAGAGGGAGAAGCGCGAGGCGTATGAGAAGGGCCTGTGGACCTACAATGCCTACCTCGAACGACCGACATCCGATGACTCGCACCCCACCCCTTGATCCTCGCGGCAGTGAAGAGGCCGGCATGGCCGGGCCACTCATCAAGGCGCCCGTCAAGCCGGGCGACAGCTACTTGCTGGTAAACGACCGCGATCAGGACATCGAGGCCTACGACCACGCCGGCAAATTGCTCTGGAAGTGCGCCGCGCTTGCTCGCGGACAAGGCCCGGACAATGACTGGCGAACGCGCAACAGCGACACCCCGCCTGGCCTTTACAGAATTGGCCAGATCCACAGAGACTACGAAGAGTTCGGCCCTAGGCCGGCGTTTAATACAACACTGATGAGCTATGGCTGGTATAGTTTCGACCTGATCGAACTGGAAAACCAGGAAGCGAAGCATGGCCGCGCCGGAATCATGCTGCACGGCGGCGGAACTGCTTGCGGATGGCCTGGGGCCTGGGCGCAAAGGCAGCGACTATTCTCGACGCACGGCTGTATCAGAATGCACAACGTCGATTTACGGGACAAGGTGCTACCGCTGACAGGGAAAGGCATCGTCTACGTTGGCGTGCATCAGGAGCGCTGACATCAAAAAGCCCGTGACGCTTAATGCACGTCACGGGCTCGTTGAGCGGGGTGCTTAGCACCCCTATCGGCTCAGCCCTCTTGATCGAGCAGCGGAGTGCCGGACTCCTCGACGGGCTCGCCCTTGCGGCGGCGGGAACGGATCTCGTCAACCTCCTCGGTCATGGTGAGGAGGATCTGAGCGCCAGGGCCAACGAACTCTCCGGTGGGGTACTCCACGGAGAACACGCGGCCGGGCTCCGCGCCGATCTGGCGGCAGGCCAGTTGCGACACCTGCAGCATTCCAGTGCCGACGACACGGGCACGCTCGCGGCCTCGGTGCTGGGATGCCTTGCCGGCGGTCTCGCTACCGGGCAGGAAGCCCTGGGCGGCCAGGAGCGCCTGATTGAGCTGAGACTTCAGCACTCGCTCCTTGCCTTCCGCGTTCACCGAGTAGTAGCCGGCGGCGTAGGCAATGTCACCCAGGCTCCGGCCCTCGGACTTCAGCTTCTGGGCAAATGCCAGAAGATCCTCTCCGGTCTTGCGCTCAGGCTGCTCGACGCCATCGGACTCCTCGGAATCGTCGGCTTCAGCTTCGGAATCCCCTTCGTCGCCGGCCAGGGACGCCTCTTCGGCGCTGTCTTCATATTCCGTAAACGGATTTTCGTCGAGAATGGGATCTTCGACGATCGGCTCGGGGGTGACGGTGGCTCGCTTGGTGGGCATGGTGCATTGAATGCGGTTCGCTCAAAAGCGTAGCACGCCATCAACGAGCAAGCAACGGGTAAAGCGCGTCAAGGCCAGCACGAAAAATCGGATGGCCGCCTGACATGACAGCTCGTTGGTGATGCAGCAACAGGCCGCCAGCAAACTGCATCCAGCCCTGGCTCAGGTCCGGCAGGTTCCAGACGTGTTCTTTCACGCCGTCAACCGACAGCATGAAATTGATGCCACGCTCGACCTTCAGGCCAGTCACGGCATCGACCCCAAACCCATAACTGCCCTGCTGCATCTGCCAGCCATCGCGCACGCGAGCCGTGGTCTCTTTCACCTTGCCGGCCAGCCTGTCCGCCTTGGCAAGATGCTCGCAGATACCGTGCATCATTTTGTCATTGGCATTGTAGTCGCAAAGATAAGCGTACCTTGCCTGGAAGTTCTCAGCCTGATTGCTTTTCCAGTCGCTCAAGCTCAAGATACCATCGACCTCGGCAACAAGGTCAGGCGTGAAACCATAGCAGCCGCCAGGGTGGATCATTGGCCGCTCGATCACGTAGACCTTGCCGATGCGTGGGCCGACGTGCTTACGCCATTGCGCGTAAATAGTTTCCGCCTCTGCGCAAAATCCGCCTTTCGTGCGCTCGTCGGGCAGGCCAAGGCCATGCGCGATAAGGGCGTGAACTTCCGTCCCAATAGCAGCACGGATGTCCCGCACTTGCTCCATGAAATACTCGGCGCCTCTTTCGTTAAGCCCTTTGCGCATCAATGACTTACGCCATGGCGTCTTGTCAAAATCCTTGCCGCCACCCAAGGCAATAATGTGTGACGACGATGGCACTTCGATCGGGCCGGCCTGGGCCTGATAGAAGTATTTGTGATCTTCTTCTCTAAAAAAAACTCCCGACTGAGCCGGGAGTAGTTGCAGTTCAGGCATGGGGTGCTTAGAAGCCGGGGGGAAGGTACTGAGGGGCAGGGCGGGAACCGTCCGGGCTGTTCAACACCATGTCGCGCTGTTGGCCAGTGTCGGAGGGATAGTGGATCGCTCCGGGCATCGGCTGAACGGGGGCAGGCGGGGCCATGGGGGCGGGTGCTTGCGGCTGCTGATACACCGGCTGGGCAGGGGGAGCAGCGGGGGCGGCAGGGGCAGGAGCGTACTGCTGCGGAGGCGCCTGAGGAGCGGGGGCAGGAGCGTACTGCGGGGCAGGTTGCTGAGGCGCGTACTGCGGCGCTGGCTGCTGAGGTTGCGCCGGATAGCCCTGTGGGGCCTGGGCCTGCTGATACTGCTGGGCGCTTTGCTGTCTCGCGGCAGCGCTCTGCTGCGTCTCGACCAGGGTCGAAAGGCGACCCGAAAGGATCGGCTTGCTCTTGCCCGAGGCAGACTGGCCGCCCTGCTGCGCATAGAGCGCAAAGTCGAGCTTGATGCAAGGCTGGCCGCCTCGATCCTGCGCGTACTGGCCGGCATTAAAGGCGGCGTTCAACTCCTGCAGAGTGGCGTAGCTGATCTCAACATTGCCTTTGTAGTCAGGCTGGTTGGCAGCGGTCTTGCGATCGTTAAGCCAGAGGGCAGCCTGATTGGGGCGGTACTGAGGCTGTTGCTGTTGGGAATAGCTCATTGGGGGAGAACGGGGAGCGGTTGAGTGGCGTAAGCGATGACGGGCGGCATAGGCGCGGGCATGTGAGCCTGCGCGTACATTGCAGGAGGGGCCTGCACTTGCTGTCCAGGCGCCGGCCAAGCGGCAGGGACTTGCACGCCACCAGGGAATCCTGGCAGGGCTTGCGGCTGAGCCGGTGAATAACCCGACCCGCTATTGCCATCGTCGTCGTTTTCGGCGCAGATAGCAAGCAAGGCAAACAGATTGTAACGAACACCGTAAGTAACGGCGGCGCCAATCTTCTGCAGCGAAGTAGCGTCAGGAACAGGGAAGTCCGAAGACAACTCCTCGCCACCACTGATTAGAGCGAGCGTCGTGCGGACGGCCCAGCAATTGCCGTCGAAAGCGAGCTGAGAATAAATCGTCACGCCCTGCTCAAGCAGGGGAGGCTTGATCGTCTTAAGCAAAGACGGAAGGGACATATATTGCGACTTCAGGTAGTCGTTTTTACTGTCCTTCACAAGGTCTCCGAAAAGCGGAGCAGCGGCAGCAAGCCGCTCAAGCAGCGATGCGCTGTTGTGATGTTGCATGATCTGCGGTGGCGGGGCAACAGGCTGTGCGGCGACCGGCTGAGGCATGAGTGGAGCTTGCGCCGGAAGTGCCGGCGAGGAAGAAGGGGTGCGTGCCATAAAGAACGGATGAACAACGGAACGATAACATGGACAGGTCAGGTCCGCATGGAACGCTTTTCATTGGATGCCCAAGCATTGCACGCTTGGCACCCGCTGTCAAGCGTTTTAGTCGGGGTACTTGCCCAAGGCAATAAAACGTTTCTCTGTCCACTCCCCGAGACCAGCAGCAACAAGCTGATCCATGGCCGCCTTGATATGCGAAGAAGTAATGTCCTTGCGGTAACGCGACGGGATGCAGCGAGACAGAAACTCGGTCGCCGTTACACTGCCGGTGCCCATGGCGTAGACGTGGATGCGGCGCGTCAGCTCAAACGTGCCATGTCGCTGCATCTGTGACTCCTGCTGCTCGACAATCGCGTAACTCTGTAGCAAGTCAACCAGTACCACGGCGCGAGCAAGCGTGCGCTTAGGCAAGTACAGCTCATCTTCCTTCTCCTCACCGCCGGCCACAGCGCAAAGGTGCATGGTCAAAGCGATCTGTAGAATGTATCCAAGTCGCTTGCCAAGTACGGCTCGCTGTGACTCCAGCGGAACTGTCTGTGATTTTTCCCAAGTATCCCGCGACAGCAATGCGAACAACTCCACCGCTTCGCGCTCAAGCCTTAGTACAAGCGGCGGAATGCCAAGGCAGCGCAAGTAGAACTCTTCCAAGCACTGCCCTGCAACGTGAACAGTCTGTATCTCCTCCGGCGTGCGGAAGAAGTTGGGCTCGACGTATTCATTGGTGATCGGCAGCACGAGGCAGCGAGCGAACAAGCCGGCGTCATCCCCTCCTTCCATCATTCGCCGGAACACGCCAGGCTGCACGCCGCCAAGTAAAGCATTCTGAACCTTGCCATTGATCGGCTTGCTTCTGCGCCCGACGCGATGCTGTGAGCTAACGCTACCGTCAAATAGGCACAAAAATGTTTCCTTCCCTCGTCCCTTGCCGGTCGTCTTGTACTCGTCGAAGTTGCCAAGAATTGACTTTATCTCTTCAGAGTAAATGAACGTTGCGAGTCCGTTTCTGTGATTGTCCCCAAGAATGCCGTTAAGTGATTCTGTCGTAAAGTCGTCGATGCAAGTGCGAAGCGCCTCAGGCTTCTCGGGGCGTTTGTTTTTTGGAAGCGAACCGTAGCGCATTTCGTATTCGTGCTCTTCACTCGTCGATATTTGATCGTAGTGAGCTTGCACAAGGCGCAGTCGCTCGCGGCACAGATGGCGCATGATTGGGCTCTTGCCGCTACCGCTCGGTCCTGATAGCAGCGTCCAGATAACAGGCTCCTTCACAAAAAGTCCGTCCCCAGCGTCAACACGATGTCCCGCTCGAACACAGCCGGCGGCAGTGGTGAGCACTACCCCAACCGCTGTCATGGGATCGCAGGCCAGGTTGCCGGTGAGATCTTCTATGGCCTGGCAGATGTTTTCAGGCAGATAGTCAGCAAGGTTGATAGCACGGCGGCGCACTTCCAGCTCCTGCCGCTTCCCAATCGCCAGGCGCGAGCTAAGAGCCTCAGCTTCCACCCGCCGGTCTTCATCGAGCGCGTCCCAGATGCGAGAAACATCAAAAGGGGAAGCATCGTGAGCGCTTGCAATGTCCGCAATGGCGGTCTTAATATCGGCAGCAGACTCCGATCCGCTGTCGTGAAACTCTTGCAGCGCTTGCCTGATGCGGCCATAACTGATGCGACTGAGCGGTGCGGGCTTAGCCCCCGATGCCGACTTCATCGCCGCAGCGATCAGCGACCCAAGCTGCTCTGCGGGCATGTTATCGACGCTCCCGCCATCGGGAACTTCGCAGATCGATTCGGCCGGGATAATGCGCAGGTCAATACCGGCAAGCTGTGCAGCAGCAAAAAAGCCCGCTGCTTTCTTCCTGCCGGGCGCATCATTGTCGGAGATAAAGTAAACCTTCTTGACGCTCGCTGTTAGCAGTGAAGCGTACCTGGCTCTGCAGCTTGCCTCGTTTCGCTGGTGCCCTGGGTGCGTGATAGCGGCAATCCCTTGCTGCCTGAGTACGTCAACGCACTTTTCCCCTTCGACTTCTATGACAAACCCGCTTGAAGCTGAATCAAGGGAACCATAGAATGGCCATATCTTCGAGCCGTCGCCGGCATTCCATCTGCCATTGAAAAAGAATTGCGGCTGAAACTCTTTCTTCTTATCGCCGGGAAAATCATAACGGACTACCCGTAAATCTTCCTGGTAGGGATAGACCGTCATCTGACACTGCTCCCCACCTTTCGTCGCAGGCGCTGGGGCCGGCGGGGGCAGCGGCTCGCAGGCCGGCAGCAGATCGGTTCTCTCCTGGTGTCGATTGAATATGGCTCCGCCCCTCTCGTCCCCGGAGTCCCCAGTGTAGGCCCAGACTCGCTGGCTCTCGTCCGTGAGGGTCTCCCCGACCTTGAGGCGCTCGGGCGGGCCCTGGCTCTTGCCTCTGTGGCAGAACAGCATCTCCTCGTCCACTCTCATCCGGCAGTCGCCATCCTTTGTGCGCCCGCAGATCGGGCAAGGGTGGCGCTTGGACGATGGCAGCCAGCGTTCCATGGTAAAGTTGCAGGGCAATACGGAATCAACAAGGGGTCGGGCGCGTGGCAGTGCTCGGCCCCTTTTTCTGTGCGCTCCCTCGGGAAGCGAATCCCACTATGGCACACGATGCAATGTGACACTTCGTTCAACTGGCACAGTGCCGCAAGCGTACAATGCTGTAGCATTGGGACAACCGCAAAACCATGAGCACGCCCGTTGATTGGTTAAGCCTCGAAAAACAAGGCCTTCTTATGCCGCCGCCCGGAAGGGAGGGGGCAGTAAGGGCCACACTCGAACACACGGCAGCCAAGAAAGCAGCGGCAGCTCAAGCGGCCAAACCTAAGAGCCAGTCGAAATGACCGAGCCACAACCAGTCTGGGTAATGCCACCCGAGCCAGAGCAAGTCTGGGTGATGCCACTGCAGCAGGAGGACCTGGTGCCGCTGCCGGCACTCATCTTCAGACCGGCTGCAGATCGACGTTTCTTCGCTTTCTACGACCGTCACAAGAAAGTGTTCCTTCCCCCACGGGAAGAACCGATCATCGAGCACTACGCAACCTTTGAGGACTGTCGCGCTCAAATGCTGATAGTCAAAAAAGGACTACTTGAGCAACTGCACGCTCGTACCCGCGAGACCGCATCAATCATCGAGCACCTCCGCACCATTCCCACCGCTGATTTCCCTGATGTCATTCGAGAAGTACGAGAAACCGAACAAGAGCAACAAGAAAAGACCGAAGGCCGGCAAGAAGAAAAAGCCCAAGCCGAACAAGTGAGGACTGAGCCCAAGCGTCCCTCGCGCCGGAACTGATGAGCAAAAGTAAGGCACATCCCGAAACACTCCGTGAGCATCATCTTCGCGCTTCGCACTGGGAGGGTGTGCGTGGTGAGTATTTTACTTGCTACGGCAACGCCGCCAAAGCGCGTGAATGCACCGCTCTTTCGAGAATGCACATGAACGAAGCGCGGCAAGCAGCAGTCGATGCCATGAAACCGCCGCCCACAGGCTGATGCCACTCACCCTCTGCCTTGTGATAGCCGCCCCCGTTTTGATCGTGCTCTTTTCCATGCTGATTCTTTTCTGCATGGATCTGAGCCGATCGAATCGGGATAGAATCTAGTCAAAGCCCTTTGCGAAACCTCTCATGACTTCCTCGCATAACAACCGCGATCCCCACATGCCGCCGCCAGAGGTGTGCGACTGGTTGCTGGCGCAAGAATGGTCGGGGGTCATTCCGGCCGCCATCACCGCGTTTCCGGAGGGTGGGCCGGGCGGCATTGCAGCGCACACGGCCTACAACCATGTTTATGCGAGGTCTGCTCTCGGAACAGATGAAACCTTTGCGATTGAACTGCCAGTAGAAGCCCTAGAGGTGCTCATTGAGGACGCAGCGGCGAGGCTCGAATCGGCTGAACTGAGGCGGCGGGAGCTTGCGCCGGACGAACTGGCGCGAAAAGAGGTCCGCGAGCAGAACAGGGTAGATGAAACTGAAGAAGAAGGACTCGACCCCGAAAATGAAGTCGTGCTGCGCGGCGGGCCGCGTGACGGGCACCGCGTAAAGCTACGCCAAGACTATCCGCCACCTGCAGCGATAGAGGTTCCAGCGTGGAAGGAGGGCTACGATGGTCAGGGCGAGAGAAGGGAGATGCACATTTACCAGGCCCGCATTTTCTCTGGCGGGATTCACTACTGCTTCATTCCACCGGAGACTGTCTAAAGTAACATGCAACTTGCCACCAGGTTTGAAGTCGTCGGGCGCCCTGCGCCTCAGGGAAGTAAGGTCAGCCTCGGAAAGGGCAGGTTCAAGGAATCGTCGAAGTACCTTGACACTTGGCGCAATGACGTGCGCAATGCCGGCCTGGCCGCTGCCGGTGAAGCGCTACTCAAGGGGCCTGTGCTTGTTGAGATTGTGTTTATGATCGCCCGCCCCAAAAACCATCACGTCAGCGGCGATCCGTCAAGACCGCTAAAAGAAAACGCGCCATTCTGGCACACGTCAACACCAGACAAAGACAAGCTGGAGCGCAGTACGAACGACGCTCTTACCGGCGTGGTCTGGGTAGACGACTGCCAGGTAGCTGCAACGCTATCGCAGAAAATCTACGTTGAACCAGGGGCGTCTGGTGGAGCGCTTATCAGCATTTGGCTCCTTGACGACCAGGAGCTATTGCAACTGGCGGCGAAGACCTAATTCTCTACACTTTCCCATTTCGCGTCGATTCTGCCCGCAGCCATGACCAATCCACGCCTCACCTTCGGCGAAATGACCGTTTTTGGGGAGCTTGCCCGAGGCGTCCACCCTGCCGACGAGACCGGCGTGGCGATGGCCCTGGCCCTGGGGGAGCCCGACCCACCGTCCCCGCCGTTTGCCGTCGTGCCGGTGCTGCTTGATGGGCGCGAGATCGGACGGATCGAACGGATCGACTACGTGTGGGGCGGCAGCGTGTATCAGTTCTTTTCGTTGAGCGGGAATACAAACTTTTCTTGCTCAAGCACCGACGCGATACTTGGCAGCCTTGCCGAGGTGCTACAATTAGCGAGCTAACCCAAAAAGCACACCATGCAATCCCCCGCCCAGCAACCAGTCGATGCAGGACAGCTCGCAGCACGCTTGCTGTACCTGACGCAACAAGAGAAAATCCTCGAACAGGAGAAGAAACAAATCAAGCAACAGTGCGAGGAACTGTTCAAGGCAAACGAGCTAGCCGCAAAGTCAGATACTAGCTGTCAATTCAGCGATGGCAGTATCCAGAAGATCCGTCTCGGCCGGCGGGCGACAGGTACCTATTTTAAGGTAGGCGAAGACCACTCGGAAGAGTACAAGTCTGAGTTCGCAAAACTGCAAGCCAAGTATCTCAAGGCCGGCAAAGCGGAAATGGCGGACAAAGAATGCACCTGGGTCGCACAGGTCATCAAGGGCTAATGTTCGATCTCCGCGAGTATCAACATAACCTCTGTGATCTTACAGTAGAGCACATGCTAAAAGGGGGCGCACCTTGCCTGGTGAGCCCCACAGGCAGTGGTAAAACTGTGATGATGGCAGAGATTGCACGCCGCTTTCGTGAATGGGGCTATAACGTGCTGCTCGCGGCACATCGAAACGAGATCATCAAGCAGATAGCAGACAGTTGCCAAAAGCACTGTAACGAACCGATTGGGTTTTACAGCGCAAAGCGTACTACCGAGTTTCGTGGGATCATGGTCAGCATGATCCCTACACTTTCACGCCGTCGCGCTGTTCTCCCCTCGTTTAAGGACTGGGTAGTGCTGCTAGACGAAGCTCATCATATACAGGCAAAGAGTTACCAGGAGATCATCAAGGAGATACAGCCATCGTTCTTTGCCGGCGCAACTGCAACTCCCGTCACCCCCACGGGCGCCGGCCTGGGCAAGTTCGGCATCACGAAGCTCATTCTCGGGCCGCAACCGAAGCAGCTCATGGACGATGGCTCGCTGTGCTGGTATCGCATGTTTGCGGGTGAGGCGATTGTTGATACGAAAGGCGTGGGAACGAAGGGAGGAGACTACGATGCAAAGCAAATAGAGGAGCGGATTATCGAGGTTGATGGCGATTTCGTGCGCGATCTAATGCGCTTCAACCCTGAGCTTAAGCCGACAATCTCTGTAACAATTAGCATCGATCACGCGCACATGCTGGCCGAGGAGTATAGGGCGGCTGGTATCAGCGCAGAAGTTGTCATCGGTGACACGCCAGAAAGGGAGCGCGATAGTGCGTTTGCGCGGTTCACGGCTGGTAAATTGCAAGTCATTGTTTCCGTAGCGCTGATCGATGAAGGTCTCGATCTGCCAGCAGCGACATGCTTACAGCTCATTCGCCCCACGAAATCACTACGGCTCTGGAAGCAGTTGATCGGCAGAGTATTGCGCACTGACAAAAACAATCCCGACAAGATAGCGCTTATCATCGATCACGGCAACTGCTGGGAGCACCTGCCATTGCCTCACGAGCCGATTGACTGGACACTAGAAGGGAAGGTCAAGTTTCAGCCAGGGAATCTCATGGTTGACGCCAGCAACAACATTGTCGAAGCTCCCCCCAGGCCTGCCGGTGCATTTGTCGCCAAAGGGAACAAGCGCGATCTCAAGGAACTGCCTATTGAAGACATTTACGAGCAACGACTGAGGCAAAGGTTCAGGGCCGCCAACAAGAATCTTTTCCTTGTGAGGGAAAAAAACTACAACCCAATGATCCTGTGGCCGCTTGCAAGCAACCCGGAGGGGCTGAGCGATCAACAAAAGCGCGAGATCGAGCGCACCCTAGGCCTGCCGATGGGCTACTGCAACGCTGCCATGGCTCGCTAGTGTTACTGATTGTTAAGACATCAGCACAAGAGCGTTGCATGGAGCGCTCGCGGGGCCATAATGACATTGTTCAACCAGCCCAGGCAAATAGCTAAACACCAATGATTCTCCCCGATTTCCTGATCCGAGCGTACTGCGAGGAGGGTATGGTAACACCATACGATCCCTCGCTTGTCAATCCCGCAAGCCTTGACGTAAGGCTTGGCAGCTCCCTGTTGATCGAGTCAATGGAAAGCCCTGAACTTATCCCTTATCCGCTTTACCGGCACAGCGAAGAGAACCCCTACCTGATGACGCCAGCGCAATTTGCACTGGCCCCCACGATGGAGGGCTTTAACTTGCCGGACCATATAGCCGCGCAGTTCGTACTGAAGTCATCCCGAGCACGGGAGAAATTAAATCACCTTACTGCGGGGTTCTGCGACCCAGGCTGGAACGGGAGTGTGCTCACGATGGAGTTGCACAACGTAAGTCAGCTACACCCCTTTCCGCTCTGGCCTGGCAAACGGATAGGGCAGATGGTGTTCCAGTTCATGGCGGCACCGCCACTCCGTAGCTACGCACAGACAGGTCGCTATAACGGCGACACCACAGTACAACAAAGCCGAGGTTAATCCAATGTCTGAATCTTTCACAAAAGAAGACCGCAACAAGGTCGCCAGCTTCCTCTCCACAGTCAACCTATCTCAGGGCATTGGCTTTGCCGAAATGCCTTGCAGCATCGCCGCCATCAATATCGCC
>Ga0164293_10005066_pt1 | contig 11218 bp, 16 predicted proteins | sample GEODES118metaG_FD_111487 | JGI IMG/M metagenome (GOLD analysis project Ga0164293, IMG submission 111487) | Eutrophic lake water microbial communities from Lake Mendota, Wisconsin, USA - GEODES118 metaG | ecosystem: Environmental > Aquatic > Freshwater > Lake | place: USA: Lake Mendota...
GCTCCTCCCTGCGCCGACTACGGTCGTCGCCTCCCCTGCGCCGACTACGGTCGTCGCTGCGCCCTCCACGGCGCTTGTCCTCTACAGCCCATCTTCCACGAAGATCGTCCCCCCCTACGCCATGATGGCGCGGTTCAGGGACGACAAGCTCGACAACATCCACCCCTTTCTTGTCGCCATGATGGCGACCTTTCTCACCACGGTCCTCACTGCCTACGTCTCTATGTCTATCGCTACTCTTGTCACCGTTTAACCATGATTTTATTTATGATTTTATGATTTTATTTATTTTTCAATTATAGAGACGATGAACCTATCGACCCCTTCCACCCTTCCTTCCACCGTGATGCCAGGAACAAGTGTTCCTCTGGTCTATACGGCCTCAGGAGGAGCCAGAACCTCCTCCGTCCCTGATATTTCCAACTGGAAAGATCCTTCCCTCTTTGCTACAATTCTTCTATCTGTAGTAATTGTTGATACCATTGTTTTATTTTTTACACGTTACTTCCCCGATACCTTAGGAAAACCTCTTAACCAGTGGTACGATCAATTTCAACTCTCTGCGGTGATCTCCGATGTAGGAATTATTATGATTGGCTTTGTTTTAGCACAACTTCTCTACACCTATTTCTTTGCTCCTACTCACGGGTGGAACGTATGGATCTTCTTAGCAGTGTTAGTAGGGGTTCAAGTTCTTCATGATCTTCTCTTTCATGTTGCAATCATTCAACCTCTTCCCAAAGGGCATAATGAAATGATTGATACCATGAAAGAATATACGAAGGGGGGAGGGGCGCTCATCTTGGTAGGAGATGCTCTTATGATGGTAGCAAGTGCAGCCATTGCGATGGCGTTAAAAGATCAATCCATTCCTACTCTCCTGTTTGCCGGACTAGGTGTTGCGTACACCATTCCTTACATTCTTACCACTCGGTGGGAACCTAACTCTGCCAAGAAACCCAAGAAGGAAGCGGAGAAAGAACCGCCTCCTACTCCGCTCTTGAAGCAGGACATTCAACCGCAGCAGCCACCACAGCAAATTCGACAGCAGTCTCCTGAACAGCAGATGGACCACCGTGATATGAGCTTTGGTAACGAACAGGCGGCCTTTCGTACAGGGATGCCCCCTCCTCCCTTTGCCCAGGATATGCCCTCCGAACCTATCCCTAGCAATTTTTATTATTAAAAAAATGATACTTACGTTCCACTTTCTAAACTTCATTCTATGAACGTTAGAAAATGGGTTGCGCTTCTTCAATCGTTCACCCCCCTATTTTAATTTCCTTGGATGGAAATATTGGAGCTGGAAAGAGTACTCTTTTAACAGCTTTAAAACTCGCTGCTCCAGAACTTACGGTTCTTCAGGAACCTGTTGGAGATTGGTTAACATTAAAAAATGAAGACGGTGAGTCTCTCCTTTCTTTATTTTACAAGGATACGCCTCGTTGGGCCTATACCTTTCAAAATTGTGCCATATTAACACGATTGATTGCCACGCAAGAAGCAATTCGAACGCATCCACCTGGAAAACGTCCAATTATCATTACCGAACGATCGGTTTTAACGGATCGATATGTCTTTGCTGAAATGATGTTAGAGGAGGGAAAGATGAGTCAATTGGAATGGGATTTATACATGAAATGGTTTGATGCATTTGCTTCCAAGGTTCCTGTCAAAGGGATTATTCACATTACAACCGATCCGACACAATCAAAGAATCGAATTGTACATCGTGGGAGGCTTGGAGAAGAATCGATTTCCTTAGACTATCTTACCAAATTGGATCAACAACATAAAAAATGGATTTCCACAACAACCCTTCCTACCTTATCTGTTTCAACAGATACATCGTTGGAAGAAATGGTTACACAAATTCGATCCTTTTGTAAACAATGTACCGCCAAATATTAAATTACGCCCCATCCTTGGATGGGGCTTAATTTAATTCTTACAAAACCGTTGGTGGTAACTAAAAAAATTGATATATTCACTTTTTTACATACAATACTTTAGTTCAGATTGTGAAAAACGATTAAAAAGATACCGTATATTATCACACAACGTAAACCAACCTACCATGAATATAAAGGTTACAAATATGAACTCCCCACAAATGAATATAAATGGATTCCCAATCATAGCTGGTATGATACAAAAGCAACTCCGGCGGAAAGAAACTTCGTTGATCAATACGTAGAATTAATTTATAATTCTGTGAAATATGTACAATCAAAAGAAGTACGATTTTCACTTATTCTAAACTTGACTCCTCTTTCTAAAATGCCTACCATTGAATTTCAACAACATATTATACATCGATTTTATAAAACAAAAACTAATTATGGATAAGATAAAAATTGAAGAAAACAAACTATTTTTGGGTTAGAAGATATATACAAAATGGATCTAATTACAGATGCATCTCAGATTTGGAAACGGTTTCCTGTAAACTATAATCCAACTACGCATGAACTCACATGGTCTTATTCTAAATTGTCAGATATGTATAATAAACTATACAAAGAACGAAGAAGAGAGAATTATATAAAAATGCAAGAAGACATTTTGCATACATTATTTACAGCTCTTAATCTATCCTCTATTCGATATAATAGAACCAAAAAGGGATTCTTTCTAAATTCCCATGTTGCATATATAAATATTGCTAATAGTGATTCACTTTCACACACCCTCTCTATTTTAAAAGATCCTGTGCGGTTCTCTCCGATCATCCCTCTTTATAAAGAGGGAGTTCTTCAGAATCGATCTGATATTTGTAAAGCCTCTAATCAATCTGTATGTATAAAATATATTCATACAAATGAATTAGGACCGCCACAATATAAAGTTTGTTGGAATTGGAATGTTAAAAAAGATCCTTTTCTACAATCTCTTATTGAACGAAATAAAGATGCAGGTCAGTGGAATATTCTTCCAGGAGATTCTAGGACACTTTGCATTCTAGAACAATATTAAATATTGTTCTAGTAGAATGCCAGAAGGAAAGATCTTGGTTGTAAATCCTAATTTACCGATTCCACCTGGAACCACCTCGAATGATTCAAACAATCCAAAAGCTACGATTAAAAGTCTTACGATGACAGGAGCTCAAGCAAATGCCGACGCTCAGCATGATCCTCCTCCCCAACGAGAAGGGTTTCAATCACAGTCATCCACGTATTATTCAATCATATATATTCTTCTAACAGCCAGTTTACTATTCTTTGTATTTAGAAAACATCCTCGCTACGGATGTTTATTTTTAATTGTTGTATTACTACTTGTTTATCTAGAAAGGAATCGAAATCGAACTGTATAAAGGAATCCAGCTTCAGACACCTGAAAGGTCATTTGTTCAAGAGTTTGTTGTTTTAAATATCGATCATTTCGAATATGGAGGACAGGCGGAAGATCTGTTTTTTCAATTGTAAGATTGATTCCAAAAGATGCAAAATAACGCATTACTTTTTGGACAGAGTCATCCGTTACTTGAGAAATATGAATAGGAGGGGCATACATTGTTTTGAGTCCTTCTGTAAAAATAAGAAGAAGAACTTCAAAGAGGGCAGGAATATCCCCTCCTGTATCAAATTCCAAATTGACAGAGTGAGGAGAACTTGGTTCCGATGAAAAAAGAGTTCTAGCAAAATCTTGAGGAGTGCTCATGGTTCTATAGACGCTATGTAATTAAAGAAATCCATCCGTACGCATGTTGTACTTCATCGTGTCAGAGAACTTCTCCACGGCTTCTTCGGAGGGAAAGGAGACCTTGATGTCACCTGCCCCATCCGTCTCGATCGAACGAATCTTGTACTTCGTCTTGTTGGACGTGAGAAGACTGTTGATCTGAGACAGAACATAGTTCTGAATCGCTTGACCCAGGGCCACCTCGCGGAGCATCTGCTCTGTGGGTTCATCCCCAGGAGAGAGGCCGAAGTACGTGGCGATGGACACCTCGGAGTTGGAGGGTTCAGGGATGGCCACGAATGAGGTGCAGTACCCCAGATGTGACACCACATTCTTGGTCAAATTGTGCTTGACGAAGAAGGGGATGAAGGCGTAGAGGATGGTGGCAATGGTAAATCGGCTGGACTCATTTCTAAAATCAGCACGAGTGGTGACATCCTCCAACCAGGGTCCCACCTTTTCAGACGGGAGGTTGTGAAGCCACTCCATCAGAGTGTCTTCAGGATGCTTCTTGAGGCGCGAATCCTTCAGAGATGTAAGAATCTCAGGAATGGTTCGGCGATGGAAGAAATATACATGACCTCCTTTCTTGAAGGCCACCTTGGTAAAGGTGGTAAATTCCTTATGAGCCTCCACCTTCCAGGCAGGGGCTGCATTCGCAGGGGCAGCATCAGACAACTCTACATCCGACCATGCGCCAATGTCTCCCATCTTCAATGTAGAAGTAACGACTTCCTTGTAGCGAAGGGTGGGAGAGACAGTCTCCACAGGGGAGGATCCAGCGCCTCCAGAGGCAGCGGCTGTCTTGGGAGCCACCGCCTTGGGGGACTCCTTGGGAGCCACCGCCTTGGGGGACTCCTTGGGAGCCACCGCCTTGGGGGACTCCTTGGAGGCGGCCTTGGAGGCAGCGGCCTTTGCAGCAGAGGCGATCAGAATTGTTTCAATCGGTGACACGGATGTCACTTTCGTAGTAATCGCTTCCTGAACAATCTTATTTAAAATCTCTTTGCTCACACCAATCTCTTTCACCTGCTCATCAATAAACTTCTGAAAAGCAGATTCAAATCCATTCAGTTTGGAAAGTGTAGTCGCCATATCAGTTATTGTATGGAAGAGTAATTATATTATTCATTAAATAATATAATTATCATCAATTTTTTTCATATAAATTCAGTATGAAAGAATATCTACACCGATTGAGAATATCATAATACATGCAGTCATTGTAGACATTCCTAATGTAATTGCAAGTCTTGTTTGGTGAGTAGGTTTTATTCTTGCAAAATGTAAGAGGGGATCAATAATTGTATCTTTGGATCCAGTTAGAATTTGTTCAGCTCGTGTAATAATACATCCTTTAAAATACCATTGAGAAACCATTGTAATAAGTGTACCAAGACAAATTAATATACGAAGAGGGCGATTGAAAGGATATAAAAAAAAGATAAACACCCAGGATAAAAGAAAGACTGGATGAAACGCGCTTAAAGCAGCTCCATGGGCAATATCTCCACCGGGTAACCAGAAGAAGAACACCCGTGTGATTGCAATGATGCATTGTACTACGGTGGATCGCAGATCTTCCATCTCTCAAATGGAGATGGAAATTACTTTGTATAGTCTGCCCTTGGACAGGTGCCTTCATGGTCATCTTCTTTCCCACAAATATTGCAAACAATTATATTTGCATGACACTCAGAAATTAATGTTGGATTGTTGTGCAATTTTGCATTGTATTCTACAGATTTGGGAATTATGTTATAGAGTTGACTAAAAGCACTCACTGCATTCTTAATTAACTCCATTCTATATATATTAATTTTTATTATAGAATAATTAAAATCAATTTTTATAATAGAGGATATGAGCTTTGATTTTACTCCCTACGGATACAATTATACTCTTACAAAAACATCTCCTCTATTAAAACAAGTATCACGATTGTCATCCGTCATTTCTATCTCAAAACACGAACTTGTCACAAAAAAAGCTACCTATACATTTGAAAAGAAACTAGGGGCTGGATCCTTTGGAACAACCTATAAAGCAATTTCAAATAAGAAAGAATTTGCGATTAAAAAAATAAAACCAAGTGATTCTCGCAGACTATGGTATTCTATAAAAGAAGTTATACTACAAATATTACTGTATGATGCTACGAAAGATCTTCCCGATGGTCCTTATGTTCCACAAGTATTTGAAATCGCTTATAATGCAAAGAAACATGTACTTTATATTATTCAAGAAATGATGGATGGAACGTTAGAGTCTTTAATTAATCATAGAACAAAAGAAGAAAATGAAACACAACTATTAGATGATTTTGACATTATTGCATCACAGTTAGAATGGCTAGGAACAAATCTGCAATTTAATCATCGCGATTTTAAATCTGATAACATTATGTATAAAAAGAATTCAAAGGGGTATACCCTTCGTTTAATTGATTTTGGGATGAGTTGCATGACGTGGAACGGAATTCATCTTCAGGCCGCATCAACTCTTTTTCCAACCTCGCACACATGTTATCGTCCCTCTCGAGATTTATCGGCGTTGTTTTTTGAAATTTCAGACTATGTAAACTCTCATTTATCCAAGGAAACTCGCAATCTTCTCCACGAGTTTGTTATTCTTCGTGTAAATGGAAAAAATATGAATATGTTAAAAGAATTAGACTGGTCAAATACGTATAATTTTTTAAATCGTAAAAATGTAGAAAATCCAAAAGCAACTCCTACAAGGGTTCGTAAAACAATTAAATCGTCTAAACATCAACACCGATTTACCAAGAAAAGATGTCGGCATTAACTCGTATTCAACGAGAATTAATGGATTTAACTCGTGATCCTCCCTCGAATTGTACAGCAGGTCCAATCAATACGGATGACTTATATAAATGGGAAGGCATGATTTTTGGACCGTCTGACACTCCTTATCATGGTGGAGTCTTCAATGTGTTAATTCATTTTGGAGCCGATTATCCTTTCAAACCTCCTCATGTTCAGTTTACAACCAAAATATATCATCCAAATATTAATGCAGCAGGAGCTATTTGTTTGGATATTTTAAAAAGTCAATGGAGTCCAGCTCTTACCATCAGTAAAGTTCTATTGTCCATTTCCAGTCTTTTGTCAGAGCCCAATCCAGATGATCCATTGGTCACCGATATTGCCCATCAGTATCGTACAAACCGATCTGCCTATGAGGAGACTGCAAGACAGTGGACTATAATGTATGCCTCTGGTTAATCATCAATGACTTTAGAAGCAGTATAACTAGTAAATTTAGATTTACCAAAGAGGAAGCTAAATCGAATCGGTGTATCTTTATGAAAGGAAATCTGAATCGTAGGTGACAAATCTGCTGCTTTTGTTAAAATTCCATGAATAATTTTAAGAGAGTATTCGCTTTTATCAATATCATCTTCGGTTGTAATATCACAATCGTCAGATGGTTCAAAGAGAACACTTCCTTTCATATCTCCATTGACTCCAATCGTGAATCCATCTTCAGTGACTTGAAATAGAATATTATCTGCACTATATTTATTAAAATCTTTAATATACTTTACAAATTTAGATGTACTCATTATAATTTGTGTCGTTAAGATGGATTCATCCGCTTCTCCAATTTCATCTACCTCAATCTCTAAGGTAGGAAGTTCAGATGATCGTTGCACGGTTCCTTCTTTGCATAGAATTGAAATCGTATCAGATCCTGGTTTAATTGTAAGAGTCATTTCTTCTCCAGAGGAGGTAATTTGAAGAACTCGATCCAAGAACATCAAATGAATTCCCACAGTATGAGATACTTGACATTTGTAAGAAGTGCAATCCTGTTTGGATAAGAAGTAACTAATTAAACGTGTATGACTACTATCCATTCCACGAATTGAGAGACCTTCTTTCGTAAATTGCAGATTTACCTGAGGAAGATGATCGACTAAGGCATGGACAGCGGTTCGAAAGGATGCCACATTCTTCAGATGAAGTTCTACAAGTGCCATGGTGAGATTTACAGATATACAAATCTCTAGGATTTAAATCAATTTTAAACATCTAAACTCAAACTACCTATTATACTATAAGGAGTAGTATGAGTAAATCAAAAAAGATAACTCTACATGTATCAACCTCTTTTACAGTACCCCGTATTTATGAATCGATAAGTCATAAAGAAATTGAACAAGCTCTTACCTTAGGTGCACTCTTTGCAGAGACCGTTCCCACCACTGTAGCAGCAGCGAAAGATTCTGAATTTGCAGAATTGTTGAAACAGAAACAAAATGAAGCCGATGTAAAACAGGCAGACCTAACAGCAGAACTTCATAGAATTAAATCATCTATGGTAGAGTCGCAAAGAGAGATTACACGATTGGAAAAAGAACATGATACCATTTTACGAGAACAAACCGCTACACTCAAGAAGGAGGCTGCAGAAACTCAGAAAAAAATTATTCAAGAAGTAAAAGAACAAACTCTTCAGCAAGTAGAACGAGAGTTAACTACCTTGAGAGAACAAAATCATATGTTGGAACTACGAAGAACTCAATTAGAAAAAGATCGTGCAACAGATTTGGAACGCGAACGAACCTCTATTAAAGAATCAATGAGTCTAGTGTTGGCAGCAAAACAAGAACAACTTTCAAAAACGGAAGAGATGTTAACAAAATTGCAAGAGGAATATAGATCATTGAATGATTTTTTAAGAAGGAAGATTAAACCAAGTAGTTCTCAAGAAAAGGGAGCGGAGTATGAAACTATTTTTCGCGATCATTTGCTACGGGCCTACAGTGCGATTCCCAAGTTTAGCATTCATAGTGGTTCGAGAAGTTCAACAGGTCATGAAGCAGATTTTATTACTTCTTTTTATGATACATCCATTTTGTGGGAGGTGAAAGATTATTCCTACAAAGTTCCTACCTCTCAAATTGACAAATTTTTACGAGATGTTCGAGAGAATAAACAGGTTTCGATTGCAGTCATGCTGTCTAGAACAACGGATATTACAGGAAAAACATCTACAGGGGATCGTCAATTTGAATTTGAGGAGGGGGTTTTGTATGTATATATAAGTCGATTTGAATTTTTGGGAGATGCGAATGACATTCTACAATCTCTACGACCCATGTTTGAGGTGTGGAAAGAGCTAGGAAAGGACAAAGCCTCCATGACAACAGAAACACTATTGAGAGAATTGCAACGATCGGTAGAAGAAGCTCAAATAAGAAAGACAGAATGGAAAACTCACAAAGCCAGACTAGGAGAGGCCGTGAGCTGGATGTCAGAGTGTGTTGAAAAAGCGGAAGCCAATGTACAATTTCTTCTTCGCCGGTTGAAAGGAGAAGAATCCTTTGAATTTCCTGAAGATTTGTTTCGACCGTTGGAAGATGATCGCAGTCGTGAAACCGCCACCGCTCTGTTAGCCATTGCTACCATCACTCCTGATCATGAAATTCAAATTCAAGAATTAGCCAAAGCCGTGGCAGCTCATTTATCTATTTCCACGGCAACCGCCACCGATCGAATCAAAGCCACCCTCTTACATGTAAATACTCCCAAAGGAAAACCTCATACGACAAAGGGATTTACTCTTAAAAATTAAGCAACATAATCATCGCGCATATGAATATTTTCTAGAATCGAACGTAATTGATTTAGAATTATTATAAAATTGGCAGATTCAAAATCGAATTGTTTATATATCATAAGACTTTTTTGAACTATATTTCTCAGTTTAGGATTTTTACTAAGTAAAGATGTAGATTGGAGGAATAAAGAAAATGCACGTTTACCAATTGCAATATATTGATCAGGGGTTAATTCTTCTCTATCATATTCAGAAAGACATTCTATAATTTGAGAGTTCACCGACTGTTCTTCTTTTGTCAATGGCATTTTTTAAATGCTGACAATAGAATCAAGTATGCATCAATTTTTAAAGACCGTGAATTGTAAGAAGCATATGCATCATTCCTACAAATTGTTTCCATTGAAGATATCCTGTTCCTCCAATTAATTTTGCATTTGTTACAATCTCCTTTACCGACTCTAACAAATCTCGTAAAGGAACCTCTTTATATGTATCCTGTAAGAGGACTCGATCAAAGGAAGGAACGCCACGATTTGCATTCACAGCTTCATGAAACTGATAGAACCATTCCACCAACCATTCTTTTATAGTAACTACTTTCAAAAGGGGTTGCACAGGATGGGCTTTGAGCCACTCAGTGGCATGAGTTTGACAAATGGGACAAGGTAAACTCATCGGCAAGGCTTCCAATAAACGGATCCATTGCCGCACCGTATACTCCAGAGTATGCGGCTTTACAATCCGATCACTCTTTTCTGCCAATCCATGTAAGAGTGTCCACAAGGGCGGCCCCCATACACTTCCTTCGGGTAGGGATGGCATAATTTTGTGACATCGTTCACAGGCCATACTAAATTTATTCACGAGAATTTGCTTTGTAAATTATCGCGAGTAAGTTTAGATTCTCTTTTAAAATTGATTCTATATACTTTAATAAACAAATATGATCTACGCTACCAAATGCCAATTCGGTTCGAATATTCTGATGATGATGAAATTAATGAAATCATCTTCAATGCAGGATTGATTGCTCAAAATCTTCTTGACATGTTCCACCGTGAGGAAGACTTTCAATCCTTGATGGAGGAATGGTACAACTTTGAAGAAATTACTTCAAGAATTGTAGAGTTCTTTGAGTTTGGATTTGACGATGAGGACTTTCAGGACTTTTGGCTTTCTAAATTTATGGAGGAAAATGGTGCTGAATTAAGCGCCATTCGAGACATGATCGAAGACGAGGAAGATAATAAAACAATCGTTTTCGATCATGTTGAAATAATACATGGTTAATTGATTTTTTTTGTGGATTCCCATGAGCGCTCATGGGAATTTTCGATAAAAATTGATATTACTTTTAGTATGTAGACAAGTAATTACTCTGTTAGCTTAGTCTGGTAGAGCGCCAGACTTTTAATCTGGAGGCCGCGGGTTCGAATCCCGCACAGAGTATAAAAACGAAAGCAAGATGTGTTTAGTTCCCCTTAGTCTCACCTTTATAGGAAGAAGACGAGGGTTTTTTGGTTTACCCTAACACAATTGTACTAATAAATACACGAACAGATATTTCTGCAAGTAAACCAACAATCATAAAAGAAGTTAGTAATGACAATCCAAGAGAATGTAAGAGTGCAACAGATCCTGCTAAAAATAGAAACATACTTCTTTTTACATTTACATTTGGTTCAACTTCAAACGCAAACCAAAGCATAGAATATGGAAATACTCGTACCGTATCTAAAAATTGATGCAACATCTAAATGTTCTTTTTATTAGTATTAATAGAGCATGTCCCTTAAATATAAAATAGCCTATGTTTCTCCGGTGGATCGTTTTACAGGTATGCCTGTTCCCGCTGAACACCGTGTCTATTTTGTAAATGAATTTCAGAATGCATTAAAATCAATTCTCTTTGGGGATGAATTTTTCTATACAGAATTAA
>Ga0164293_10005068_pt1 | contig 11217 bp, 7 predicted proteins | sample GEODES118metaG_FD_111487 | JGI IMG/M metagenome (GOLD analysis project Ga0164293, IMG submission 111487) | Eutrophic lake water microbial communities from Lake Mendota, Wisconsin, USA - GEODES118 metaG | ecosystem: Environmental > Aquatic > Freshwater > Lake | place: USA: Lake Mendota, Wisconsin...
AGCAGCGACGACGCTCAACCGCAGAACAGCAGCCCGTCGACCGCCAAACCCGGCGACATCAATGCCTTCAAGGGTTGGGCCAAGGACCTCAACAGCTGAACTCAGCCCTCCACCAGGGCTTCTGACTCCAGCACCAACGCGCGCAGCCCCTCCAGTTGTCCCACCGCGGCCCCTTCCCAGAGTCCGCGATGGTGGGCTTCCAGTAGGCGCTCGGCCATATCCCTCAGCGCCCAGGGGTTGCAGCGGCGCAGGAAGGCGAGCACCGAGGCATCGCCAAGCCAGCGATCGCACAGGGCTCCGTAGCTCCAGTCCGGGATCCGGTCAGTGCTGGCGTCGTACGCGAACAGATAGTCGAGGCTGGCCGCCATCTCGAAGCCACCCTTGTAGCCGTGCTGCTGCATGCCTTCAATCCAACGGGGATTGAGCAAACGGGAGCGCAGCACCTTGTCGAACTCCCGCTCCAGCCGGTGCATGCGCGGCCGTTGCTGGCGTGAATGGTCACCGAACCACAGCTGGGGTTTGACACCGCGAACCCGTTCCACGGCGGCACTCAGCCCCCCCTGGAACTGGTAGTAGTCATCGGAATCGAACAGGTCATGTTCGCGGTTGTCCTGGTTGTGGAGCACCACCTGCACCGCAGCCAGGCGTTGCTCTAACCCTCCGCGGTCCGCCTGAATGTTGAGGTTGCCGCCCATGCCGTCGGCTCCCCCGAGCCCTTCGTAGCGCCAACTGCTCCAGTTGAGGAAGGCTTCCGCCAGGTCGGAGCGGCTGTCCCACTCCCCACTGTCGATCAACCCCTGCAGCCCTGCGCCATAGGCCCCAGGAGCGGAGCCGTAGACGCGCCAGGGTTGTCCATCCAAGCGGTAGGCCGCCGCCAGCGGATTATCCGCTTCGGGTTCATCACAGGTCGCCACCAGGGTTGTGGCGCGGTTGAACCAGGCCACCAGTTGCGGGAAGGCATCACGGAACAGCCCGGAGATGCGCAGGGTCACATCCACCCGGGGTCTGCCAAGGCTCTGGAGGGGAATCAACTCGAGCTCCACCAGGCGCCGGCTGGGGCCGTCCCAAACCGGCCGCACGCCCAGCAGAGCCAGGGCCTGGGCAATGTCTTCGCCGCCATTGCGCATGGTGCTGGTGCCCCACACGGACAGGGCCAAGTGGCGCAGGGGCTCCCCCTCATCCATCAGATGTTGGTCCAGGAGCAGCTCGGCGCTGCGGCGTCCCAAATCCCAGGCGGCTTCGGTGGGCAGCCCCCGCAGATCGACGCTGTAGAAATTGCGCCCGGTGGGCAGCAGATCCGGGCGGCCTCGAGTCGGTGCACCGGAGGGACCGGCGGCAATCCGGCCGCCGGCGAGGGCCGTCAGGAAACTGTTGCGTTCGGCGTCGCCACAGCAGAGCAGATCGGGCACCAAACCGGTGCGCAGGCGCTCGAGCACCGCCTCGGTGTGAGAACCGCTGCTGCTGGAGGCCTGGCTGTTGTCGAGAAGGGGGGCGAGCAGCTGCAAGGCCAGTCGCTCCAGCCAGGCCACGCCGTCGCCCACGTGCCTGGGGTTGTGGCATCCCAAGTCCTGCAGGCGCTGCCGGTCATCGGCCGATAACGGCGCGCCCTCTTCGTCCGCCCAGGGATCGAACAACAGGCCGTAATCCCGGGCTAGGGCCTGGGTGAGTCCCTGCCCCCCTGGCACCGGAGGTCGAGCGAGGCAGACCAGCAACTCCAGCAATTGGGCAGGAGCGGGCAATTGGCCAAAGCGGTGCAAACCCGTGCGGATCTGGGCCTCCTTCAACTCACACAAATAGCCCTCCGCCGCATCCAGGGGGTCGGCGGCGGAGGCCATGGGAAGCTCCAGCTGGGCCAGTTGCCGCAGGGCGCTCTGGCGCAGGGAGTCAGCCCGGGCACTGCCCAGCTGCGCCGCCTCCCAGTACTCATCCAGCAGGGCCTCCAGGCCCCGCAGATCCCCGTGGAGGCCAGCTCGGGCCAGGGGTGGGGTGAGGTGATCCAGGATTACCGCCTGGGCACGCCGCTTCGCCTGGGAGCCCTCCCCCGGGTCATTGACGATGAACGGATAGACGTGGGGCATGGGACCCAACGCCCATTCGGGATAGCAGCTCTCCGACAGGCCCAGGCCTTTTCCAGGCAGCCACTCCAGGTTGCCGTGCTTGCCCACATGGCAGATCAGTTGCACCTGGGCCTGCTGGCGTAACCACAGGTATTGGGCCAGATAGAGATGGGTGGGTGGAAGATCCGGGCTGTGGTAGCTGAGGACTGGATCGCGGCCATAGCCCCGCTCGGGCTGGATCAGCAGCACCAACCGGCCAAACCCGAGCCCTTGAATCGGAAAGCCAGCCGCCTCCAAGTGGGGATCGGTCTCCGGTGCCCCCCACTGACGCTCCAACGCTGCTCGGCCATCAGCGGGCAGGGTGGCGTACCAGCGCTGGTAGTCAGCCAGGGGCAGGTGGGCCAGGGGCGGGCGGTGATGGCTTTCCGGATCGTTGCTCCGACCCGCTAACAGCTGCTGAATCAGGCTGTCGCCGTCCGCGGGGAGGGGTTGATCACCCAGGTCGTAACCCGCCTGCTGCAACCAGCCGAGCATCGCGGCGGTGCTGGCGGGCGTATCCAGCCCAACGCCATTGGCCAAGCGGCTGTTGCGGGTGGGGTAATTGGCCAACACCAACGCCAACCGCCGCTCAGCGGTCGGGGTGGTGCGCAGGGAGCACCAGCGGGCGGCCAACTCCGCGATCCACGTCAGGCGGCCCTGGTCAGGTTCATAGCGCTGCAGCGCCGTGACCAGCCGTGCATCGGCGCTGAAGGTCTCCTTGAAAGCCCCCACGCGGGTGGTGAGCCGACCATCCAGCTCCGGTAGGGCCACCTGAAGGCTGAGGTCGAGCGGGGACAGCCCGAGACTGCTGCACTGCCAGGCCTCCCGGCTTTGGGTGCTGCAGAGCACTTGGAGCACTGGTACCCCCAGCCCATCCCAGAGGGGAGCCCCCAAGCCCGCCTCACTGAGTTGCACCGAGGCAAACGATGTGGTGCACAGCACCACCTGCACCCCCTCGCGTGCCAACAGATCGGAGACACCGCCCTGCACAGCGGGGGAGCGCAGGCTGCTGACCCACAGGGCCCGCGGGGAGAGCCCCTGGGCGCGGAGGGCCTGCAGCAGGGCCTCCACCAGACGGAGATCCCCCGCCTGCAACAGGGCGCGGTAGAGCACGACCCCAACCCGAACGCCGGGTTCCTGGCGCCAGTCGTGGAGGAGGGGATCGGGCAAGGGCTGCACCTGCGGGGCGCTGGCGCGGCCCTCAAGCAACAGCTCGCGCAGGCTGTCCAGTAGGTGCTGAAGGTTGTCCGCTCCCCCCTCCAGTAAGCAGCGGCTGCAGGCTTGGCTGAAGGCCATGTCCTCGGTGCCGAGGGGCAGCAGTTCGGCCTCCAGGTCTGCCGTTCCAGCCAGCACCAACAGCCGGCGATCGGCACGCTCTGCGGCCCAGCGCTGCAGCTGCTCCAGGCCGTAACCCCAGTGGCTGCGACCGCCCAGCAGACGCAACACCACCAGTCGTGTCTGCTGCAGGCTGGTGCGCAGATAGTGATCCAGCACAGCCGGATGCTGCAGGGCCGCCAGGTTGAGGGCCCGAATGGCGGTGTCCACCCCAAAGGGGTGGGGGTCGTGGTCGAGCACGGAGGCGAGGGCCGCCAGATCGGTGTCGGCACTGCTCAGCAGCACCACCTCCGCCGGGGGCTGCTCGATGAACACCACCCCATCGGAGGGGCTGGTGCTGCCAGGCACGGCGGCAAGACGGTGCATGGGCCCATCTTGCTGCGGTCGAGCCCTCGCAGGGCGGGGGGCGGCGGTGAGAAGATCGACTGCAGCTGTGGCCACCACCGCCCGCCGGATCCATGCACCAATTCCTGCCCTACGCCTGGTTCGGTGGCCGCTGCGTGCCCTTTGCGGAGGCCACCCTGTCGGTGGCCACCCATGCCCTGCACTACGGCACAGGGGCCTTCGGGGGCATGCGGGCCATCCCGAACCCCTCCGATGGCCAGGAGATCCTGCTATTCCGCGCCGATCGCCACGCCAAACGCCTCAGCCAAAGCGCTCGGCTGCTGCTCACGGAGCTCAGCGAGGAGACCATTCACAGCGCCATTGGGCAGTTCCTACAGGCCAACAAACCCAGCTGCCCGGTGTATCTGCGGCCGTTTGTGTACACCAGCGACCTTGGCATCGCCCCGCGGCTGCACAACATCGAGACCGATTTCCTGATCTACGGCCTCGAGCTCGGCGACTACCTCTCACCGGAAGGGGTGAGCTGCCGCATCAGTTCCTGGACCCGGCAGGAGGACCGCTCCCTGCCCCTGCGGGGCAAGATCAGCGGCGCCTACATCACCAGCTCTCTGGCGAAGACCGAAGCGGTGAAAAGCGGCTTCGATGAAGCGCTGCTACTCAACAGCCGCGGCAAGGTCAGTGAAGCCAGCGGTATGAACCTGTTCATCGTGCGCGACGGTGTACTGATCACCCCTGGCGTCGATCAGGACATCCTCGAGGGCATCACCCGCGCCAGCGTGCTGGAGCTGGCTCAAGCCATGGGGATTCCCACCCTGGAACGCCCGGTGGACAAGAGCGAACTGTTCGTGGCCGATGAGGTCTTCCTGAGCGGCACCGCCGCCAAGGTGACCCCGGTGCGGCGGGTGGAAAGCACCGACCTGCGCCCCAAGCGGCCGGTGATGGATGCCATCCGTGAACGGCTCACCGCCATCACAGAGGGGCGCGATCCCGCCTATGACCACTGGGTCACCCGCGTGCGTCTGAACGGTTGATGCTGGCGACCCAACGGATCGGTTTCCTCGAACGGCTGCATAGTGCCGAGCACCCGGTGCTGGTGTTTGACGGTGCCACGGGTACCTCGTTGCAGCAAATGGATCTCTCCGCCGAGGACTTCGGCGGTGCGGCCTTGGAGGGTTGCAACGAGAACCTGGTGTTCACGCGCCCCGATGCCGTGCAAGCGGTGCATCGCCTGTTCCTCGATGCCGGCTGCGATGTGATCGAGACCGACACCTTCGGGGCGGCCTCCACCGTGTTGGCGGAATACGACCTGCAGGATCAGGCCTTTGCCATCAACAAACGCGCCGCCGAGCTGGCGCGGGAGATGGCGGAGGCCTACAGCACCCCAGAGAAGCCACGCTTTGTGGCGGGGTCGATGGGGCCCACCACCAAGCTGCCCACCCTGGGCCACATTGACTTTGACGAGCTTCGCGATGCCTTCGCCGAGCAGGCCGAGGGCCTGCTCGCCGGCGATGTGGATCTGTTCATCGTGGAGACCTGCCAGGACGTGCTGCAGATCAAGGCAGCGCTGCAGGGCGTCGAGCAGGCCTTCGCCAAAACGGGTCAGCGCCGGCCGCTGATGGTGAGCGTGACGATGGAAACCACTGGCACGATGCTGGTGGGGTCCGACATCGCCGCTGTGGTGGCGATCCTTGAGCCCTTCCCGATCGATGTGCTCGGGCTCAATTGCGCCACGGGCCCCGAGCAGATGAAGGAGCACGTGCGCTACCTGAGCGAGCACAGCCCCTTCGTGGTGAGTTGCATCCCCAACGCCGGATTGCCCGAGAACATTGGCGGGGTCGCTCATTACCGCCTGACACCGGTGGAGATGAAGATGCAGCTCATGCACTTCGTGGAGGACCTCGGCGTGCAGGTCATCGGAGGCTGCTGCGGCACCACCCCGGCCCACATCGCGGCCCTGGCGGAGCTGGCCGCGGAATTGAAACCGGCACCACGACGGGTGCGTACCCCCGAGCTGCGGCAGAACCCCAAGGATCCCCGCCCAGCCCTGGCCTACGAGCCCAGCGCCAGCTCGATCTATGGCACCACGCCCTACCTGCAGGACAACTCCTTCCTGATCATCGGCGAGCGGCTCAATGCCAGCGGCAGCAAGAAAGTGCGTGATCTGCTGGCGGAAGAGGACTGGGATGGCCTGGTGGCCGTAGCCCGCGGCCAGGTGAAGGAGAACGCGCACGTTCTCGACGTCAACGTCGACTACGTGGGTCGGGACGGCGAGAGGGACATGAAACAACTGGTGAGCCGTCTGGTCACCAACGTCAACCTTCCCCTGATGCTCGATTCCACCGAGTGGCAGAAGATGGAGGCTGGCCTCAAGGTGGCCGGTGGCAAGTGCATCCTCAACTCCACCAACTACGAGGACGGCGACGAACGCTTCTTCAAGGTGCTGGAACTGGCCCGCACCTACGGCGCCGCTGTGGTGGTGGGCACGATCGATGAGGAGGGCATGGCCCGCACGGCGGAACGCAAGTTCGCCATTGCCCAGCGGGCCTACCGCGATGCCCTCGAATTCGGCATCCCGGCCCATGAGATCTTCTACGACCCCCTGGCTCTGCCGATCTCCACCGGCATCGAAGAAGACCGCGAGAACGGCCTGGCCACGGTGGAGGCGATCCGGCTGATCCGCCAGAACCTGCCCGGGGTGCACGTGGTGCTGGGCGTGAGCAATGTGAGCTTTGGCCTCTCACCGGCGGCCCGGATCGTGCTCAACTCTGTGTTCCTGCATGACTGCTGCGAGGCGGGCATGGATGCGGCCATCGTGAGCCCCGCCAAGATCCTGCCCCTGGTGAAGATCAGCGAGGAGCACCAGCAGGTGTGCCGTGATCTGATCCACGACAACCGCCGTTTCGACAACGGTGTGTGTGTCTACGACCCGCTCACCGAACTCACCAAGCTCTTCGAAGGTGTGAGTGCCAAGGAGGCCCGGGCCTCAGGCCCACAACTGAGCGACCTGCCGATCGAGGAGCGCCTCAAGCAGCACATTATCGATGGTGAACGCATTGGTCTCGAAGATGCCCTGAAGATCGCCCTGGAGCGTTATCAACCCCTGGCGATCATCAACACCTTCCTGCTGGATGGCATGAAGGTGGTGGGCGAGCTATTCGGCGCTGGCCAAATGCAGCTGCCTTTCGTGCTGCAGAGCGCCGAAACGATGAAATCCGCAGTGGCCTTCTTGGAGCCGCTGATGGACAAGGTGGAGGGGGAGAGCACCGCCAAAGCGAAGTTTCTGATCGCCACGGTGAAAGGCGATGTGCACGACATCGGCAAGAACCTCGTGGACATCATCCTGACAAACAACGGCTACGAGGTGATCAACCTCGGCATCAAACAGCCGGTGGAGGCAATCATCGAGGCCCAGCAACAGCACAACGCCGACTGCATCGCGATGAGCGGTCTACTGGTGAAATCCACGGCCTTCATGAAGGACAACCTGGAGGCCTTTAACGCCGCGGGCATCGACGTGCCGGTGATCCTCGGCGGGGCCGCGTTGACCCCCCGCTTTGTGAACAAGGACTGCCGCGAGGTGTACCGGGGGCAGGTGATCTACGGGCGTGATGCCTTCGCCGACCTCCGCTTCATGGATGCCTTTGTGGCGGCCCGCGATGCCGAGCAATGGGACAACGGCCGTGGCTTCCTGGCCGGTGCCCCCGAGGGTCTGGGGCTCGAACCGGCCACCGACGACACCGCTGCCCCCCCGATCGCTACCGCAGCCAACGCAGCGCCCGAAGCCGAGGCTGCAGCCTCCACAGACCCAGCAACCGCAGCCCCAGCCAACGACCACCGCTCCGACGCCGTGCCCGAGGAGCCGGCCCTGAGCCCACCCTTCTGGGGCAGCCGGGTGCTCACGGAGGCGGAGATTCCGCTGGAGCAGGTGTTCGCCTATCTGGATCGCAATGCCCTGTTCGCAGGCCAGTGGCAACTGCGCAAGGCCCAGGGACAATCCCGTGAGCAGTACGACGCCATGCTGGCCGAGAAGGCTGAGCCGGTGTTGCAGCAGTGGATGACCCGCTGCCTCGAGCATCAGCTGTTAACCCCCCGTGTTGCCTACGGCTACTTCCCCTGTGGCCGTGAGGGCAACAGCGTGGTGGTGTTCGACCCCGATCAACGTAGCCGCGAACTCGGCCGTTTCGCCCTGCCCCGTCAACGCTCCGGCAACCGCTACTGCATTGCCGACTTTTACCAAGACCTCGCCGGCGGCCAACCCACCGATGTGCTGCCCATGCAGGCCGTGACCATGGGCGAGAGGGCCACGAGCTTCGCCCAGGAGCTCTTCAAGGGCGACCAATACAGCGATTACCTCTATTTTCACGGGCTCGGTGTGCAGATGGCTGAGGCCCTGGCCGAGTGGGTGCATGCCCAGATCCGCGGCGAGTTGGGTTTTGGAGATCCCGCCGGGATGCCGCTGCGGGATGTGCTGGCCCAGCGGTACCGCGGCAGCCGCTATTCCTTCGGCTACCCCGCCTGCCCCAACGTGGCCGATTCCCGTCAGCAACTGGCCTGGCTCCAGACCGATCGCATCGGTTTGTCGATGGATGAGAGCGATCAACTGGAGCCTGAGCAGAGCACCACGGCCCTGGTGGCCCTGCACAGCCAGGCGCGCTATTTCGCCGCCTAGCTGACTGCCTAGGCTCATCGGGCCCCACACTCGCCCGTTCCATGGCCATTGCCGGACCCGGCGGCGTCGACGACGCCATCGCAGCAGGCCTCGACCTCGATGGCTCCCCGATCCCTGCGGAGATGCTCAGCCTCTACCACCAGGTGATGGAGCTGGAAAGCCAGCGAGCCCGCAGCGGCGTCAAGAAATCAATGCGCAACCGGATCGTCAAGACCGGCTGCAAGCATTTCGATCAACAGACCCTCGATGCACGCCTCAAGGCGGCTGGATGGGAGGGTCTCAAGGACAAGGAAATCGCCTTCTTCTACGGGGCCTGATCGGCAGGCCTCAGCTGCACAGATCCTCGAGGGTCTCAATCACCTCCTGTTGAAACTCCTCGAGATCGGAGGAATCCGACAGGTCGATGCCTTCACCGGCGGCGTTCTGGGCCAGCTCCTGAAAATGGAAGGCGCCTTCGCCATTGGCCAGGAACTCGATCGCCGAGCTCTCTCCGCTCTCCTTAAAGGCATCGCACAGGGCCAGGAAGGCGGCGTCTTCGGTGAAGTCCCAGCTCATGTAGGGGGGTCTGCTGAAAGACCTTTAACGCCTGCCCCCCACGTTCCGTCAACTGTCTGGTCGCGTTTTGTGCCAGTCCGTCGTCAGACTGCCCATCAACACAGGCCTGGGCCGGTTCGTTTCGTTACGCAGGGCACCGATGGAATCGCTGAACGTTCTGGGTGAGCCCCTGCACGTGTGTGGCTGTGAGCCCATGACCGGTTGGTACCGCGATGGCCACTGCCGCACCGATGGGGCCGACCTGGGTCGCCACACCGTCTGTTGCGTGGTGGATGAGCGCTTTCTCTCCTACACACGGGCCCAGGGCAACGATCTCAGCACCCCTGCACCGCAGTACGGCTTTCCGGGGCTGAAACCTGGCGATCACTGGTGCGTCTGCGCCGGTCGCTGGCTCGAGGCCTACGAGGACGGGATGGCTCCGCCGGTGCGGTTGGAGGCCTGCGACCAGTCCGCCCTTGCGGTGATTCCGCTAGAGGTCCTTCAGGCCCACGCCAGGCCTGCCGCATGATGGCCGCATGGGTCTGCATATCGCCGTCATTGGCATGGGCGCTTGGGGGAGCACCCTGGCCGCCCTGCTGAAGCAGCAGGGGCATCAGGTGTCGGGTTGGAGCCGCCGGGTCGGTGGTGATCCTGCGGAGCTGCTACCTAGCGCTGATCTGGTGCTGGTGGCGGCGTCCATGGCCGGCGTTGAAGCCCTCGCGCAAGGGCTGAGTGCCTCCTGGCCCCCGGGTCTGCCCCTGCTGAGCTGCACCAAGGGCATCAACTTGGAACAGGGCTGCACCCCGGGGCAGCTGTGGCTGCGCCACATGCCCCAGCTTCCCTTGTTGGTGCTGAGCGGGCCCAACCTGGCCACGGAACTGGCCGAGGGACTTCCCGCCGCCAGTGTGCTGGCCAGCAGCGATCTGGATCTGGCGCGGCACTGGCAGCATCAGCTCAGCAGTGAGCGCCTGCGGCTTTACAGCAACCACGATCCCGTGGGAACCGAAGTGGCCGGGGCCCTCAAGAACGTGATGGCCATCGCGGCCGGTATCTGCGATGGCCTGCATCTCGGCGCCAATGCCAAGGCATCGCTGCTCTGCCGTGGCCTGGTGGAAATGGGGGTGGTGATCCAGGGGCTGGGGGGGACGCCCGGCAGCTTGTATGGCCTGGCGGGCCTGGGGGATCTGCTGGCCACCGCCAACAGCCACCTGAGCCGCAATTACCGCTTCGGCCTGGCCCTGGCGCAGGGCCAGAGCCGCCAAGAGGCCCTCGTCAGTGTCGGGGCCACTGTGGAAGGAGCCTGCACCGCTGACGCCGTGCTCCTGCTCGGCCAGGAGCACCAGTGGCATTTGCCCATCTGCCACGAAGTGGTGGCGCTGATGGAGGGCCAGGTGAAGCCCGATGCAGCGGTGCGCCGGTTGATGGAACGCCACCTCAAGGATGAGGGGCTGGTGTCCTAGCGATGGCAAGCCTGCCGGCTCTGCTGATCGAGGCCTTCAGCGCCGAGCCGCTGCAGGGCAATGGGGCTGGGGTGGTGCTGTTGGAAGCCCCCGCTTCATCGGCCTGGATGCAGGGCCTTGCCAGCAGCCTGCGCCAGTCGGAAACCGCCTTTCTCTGGCGCGATCCCCGTGGGGCCTGGCTGCTGCGCTGGTTCACCCCCAGCTGTGAAGTGCCGCTCTGTGGTCACGCCACCCTGGCGGCTGCCCTGGGGTTGCACCACTGGGGGCGGCTGCAGAGCGAGGTGCCGCTGCAGTTGTGGACCCGTAGTGGGGGGTTGGAGGTGGCCGTGTCGTCCGCTGAGCTCCCACAGGTGAGCGTGACGCTCCCCAGTTCCGGATTGATCGATGAGCCAGAACCGCCGTCGTATCTGGGTCCTCTGCTAGGAGGCGCACCGCTGCGCTACTGGAGCAGCCCCCTGGGCTATCGCGTCGTGCTGGTGGCCCCCGACGTGCCGCTCGAGCAGTTGCAAGTGCCGGCGGATGGCCTGCAGGGCGAGGACAGGAATGGCCTGGTGGTGATGCAGGCGGCCCACGACCTCACGCCAGCGCTGGCGGGTGAACCCTGCGACTACCAATTGCGCTTCTTTGCTCCGGGGCTGGGCATCGATGAAGACCCCGTGACTGGCTCCGCCCATGCCCTCGTGGCCCCCTGGTGGATGCAGCGCTTACAACGGCAATCCGTGCGTGGATGGCAGGCCTCGCATCGCCGTGGTGGAATGCTGTGCGAAGCCGTACACCC
>Ga0164293_10005070_pt1 | contig 11217 bp, 12 predicted proteins | sample GEODES118metaG_FD_111487 | JGI IMG/M metagenome (GOLD analysis project Ga0164293, IMG submission 111487) | Eutrophic lake water microbial communities from Lake Mendota, Wisconsin, USA - GEODES118 metaG | ecosystem: Environmental > Aquatic > Freshwater > Lake | place: USA: Lake Mendota...
CCGTTTTTTGATCGATCAGAAACGTTCAATGTCGGAAAAGGAAAATACATGGGTGTTATGTTCCGAAAACCGGATTGTTTGGATTGTAGGCATGCGTATCGACGACCGTTTCAAAATCACCGATCATACTCTAACGATGTGGCGTATCCGATGGTCACCGCCCGAATAAGCTGGGTTTCTTCAACTCTTCCAGCACCTGGCCAAATAAGGAAGGTTGCATCACTGAAATAAGGCATAGTGTAAAAATCATTCCAAACAAAGCGCCCCATAAATGCGCATCGTGATTGATATTATCTCGATTCTGTTTGCCCATATAAACACAGTAAACGATAAACAAAATAGCATATAAAGTTGCTGAAATCTTGAAGGCGCCATAGAGGTAGATGCTGCTCCAGGGGCTGAACACGATGGTGGCAAATACCACCGCCGAAACTGCGCCTGATGCACCCAGCGAATGATAATTTGCATCATCCCGATGTTTGAAATAACTTGGAAGGTCAGATATCACTAATCCGCCTATATACAAGGCAAGGTAGGCAAGTTTCCCGCCTAGTGCGTAGTAATTGAAAATCAATTCAAGATTCCTTCCGAAAAAATACAGGGTGAACATGTTGAAAAAAAGGTGCATCCAATCGGCATGTAAAAAACCCGAGGTAATGAAACGGTAATATTGTTGTTGCCTTTTTACGCCATACGGCCACATGATGGTTTTATTTACCAAAGTGCTGTTTGAAAAACCAATAATGGAATAGATCACATTCAATGCGATCAGGATAAAGGTCAATGGAGATTGGCTAAATGACATTCGTTTTTTTTCAAAACTAAGGAAATTAGGGGAGTGACTGTTTCAAATGCCTTCAGGAATGATGGTATTTTTCATTTCGGAGAATGCTGCAGGCACGGTAAATTTGCTCCGAAAGAATCAAACGAACCAACTGATGAGGGAAAACCAGATCAGAAAGCCGCCATACGAAATCAGCCCTCTGCTGAACAGCTTCCCCCACACCGTATGCTCCACCAATCAGAAAAACAAGGGTACGACTGCTCTCATTAGCCCGCTGTTGCAGGAATGCTGCTAATGTTTCACTATTGAGCATTTTACCCTTTTCATCTAACAGAATCAGGTAGTCGTCTTTCTTTAAAAGTGAGATTACCAATTCTCCTTCTTTTAATTTGAGCTGATCGGGCGGTAGCTTACCTGCATTTTTTAAAGGCGTGATCAACTGCCATTGTACAGGGTAGTAAGCCATTATCCTTTTGGTGAAAAGGGCTATGCCTGCTTCAACATAAGCTTCATGTTGTTTGCCGATCGACCAGAATTGCAATTTCATTACTGTTGATATTGATGTAGGTTGAAATAGCCGATATGCCATTCATCTTCAGCGGCACCGGCGTTCGGGATGAGGTGTAGGGCGAAAACTGTTTTGTTATCACGGGGAAGGATATCCGAAATATTGTGGATATCATCTACATCAACACCGTACTTATCATCAATATGCGATTCAGCACCCTTGAAACCCGTATGCTTGTAAAATGCAGTAGATTTTGCATTTTTGATGGCTTCAACACTGGTTTTGCCGATAGCCAGCAGTTTGTAATGGTATTCTTCAAATTCGCCGGGCCGGTAGCCGCCAAGATTGATGAAAAACAATTGAGCTTGTTCATCAGACTTTATCTTATCCATCCGTTTGATCACCGAAATTGAATAATCAGCAACACGGGTTACTTCACGCCAGGCATCGATATGTATTTTACCGCCATCAGGCCAGAATTTCCAAATCTGATGAATTGCCGCATCGAGGGTTTCAGCAATACAAAAAAATACATCGTGTTGCTCGGTATGTCTGCCGGCTGGAGTACATCCTATCAGGAACATGTATAATCGCGGGCCGTTCATTTCAAATTTATTTAGTGTTGAATTTGCTGTGAACCTGGAAATCTGATAACGCAGCTATTTGCTGTAAGATCATAAACTTTATCTCCAAGGCTATTTTTATGTAATTTTACGCGGTATAACTTGATTTTGTATCATGAGGCAATGGAAAATTTATAAAGACGCAAAATTTACATTTCGATGTAGCTATCTTGCTCTGCTGTTAATAAGCCTCTTTTCGTACAAAAGTAGTTTTTCACAATGCCCCTCTAATCTCGATTTTGAATCGGGAAGTTTTGATGGGTGGCAATGCTACACCGGCTTTGTAGAATCAGATATTAGTGTAAACTATATCTATCTTAACCCTGTTCCAGGCCCGATAACAGATCGACATACCATGTTAACAAACAACCCCGGCGACGGATTGGATGAATTTGGGGGATTTCCCAAAAACTGCCCTAACGGTAGCGGCCATTCGATAAAATTGGGCAATTCCCTCGGTAGCGGTCAGGCGGAAGGGGTTTCATACGATTTTCTCATTCCACTCAATGCGGATAAATACAGGCTCACTTATCAATATGCAGTAGTGATACAGGATCCCGGGCATACGGTATCTGAGCAGCCAAGGATGCAGATCGAAATCATCAACCTTACCGATAATGTTGTATTGAACTGCTCTTCCTTCTCTTTTGTTGCCAATAATTCACTCCCCGGTTTTCAGGTTTCACCCAATCCGGGAGGTCTTACACCGGTTTTATTTAAGAATTGGACTTCAAATACCGTTAATTTAGACGGGCTGCAGGGAAAGAACATCCGTTTTTTTGTGAAAACTGCAGATTGTACTTTTCAAGCTCATTTTGGCTATGCCTATATCGATATTTCGGCAGAGTGCAACAGCTTCCTTTCCGGTGCCAGGTATTGCAGCCAGGATACAGCCATTGATGTGAAAGCCCCACTGGGATACCAAAGTTACAATTGGTACAATGCTAATTTCACTACGCTACTCGGTACTTCCCAAACCTTACATCTGGCTCCTCCGCCGCCACCCGGTACGATTGTGGCTGTTGAACTCAATCCATTTCCCGGTTATGGCTGCCGCGACACACTTATTCAGCAACTCGATACCATCAATGTAGTTGCAAATGCAGGTCCGGATCTGCTGCCCTGCAATCTTGATCCTGTTCAGATTGGTGGTATTCCGGTTAATGGACTTTTATACAACTGGACTCCTTCCACCGGGCTAAGCGATCCCAACAGCCCTAATCCTTTTGTGGTAACGGATACGATTATACGCTATCAACTCAAGGTATCGAGTCCTTTGGGTGGCTGCCAGTCGTTCGATTCTATTACTATCAGTCCGCAACTTATCAGCACAACCCTGCAATTGGATGGCAAAACCATTTTTTGTGCCGGAAGCCCGAACCCAACCATTCTTCATTCTGCTTCAGCCGATAGTATCCAGTGGTTTTTAAATGGCTCACCTATATTCAATGCAAATCAGCAGCAATATACGGTACAGCAAACAGGGGAGTACTTTGCCTTATTGTATAATGATTATTGTACAGAACCGGTAAATTCTGATAAAGTATTTGTTGCCATAGATACTCCGCGTGCCGGAACCCGATATCAGGATGTTCGGGCGCCACTTAATTTTCCCGTTAAACTTCAGGCAAGAGATTTTGGATCTACCTATGAGTGGATACCTTCCGCAAAACTCAATGATAGCCGTTTGGTTTCACCCTACTTCCGGGGGATTACTGACGAGTTGTATGCGATCAGGATTTCTAATAGTTTAGGATGCATCACCATCGACACACAATTGGTAAAAACCTACAAGAAAATCGATATCTATTTGCCATCAGCTTTTACTCCAAATGGCGACGGATTGAACGATTACCTCAGGCCCTTACTGCTCGGTTTCCAAAAAGTGAATTATTTCAGGGTATATAACAGGTGGGGGCAGCTGCTGTTTGAATCGGCATCCGATTTTCCGGGATGGGATGGCAGGTTCAAAAATCAAATCCAAGACCCACAAACCATCATCTGGAAGATTGAGGCTACAGACCTTGACGGTAAGTTGCATCAAAAAACCGGAACCACTATATTGCTTCCCTGATCACCCTTCTTTACAATTCTTTTTTAGGAGGAAGCGCAAAAGCCACAGCTTCATGCTCAAAAACAGCTTTATGTGAACCGTCGCAAAATGGTTTGTTCTTCGACAAGCCACAACGGCAAAGGCCAACTACTGTTCTTCCTTTCAGGTCGTAGAGATTGCCTTCCCGATCGCGGATTTCAAAATCACCATCAATTTTAATGGAACCGTTGCTGTTTATGGTTATTTTAGTTTCAGCCATTTTTTTTGGCGAAAATACATAGAGATAATCATTTCATCGCTTCATTCTTTATGTGCTATTATGAAATAGTTCAAAACAATATACTTTTGCTATGCTTAATTGGCAGGTTAATCAAATTGTGGTTTCCCTATTTTTTTGATAAAGTTAAATTAAGGTGAAATCCATCTTTGTTTTTAAGCATTTTGAATAACCTCAAATCTGTGAATCCTTACCAATATTACAATCGCTGATAAAGGCTTATCGTGAAATTAGTTTTGGCTTCACCATTCAAGTAATCTTGCCTTGATGTGGTATGGATTTTGTTATTTCTAAAAAAACAAGTAGAAATGAAAAATAATAAGAAATGGGCGATCGGATTAGCAGTCTTGGGTTTGGCTATCATCCTGTATAAATCGAACCGTAAAAAGCAGAAAGACCAGGCTTTACTTAAAGTAGCGGAAGAAGGCTATGAAACTGCTCAGGATGTGCTTTTCCCAAAACGTAAACTACACAGCAGAAAACAGCACTACGGCCCGGTTTTGCCCAGATAGTATTTATAATATTTTAGGTTCAGCAAATGGACTTATCTTGTTACAAAGATTTAGAACAACCTATGAAAAAATACAGGTTTACTGCTTTTGTTTTTTTCTGTCTTGTAACCTTACCCACTTGTCTTCCTGCTCAAAATAAGCAAGAATCCCTTAAAGTATTTCCTTATGCCGCTCAGGGTTTATCAAAAGAAGCAGCAACAGCACATCTTTTAAACCGATTCAGTTTCGGCATCAGGCCACATGAAGTGGAAATGGTGATGAGGATGGGGCTTGAAAACTGGTTTGAACAGCAATTAACCGGGGCGTTAAGTGAGGATTCCCTCAATTCATTACTCAAAGATTTCGAAGGACTTCGCCTTTCGAATGCAGAAGTAGTTCGTGCCTTTCCCAAACCATTGCAGGTGATGCGGATGGCTGTGAAAGATGGGGTAGTACACAAGGATTCTATAAAATTGATGGATACGGCGGTTTACAAACAACGCATCCGTAATTATATCCAATCTAAAGATTTGAAGCAGCAGGCAGATTTGGTACGCCAGTTTATCAGCCAAAGGATCTTGCGAACAGTTTATGCCAGAAACCAACTCAAAGAAGTACTCACCGGTTTTTGGTTCAATCATTTTAATGTTTCCTTTACCAAACGCGAAGCGGCATTAATGATTCCAAATTATGAGAGAGATGCGATAAGGCCTTATGTAAACGGAAATTTTGAAGAAATGCTACTGGCCACGGCAAAATCGCCTGCTATGTTGATGTATCTCGACAATGCCAGCAGTTCGGGTAGCCCTTCCAGTTTAGCCATCCCTGATGTGAAAGGTCAGGATTCACTCACTGCCGTTCTGCGGAAACGCATGTCTATTCCCTCAAAAAATCAGGGGTTGAACGAAAATTATGCCCGTGAAGTGATGGAACTTCATACGATGGGGGTAGATGGCGGTTATACCCAGGCCGATGTTACCCAGGCTGCAAGAATTTTAACCGGCTGGAGTATTTACCCTTTTGAAGAAGGATACTCACCCTATCTGAAAAGGATGTTTGAAGGGATTGATGAAACTAAACTCATTCCATACGGATTTGTAAAGGAAGGCGATTTCATGTTTGCGGCTACCCGGCACGATAGCAAGGAAAAACTGGTATTAGGCAAAACATTTCCGCCAAATAGAGGTTTGGAAGAAGGCGAAGATTTGCTTCGGATGCTGGCCCATCATCCCTCAACAGCAGCATTCATCTCAAAGAAACTTGCCTGTTTTTTTGTGGCAGATGAACCTCCTCAAAGTTTAATAGATAAGATGGCTAAAACCTTTGTGGAGCAGAATGGAAATATCAATGCAGTTTTACGCACGATGGCATATGCTCCGGAGTTTTGGAAAAAAGAAGCTGTACGAACAAAAATAAAATCAGCTTTTGAACTGGTAATCAGCAGTATAAGAGCTTTGGATGCAGAAGTAACATTGCCCTATCCTCTTTTCAACAGGATCGACAGGATGGGTCAGCGCATATATTATTTTCCTGCTCCAACCGGATTTCCCGATCAGGCCAGTTTCTGGATCAATACCGGGTCACTTTTACACCGCATGAATTTCGGATTGGATATTGCAGCCCAAAAAATAAGAGGGGTTTCGGTAAACCTGCTAGCCCTGAACGACTATCACGAACCCGAATCAGCAGAAGTGGCTTTAAGAACCTACGCAGAAATATTATTGCCTGGCAGAGCTATTGAAGCTACCGTATCCCGATTGATCCCATTGTTGAGAGACCCGGCGCTTGAGGCTAAAATTTCATCGGCATCACTTAAAGCAGATAACTTGAAAAAAGCTTCCGGGAACAAAAATCTGGACAATACAAAAGATGATGTGCCCGATGAAATGAATGAAGCCGATAAATCAAAAAACCGGAAGGCTTATAGTCCGGCAATGCTGGCACAAGTAGTAGGAATCTTATTAGGTTCTCCGGAATTTCAAAGAAAATAATTTTACTAATTTAAAAATTCAATAAAAAATTATAATTATTTGTAAATCAGTTTATTTTAAATGAAAAAAATTTGTGAATAAAAGGATTCCAACAACAAGAAGGGTGTTTATGAAATCGGGGGCACTTGCTTTTTTGGGTTTGGGGATGAGCAGTTTTCCTTCATTTCTAACCAGGGCGATTGCAGGAAGTTTTCATCCGGCGCAAAAAAAGAAAGTGCTGATCTGTATTTTTCAAAGAGGTGCCATGGATGGTTTAATGGCGGTTTGTCCCTTTAACGATTCCGAACTACGTTCTGCCCGGCCATCATTATTCATGTCTCCCGTCAAAAACGGTAACAGCAATCCATTGATTGACTTAGATGGAAAATTTGGTCTTCATCCTTCCTTTAGTGCTTTTGAAAAATTATTCAAAGAGAAAGAACTGGCCATTTTACATGGGGTAGGCTCGCCCAACAAATCAAGATCACATTTTGATGCGCAGGATTTTATGGAAACCGGTACACCCTTCGATAAATCGAATCTTTCCGGATGGCTCAACAGGGCTTCAGGTTTGATACCGGTGAAAGGCTCAGCATTCCGTGCGGTGAGTTCCACCAGTACCTTGCCCAGGAGTTTGTATGGTGCTGAACCCGCTTTGGCCATAAGTAATTTGAATGATTTCAATGTCAGGGAGCGGAAAATCACGAATGGTAACGCAACAGCCTCCAAAAGTTTTGAAGAATTGTACGATCATACCACCGCAGGTTTGCTGCAGGAAAAAGGGAAAGAAACTTTCGATGCTATTAAAATGCTGGATGGACTTACCAAAGAACCCTACAAGCCATCAAACGGAGCTATTTATCCGGTTTCGCCACTTGGCAATGCCTTGATGCAACTGGCCCGCCTCATTAAATTGGAGGTAGGGTTAGAAATCGGTTTCGCCGAATCAACCGGTTGGGATACCCATTATAATCAGGGTACGGCCAGTGGGATTTTTGCAAAAAATGCGGCAGACCTTTCCCACGCAATTGCTGCATTTTGGCAAGACATGGGCGCTGTTTATCAGGATCAGGTGACGGTGATGACGATGACTGAATTCGGACGTACTGTACATCAAAACGGAAGCGGTGGAACCGATCATGGCAGGGCATCCTGTAGTTTCATATTGGGGAAAAATGTAAGTGGTGGACAAATTTACGGACAGGTTCCTGTGCTTTCATTGGCTAATCTGGAAGATCAGCGCGACTTGCCTGTGACTACCGATTACCGGGCATTGTTTACTGAAGTGGCAGAAACACAATTGGGAAATCTGAAAGAAGAGGTTCTTTTTCCGGGATGGAAAGGGGAAAAAACAAAACTGATGCGCCGTAGTTAAATCCTTATTTTTTTCTGGTGGGCACAATGAACAATGGGATATCGCTATCATGCAGTAGCTTTTCAGTAACACTGCCCATGATGATTTTTTCCAATGCACTCCGGCTATGCGATCCGATTACAATGATGCCGGCACCTTGTTCCTGAGCAACTTTGAGGATGGATTCTGCAAATTCACCCTCTACGGCTATGATTTCAATGGCCGGGTCGTTCAAATGTTCTCTTGAAGCATTTAAAAATGACAGTGCAGCCTTTTGTAATTCTTCTGCAGGTAAAGCAGAAATCATATCAACTGGAGGCATACCCGAAAACCCCATAACGGGAGAATACTCCAACGGCATGTAAAAACTCATATCTGAAAGCACATGAAGCAGGATTACTTTAGCCTGCATAGCTTTAGCAAGAGCATAACCTGTTTCAGCTACTTTCTGTGCAGTAGGGTCATAATCTAGTGCGATGAGTATTTTTTGCATAGCGGGAATTGAATACTGCTAAGTTAACCATAAAATTAATGGAACTAGAATCGGATATTTTTATTTCGGTTACAATTGCTGCAACAACTTTCTGATATTCCTCTTCAAAAAAAGTCCGTGTAAAAAACGACCAACACCGGCAATAATCAGCAGATAGGCCAGAACATAAACCAGCAGATGTTTCCCGGGAACAAGGGGAAGGAATAAAATGGCCAATCCACTTGTAAAGAATACACTTCCGGATAACAGGTGCTTATCCGCTTTTGGTAATCTTTCCCTGGTTTCCATTTCAAATTTGCTGAAAGCATAATCGATAACATGATCCGGATATTCCTGTTCTGATAAAAGTACTTTAATATCCCAATGGTTTTTGCCCAATCCGGTGAAGTATTTCAATTGAACGAGACATTCAATCTTCATTTCCTGAAATTCATCTTGCAGTTGAACTTCGGGCTGTGAAGCTATGATTTCCGGCCATTCCAGATTTCTATTGCGGATTTCGGTAAGGAGTAACCGAAATGCATCAGGGGTGAGCAGATGGCTTTCTTCTCTTGCGAAATTGAGCAACAGGTGGTCGGGCATCTTCCTGTATTTTTCTTCGATGTCTTCAAGAGGTACCATAAAATAGATGCAAGCTAAGTAAAACAAGGCAGGATAAATGATGAGGTAGGTGTGACAATGAAAGTTGAAAGGAACAAGGTTACTAGATAAAGCAGAGTTGTACACATTTGGGCAAAAATGGATGACGTGTTTTTTCTTAAATAAGATATTTTTGTACTTACTAAAAACAGCAAATTTGTCTACACTCGTCATTTATACGATTCTTGCCTCCGTAGCAGGTTTTTGTGTTGGATTTACACTTTGTGCAATCCAGGCTGCTAAATATAAAAAGGCCCTTAAGAGTACAGAAGGATTATTGGAGAGCGAGCGCCTGATGAAAGAGAAACTGAGAAAAGAAAATAATACGGTTTATCAGGCTAAAGAAACCATTGAAAACGAGTTGCAACAAAAGCTTGCTGAAGCAGTTCATATCACTAAGATGATGGATCAGGATATCTTATTGCTTCAGAAAAGTAATGAAGAAACCGAAGCGATATTGGAGGCTGGTGCGCCAATGATGAATGCCCTCAAGCTCAAATTGATAGAAGCTAATGACCGTATTGCGCGTTATAAGGCGATGGTTGGCGAAAAGTGATTTGTGGTTAAGGTTCTTTTTTCTTCTCTTCATTAATATTTTCGTTTATGCGATGGTATAAATGGTTATTGTTGGTATTGATCTTGCTGGCTGTTTTGTATTTTATAGGTCCACATCCATCCAAACCCGTTTACAGTATGGTCATGCCTGTTGTTGCTGCATTACCAGACTTACCCAATTTTATCAGTCAGCAGGAATTACAACACCGCATCAAACCTGGAAACACCGCACAGATTGTTTGGTATAATGATTACCTAAAAAGCAAAACAGATTTCTCATTGGTTTATCTTCATGGATTCTCAGCATCACATGAAGAGGGCAATCCGGTGCATCGCAATATGGCCCGGAAATTTGGCTGCAACCTATACCTTTCCCGGCTCTCCCAACATGGCATTGATACCAGTGAACAGTTGATGAACCTCACTGCCGATAATTACTGGGAATCTGCAAAACAAGCTCTCGCCATTGGCCGTCAATTGGGCAACAAAGTGATTTTGATGGGAACAAGTACTGGTGCTACGCAGGCCCTGCAACTGGCTGCTGCATATCCCGATCAGGTTTTTGCCATTATGCTATATTCGCCCAATATTGCCATCAACGATCCCAATGCCTGGTTACTCAATGATCCCTGGGGATTGCAAATAGCAAGATTGGTAAAATCTGGAAACTATCAGGTTCCTTCCGATAAGAGGCCAGCATATCTGAAATACTGGAATAGTCCTTATCGGCTTGAAGCCGTAGTTGCCTTAGAAGAAATGCTGGAAACAAGCATGAATACGGCGACCTTTAAAAAAATCAAACAGCCGGCACTAATGCTATATTATTATAAGGATGAAGAACATCAGGATAAAGTGGTAAAAGTTTCAGCTATGCTGGAAATGTTTGAAAACTTGAGTACCGCCGCAAACCAAAAAAGAGCAGTACCCATTCCAAAAGCTGGAGATCATGTAATTGCATCACCTATTAAGTCTGCAGATATTACTACAGTAGAAAAGGCTACGAGCGATTTTTTTGAACAAATTTTGTTGCTGAAACCAATAATGAAAGATTCAGGTAATTGATATCAACCATCGTTTTAATCATTTTTACCACTAATAGAGTTATAACTATAAGTTGAGTAATGGAATTCTGCTGTGCTGTGGTTCGGGGCTTGAGTGTGATTATCTCAAAGTGCTAAAGCTTCCGAAGAATTTTGGATCAGGGCTCACCTAACAACGAATATCCCTGACATAAAGCCAAATCGTTGGCTGTAAGTTGACGCGGTCCTAAACTATAAATGAAACAATAATATGAAAGAGACAATTACATTTTTGAAGACTTCCCATTTCCCTCCTAAAGTCAATTTCCCCCCTCAAAACTTCCCAATATCTTATAAATGAACTAAAAACAGGTTGAAAATTTCTTTACTTCCTTGTAGCATTTTTATTATTTTACATAAAAAATGCTACAGCCTCAAAGCATGGTACAGC
>Ga0164293_10005071_pt1 | contig 11216 bp, 11 predicted proteins | sample GEODES118metaG_FD_111487 | JGI IMG/M metagenome (GOLD analysis project Ga0164293, IMG submission 111487) | Eutrophic lake water microbial communities from Lake Mendota, Wisconsin, USA - GEODES118 metaG | ecosystem: Environmental > Aquatic > Freshwater > Lake | place: USA: Lake Mendota...
CTTACGATAGTACGCAACAATCCATCGGTACCAAGTTTGATCAGCGGCCCAACCAATGCCTGTGCACATATCGCACCGGGCGGTACGCCAGCTACTTATACGGTTCCGGCGGTTGCAGGAATAACTACTTATACCTGGACGGTACCTGCAGGCGCGATTGGCTTAACGGGTCAGGGTACGAATACGATATCGTTCACTTATCCTTCGGGCTATACGAGCGGAACGGTTAGTGTAAAGGTTACCAATGGTTGCGGAACCAGCGAACCGAGGTCGCTGACGATCGGCGTACTTCAACCTGCAACACCAGGTGTGATAGATGTGGCCGTAACCACGCCATGTCCGAACAGGGTGTACACGTACAGCTTACCGGGCTTAACGGCGAATGCAACATCAATCTTGTGGACGGTAACCGGCGGTACAATTCTTGGTGGTAATGGTACATCAAGTATTACGGTGAGCTATCCGTCAACAGCGGTGAATGGCTCGGTAACTGCACAGGCTATTAATAATTGTAGTGTAAGCACCATCCGTTCAACAGCGGTTAGATTACCTGCTTGTCCTCTAAATCCACCACCACCTGTAGGTAAAAACAGTGGCAATTACAATACGGAAGAAGCCAGGGATAATACGGTAAAAACAACCTTGCCAACGGAAGCTTCAATGGAAGTGAAGATATATCCGAACCCAACGGTAAGAGACTTTATCATGAAGGTGATAACCGCTTCCGGTGAAGAAATCAATGTGCGGGTGATAGACAATCAGGGAAGGTTGTATAAGAGCTTTAGAGTGATGCCATATCAAACGATAGCGTTGGGAGCAGAACTTAAACCGGGTTCATATCTGGTAGAAGTAAGGCAGGGCACACAGGTGAAAACAACAAAAGTGATCAAGTTTTAGTCAATTGTCAATTGACAATGGATAATTGATAATGATTGAAGAGCGCTCCGAATTAATTGGAGCGCTTTTTTTAGTGTGGTAAGAAGGCTATCCTGCCGATGAAAATGGATTAAGGATATGCTGATGCAGGGACAAAAATTTTGTGGCGATAATTTGTTCTACATAAACCATGTTGCAAATCATTAAATACTTACATTACAAATCATTTTCATAGTATTACAAAGCATAAATTATCCAATTAATGATGCCCAAAATTTGCCGTTATATTGTACTAAACCTTTCGTTATTATTTTGCTTTTATTTGAAGGGATATTCCAGTGATATCGACAGCCTAAAAAGATTACTAAATACTTCAATGGCAGATAGTGTTAAAGTTGATGTGTTGAACTCCCTGAGTATTCTTTATTTTAATGATAAACCCGACACTTCTATCGTAATTGCAGCATCTGCCAGTATAATGGCAGAAAAAATCAATTACAAACCAGGGCTCGCACTTGCTTACAAAAATATCGGTCGTGGCCATTACATGAAAGGCGAATATGTTGATGCCATAAAAAAATGGCAAATGGCATTAGATGTGTACAAGCAGATCAACGATAAGAAGGGTGTTGCAAATATGCTCAGCAATATGGGAGCCGTTTATTTCAATAAAGGGGATGATGCCAAATCGCTGGAACTTCATTTGCAATCGCTGAAAATTGCTGAAGAGATCAGTGACACCCTGCGTATCGTAACTTCTCTTACCAATATTGGCGGTGTATATAGCAATAAAGCCATTACCAACTCAAAAGCGGTAGATTATTTTCTTCGTTCTTATCAACTGAGCCATGTGATCAAAGATGATTACCTGATCGGGGTTTCTTCCGGCAACCTTGGAGAAATCTATTACAAAATGGATCGGGATTCGCTGGCATTGGTTTATTTATATGAATCTGCAAAAACATTCGAAGGTACTGAGGATATGCCTTATGCGGATAACTATATCGGTCGTGTATATACCCATCAGAAAGATTATGACAAAGCTATCCAGAAGCATACCCAGGCTTATGAATTATCTAAAAAACTCGATACGAAACTTGATATCATTCAATCTTTAATTGGTTTGGCGCAGGCTTATTATGCCAAAGGCGATAACAAACTTGCCATTGAATCGTATAAGCGTTCGCTCGGGTATGCCTTGCCGTTAAATGCTACTACGGAGATGAAGGATGCTTATGCCGGACTTACCGCTGCCTATAAAAAACAAGCTGATTTTACCAGTGCATTCAGGTATCAGGAGCTTTTGCTGGCTGTAAAAGATACCATGTACAATATCGATACGGATAAGAAATTAGGTTCCTTAGAGTTCGCCTTTAATCTCGAAAAGAAAGAATCGCAGATACAGTTGCTGAATAAAGACAAAGAGATTCAAAGCAAAGTACTACAGCGGCAGAAGCTGGTACGAAACGGCTTCATCGGCGGGTTTTCAGTAGTGCTGCTATTCGCCACCGTTTTCTTCATGCAGCGGAACAGGATCAGCAAGGAGAAAAAACGCAGCGATGAACTACTCTTAAACATCTTGCCGGAAGAAACAGCGGAAGAACTTAAAGCAACCGGTTCTGCTAAAGCGAAGAGTTTCGATCTGGTATCGGTACTATTCACCGATTTCAAGAACTTCACCCAGGCCAGTGAAAAACTTACACCGGAAGAATTGGTTGCCGAAATCAATTATTGTTATAGCGAATTCGACCGCATCATAACCAAATACGGTATTGAAAAAATAAAAACCATCGGCGACTCCTACATGTGTGCAAGCGGATTACCGGTAACCAATACCACGCATCCGGAAGATATCGTTAATGCCGGACTGGAAATGGTTGATTTCATTCACCGCAATAAAATCGACCGTGAAGCAAAAGGGCAGCCTTATTTTGAATTGCGGCTGGGGATCAACTCAGGGCCGGTAGTTGCCGGAATTGTAGGTATCAAAAAATTCGCTTACGATATTTGGGGCGATACGGTAAATACGGCTTCAAGAATGGAAAGCAGCGGTGCGGTTGGCCGGGTTAATATCAGTGGTGCAACCTACGAACTGGTAAAAGAAAAATTCATCTGTTCTTACAGGGGAAAAATAGAAGCGAAAAATAAGGGAACCATCGATATGTATTTTGTAGATGGAGTGAAAAGTTAGGATCTTTCGAAATTATGGCTTCCCAGTAAGTTCCCTGAAAACATCTTCCATCTGCTGGCTTTCTGTTTGCAATGAAATCAGATTGAGTTTTTTGTCGATGCTCAGCTGCATCAGTTGGGTACGAACCCTTTCTTCATCACCGCAGGTTAATTGAAACTGCCCCTGATTTTTACGGATCACTTCTGTAACCTCCTGTAATGCTTTTAATAAATCTGTATCAATATCTTCTTTAAACTGCACCACAATCACCTGCCGGTTATTTTTATTTGCACGCAAACTGGCCATTGGTGCATCTGCAACCAATACGCCTTTGTTGATGATGATCACCCGATCGCAAACCGCTTCCACTTCCTGCATGATATGTGATGAAAACAAGAGGGTCTTTTCTTTGCCCAACTGGCGGATCACTTCCCGTATTTCTACAATCTGATTGGGGTCTAAGCCCGAAGTAGGTTCATCTAATATCAAAACTTCCGGATCGTGAAGTATAGCTGCGGCTAACCCTACCCGTTGTTTATAACCTTTACTGAGTTGTCCGTTTTTTTTATGCGCTTCCACTGTTAAGCCTACCCGCTGAATCACGTCTTCAATTTTATCCTTTTTGTTTTGAAGTCCGTGGATGCCTGCCATGAAATGGAGGTATTCCCTTACATACATATCAGGGTAAAGCGGATTGGCTTCGGGGAGATACCCGATTTTTTTCTTGGTTTCTATACCTTGTCCGTTTACTGCAATGCCACAAACTTTTATCTCGCCTTTTTCCGGCATCACATAGCCGGTGATCATTTTCATGCTGGTAGATTTTCCTGCACCATTAGGCCCCAGGAATCCTGTTATCTCACCTTTACGCAACGAAAATGAAATATCGTTTACAGCAGTTTGTGTGCCGTAGGTTTTTGTAAGATGGCTGACTTCAATAGACACGCTTCATGTTTTTTGCGTTAAGCATACCAAACCATGTTCAGTTAGGGTGCCGGATTTGGCGCATTGCCACCCGGACGGTTTCCTTGTTGCGGTGGCCTTTGTTGTTGTGGCCTGTCTTGCCTTGGCCCGCGTTGCTGAGGCGGTCGGTTATTATTTTGTGGCGGACGATTACCCTGTGCCGGACGGTTGCCGGGTTGAGTAACCTGCTTTTGCGGGTTGTTTGTAACCTGGTTTTGTTGAGGGCGGCGTTGTTCGGGGCGTTGGTTTTGTCCACGTGCCTGATTGGGTTGACCGGCTTGTTTTGGAGAATTGCCAGCCTGACGTTGTTGCTGTCCTTTTTCTTTTTCGCGGCGCTTGCGAGAATTTTTTTCCAGACTGCGAAGGCTGATCTGGCCAACGATATCGGCATATAAAGGTTCCACTTCTTTAGGCTTGCTGGTGATCACTTCGGCTGTTTCGAGTTCTTCTGGGCGGATACCGTCTCTGTTTTGCGCTTTTATCTTTTTTACGGTTTCGATAGCAAGCGGGTATTGCTTATTGCTTTCGGGCAAAGTGTACCACATCAGGTTGCGGAAAATATCTTTTTTTACCAGAAAGGCGCGGCCTTTGGCAACTTCCAGCGTATCGCAATCAGTGGGAAAAAACTGGAGGGCATCCAGGTAAGTATCGAGTTCGTAATTTAAACAGCATTTCAAACGGCCACACTGACCGCTTAGTTTGGTTTGATTGATGCTGAGGTTTTGATAACGTGCAGCATTGGTATTTACACTTTTAAAATCGGTAAGCCAGGTGCTGCAACACAATTCGCGGCCACAACTACCGATGCCACCCACTTTTCCTGCTTCCTGCCGGGCACCGATCTGCCTCATTTCAACCTTAACCTTGAATTCGGTGGCATAAACTTTGATGAGTTCACGAAAATCTACCCGGTCGTCGGCGATGTAAAAAAAAGTGGCTTTTCTACCGTCGGCCTGAATTTCCACCTGGGCCATTTTCATATCCAGTTTTAATTGACGGGCAATAGCGCGGCTGCGAATAAGCACTTCGGCTTCACGCGCTTTTTGTTCTTCCAGTTTCAATAAATCGGATTCCGTAGCCTTGCGAAGTATTTTTCGGATATCCGGACTTTTTTCGTCAATATTATTTTTCTTCAGTTGTAAACGAACCAGTTCGCCGGTAAGGTTTACCATGCCCACATCAAAACCGCTCGTGCCTTCAACGGCCACTACTTCTCCTTTTTCGTAATAATGCAGGGTAGTATTTTTGTAATAATCTTTTCGGCTGCCATTGGCGAAACTGATTTCAACAATCCGGCAATTGCTTTCAGGGTCGCTGAAAGGTAAATTGGCGAGCCAATCGTGAACATTCATCCGGTTACAGCCTCCGCTTGCACAACTGCCATGGCTTTGACATCCACCCGGCGCACCGTCTTTTGAGGTGCCGCAACTTCCACATCCCATCAGTATAAATAATTTATGAATGAAAAATAATGTGGCTACTTTATGCCGAACATTGAACCGAAGTACAAGAGTGCGACGCCAATGAAGCTGAACAGGGAACAAAAGCCGGAAAAAAACTATCCTATACTTTCAACCGCTGTAGCTACGGGTAACCTTATTGCATCAAAATTACTGAATTGTTACTTATAATATGGTATAATCTGATGGTGAGTGCATGAAAGAGGATTTTGGCATTGGCATTGCGTTCAATCTGGTAATAGGCCTGATCGAGTTCCCTGATGATGGCTTCCTGTTGCGAATGGTCGCATATTTTATTGAGTTTGCCTGCAAAATCAACCTGAGTGGCTTGTATTTCAGCAGATTGGGGGTTTTCAAGGGCTCCTGAAATCCGTAGCCGGATGGCATGTTCCAGCACCTGAATAAAGTAGAGGAGGAACTGTTTTTGTTTTTCCCTGCCGATTTTACTGATGTCTTCAATCCATTTTACCTGAGTGGGCAATGCTGTTTTGACGATACAGTTAAGCCAGTTGCGCAGCATTATTTCCCAATCGTCGTCGTTATGCAGCAGCAATTCGAGAGCTTCGTGGTAATTGCCTTCACTGAGCAGGGCGATCTGTTCGGCTTTTTTTAGGGGCACTCCATTCCTCAATTCCAGGGTAGCGGCAATATCCTGAACCCGTAATGGAGGTAATTTCACTAATTGCAAACGTGAGAGCAATGTTGGCAGAACAAGCGTGTCGTTTTCGGCAACGAGGATGAAGAGCGTATCGGGTGGCGGCTCTTCAATGATTTTCAGCAACCTGTTTCCTTGGTTACTAAGCATTTCGGGCATCCAAAGCACCAGGATCTTATAAATCGATTCGAAGCTTTTCAAACTGAGCTTGCGGATGATTTCATTGCATTCGTGAGCGTTGATATTACCTTGTTTGTTCTCAATACCGGTTACTTTATAGGTTTCACCGATGAACTGGATCCAGTCGTATAAATTTCCGTAAGGTTGTTTCTCCTGAAAAATGCGCCACTCTTTGGCATACTCCGCACTAACTGGTTTTTCGCCGGGTTTTTTACTGATTACCGGATAGATGTAATGAATATCAGGATGAACCAGCGCTTTTGCTTTCATACAGGCAGGGCAGATGCCGCAGGAATCGGTTAAGGTTTGGGAGGGAGCTGCTGCAGAAGACTCAGGCATTGCATCAAATAAAGAGACGGGTTGTTGTGCTGATGGTTCTCTGCCATTTACTTTTTCACAAACCAGGTATTGTGCAAAAGCCCGTGCCATGGCCATTCCTCCGGTGCCTTCTTTCCCTAAAAAAAGCAATGCATGGCTGAGCCTGTTTTGCTGAAACAGGTTTACCAGTTGCTTTTTGATGGGGTTTTGACCGATGACTTCCTTAAACTGCACGTTGCAAATTAAAACAAAAAACCGCCCTTATTCCGGCGGTTTTTTTAAAAAAGAAAGAATTTATCAAAGCTTACCCACAATATCGTTGCTCATGGGCTTCACGTTGCTATTGAATTTATCGATGAGTTTTCCGTTTTCATCTAAAAGGAATTTGTTGAAATTCCATCCGATTTCGGCATCCATCACCTGATTGAGGTCTTTGTGAGTTAACCAGTTAAAAATGGGGGCGATATCATCGCCTTTTACAGATACTTTAGCCGCCATGGGAAAAGTAACGCCATAATTTTTTTCGCAGAAGGATTTGATTTCGGTGTTAGAGCCGGGTTCTTGTCCACCGAAATTATTCGCCGGAAAACCCACCACCACCAATTTGTCTTTATACTTTTCAGCCAACGCCTGTAAATCTTTATACTGAGGCGTATAACCACATTCTGAAGCCGTATTTACCACCAGGATTTTTTTTCCTTTGAAATCGGCAAAATTGATGCTGCCACCATCGAGGGCGGCTACTTTGAAATCATGTATACTTTTAATACTGTCGTTCATAGAGGTTGATGTTTGGGTGGGTTTAGCAACCTGAGTTTTATCCTTTTCCGGAGAAAAACAGGAGATCAGTAATGCAGAGATGGCTATAAGTTTATACATGTTTTTATTTTGAAACAAAATTCAGGATGTTTTGTTGAAACTTTGTAATTATAATTAATATTTACATAACTTTTTGTGCTATCAAAGGAGATACTTTCACTCTAACGCCATTCCCATATAATATTCTGACAAAAGTCTCTTTTTTTATTGTGTTTTTTGTATGGTACTTTATCTGTAAATATTATTTTTTAAAGAAAGAGAATTACATCAGGATAATATCGCATTATGAACAGAGATTTCTCGGTAAGAGAAAACAAATGGCACTAATCGGCATTGCCTATTTTTTACTCACACCTTTAATCTTCATTGTTTTAGCCACGTGGCTTAGCAGAATGTAAACATAATAAAGCCAGCAAAAGCGGGCTTTATTGCTACTCATAAATATCTTTTCTATGTCCTGCAGCGAGAATAAATACAGTAAGAATATGGTCATTAATATCATATACAACTCGGTAGTTTCCTTGCCTAATGCGGTACCCGGGTCTCCCCTTTAGTTTTTTATATCCTTCAGGGCGTGGGTTTTTAGCTAAATCATTAATAGCAGTTTTTACACGCTGGTAATCAGGTACTGGAATTTTTTCCAGTTGTTTTTGCACCTGTTTTTCTATGAGCAGTTGATACATTAGGCGTGTTTGCGTTTTTGTTCAATGGCTTTAAAAACATCGGCAGCAGGTACAAACTCTTGTTTACGAGCTTTAGCATTATCGTAAGCTTTAATACATTCCAGTTCGTCCAAGTCGTCCATTATTTTTTCATAATCTTTTACGGGCAGAATAACGGCAACTTTTTTACCGTGGTCATCAGTTACAAATTGTGTTTTCATTGTTTTAATTTTTTATTTGTGAGCGTATCTTATACGATTGGTAACCTCGTGAATTAAAGCATCAAGTGTAAAATAAATTTTTTCTTTATCATCATCTTTAAACGCTTTAATAGCTTTGAATCTCTCTAACATCTCAGGGTCTTTAAAGATATTAGACTCTTCATTTTCGCCAAGCAGGTAACCAACTGTAGAGCCTAATAAATCAGCTAATTTTTTAGCGGCTTCAATGCTTGGAATCATCTCATCCCTTTCGTAGCGTGAAATAACGCTAACAGAAGTTTTAAGTTTTGTAGCCAGTTCGCTTTGCGACAAGCCTATTTCTTTACGAAGTATTGCTATTTTTTTACCGAAACTTATCATAGTTATTGACCTTATAGGGCAAGTAATAGCCCTTATTTGTTTGATATGGCAAATATACAACCCTTATCCGATAAAATAAAATTGTAAAAGATTTGGTAGTTTAATTTGATAAGAGTAATTTTTACCGCATACGGTTAATTAAAATATTTTTCAATGGAAATAGCAGAAATAAAACAACGTCTCACTTTATCAGAAGTAATCAAGCATTACGGCTACAAAGCGGATAAGCAGAATAGAATAAACTGCCCTTTTCACGAAGATAAAACGCCCAGTATGCAACTGTACTGGAAAACCCACACGGCTTATTGTTTTAGTGCCAACTGCAAAACCCACGGCAAAAGCCTTTATGTAATTGATTTTGTAATGCACCAAGAGAACTGCACCAAACACGAAGCATTAAATAAATGTACAGCAATGATAACAGGAGAAGCAACAACAACAAGTAATACAGCAATAATAAGCAGAGAGCAGTTTTTACAAAAGATGTTTACCTACTTTAAAAATGAAGTACACAACAGCCCACAAGCCAAGCAATACATACAAAGCAGGGCATTAGATTTTACAAAACTTGAAATCGGTTACAATGCAGCCCAGTTCCACCACGGCACACGAAAAGACGAACCCCTATACAACAATGCTTACAGTATGGTTTATTGATAGATGCAGAATTAACAAGCAAAATTTTTGAACAATAACCGCCCTTATGATAACAGCAAACCCCGCGCGTATTTAAACTGGATCCTATTCGACGAACAATTTAATTACGTATCTTCCAATTCCGGTGTAAAACAGGTTATGGCCGGCACGGAAAAGCAGCCCTTGGTGGCACCCTTGCAAACGATTGGGAAGAATGGTTTTTTATATGTGTATGTAAGTAATGAAAGCCCGCAGGATGTTTACTTTGATGATTTAACGGTAAAGCATTTCACCGGCCCATTGCAACAGGAGCAAAGTTTTTATCCTTTTGGATTGCAGATGGCTGCGATCAGCAGCAAGGCCTTATTAAAAACAAATGTGCCATTCAAATACAACGCCGGTAATGAGTTGGAAGAAGAAGGTTCTTTGAATTATTACAATACGTTTTACCGCAAGTATGATGCGCAGATTGGCCGTTTTACCGGCATTGATATCCGTGCCGAAGAAAGCTACGGAATGAGTGTGTACAATTACGGGGCGAATAACCCGGTGTTGTATAATGACCCGATGGGGGATAAGTATAAAGACCATAACGGAAATACATGCCATGGTGCCGACCCATTTGCAGGTACAGGATTGGAAGGAACGAATTTGAATTTTTCAAACTGGTGGGAAGAGGATATTGGTGGGGGTGGTAGTGGTAGTGGTAGTGGTAGTGGAGGTCTAACCATTGGCGGTAGAATTTGGATGAGGTTTCTTGAAATCTATAATGATGGGGTAGGTTCAGATCCAAATAAATTATCAAATCTTTCAAATGTCAATGGTTCTAGTGCTGTTTGGAGAGATTTACAGCATCTAACAACAGACATCTTTGGTGCACTTTTATTGGCAACTACTTCAATTATGAACATTGAAATACAAATTAGCAATAATTTATCTTGGGAAGAAATGATTCATGGAAAGGATCCTGGAATTACAAAAGTAAATGGAACCACTGGTTCTATTTCATACAATTCTGAACTTAAAAATAATACATTTGATGATGCTCCCACTACAAGTTGGCTAGTGCTTGGGCATGAAATATTCCATGTATTAGATTTAACATCATATATAAATAACTTTCAAAATCCACTTATTTCTCATAATAAAGATGCTGAGTCATTGAATGATTATTATAGGGCTGAATCAGGCAAAATGTTTAATGGTAATGAATTTAGGCTCTATTTTGAATCAAGAGCTGTGGCTTATGAAAATCTAATAAGATCTCAAAACAAACCCGAACTTATGCCTTATAGGCAATTTTATTCGCCCTTTATGAATAGCACTGTCTTTTCTAATTGGGTAACACAGTATATGGCAAATTTTATTAATGGTATTAAAGCATTGTAAGTATATGAGAATCCTATTAACAATTATTTTAATTTTTTCTATATCATCTTGTAAAGAAAATGATGAGATGAGTGTCGAATTATTTGAAGAAGTTAAAATTCCAAATGAAGTCATTAAATTATATGAGGAAAAAATAAAGGCAAATAGTATTAATAAAAGTAATTATGCATTTGAGATTCGACTTTGGGAAACTTTTATGAATGATTCATTTCCTTTGTCTTTGAAACATGTAGGTATTAAAAATGATAAAGCATTTTTAAGTTATTTTATTTTTCATACAAAAGATAAGCGTGTTATTCGATCTATATCACAAGCGAAATCCAAACAGCTTGATTATACAGTTATTAAAAAAGATACACTTAAACTTATAAATCGTGATTCATTATTATACTTTTCAAAAGTTATTAGTGAAACATCTGAAGGATTAAAAAAAGCAGCAGTTGATAAAAATTACTTTATAATGAGTTTGCCCTCAAAATTGTTAATAGAATTTATTAAAGAAGGCAA
>Ga0164293_10005074_pt1 | contig 11214 bp, 6 predicted proteins | sample GEODES118metaG_FD_111487 | JGI IMG/M metagenome (GOLD analysis project Ga0164293, IMG submission 111487) | Eutrophic lake water microbial communities from Lake Mendota, Wisconsin, USA - GEODES118 metaG | ecosystem: Environmental > Aquatic > Freshwater > Lake | place: USA: Lake Mendota, Wisconsin...
CCGCTGAGCATCCGCGCTGGGCGCGAAGCGGTGAGCGCCGGCGAGCGCTCGGTGCGCGATGCCCGGCTGCGCTACCGGGCCCAAGTGGAGCCGATCACCGAGGTGCTGCTGGTGGAGCGGGATCTGCAGGCGGCCCGTGCGGCCCTGCTCACCACGCTCACCCGCCAGGCGATTCAGCGGGCCGTGCTGGAGCGCGAGACCGGGCAAACGGGCGAACCCTCCCCCTGACTCACGCCTCGGCGGACTCCGCTTCCGCCGGATTCAGTCGCTCCAGGCTGCGTACTTCATCGCGGCGGAAGATCAAGACGCAGAGCGGCGGCAGGCAGAGATCGAGAGAATTTTCGTAGCCGTGGATCGGCGCGGCATCGGTAAACTTGCCTCCGAGATTCCCCAGATTGCTACCGCCGTAGCGGCTGCTGTCGCTGTTGAAGACTTCGCTGTAAAAGCCATCGAGAGGCACGCCGATGCGGTAGCTCGAATGGCTGGTTGGGGTGAAGTTGGCCACCACCACCAGCCAGCGGCCAGTGGTGCTACAGCGACGCATGAAGCTGATCACCGACTGGCGGTTGTCGTTGCAATCAATCCACTGGAAACCGTATTGATCAAAGTCGTCGCCGTAGAGGGCGGGCTCGGATCGGTAGAAGCTGTTGAGGTCGTCCACCAGGCGCTGCAGGCCCGTGTGCGTTTCATATTGGAGTAGATCCCATTCCAGATCGCCCCAGACATTCCATTCGGAACGCTGACCGAACTCCATGCCCATAAAGATGGTTTTCTTGCCGGGGTGGGTCCACATGTAGGCGAGTAGCGCGCGGACGTTGGCGAATTTCTGCCAATCGTCCCCAGGCATCTTATGGAGAAGGTTGCTCTTGCCATGCACCACTTCGTCGTGGCTGAGGGCGAGCATGAAGTTCTCGGTGAAGGCATACCAGATCGAGAATGTCACATGGTTCTGGTGGAACTGGCGGAACCACGGATCGAGCTCGAAGTAATCGAGCATGTCGTGCATCCAGCCCATGTTCCACTTCAGGTTGAAGCCGAGACCGCCGATGTCGGTGGGCTGGGTGACCAGCGGCCAAGTGGTGGATTCCTCGGCGATCGAAAGGGCACCCGGGTAGTGTTGGAAGAGCATATGATTCGCCTGTTGCAGGAAGCGAACCGCTTCAGTGTTCTCGCGCCCGCCGTGTTCATTCGGCAGCCATTCACCATCGGGGCGCAGGTAGTCGCGATAGAGCATCGAGGCTACGGCGTCTACGCGGATACCATCAATATGGTATTCCTCGAACCAGAATATGAGGTTGGCTGCAAGGAAGTTGCGCACTTCATTGCGGCTATAATTAAAGATCAGCGTGCCCCATTCCTTGTGTTCGCCGATGCGCGGATCAGCGTGCTCATAGAGGTGCTGGCCGTCGAAGAAGGCCAGGCCATGGGCATCTTTAGGGAAGTGGCCGGGCACCCAGTCGAGAATCACACCGATCCCTTCGGCATGGCAGCGGTCCACAAAGGCCCGAAATTCATCGGGGCTGCCATAGCGGCTGGTGGGCGCATACCAACCGGTGACCTGATAGCCCCAGGAGCCATCGAACGGATGCTCCGAAATCGGCAGCATCTCGATGTGGGTGAAGCCGCGAGCCTTGACGTAGGGGATCAGCTTGTCCGCCAGCTCTGGGTAGGTCAGAAAGCGGGCGCCGGGCTTGAGGTCGGCAGCGGAAACGGGCGGGCGCGGCGTGCCATCGGGCTCGCGGTAGGGATCGTCGGCGGCGGCATGCAACCAGCTGCCCAGATGCACCTCATAGACGGAAATGGGTTGCTGCAGGGGGTTGCGGCTTTCGCGCTCCTCCATCCAGGCGCCGTCTTGCCAGTGGTGGCGGCCCCGGGCTGCCACCACTGAGCCGTTTGCAGGCCGCACTTCATGGCGGAAGCCGTAGGGATCTGCCTTGGGATAGCAGTGACCGTTCTGGGCCCGCACCTCGTACTTGTAGATCGTTCCTTCGCCCAGGCCGGGGATGAACAGCTCCCAGCAGCCGCCCAACCGGGACTGCATCGGGTGATGGCGGCCATCCCAGCCGTTGAAATCACCGAGCACCGAGACGCTGCGGGCGTTCGGGGCCCATAGGCAGAACTGCACACCGGCTACGCCATCGCGCTCCCCCAGGTGGGCCCCCATCCGCTCCCAGATGTGATGGTGGTTGCCCTCGGCGAACAGATGCCGGTCGAGATCCCCCATCCACTCCTGCCGGAAGCCCCAGGGGTCGTGCTGTTCATGCACGATGCCGCCGCGCTCGACGCGCACCCGGTAGCCACTGCCTGGATCAGCCCCCACGGCGGCCTCGAAGATCCAGGGGTGGTGGGGGGTGTGGGTGGGCACCTCCTCCCCGCCCAGCAGCAGGGTCACCTTGGTCGCCTCTGGCATCCAAACCCGTACCACCCAGCCGCCGTTCTCGAGAGGCTGGGGGCCCAGCACCGCAAAGGGATAGTCGTGGCGGCACTCCGCGAGCCTCGACGCGTCCTCAGCCATCCACTGCAGGCTGGCGATCGTCATGGGCGTGGGAACGGACGGTGAGCCGGGAGCTTACGTCCGCCCACGGGCTGCCCACGTCGGCCGATCAGCGGGCTGGGGCTGGTGCGTTCGGTTCTGTCGGGAAATCCACGCCGATGATCTGGTTTTGGTCGTCAAGGATGACGAAGAGGTTGTCGGTCAGCCGGTTGAAGTCGAGGGTGGCGATCACCAGCTTCATCTCCGGGGTGCTCTCAGCGCGGGCGATGCGGCGGATCCGCTGGAAGTTGCCGGTGAGCCGCTGCAGCCGCAGCCATTTGGCTTGAAGTGCGCTCTGGGGGATCTCCTCCTGCAGCGTGGGGCCGAGGAAGCTGCTGGCCGAGATGAAGTGACCGCGCGCGAGGGCGGCGATGAAGTCACGCACCACCGCTTCGGCAGGGGCGTCGGAGGCATTGAAGTGATAGCCGGTGAGCTTGCCGTCGGCGTTGATCACCATCAGCAGTTGGCGGCTGCCGCGACTGGTGCGCAGGGTGGCCTCCACCGAGCTGGAGTCGTAGCCCGGCTGCACCGAGGTGATCGTCCAGCTCAGCAGCTGGGGCTGGGTCTTCATCGTCTCGGCGATCATCGAGGGGCTGGATACCCTCTGCAGCTCCGGTGCGAATTGGGCAAAGCGGGCGTTGGCATCCCGGCTTTGCAGCACCCTCAGGATCCGTTCGGCCGCCTGGCGCGCCCGCATCTCGCTCAGGGCGCTGGTGGGGGCGGCGGCAGGGGCGCTGCGGTCGGCCGGAACGGTCTGGGGCAGCTGCGCCAGGGCCGGCAGGGCCACTGAGGCGGCCAGGACGGCGGCCAGAACGGCGGGAACCGGGCCAGAGAGGCGGGAGCGCAGCATGAACGGGCGATCGGAGCGGCCTAAGTCTGCCCCAGATGGGGGCTGGGAGCTCAGGGGGCGCCCGTTAGCGGCGCCAGCCAGAGCCTGGCCCCCGTCAGGTCGATCTCCAGCGCGATCACCCGGTGTCCCGGGCCGGTGGGGCCCGGTACCAGGGATGCACTGCCGGGGTGTACGGCGATCTGGGGCCAGGCGGCTCCCGCCAGCGACAGCCGCAGCCGCTCGCCGCGCCCCAGGGTTGCCCGCAGGGGCTGCAGGCGCAGGCGTAGGGAGCCGCCATCGCGGGCCCCGCTCTCCTGGGGGCCCATCCGGCGCCCCATCCCTACGCACAGCTGCCGCACCCGGCTCCCCCCGTCGCTCACCACCGACAGCGCGGCGCAGAGGTCGAACCCCCCGCCTTCCCCGCGTACGCGGATCACCAACCGCGGCTCCCCCAACAGCTCCAGATCCCCCGCCAGCGGCGCGCTGGTGAAGCAGGCCACGTCGCAGCGGCCATCGAGGTCGGCCCGCTCCACGAGCCCGGGCTCCGGCCCCAGATGCCCGCCCCGCCCGGGCACCGGCCGCCAGGGATCGTGCACCAGGGTCAGCCGGCCGCCCTCCCGCTCCGCCGCGCCCGCCTTCCCCGGCCCGCTCTCCCGCAGCTCCCCCTCGTCGCTGCGCACGGCCGCCAGGCCGCCGCTCGCCAACCGCCAGGCCAGCCGATCCCCTCGCCCCCTGCCGAGGCCGCCACGGCCTGGGGCCGGTGGGGGAAGGGTGCGCCAGTCGCCCCTCAGCCCATCCTGCAGGGAGATCGAAGGAGAGGCATCCGCCTGGGGTGGCTGGGTTGGCTGGGGTGGCGCCGCCGAGCCCTCCCCAGCGGCCGTTGCCCCCTGAAGGTGGTGGCGGAAAAAAGCCAGCTGCTGCTCATCGACACCGCCGCGCCAGTCGAGGTGGCTCCAGGCGCCAACCAGCAGCGAGGGCTGGCCGCCGGCGGCGCGGCTGCGGCGCCAGAGGTCGAGCACGCCGCGCAGGTGCGGATCGTGCCAGCCGCCGATCAGCAGCAGCGGGCGCCGCAGCAGGGCCTCCACCGGCTCATGCACCACCCACCCCTGGGGCCGGCTTGGATCCAGGCGGAGCCAGCGGGCCACCATTCCCTGGGGATCCAGCCGTTGCAGCAGCAACTCCCCCTGGCGCGGCCAGGCACCGCTCTCGAGACAGTGGCGGATTTCTTGCCATCCCGCCCTGTCGTCGCGGCGGCGACAGCCCTCCGCCGCCAGCTGGAGCCCCCAGCCCACCAGCGGCGCCCACCAGTGGGCACCCCCCTCCGCCGCCCAGTGGCGGCGTTCATCGAGCCCGGCCATGGCGGGGGCCAGGGCGTCGGGCAGGTCAGCCTCCTGCTGGACCCCCACGCCGATCAGCAGCTGGCTCAGGCCCTGGTACGAGAAGCCATAGGTGCCGACCCTGCCGTTGCAGGCCGGGTGGCGGCGCAGCCAGCGCACGGCGCACCGCCCATCGGCCGCCTCCTGGGCGAAGCCGCCGAAGCATCCGCCCGAGTCCCCCCGTCCCCGTACGTCCTGCACCGCCACGAGGAAACCGTGGGCGGCATACCAGCGGGGATGGGCAACCACAACCGTCGAGGCGATGCGGCGCCCGTAGGGCTGGCGCATCAGCAGGGCGGGCCAGGGACCCTCCCCCTGCGGTGGCCGCCACAACCGGGTGGCGAGCGCCACGCCGTCGTCGCAGACCATCCAGGCATCGCAGCAGTGGTCCCGCCAAGGCTCCAACCAGCCCTCCTGCCAGCCCTCAGGCGGGGGCTCGGGGGGGAAGCCGCTCGACACTCAGCGCACGTCGGGGCAGTGGAGACCGATCACGTAGGTGCTCAGCACCTCGGCATCCATCGGGCTCAGCCCCTGGTTTGCGGCCACCCAGGCGATCGATTCCTTGGAGGTGGCCGATTGCCCCTGGGCGTTGAGTTGTTTGAAGCGCTCGCAGAGGCTGCGGGCGAGGGCGGGGTTTTCCTTCACCGTCTCCAGCAGGGCCGAGGCCGCCAGCGAGGGATCCGCGGGCAGTGTCGCCAGCAGGAGCGGCAGGGCGAGGAGGCCGCCGGGGAGCCGGAAGCCTCGGGGCCGCGGGGGGCGGACCGGACGGAAGGGCATGGGGCGCGGGCGGGGGAGACCAGGGGAAATCCCGCAAGGGGCCTGGGTTCCTCTATTTCAGGGAGGCCGCTGTGGCGGCGGGGCGCGGCCAGGGTCAGTTCGTGGAGCGACCGGAATTGGGGGGGGCGGTTTTCTCGCCGGGTCGGACGGTGATGCGCATCTCGCCCCCGGCCAGATTCCGGTCGGCCTCCGCCAGGATCACCGGCCGGGCTCGCCCCCCCTCCAGGGCTTCCAGGCCCCGCAGGCGCACGCGCACGTGGCCATCGGCGCTCACCCGGCCGTTGCCCCGCAGATTGCGGGCCACCTGCTCAGCGGTTGGTCCCCAGGCCTCACTCGGCAGCTCGGTGGTCGAGGCCGCCACCACAAGGTCACCCCCGTTGTCGAACACCACCGGTGCCCGCAGCGCGCCGGGCACGCTCACCCGCGTCACGTAGCTCACCGAAAAGGCCAGGCAGGAGATCGCCAGCAGGGCCGTGAAGCTGGTGATGCCCACCAGGCGGAAGCGGATCCCCCAACGCTGCAGGAACCCGGCTGCGGTGATCAGGGCCAACAGGCCACTGGCGGCCCCCAGCCACTCCCCGGCGACGAACAGGATCGGATCGGCGGCCATGGGGGCTGGGGAAGGCGGAACAGGCTCCTTATATTGCGGCCGACCCGGCGGTGACGGTCCCAGCGGATGCGGCGGTGGCCGGAACCAAATCGCCTCCTCCGGTGGCTCCCCTTGCTGCTGCTCGGCGGCGCGGGCACCGTTCTCACGCTGGCGGCGGCCAACGGCTGGCGGTCGTTGATCGAGCGCACCTACCTTCGGGCCCGTCCCTGGGTGGAGAGCCAGGTGGGGCGGGCCCTGGGCCATCCGCTGCAGATCGGACCGCTGCAGGGAATCGGGCCGGAGGGTTTGAGGATCGGTCCCAGCCGGCTGCAGCCAGGTCCGCGCGACGACTCCACGGTGCGGCTGAGCGGGGCCACGGTGTCGGTGGATCCCTTCGAGAGCTGGCGCCGTCGCCAACTGATTCTCGACCTCACCTTTCACAGCGCCGAGGTGGATCTGCGCCGCAACGCCCAGGGCCAGCTGTGGGTGCTGGGCACCTTGCCGCCGGGCGGGGAGCCGCCGCCGCTGGAGCTGCGCCTGCGCCTGCTGGAGCCCGCCACCTTCCGGTTGTGGGGCCTGGCCGCTGATCGCTCGCGGCCAATCACCCTCACTGCGGCGGGGCAGGTGGACCTGGGGTTGCGTCGCCGCGGCCTCGATCTGCGGGCCCGGGCCGCCGCGCCTGGCCTTCCCGGCATGGCCCTGCTGCGGGGAAGCGGCAACTGGCGCGACCGCCGCTGGCAGGTGCAGCTGGACCCGCGCGGGTTCCCGATCCAGCCGCTGCGCCCCCTGCTGCCCCTGCCCGGACGCCTGGACGGCCAGGCCGACGGTCGGCTCAGCCTCCGCCTCGACCAGGGCCGACCCGGCTGCCGCGGCAGCCTGGCCCTGCGCGAGCTGCGCTGGCGGCCCCAGGCTGGCTCCCCTCCCCTGCAGCTGGACCGCGCCCCTCTGGAGTGCCGGGATGGCGATCTGCTTCTTGCCCAGAGCTCCTGGCGGTTCTCCGGCTGGAGCGGACGGGTGTCCGGCCGCCTCGCCCAGCGGCGCCAACTGGCGCTGCAGCTGGAGGCCCGGGCGCCCCGCGGCCATTCCTTCGCCGCCCTGCCGATCCAGGCCAGCCTCCAGGGTCTCTGGCGCGACGGTGCCCTGCAGGTGAGCCGTCTTGAGGGCCGCCGGGGGGGCTCCCTGCTGCGGGCCCGCGGCCTGCTCGGCCGCTCCCTCGACCTGCGGGGAGGCTGGCTGCTGGAGCCCACCGACCTGCCCGGTGGCGATCGGCTGCCCCCCTGGCTGCGGGAGAAGCCACTGCTGGGCTCCCTGCGGCTCGATGGTCGACTGGGTCTTCCCCGGCTGGCGGTGGAGACCGCCCCGGCCCGCGTCGCCCTTCTGGGCCCCTGGCAGGCCTCCCTGCTGTGGAGTGAGGGGCTTCTCCGCTTGCAGCGCTTCGAGAGCCCCCAGCTGCGGGCGCAGGCCACCCTGCCGCTCGGCCTGCGCACCGGCCGGGGGCTGGTGGTGGGCAACCTGGAAGCCGCCCTCGACCTGCGCCAGTTCCCCCTCAACCGGCTCGACCCGCTCGTTGGCACCCGCCTGCGGGGCCTGCTCGATGCCCGCGGCCGTCTGGAGGGGCCTTTGAACGCCCTGCGCCCCGACCTCGAGCTGACGGTACGGGAGCCCGGTGCCGGGCCCCTGTGGTTGCGGGAAACCTGGCGGGGGCGCCTGCAGGCCCAGGGGCTGCCCTTTGCCACCCCCATCGGCGCCGGGGGCGGCCTGCTGCAGCTGGCCGCCCTGGCGCCGGCCCCAACGGGCCGGATCGCCGCCTGGATTGACCACCGCTGGATCCCCGTGCGGATCGACCTGGAGCGCCAGGGGGGACGGCTGCAGCTGGCGGGTCGACCCGAGCGCTACCGCTGGCAGGCCCGCGACTTTCCCCTCGCCGGTCTCACCCTGGCCACGGGGCCGCGCCGCCGCTTCCAGCCGCTCCAGGCCCGCCTGAGCGGTGACGGCCATCTCGGCCTGGAGCCGCTGGCCTTCGACGGGGCCGTGGCGCTTGTCGACCCGCGCTTCCTCGGCATCGCCGGCCGTCGCATCGAGGCCGAGTTTCGCTACGCGGATCGTCGCTATGCCCTGCGTGGCGCCGTCGAACCCCTCGACCGCGGCCGGGTGGAGGCCCGCCTGGAGGGATCCTGGGGCGGTCCCTTCCGCGCCGATCTCCAGGCCCGCCAGCTCAGTTCCGGCCTCTTCCGCCAGTTTCTCACCGCCTGGCCCCTCTGGCTCGGCGGCTCCCCCGCCGACGGGCCTGGCGCCGTGGCGCTCGGCAGCCCGGCCATCCTCACCCTCGGCCGCAGCATCGACGACCAGCTGATCGCGTTGGCGGCCGCCCTGGAGCGCCTGGCCGAACGGGATCGCCTCGAAGCGCGGGTGGATCGGGGCGAGCTGCTACGCCGCCTCCAGAGCCGCATCGATGCCGACCTGAGCCTCAGCGGCCCCGACCTGCCCAACGCCCGCATCGACCTCAACGCCCGCGGCCATCTCTGGCTGCGGCAGCGGGATCGCGACCTGGCCCTGGCCGGCCGGCCCGTTGAGCTGCGCCTGCAGGGGGCGCTGCTGCGGGGGGAGGGGGAGTTTGACCTCTCGGGCCTGTCCCTGGCGCTGCTGGCGTTGCTGGTGCCGCTGCCCGACAGCCTGCGGGGGGAGCTGGCGATGCGGGGCCGTTACCGCCTGGGGGCCGCCCGGCCGGAGCTGGCGGTCGACCTGGCGCTGGTGGACACCCGCCTCGGGGATCGCCCCCTGCAATTGGAGCGAGGCCGGGTGGAGCTGCAGCCGGAGGCGGTCGCGGTCGATCTGGCCCTGCGGGCCGCCGGGGCGGACAACAGCCTCGATCTGGTCGGCACAGTTCCGCTCGATTCCCGGCGCGAGGCCCTGGAGCTGCGCCTGGCCAGCCGCGGCGACGGTCTGCGCTTCCTCTCCCGCCTCGCCGGCACAGCGCTGGAGGTGCAGAAGGGCAGCAGCGACCTCCAGCTTCTGGTGCGCGGCAGCCTCTCCGATCCGATCGCCAACGGCTTCCTCCGCCTGCGGGGCGGCCAGGTGCGCTTCATCGGCCAGACCCTGCGCGAGGTGGAAGCCACCGTTCTGTTCGACTTCGAGCAGCTCCTGCTCCAGGAGCTCACCGCCACGGTGGGGCGCGACGGGCGGATCAGCGGTGAGGGGCGGTTGGGGCTGGTGCGGCCCCTTTCGGAGGAGCCCACCCTGCAGGTGCGCCTGCAGCGGGTGCCCTTCCAGGTGCCCCGGGTGAGTGCGGTGGGCGATGGCCTGCTGCGCCTGGCCGGCAGCCTGGCGGACCCGCGCCTGGGGGGTGATGTGTCGATCCGCAATGGCTCCATCAACGCCACCCCGGGCGAGCTGGCCGGGGTGCCGGTGGGCGAGGGACCCCAAGCCGACCAGCCGGTGCGGCCGGTGCGCTTTGAGCAGTTGCTGGAGTCGAAGTGGGATTTCCAGCAGCCCCTGGTGCTGCTGGGGCCCGATGTGGAGTCCCCCACCGCCGAATCGCTGCGCCGCTCGATCCCCAACGTGCCCTGGCTGGCCTTCGACGACCTGCTGGTGCGGCTGGGCCCCGACCTGAAGGTGACGATCGGCAGCGTGGGTAGCTTCCGCACCGGCGGCCGGCTGCGCATCAGCGGCCGCCTGGATCCGTCGCTGCAGGCCAGTGGCGTGGTGCGCCTGCTGGGGGGCCGGCTGAACCTTTTCACCACCAGCTTCAGCCTCGATCCCGACGCCCCCAACGTGGCGGTGTTCACCCCCGGCCTGGGGCTGGTGCCCTACCTCGACATCGCCCTGCGCACCCGCGTGTCCGACAGCCTCAGCGTGATCGGTCCGAGCGGCCTGGCCTCCGGCGGCATCGGCAGCGCCAACGGGCCCACCCTGGCGGAGGTGCAGGGGCAGGGGGGCTTCTCGCGGCTCAACCAGCTCAAGCTGATCCTGGTGACGGTGGCCGTCAGCGGCCCCGCCGACCGCATCGCCGAGAACCTGCGCCTGAGCAGCAGTCCCCCCCTGCCCCAGGAACGTCTCGTGGCCCTGATCGGCGGCAATTCGCTCGCGGGCCTCAGCGGCGGTCAGGCGGGCACCGCCCTGGCCACGGTGCTGGGTCAGTCGTTGCTTTCGCCCCTGCTCGGCACCCTCAGCGATGCCTTCGGCCAACGGGTGAGTTTCGCCCTTTACCCCACCTATGTGAACCCCTCCCTGAGCACCAGCGAGGAGCGCCGCTCCAACCGTGTTCCCCCCCAGCTGGTCTTCGGCGCCGAGGTCGGCTACGACATCACCGACCGCATCAATGCCTCGCTGCTGGCCGCCCCCAACCGCTCCGACGTACCCCCGCAGGTGACGCTGAACTACAAGGCGTCGGAGACCTTCACTCTGGAGGGCTCGGTGGACAGCGAGGGCGCCTGGCAAACCCAGCTGCGCATGTTCCTGCGTTTCTGAATCCCGCCATGCCCTCCCCCGCCATCGGTCCTCCCGCCCTCTCCCCTGGGTCCTCCCCCCAGCTGATCGGTGTCGATCTGGGGGGCACGGCGATCAAGCTGGCGCGCTTCCGTCAAGACGGGGAATTGCTGGCCGAGGCCCAGTGCCCCACCCCCCAACCGGCCCTGCCCGGGGCGGTCACCACCGCGATCGTGGAGGCGATCGACGCCCTCGACCCCGACCGCCTGGCGGACCGGGTGGGCATCGGCCATCCCGGCCCCAGCGACCGGGCCGCCCGCGTGGCTCGCATCGCCATCAACCTGCCGGGCTGGCGGGAGGTGCCCTTGGCCGAATGGCTGGAACCCCAGATCGGCCGGCCCGTCACCCTCGCGAATGATGCCAACTGCGCCCTGCTCGGCGAGCGCTGGCGGGGCGCGGCCCAGGATGCCTCCGATGCCCTGCTGCTCACCCTGGGCACCGGCGTCGGTGGGGCGGTGCTGCTGGGGGGGGAGCTGTTCCTCGGCCATGGCGGCGCCGCTGCCGAACCGGGGCTGATCGGCGTTGATCCCGAGGGACCCCCCTGCCGCAGCGGCAACCGCGGCTCGCTGGAGCAGTACTGCAGCCTCTCCGGCCTGGCGCGCCTGAGCCCCCTCGATCCCGCCGA
>Ga0164293_10005075_pt1 | contig 11211 bp, 7 predicted proteins | sample GEODES118metaG_FD_111487 | JGI IMG/M metagenome (GOLD analysis project Ga0164293, IMG submission 111487) | Eutrophic lake water microbial communities from Lake Mendota, Wisconsin, USA - GEODES118 metaG | ecosystem: Environmental > Aquatic > Freshwater > Lake | place: USA: Lake Mendota, Wisconsin...
CGCCTCAAAACCCTCTGGAAAACCGAAACCCCCGCCGGCTTCAGCTCCTTCGCCGTCGCCGCTGAAAACGCCTACACCATCGTCACCGCTGAAGTCGACGGCAACCCCGGCGAAACCCTCCTCTGCCTCGACGCCCGCACCGGCAAGGAAAAATGGAGCAAATCCCTCGCCATCATCTCCAAATACGACGGCGGCGGCAACGCCGGCGACAAAGGCAACGAAGGCGGCGACGGCCCCCGCTCCACCCCCGTCATCAACGACGGCCACGCCTACTGCATCGACGCCAACCTCGGCGTCCACTGCTTCAAAGCCGACACCGGCGACCTCGTCTGGCAGCACAACCTCCTCGAAGCAAACGCCGGCGTGAACATCAAATGGCAAAACGCCGCCTCCCCCCTCATCGACGGCGGCCTCCTCCTCCTCGCCGGCGGCGGCAAAGGCCAGGCCCTCATCGCCCTCGACAAAAAAACCGGCAAAGTCGCCTGGAAAGGTGAGGACGACCAAATGACCCACGCCACCCCCATCCTCGCCGACATCCACGGCATCCACCAGGCCATCTTCTTCACCCAGACCGGCCTCGTCGCCGTCGACCCCCAAAAAGGCACCGTCCTCTGGCGCGCCCCCTTCCCCTACAAAGTCTCCACCGCCGCCAGCCCCGTCGTCTTTGAAGACATCGTCTACTGCTCCGCCGGTTACGGCGTCGGCGCCGGCGCCTTCAAAATCTCCAAATCCGGCAGCGGCCTCAGCGCCGAAGCCATCTGGCGCCGCGAAAACGAATGCTTCAACCACTGGAGCACCCCCGTCGTCAAAGACGGCTACCTCTACGGCATGTTCAGCTTCAAAGAATACGGCAAAGGCCCCCTCGCCTGCGTCGACATCCGCACCGGCAAAGACATGTGGAAAGAGGAAGGCTTCGGCCCCGGCCAGGTCATCCTCGCTGGCGACAAAGTCATCGCCCTCAGCGACAAAGGCGAAGTCGTCGTCGTCGAAACCGACTCCAAAAAATACACCGAACTCAAGCGCGACGACGTCCTCAAAGGCAAAGTCTGGTCCTACCCCGTCCTCGCCTACAACCACCTCTTCGCCCGCAGCACCGAAGAAGGCGTCTGCATCCAGTTCCAGTAACCTCCCCCACCCGCCACCGCTCTGGGCCCCCGGCACAGAACGGTGGCGCGGCCCGCCATGCCGCCTCCTAAAAAAGCCACCCCCGCCCCTGCAGGCAACGTCTTCGCCTTCATCGGCACCGACGAAGCCCGCGTCAAAGAGGCCGCCCTCCTCCTCGTCCGCAAACTCACCCCCCCGGACGCCGGCGACTTCTCCAACGACATCATCGAAGGCACCGCAGACAATGCCGACCACGCCGGCCGCATCTGCTCCAACGTCATCCAGGCCCTCCAGACCCTCCCCTTCTTCGGCGGCGGCAAAGTCGTCTGGCTCAAAAACGCCTCCTTCCTGGGCGACACCGTCACCGGCCGCGCCAGCGCCAGCGTCGAAGGCTTCGACAACATCCTCGCCATCCTGGAATCCGGCCTCGGCCCAGATGTGAAATTCGTCCTCAGCACCAGCAGCATCGACAAACGCCGCTCCGCCTGGAAAAAACTCTCCAAGCTCGCCAAAATCGAAGTCTTCGACAAACCCGACACCTCCAAAGCCGGCTGGGAGCAGGCCGTCATCGCCCAGGCCGACAAACGCGCCCGCGAAATGGGCATCACCTTCGAAACCGGCGCCCTCGAGCTCCTCGTACAAATGGCCGGCGACGACACCCGCCAGCTCGAAAACGAACTCGAAAAAATCGACATCTACCTCGGCGACCGCCGCCGCGCCGGGCTCGCCACCGTCCGCAGCCTCGTCTCCCAGAGCCGCGCCGGCGTCCTCTGGGACCTCGGCAACGCCATCGGCCAGCGCAACCTCCCCCACGGACTCGAGCTCCTCAACACCCTCCTCTTCCAGGGCCAGAACGCCATCGGCATCCTCCTCGGCGCCATCGTCCCCCGCGTCCGCTCCCTCCTCCTCATCAAAGACCTCGGCAGCCGCTACAAACTCAACCGCAACAGCTACGGCTCCTTCTGCAACTCCCTCGAAGCCATCCCCACCGCCGCCACCGCCCACCTCCCCCGCAAAAAAGACGGCACCGGCTTCAACGCCTTCCCCCTCTTCCTCGCCCTCGACGAAGTCGGCCGCTACACCCTCGACGAACTCCACCACGCCTTCGCCGCCTGCCTCGACGCCAACCAAAAACTCGTCACCACCCAGCTCGACAACCAAATCGTCCTCGAACGCCTCCTCGTCGGCATGCTCAGCTCCCCCAAAAAAGCCCAGCGCACCCCCCGCTAAAAAACGCCCGGCGCGCGGAATGCCAATTCCGCAGCACCCCGCCCGCTCACCAGCCCCCCCTTCGCAGCCCGAAGATCAAAAAACGCCTCCCCCGGTCAAGGAGCAGCACTTGCCAAGTGCCCCTCATTCTCTCCCCACCCACCTTCGTGCCTTAGTGCCTTAGTGTGAGCCAAAAAGAAGCCCCACCAATCCGCAATCCGCAATCCGCATTCCACAATCCCCCTAAACCCTCCGCAGCGCCATAATCAACTCATCCACCTTGTCCACCACCGCCTGCACCTCCCCCTGAGTCGGCGGATCAGACACCACCAGCCCCAGCAGCGCCACCCCATCCGAATTCGCGCTCGACCCACTCACCGCATCCGCAATCGCCCCGCTCAGCCCTGCCACCGCATCATCCAGCGCCGCCTGACTCACCTCCCCGGGCGGACCCTGTGGACCTTCCGGACCCTGAGGCCCCCCAGGATCCCCCGCCGGCCCCTGTTCTCCCGTCTCCCCCTGCGGACCTGGCTCCCCCTGCGGCCCTTGACCACCCTCCGCCCCCTGCGGCACATCGAAGGAAAGGTGCAAGACACCCCCCACCAACTCCGCCACCACCTCCGCAGGCTCCCCCGGCCCCACCGTCGTCACCCCATCCCCCACCGCCCCCGTAATCGTCGGCACCGCATCAATCAAAGCCTTCAGCCCCTGCAACTGCCCACGCATCTCAGCCGAAGAATTCGGCGAGCCACTCGCAGGCAACGCAGGATCATAAGCCATACCAATTCAAAGTTCAGCCTTTCGCGTTCACCCGCTACCACTACGGCGATACGGTAACCTTCACGATATCGGTCCAGTCTCCGTTTGGCGTCCCCTTATCCCAAAATCTCATTCGGAATTCGCGCACTTCAGGGCTGCCAGCCACCAGCAAAGGACGCTCATCCATGTAAGGATTTTCAGTGTCGATGGCTTGAAACTCCCACGCACCCGTGCCGCGTCGGCTCTCAATGTAAACGCCCATGTGGTTGTACTTGTAGAACGTCAACTTCACGCATTGACAGCCTGCGCCCTGCACCAATTCGGCGCTGAACTTCGGCAACGCTTTTTCCGTAACGCCAGCACCCACCACTCCCAGATCCGTCCCGATCGCCTCTGTATAGCCCGCGCTCAGTTTCATTTTCGCAATCAAGCCAAAAATGCGCGTCAGCGTCCCGGGAAGCGCCGCCGTCACACCCGCAGGCAGAGCCGGCGCCGTAAAAGTCGGCAGCACCATCGCAGCGGTGCCCCCGCCCGTGAGAACATCATCCACCGCATCGGTCGTACTCGGGGAGAAATTCCGCACCGCACTCAGCCAAGTGCCGAGAACGTAGTTCGCATACTTGGCATCGTTGACACTTTCCGCGATGTCACCCGCCACGACACCGAGCGCCGCTCCGTAGAGGGGTAACTTGACACTGTAGTTGTCGAGCCAGTTCACCTGGTCGCCGATCCGGCTTGGGTAGTAGACTTGTCTTTTCATTTTGGATTTAGGTTTGGGTTTGGACTGAAAGTATTCGGAAGGTGTCGGCTGATCCCATTGGCCACTGTCCCAGGTGCCAGTATCCCAGTTCATCGCGTCTCGGTTCGGGGTTGAGCGATAGCAGTGCGGGCACCCTTGCCCGCCGTCCGGGTATCCATGCCCCCGCACCCGGGCCAGCGAATGACTCTCTCGGATTCTATCCCGCTCCCTGCGGGCTCCATCCCGCGCCGTTCGGGTTCCATACCCACCGCTTCGGTAGGCATACCCTTCGCGCCGGGTTCCATCCCGCGCCGCGCGGGATGGCTACCTTTTCGTCCGGGGAACCATCCCATTTCCGCCGGGATGAATCCTGCGCCGTTGGGTATGGCTACCCTTCGCGCCGGGATCGATACCTTTTGGCGCGGGATCGATACCAATGCCGCCGGGATTGATACCACGGCGTCCGGTATCCATACCAATTCGCGCTGGATAGCCGTTTGGCGGCGGAAAAGCCCTCCCGAACCCAAAAAGGCCCCTCCTGGAGGCAAACCAGCGACTCCGGAGAGCGGGAAGCGGGCAGATCTGGAGCAGAGAAACAACATGCGTGGCTTCAGGTGTGACGCACGCAATCAAGGCACAAACCGCAGCCCTGCCGTAGTCAATCATAGTTGACGTAGCATAGTAGTCCTCTCGCTCCGCGAGACGAGCATTCCACTCTCGCCGGTAAGGCGGGCTCTCAAATGACGATACGGCTTCGTGCTGAACGATGTCTCTAGCTCGTCTCGCGAAGCGAGAAAGCTACTTTACTCATCATCCTCCAGCTCCCCGGTGAACTCTTCCAGCGTCATGCCGAGTCCATGGCTGATCTGCGCCGTCACAGGCAGCGTCGGATTGGCTTTGCCGCGCTCGATCTTCCCGAGGTATTCCCGGCTGACTCCACTCTCACGAGCCAGCCCATACTTGCTCAAGCCACAGCGTTCGCGCAGCTCTTGCAACCGTCTCGGCAACCTCTCACGGATGCGCTCGGCGTAGTCGTGGGCGTCGTGGTTGTCCGGCGCGGTAGGCATGGTGATTTCACGAGTGAGATTGGCGTTTCAAGCGCACGCGGTGTCATCATTGGTCAGCAGGCTTCTACCGAGCGACTTTCAAATGCACGAAGCGCTTTGCCACTCCCGCAGGCACTAGGGCTTTGATTTGCTGAGTCGTCGTTCCGTCGGTCAACACGCTGCTGGTGACCCCGGCGGCGCTCCAGCTCACGAGATCATCGCTCCACTCGACGGTGTAGGTCACATCGGTGGCGGATTTGTTCTTGGTGTAAAGGTATTCGAGGTTTGCGCCGTTCATCGTGGCGGATTGGGGGACGACGTCGTTGGTGGCGGGGTTCATCTTCGTCGCATACTCGATGAGGTTGATGGTTCCGTCCTTGTCGAGGTCGTCGGTGTCGGGGACGGTGGTGTTGCCGAAGTGTTGCTGACGCCATTGCTCGATGGGGCTGAGGACTTGGATGCTGACGGTGGCGGTGCCGGTTTGGCCGCCGAGCCATTGCACAGGGGTGGTGGTGAGCTTGGTGATGTCGGCGGGGGCGAGTGCGGCATCAAAGACGGCGAGATCGGCCAGGGAGCCATTCAGCCAGCGGTCGAGCGCGGTCAGGGAGCCTGGGCCGCCGAACTTCACGGGCTGGCCGTTCGTGATGGCGAGTGCAAAGGCGCTGTCACTGCCGACGAGCACGCCGTTGTGATACCAACTGATGGTGCTGCCGCTGCGCACGATGGCGAAGTGATTCCAGGTGCCTGTGAGCACGCTGGTTTTGCTCAGGTCGATGTCTTGAGTGCTGGAGTTGGGGTAGTTGCGCAGTGAGAGGGTGTTGTTGGTGCCGTAGAAGGCGAGCGTGAGGGATGTGGAGCCGTAACCGGCGGTATTGCCGAGTTGCATGATGACATCGAGATTGGTGGTGGTGTTCCGCTTGAACCAGCCGGTGATGCTCCAGTCGTCCGTCGCGAGATCGACTTCCGAGGTCAGAAGCGAGCGTTCCAGCCTCGCTGCGCCTTCGGTGCTGTTTTCGGTGAGGGCGATGCTTTGCGTGTAGCCAGCGAGCGGCGAGTCGGTGGCAAAAGTGGCCGTGCCAGTGCCCTGCACGTTCAGTGTGGCATCTCGGCTCTGGCCGCTGCTGTCGGTGACGTCGTTGTTTTGGAAAGCGTAGTTCAGCAAGGTGCGGGCATCGCGGGTGGTATCGATGACGGTGTAGCTGAAGCTGGCGGGGCCGCTGTAGCCAGCCGTGGGCGTGAAGCGGGCGGTGCGACCATCCGCGAGCAGGGTCACGATGCCATTCGTGGCCGTGCCGAGCTGGAGTTTGAGACTGGTGAGCGGCGTTTCGACATCACTGACGAGTGTGCGGAGATCGAGGTCTATCGGCGTGGCTATCGGTGTGGTGAGTGCGGTCGCATTTGCCACGGGCGGATAGGCGTTGTCGATGCGTGTGGTGAGGGAGGTGCGGGTGAGGCCATTCGCATCGGTGGCGGTGGCCTTGAGGTAATGCGGGCCGCCGGAGAGTGAGGGAGTGATGGCGTAGGGGGCAGATGTGTCCGTGCCGAGGAGGGTTTCGCCATCATAAAAAGCCACGCTGGTGATGGCTCCATCGGTGGCGATGGCATCGGCGCTGAGGGTGACGGGGCCTGCATTCCCGGTGCTGCCATCAGCGGGGGCGGTGAGGGCGATCTCGGGCGGTGTGTGGCCATAGGAGAGATCGAGCCGTGGGCGATTGGCCACGGTGCCGTTTTGCCGCGAGGCGTAGGTGACATAATCATTGACTGAGGTGGTGGCATACACTTTGAGCGACACGAGACCACTCGCGGGCATGGCGGCGGTGACATCGGTGCTGCTGGTGGTATTGACCACGGGTGCCCAGGTGCTGAGCGCGGTGCCAACGGCAGTGGGTTGGTCGTTCCAAGTGATGGTGGTCTCGCCCCAGGTGGTGTCATCCACCTTGGCGACCGCGTGGGAAGCAGACGCGATGACAGAGAGAGAGTAGAGCTTCAAAGTGGCTCCGAGCAGGATGCCGCCGCCCGCAGGCACATCGAAGCGGAGGTAACTCTCGCGATTAAAGCCTGCGCCACCCTTTTTGACGATGAGGTTGTTGGCGTTGCCAAAGTTCGAGTCCACGCTGGCGGCGGCGTCAAAGACGTAGCTATCAGCCACTGGCGAGAGGCTCACCGTTTGTGGAGCGAGCCTGTAAAAGCGGGCTTTGAAGGTCTTTCCAGCCGCGCCGGAGGTGGCGATGGTCATGGCGATGCTCGGTGAGCTTTGAGTGACGGTGACGCCTGCATCCGCGCTGACGAGCGTGCCGCCATCGAGGGCGATTTGCAGGACGATGCCTGCCGTGTTGAGCTGGGTGGGATCGCTCACGCTGACATCGATGAAGGGGCCGTCCTCACGCACGAGCACGCTGGCTTTTTTGTTCGAGGTGATGCCGCCGGAGGTGAAGGTGCTATCGGTCCAAAAGTTCGCGGCGGTGATGCCGAGAGTGTTTTCACGCACGGCCTGCACGTTGGCGTTGTTGGTGAGGACAGTGATGTGCGGAGCGGTGGCGTAGTGGCCGGTGCGTGTGGCCGTGCGTCCGGGGAGCAGCACGTATTGATAAGTAGCGCCCTTGGGATTGCTGCCGTGCTCAAAGCTCATGCGCAGATAGTTCCGTGTGATGGGCGTGGTGGGGCCACCGACTTGAACGTCAGCCCAAGCGCCAGTGCGGGCCTCGCGCAGGGCTTTGATCGTCGGCGCGGTGGGGAAAAAGTAGCCGATGTCTGAGCCGGTGACGTGTCCAGAAAGATGCGCCCAGGAGGTGCTACTCATCGCCTCCGTCCAGCCAAGGGTGGAGGGTTTCGCCGTGCCATTCACGGTGAAGGCATTGCTGCCGGTGCTATTGATTTTCCGCTGCTCCACGGTGGTCTCGATGGGGCGTGAATCCGTGCTGGTGATGCCCGCACCGAGGCAGACGATCTCGTCATCAAACATGAACCACGATTTTTTACCGGTGAGCGTGACATCATAACCTTTGAACTGCATGCCTGCGGCTCCAAACCGACCTAGCGTGGCTCCACCGACCCAGGAATGCGGCGAAAGCGTGCTCTCGCCGTAGGCTATATAGTTTGTGACGTCTTCCAATACCGATGGGGGCTTAATGTTTGTTACATCGGCGGTCACCCCAGGCAGACGGTAGTGATCCACGGTAGCGTGGTAAGCGTCGTGAAAGGCTTTGAGGTCCCCATTATAAATGGTGGTCTGGCCATCGCCGGCGAACCAGCCACGCTGATTTTCGCCTCTGCCGCCTTCAAAATTAAAGATACGAGTCGAGTGCATCGTGAGGCCAAAACCATGCCCGGCACCAAGGTGAATCACCCGATCCATACTCTGAAAGGTGTAGTGGGCGAGCAGCTCGCCACGCGGCGTGATGCCTGCATCGCTCATGAGCGACTTAGCGAGTTGCAGCGTGGGCAAACCGCGGCTCGTGGCAAAGTTCCGCGTGTAGTCCTTCTGCGCCCACTCTTTGATCATGCGCTTCATGCGCAGCGCATCTGCCGGAGGCGCAAACTGCGCGATTTGCAGGATCGAATCCATCATTGAGGTGGCATCCGGCCCCTGATTCGGCCGCGTGATCTCGCGGCCACTCACGAGATCGAAGACATAGCCATTGTAGATGATCGGCTCATACGAGTCGAAGACCCAGCGAAAGAGATTCGCTTGCGCGGGATCCGTGACGGCCCAGGTGGTGCCGCTGAGCCAGTTCAGGACCGGTGCCATATTTTCGATGAGACTCGCGCCGTAGCCAGCGGTATAAGGATGTCTTTCATGCTGGATAAAGCTGCCGTCCGTGTAGTAGCCATCGCCAGTCGTCACATACGGAAAGACATCACTGAAGGCATCACGGCAGAGCGCCATCTTCGCGCTGCTTTTTACCAAACAGGCCCGAATACCCACGACTCGGGCTTTCCAGACTTGGTTTGCTCCCGTCGCATTTGGCGTGGGTGTCTGATGGTCCACGGCGTTCATGTAATTGGTGAGCTGCGTGGTCGTGAGGTGGTCGTAGAGCATCACGCAGATGTCATTGAGCTTGAGTGGAGAGCCAATCTCCCAATCAAACCAGCCGTCATACTGCGTCGTATTGGCCCCATAGCGGTTCGCATACATCCAATCGAGCCCGCTCACGATGTCCGCGAGAAGGGTCGCATTGCCCGCGAGCGTGGAGCCCGGCGTCGCATAGGCCCGAGCCATGTCTTCCAGCCTCGCGTAGTTGGCAGTCACATGACTGTCCTCGGTCGTGCTCGCCAGATCGCTCCAGAGGAAGGTCCGTGTCGGCGACTTGTCCATCGAGGCCCAGTGGGTATTCCCCGCGCTCGCGATGGACGTAAGCCTCGAGGCCACATCTGGGTCAAGGGTGTCATAGCCAACGCCGATGATGATGTCCTTCCACTTCAGGCGCAGGTCATCGTATTCGTCCGCTTGGACGAAGGGAGCAATGGATAGCAGGGCGAGGCTCAGTAGGCGGTGGAACATGGTCAAAAGAGGGTCAGTGGGGGTTGGAGAGGGCGGGGCTTCTCAGGGATATAAAATGGAGCAATCAGAGCATGGGAATCGGCTTCAGAAATCTATCCGGTCTCCACTTCATCGTTCCGCCAAGCGCACGGGCAGTGCTGGCTGGGTTTTGAGCGTCAGGCGAACGTCATCGGCATACTGCGCCCCAAAAGTGGCTGGGGTCGTGCGGTTCGGCCAGCTTTCCGGTATATTCACCAAAAGATGCACCACGGCAAAGTCTGCCTCCTGCGGCAGAAAAACCTTGGTCGTGACACTCTGCCAGGTTTGGGGCGACTCACCTGTGCTGAAAGCAATGCCGGAACCAGTCGCCAAAGCTTCCTTTCTCGGCAGTGGCCATTCTTTGCCCAGCCCTTCAGGGCTGCCTGCAAAGAGGTGCAATCTCGCGACGAACCTGACCTTCTCGCCGGGACCGCCACGCGCATCGAGAAACTGCGCGGAGAGCTCCAGCGTGGTCTCTCCCGGCTCCGATTCCGCCTTGAGCGGACGCAAGTCCACGAGCTGAAACACATCGCACGCACCCGCGCCGGAGTTCGACCCTCTAGGCTCGCGTTCGGCCTGCACAAAACGCAGCGCTTGCTTCCCATCCTTCCCATTCCCGCTCACGATCTCCCCGTCATCTCCGCTCCATTTGCCGAACCCAGATGGGAACCCCGAAGCCACACGCCCGGTCACCTTTTCAAAACTCCCATCTACCAGCGCAAACAACCGCGAGGACGTCGCAATTGTTCGAGCCGTCGCATAGCCGAACACCACCGATGCACAGAGCATCCCGAACACAATTCCCGCCGCCGCCGCCGTGAGCGGACGCCAGGAGAGCCAGGCAAAGCCGCGTCTGATCTCCGACACCGCAGGCGCGGATAGCAGACGCAAGGTGGCAGGATTGACGGCGGCGAGTTGCTGCAGCTTCGTATCCACCGTGGAGAGAGATCGCAGCGTTCGTCTGGCCTCCGCGTTTTCACGGAGAAGCGTTTGCAAGCGAGCGAATCCTGCCTCGCTAAGGGTCTCATTGAGATAGCTGTGAATCAGATCGAGTTCGTCCTGAGTCATGATGTGTGCGCCTCCTGCGCGAGGGTGCGCTCGACACAACGCAGCAGTTCCTGCCGGATGCGGGCGAGCAATTGATAGAGAGAGCCTTCCGTGCGGCCAAGTTGTGCCGCGAGCTCCTTCATCGAAGTTCCCGGTCTATAAGCCCCTAACGCGAGTTCGCGGCGCTCGCGCGGCAGTTTCGCAATGCAGCCATCCAAGGCATCAAGCTGCTGATGCCTCACGGACATTTCCTCCGCGCCTTCCTTGGCGAGCTTCGCGATGATGTCCTCATCCAACACCAGTCTGTCGCGCGCATGGCGGCGGCGGGCCATTAGAATCTCGTAGCGGGCGATCAAACAGGCCCAGCTCGGGAACTGCCTGTGATCCGTGAGAGTGGGGAATTTCCGCCATGCCGCCAGACTCACTTCCTGCATCACCTCATCCACCTCCGCCGCACGCGGCAGGCAGGCATGCACAAACGCCCGCAACTCCGGCTCATGATGCGTCCACAACCTCAGAAAACCCTCGTTTGGGTCGTGCGGTATTGCAGCGATGGTGTGGTCGGTGTCCATGATCAGAGTGATACGTCGTCACTCTATCACTGCCGATCCACCTTGGATTTAACGAACTTTCTTTGAATGCGACAAGTGCCCCCCGTTTTAGAGCCCGCCAAATCGCAAACACTCCCCCGCCCCCTTCGCCCCCAAAGCCGCCCCAAGCTTCAACCACCCCGAAGCCCCGCACGCTCCCCGCAACCGCCCCAGCTTCTCCACCGCCCCCGCCCCCTC
>Ga0164293_10005076_pt1 | contig 11211 bp, 2 predicted proteins | sample GEODES118metaG_FD_111487 | JGI IMG/M metagenome (GOLD analysis project Ga0164293, IMG submission 111487) | Eutrophic lake water microbial communities from Lake Mendota, Wisconsin, USA - GEODES118 metaG | ecosystem: Environmental > Aquatic > Freshwater > Lake | place: USA: Lake Mendota, Wisconsin...
ACCTCTATGTAGGTATTTTGAGACTGTAAAGCATACTAGCGTAATAGTTCTATATAACATTATGAGTGATTCCTCACATTATAAAAATAGTACATTATGTACTATTTTTTAAGTATATGGTAAACCTTTCAATGAATACATCTATACATTCTCTTAGCATTTCATGATATCTCTATGTAGGCATTTTGAGACTGTAAAGCATACTAGCGTAATAATTCTATATAACATTATAAAAATAGTACATAATCAAGTTAAAAATACAATTTCCAAAAACTTTCTGAAAATCTAAAAATAATTCAATTATGTACTTTTTTTTAAGTGTATGATATACTTTCAAGGGATATATCTATACATTCTCTTAGCATTTCATGATACCTCTATGTAGGTATTTTGAGACTTTACATCCTTGAAGATTTAAAATATACCATTTTTTGTATTATGTAAACAAAATAATAATAGCACCCTATAATCTTGATATCTATAATGTTTTTATAACCTTATAACATTTTTACTTGTATGATTCTTTTTCTTGTTGGGTAAGTTGTGTCCAACCTTTGCATGCTATCTTCATAATTTCTTTTGCAGACAGACTTGGGTGTTCAACTTTAAGTTTTTTAATCTGCATACACACATATTTATTATAAGCAGTTGGTGTATGTATTGGTTTTTTTTGTTCTTGCACTTTATTATCTTTGCTATTAAAATCTTCACATTCAGAAGAGTCAGTATTTTCATCTTGATCTTCTGGCATACATGAATCATGATAAGTAATACCTATTTTAATAGATTTTTCACAAAACATTCTGTAATATTCACTTGGAGAATTTAAATAGGTATTGTGGATTAATTCATCAAGTCTATTTTCTTTAAACTTTTTATGGATTTCATCAGATGTAATACCTCTTAAGTATAAACCTTTATATATACCGCAAAATAAACTTAAAGTTTTTGGTATATCTGCTTTCATCTCTGAAGTCCAATTAAACCTACCATATAAATCAACTTCAATTGCCGGGTACCAATCTCCTCTTCCTTCAAAATTATTATATAGTGCATTTGCTGTTGTTTCCATTGTTTGATATATGTATATTAAAATATCTAACATAATAATCATTTTTTATTTTCTTTCAAGTCAAAAATAACATCATTTTGTGCCATTTTAAATCTTCAAGGATGTAAAGCATACTAGCGTAATAGTTCTATATAACATTATAAAAATAGCAGCGTAGCGCATAATTAAAATACAAATACAGATGACAGAATCTTTTTGAAAATCTAAAACTAATTCAATTATGTGCTTACGCTGCTCTTTTTTAAGTCTATGATATACTTTTCATATTCTCTTTTGTAAGTTATCTTAGCATTTTATGATACCCCTATATAGGTATTTTGAGACTGTAAAGCAAACGCATATAAGTTTACATAGAACTATTAGCGGATAATATCTTATTGATCTTATCAATATCATTTTGCATAATATGGAGCGCTTCTAGTTTGCCGCCAAAGTCATCAAAGATACTGATGTTTTCTTGAATATGTTTTTGGCAATTGCTTTCACAGTACAAAAGCTTGTTTAAAAAGGTTGATACATAGCGAGAAATCTCTTCTGTTTTTACCATACTGTTAACATTCAAGTTATAATCTATTTGTTCTAGGGTATTCCAAGCATTTGCAGTATTTATGTAAGCATCATCAATAATACCTGCCATTTTTTGCACGTGTTCTTTGGTATTAGAAGTATCATGATAGAGACCCTCTATATGGATGTTATGTATATTAGATGTTTGATACATGAGATTGCTAGCAAACGCATCTTGTCTAACAAATAACTCCTGCGTAGCACAGACATTCAATGTATAAATGTAATTCTTATCCAATGTATGGAAGTCTTCAACCACAGTACCGTATACAAAAATTGCAGCATCAGGTAATCCCGAATGATTAGCTATTTTCATTGTCTTTGGATTTATGATACTTTCTATTTCTTCATAATATACATTGTTGTTATGGTACAAGACTATAGTAGAAGGCAGCAATATCTGTGCTAACGGCAAATGCAACCCCTGTATAGCTATAAAATATTTGTCATACAAGATACCAATGCTATTTATGTTAGGTATGCTATTTGTACGCAAACAAATTGCATTCGGTATGATTGAACTCACTTGCTGGGCCGAAAAGCCATATGCAAGCTCTGTTCTTTGCTGCTGAATATATTCATATGTTTTTGGTTGGATCTCCATAATCTGGCGAAGAGCATCTGCTTTCTCAAAATCTCTTATGTTGGTTTTAATACGTTCATCAGAACTTGCAAGCAACGCAGATTGCACCCAGATAGGTTTATTCGTCTTTATGGAGTACATATCAGGATCACCAGTATAAATATCAAGCGTAGCTTCGGCAGCATCTATCTTGCCAATGCATACATTGCATGAAGTTGTTATGTACCTACCTGAAGGACTAAAATAGTTAGATGCATAATTTGGACTTTCCAACCATCTGACGGGTTTTATAACTACATTTGATGTTATGCTATACTCCTGCATATTTTGCACGTATATCTTGAAGTCCTGCAATTTGACATCTGTGCTACCAATATACATGGTTGTGTTATTCCCTCGTTCATATGCTAAATTATCTGCATAAGAAGCCATGAATTGCTGTGATATATTGTTGATACTCATATCTAGAACAACTGAACCATTTGTCTGATTGAAAACAATGTCAACACTATACCAAGTATTTGACAGAATGCCTGTATCTCCTGAAAAATGGATCTCTTGGGTATCGAAGTTCAATCGACTGTCACTGACGTAAATATGTAGATAGGATTTCCTATCACTTGCTATCTTAAAAATTGATGCAGATGTCGCCAATGCAGTAGCATAGAATGCAAAATGTATTGCAATAGGTGTTGCATAAGCATTTAGCGTATTCATCAGTTTCTTGATTTCATATTGTCTATTCACATAGATGTAAAACGGTTGCATCAGGCTTCCAACAACTGGATAGATATTTGTGTAATTGGATGAAACTGTATATAATCGAAAGTCATCTGTATCAACACCATTCAGTATCTTCTTATCTTTAAAGTTCAAATGCAGTATGACGGGTGTATATATGTGGGTGTAAGGATACAAATCACCAGCATTATACGGTAACATAGATATGATGTTCGTTTTCATTTCAGATACCAATGCATTGCTTGTCATATCCATAGAATTTGAATATGAAGCTACTGAAAGATATAATGCGTCCAAGGAGTGGAATGATTCATAAGTAGACGCAAAGAGATTTGATAATGTGAAAATAAGATTGGAATGGTCTGATATGATTGTATCTATCTTTGTTGCAAGAATGTTGGATACATTGGAAATATGCGTATATGGAGGATTAAAAGATTGTAAACCATGCAAATAATTCAGAATATTTGCCTGGCTTCTATCATACTGTGCTTCAATTTCCAGAGTTTTGTCAAGAATGTAATTCGATTGCGATGCATCCAATGCTAAGATATATTCTGCCAGAGTATTTGATGTTGCTATAGCATAGTTCCATTGATTTTCCGGCGTTTCTATAATATATGCATGAGTTTCTTCTGCAGCCTCCAAGAAATAATTGCTACATTGCATATCATCATTGAAAACCCTTGATACTATTGAATTCGATGTCATAACTGCCAGATTTTCTGCATAAATGAAGTCAACTAGACTTTGAATATCATTGGATGTCTGCATGTTGGATGCAATGAGGATATCACATACCCTATCATCATGGTAGTAGATATTTGAAGAGCCTTCTTGTAAGTATGCTGTACTTCTATCCAGCAAGTGAATTTCTTTCAAGAACTTTCCAGAACCATGAAAGAAATCTGATGTGATAGTACCAATTACATCGAGAGTTTCAGTGGGACTACTCGTATGAATGCCAACACTGCCATTTGTTTTCATAGTAAATATGCTTCCAAGATTCATAATGCTACTATCATCTGTATCATCATTGAAGAATGACACTGCTGGAGTATTGGACCAATTCTCTATTTCTAGTCTTTCAGTATTCCAGACATCTACTTTAAAGGTTGCATCGCCATATACTACAATGTTCTGTGCTGTTATATGCCCGTCTATTGTAAGGTTGTCATCGTATATCTGCTTTCTGATGATGTTATTGCTACCTCCTATGGCTCCTGACAAATCATCCAATGTTTTTCTGTGGAGGGAATGATTGAAACGTTCCAATGTATAGTATGCAGATGCTGATAGCTCAGGTATGTCATCTGTAGTTATGCCTCTGATAAGTGTAGCAACGCTACTTTGCATTGTGTTATAGAAGGCATCTTTGTCATGCTTGAACTCTGTCGCGCGATTTAATATGATATTTGATACATTATGAATTATGTTAGAAGTAGAGGCTAAAGATAGATTCGAATATGCTTTAATACATCTTGTTATATCTCTATCATTGATAAATGCATAAGAAGCATCCATTGTATTGTTGATGTTCTGTATAGTAGATATTGCATAATTGGATAGATTATTAGCAGCACTTGTAAGTGATAATATGATGTAGTTAGAAATATGGGCTGCATCAGTATTTGCAATTTCAAAAGCGGCATTTATATGATGTATAGAATTGTTTGAAGTCTCCTGTAAATAATTTGCTGTATGTACTGTTTGTGTCATGGTTTTTGTGCTTAATTCCTGGGATACATGTGATAGAATATCTATTGTGAGAATTGATAGCGAAAGCATTGACAAGACAAGATTGGATGCATCCGCGTTTGATGATAGAAGGCTTGAAAGTGAGTTCTTTGAAGCATTCTTCAAAAGGTCCTCGTGTGTTTCCGGCAGAATTGACAAAGCATTATAGAGGTTGTTTGAAGTATTAGTATTGTATTGACTTGCACTCTGAATGGATACATTCATCTCATCTATCAATGTATTTGAAGAGTATGATATGTAATTTGACAAATTATTGTCAATTATATAACAGAGGCTCAATAAATTATTGGAGATGTCATTGAAATAGGACACCAGAGTGTCGTGGCGTGTATCAAAGATGTCATATGTAATATTATTTTTTTGCACTATATAAGCTTTCAAGTCATCATAATATGCTTCATAGTTTCCAATGATATTGCTTTGAAATACAATGATAAAATTGCTTGTATGATGTTCTGAGGTGGCTAATAGAGTGTTATGGTATTGCTGTAGATTGGTTATATAATTAGAGCTGTTAATATTGGATGCAGTTGCTAGAATGCCTGCTCTTTCATAGGTAAAATATTGATTTGAAGATGATTGTGTTTCAATGAGCTGATTTGTATTGAAGTGTTCTCGATTGACATTGAATACATTCGTAGCATCACCTATAAAGTTGTCTGCGTAAATGCTGTCAGTTGATATGCTATTGGTATACAAGTTGCTACTTGTGATAGTACCGTTGATGATGACAGTGGCATTTACAGGAGATACAGGCATATATTCATTATTGATGATAAAATGATTAGAGGAACCTTGAGCGAAATCATCGAGGGTTTTTAGAGCAAAGAGGTTCTCGAAATCATTGATAGTAAACATATTGTTTTGAAAGGATGTCAGTTGTGATATGCCTAGGGCTTCTTCCATGTTGGAGAGGTCTTTGTTGACATAGTTGATGATATCATTGGATGTAGTTTGCGCGATATGATTGAGATATCTTAAGTTCTTTTCTGCTGCGCTGTTGATACCTTTCTGTGCGGATGAACCAAAATTATTTAACAGGAAAGTATTCTCTTGTGTAAGAACATCATATCCTAGTGCAAAAATGGAGCCCATGACAATGAGATTGCCTCGCAAGAGTGTGTCATTACCGAAGCTTATACTATTAGAACTAAATGTAGCTACCTCTATTTCTGCATCATCTGAATGCAATGTTATATGTGTATCAATATTAGAGTGTGCTGATGCAGTTATGACACTGTAATGAGATATGGAGTCTTTGGGAACCATATGGATATTTGCATCCTTCTTGTAAGAGGCAAATTGAACCAGATTGGAGTCATAGATTGATTTGATTTCCAGTCTTAGATTATCTGATAAAAATGCCATTCGGCTGAATTATTCCTTACAATATGTCTTTATTTTTTTTGGGTATATGCGGACAAGAGCGGTCTATACTATATTATTTAGCTGCAGTATGCTCTTTATTGTGAATATCTCTTGTGATTGTTCGCTAATTTGCTTAATGAGATTTTCGTGTTCTTTGGTAATTTGGCTGTTGGTAGAAGTTAAAAGCTCGTTATCTGCTTTGAGCTGCTCGATTTCTGTAAAGTTGGAAGTCTGATATTGTTGAATAGTATTGATGTTCTGCATTAAAGTATCACTGGCATGCTTCAAGAAGTCTATTTGGTTCTTGAGATTGTCTTCAGTAGTAAGCATTGAAGAATATGATTCATCGCATTCTGTGAGTGTACTTGTGAATGCAGGTATATTTGAATAAGTATTAACATATCTGCTAAGCTTATCTTTGATGCTTGTATAATTCCTGTAAATATCTTGCAAAGCACATACATTCAAGGTATAAATATAACTCTTATCCAATGCATGGAAGTCATCTACAATAGTTCCGTAGACAAAGATGGAACCGGATGGTAGATTATTCTTGTTCTCTATCTCTATGAACGTTTGCGAAGCTTGCGAAGCTTGCAAAACAGTTTCTACATATCTATTGCCAAGTATGTCTATTAATAGCACCTTTGATGATGGTTGGATTATATTATTAAGATGAACTGTTATAATATTTGATTGCAGCATACCTATGGCATATATATTGGGTACTGCTTCAGTATGCAAAGAGACTGCTTGGGGTATAACTTCTCTGATTTGTTGTGCTATAAACCCATAGATGTTTAACGAGTTTGACGAGTTCCTATTTTTGTCAATGTAATTATAAGATTTGGGTTCTACTTTCAAGATTTGATTGAGAGCAATGTTATCATCAATGTCTTGTATGTTTTTCTTGATACGCTCATCAGAACTTGTAATTAGCCCTAGATTGGTCCAAATAGGCCTGTTTGTCTTCATAGAATATATTATGCTGTTGTCAAAAGTTGTCAAAGGATTTGTATTGATATCCAATGATGCAGTAGGCACTACGGGACCAATACCAACATTGCCCTCTGTGTAATAGATGTATTTGTTAGTTAGCGAAGCATAGTCTGAGGTCTCTTGCCACTTGTTGAACCTTATCTTGTTTAATGATACCAAATTCGAACTATCTTTCCCATTGAATAAAATATTATTGATAGAAAAGTCAGTAGCCATGACTGTAGGATTGTTGAGAATTTTGAAGTCTTGTATATTAAGAAGATTGCTTGAACTCAATCTGTTTCCTGCAAAGAATGTATTAGGTGTAATGATATTTGAATGAGATATATTGTAGTTGTAGTTGGAAATGTTAGTAATGACAGTAAAATTATTCAGAAACAATGAATGTGCACCATAAGTTGATATTTTTATAACATTAGTTATTACATCACCTGTAGCATTCAATACAACATGTGCTAATTTTGGATTAGTGACTACAGACGAATTTATACCCAATACACCTTCATAGTTATAACCACATGCATATACTTTTCCGGTAATATTTTCTATAAAGAAGGAGTTATTATTATAGCCTATTGCTATATTTGCAATGTTAGTGATCGCATTAACACCTGTGGTATCCAAAACAGACACTAAAATTCGAGATCTAGACGTTGTTGAATTGATACCTAAACCACCATATTGGTTTGTACCACATGAATATACTTTACCTGTAAATGTTATACCATCATTTTTTTCCAGAAATAAAGAATTAGTGCCACCAGCAGCAATATTTACAATATTGGTGATTGGATCCACTCCATTAGTATTCAATACAGGTATTAATTTATGAGACGTTGTTATAGAACTTGAATTAATGCCTAGCTGCCCTTGACCATTATCACCGCATGCATATACTCTTCCTATAAATGTTATACCATCATTTTTTTCCAAAAATAATGAATGATAATTACCTGCTGCTATATTTACTATATTAGTGATTGTATTAGTACCACCTGTATCTAGTACAGGCAGTAACATAATACTTTTAGTTTTTGATGGCAAATTAATACCTAGCTGTGCATAAGAATTATTTCCACATGCATATACTCTTCCTGTGTATGTTATTCCATCATTCCTCTCTAAAAATAATGAATGATCTGCACCAGCAGCTATATTTACAATATTTGTGATGGCATTAGTCCCTCCTGTATCTTTCACTAAGGTTGGTAATGTAAATAATGTTGTTGTAGAATTAATGCCTAACTGCCCTTCACCATTATCTCCACATGCATATACCTTACCAGTATTTTTTTCTAAAAAAAGAGTGTAAGATTTACCACATACTATATTTGAAATATTTGTAATTTCATTTGTTCCTAAACTATCTTTAACAAGAGTTGGTTTAAAAATGTTGGGTGATGTTGAAGCAATACCTAATTGCCTATAATCATTAATTCCACATGCATATACTTTACCAGTATTTTTTTCTATAAAAAATGAAGTTTCGCTACCAGCTGCTATATTTTCAATATTAGTAATAATATTAGTTGATGTACTATCTTTTACATATGTAGGTATTATGGTATTATATGGAGGTGCTGTACCAATACCTAATTGTCCATTGGCATTTCTTCCGCATGAATATGGACTATTGTTCATACTGTACCTATAAACATACAAATTACTAGTGGCTCCTGTAGCATTATTATTTACCATGAATAAATTATTGAAGTTTGTTTTGTTACCTCTATATAGTGAATCCAAAGAGCTATAAGGTATATAGGACACTGCATTGCTATTATTTAAGCTGAAACTGCTACCAGACCAAGTATTGGTATAGTAGTACTGTGATATGAAGTATTTGTTATTTCTATTTGCTGCAGTTCTAAACATACGCAAGTAAAATCTGTAATAACCTTCTGGAATATACAGTGGATTAGCTAATACTCTATTGTTAGCATCACCTATAGTAGCAGAAGGAGTAGTTGACAAAACATTACCATTCTGATTATAGTAATAAGCTACATTAAAATAATCATCTATCTTACTATCACCCTGTTCTCCCAACAATAAATCAGCAGTAATTTCCTTCTGTAAGTCTAACATAAAAAAGTAATAACCTGTTCTTAATCTCACATTAGTCTCCACTTCAGTAAGTACATAATTGATATTCGTAATACTTCTATCTCCTATTACCAGTCTAGCATCTGCATAATCATAGAAGTTTGCATAGGTAGTTGCATTAGCAATAATAGCACTATTCCCACTACTAATATTACTAGAATATTGATAATCAAAATTGCTAGCATAGTAGGAAGAGAATATCAAGTTACTAAAGCTCCAATAGTCTGATGCAACAGATCTCAGTATTGGAGGAATATATGGAATAGTCCATGGATTACTAGAATAGTATGTATTTGTATATATAGCTCCTAGTGTATATGGAAAGTTCTCTTCATAGGTATCAATGAGATTACTACAGCCTAGGAGCATTTGTAAATTGTTTGCTGTGCTATTATCAAGCACATTATTATAACTAGTATACAGCAATAAACCTGCCGTAGATACACTAGTATTCCTGCGTACAATAATGTTTTGCAAAATCCGATTGAGCCAGACTTTAAACATTATGTTTCCTCCACTTATAACCCCTGCTATATCAACAACATACCATGTGAATGGTACAATAGGCGTCAAACAAATCAAAGTAATCGCGTCTGCACCATTTCCTAGCGTCATTTGCAAATTGCCATACAATAGCTTAATGTTTACAAAAGACGTTGAATTATTGCCAATAAAATATATAGGAGTATTCTGAACGAACTGTGCCCTGAATACAAAATGAATGACAAATCCTGACGTATTCATCATATTTAGCACTGTCTTGGCATCAGTATCATCATTATTAAAAACATAAATATTATTACTTGATGCCAGAGCATGTCTATTGGCTGTCTCATATTGTGTAAATACATTGTTTACAGCTGTCACACTATTTATAGCAGGATACACTGGGGTTATAGTAGTCCTATTCAGTAGCTGAAAATTGGCATCATCCGCATTATTGATAATCTTCACATTATTGAAATTAAAGTGCATTATCTTGTCTGAACTAAAAACATCAGTTATAGTATATGAATTGGTAGTTGCGCTAATAGTTCCAAGGTTATTAAATACATACCGCATCAATTCATTGGATGTACGCCAAATATAGTTTGATATATTTACATTTGATGTTCCAAGTGAACGCATAAGGTTGTTTGATGTTATTAGTAAATAATTTGACATGTGAAAATTGCTACTCCTTATGGAGTTGAAGAGCATATTGCAGCTTCTGTCTAGATAGTTGGATTGATTGATTTCAATTCTGGCATTATCCATAGTTGCTGACAGCATATTGCTAGTTCGCAGAATATAATTTGAACCATCTGTTTCTGCCCTAGAGAAACTCACAGACGAATTAACAATTGACATGTAATTGGATTGCAAAAATTCATTGAACTTTAGAGTTTGTAGAAGAGCATTGCAAGATGTTGTAACATAGTTTGAAATATTTACCAGAGAATTGCTAGTATGTATAGTAAGAGCATTGGATGTCAGCAGCACATAATTTGAATGGTTATTACTAGAGACACCTACGAGATTAGAGATGTTGTCAGCAATACGAAGAAGATAATTGAAAGTATTTACATTCATATTGCTAGAATAACTGAATACAATGTTGCTCTGTTGATCTATGTAATTAGACTGTATGTCAATCAATGGAAAGGCTGCTAGCAAATTATTCGATGTATCAATGACATAATTGGATACATTAAGATTTGAAGTATCAATCAAATAGGACACTCTCGAACTATCAAAATACAAATTGACACCTTGTCTTAAGAAGTCCGTACTCTTGCTATCAATATTTACATCTGTTATACTGGATGCAGAGCCTTTTAGCATAGAAGCCTTGAGTATTGCAGATGCGTCAATATCGTAAGATGGAAGACCCGTTTTATTGATAGCCACTGCTCCACTAGTATCTACAGTAAATAAAGGGTGATTTAAGACATTTGACAAGCCAAAAATATATGCAGTGCTATCTTGTGATAATTGCGTAACACTCAAAGGAACGTCATTGGAAGACGAAATCCTG
>Ga0164293_10005078_pt1 | contig 11204 bp, 9 predicted proteins | sample GEODES118metaG_FD_111487 | JGI IMG/M metagenome (GOLD analysis project Ga0164293, IMG submission 111487) | Eutrophic lake water microbial communities from Lake Mendota, Wisconsin, USA - GEODES118 metaG | ecosystem: Environmental > Aquatic > Freshwater > Lake | place: USA: Lake Mendota, Wisconsin...
AAGGCGGCGCCTGCAGCACGGTGCCGACCGTTCCGGAGAAGCTGCTGCCGGCGATGGCCGCGGCGGTGGTCGGTACCTGTGGATCGTCACCACACGCTGCGATCACTGAGAGCAGGCAGATCGTTGCCGCACGGGCTGCGCGAGCGAGATAGGACCGACCGGACATAACGATGCGGGCGCAAGAGAGAGCAGATGACACGGGATACATGTAGGATGCACCCGAGTACGGCAATAAATGAACACCAATGCCGCACGCCGGGGTTTCGGGTTGCTGGTACACGCCCCAACATTGACCGATGCACATCCCTGTCGAGAGTTACCACCTCCCGAACGGCCTGCACGTGGTGCTCTCCGAGGACCATACGGCCCCGATCGTGGCGGTGAATCTGTGGTACCACGTCGGCTCGGCGAACGAGCGGCTGGATCGTACCGGCTTTGCCCACCTGTTCGAACACATGCTCTTTCAGGGATCGGCCAACGTCGAAGCCAATGAGCACTTCGAGCTGGTGCAGCGCGCCGGTGGAACCCTGAACGGCTCCACGTGGCTGGACCGCACCAACTATTACGAGACGATGCCGTCGCACCAGCTGGCGCTGGCGCTGTGGTTGGAAGCCGATCGCATGGGACGCATGCTGCCGGCAATGACGCAACAGAAGCTGGACACGCAACGTGATGTGGTGAAGAACGAGCGCCGCTGGTCGGTCGATAATCAGCCGTATGGCACGTGGTGGGAGCGCCTGCCCTCGCTGGCATTTCCGGAGGGGCATCCGTTCAACCACTCGCTGATTGGCTCCATGGAGCATCTGACCGACGCGTCGCTGGATGACGTGGCGGAGTTCTTCCGGATCTACTACACCCCGGACAATGCGGTGCTGACGGTCGCGGGTGATTTCGACCGGACGGAGACGGTCCGTCTGATCGAGGCGTACTTCGGCCCCATTCCGCGCGGCAGTGGACGCCCGCCGCTGCGCGACATGCAGCTCCCACCCACCTTCGGCACCACGCGAAAGGAGGTGGTCCCCGATGCCGTGGTGCTCCCTCGCCTGTTCGTGGCGTGCCGCACGCCGGTATTCGGCACCGACGCCTACTATGCAGCCAGCCTCGCCGCGGCGGTGCTGGGGCTGCGTACCGGATGCCGTCTGGAGCAGTCGCTGGTGCGCCGGCAGCGGGTGGCGTCACAGGCGAGTGCATTCACGTATGATCTGGCGAAGGGCAGCGACCTGCTGGTGATCGATGCGACCGCGCACCCCGGGGTGACCCCGGACCAGCTCGAAGCGGCGGTGCTGGCGGAACTCGAGGTACTGGCGCAGCACGGCGTGACGGAGGATGAGGTCACGCGCGCCCGCGCGCTCATCGAGACCAGCTTCACGATGAGTCTTCAGTCGGCGGCCGAGCGCGCCGATCAGCTGTCGCGCTTCGCCACGTACTTTGGGGACCCGAGCCTCGTGAACACGCAGGTGGACCGCTATAACGCCACCACGGCGGCGGATGTGTCGGCCTTTGCGCGCACGTTCCTCGGCCCAGACAATCGCGTGCTGCTGCTGTTCGTGCCCGCTGACGAGCCGCCCGCTGAGATGGCGCACGAACTCGAGGAGGCCACGGCATGACCGCGACGGCGACTAATGCGGGACCTGCCGAGGCAGCTGCCGTGAAGGCTTCCACACACGGGGCCCCGCCCCGCCCTGCTTCAGGCGCGCCGCGTCCGTACCGATTCCCGGCCTTCGAAACGCGCATCCTTTCGAACGGGCTGCGCATCATGGTGGCCCGCATGCCCGCCATTCCGGTGGTCACCACCCTCGCGGTAATCGAAGCCGGTGCCGCGCGTGATCCGCGCGACTTCGAGGGGCTCGCGCAGCTGGTCACGCGCTCGCTGACCGAAGGCACGCGTCACATGAATGCGCTCGAGCTCACCACGCGCCTCGAGATGTTGGGTACCACCCTCGACACCGGCGCCGACTGGGACTCGGCGATCGTGCAGCTCACCGCCCTGTCGTCGCGCGTGGACGATGCACTCGCGGTGCTGGCCGAGGTGCTGCAGCATCCGTCCTTCCCGGAACACGAGCTGGAACGCCTGCGCGCCGAACGCCGCGCCGACCTGGCGCAGCTGCGGGCGGAGCCGCGTGGACTGAGCGATGTGTTCTTCACCCGACTGCTCTACGAGCCGTCGTCGCGTTTCGCGCGCCTCGCCGGTGGTGACGAGCGCAGTATCGAAAAGCTCTCGCGTGAGCAGGTCGTATCGTACCACGCCACCTATTTCCGGCCGGACGCGACGGCGCTGATGATGGTGGGGGACATCGACATCGAGCATGCGATCAAGATGGCGAGCGCGCACTTCGGTACCTGGGAGGGGAAGGCGCCGCCGGTGACGGAACCTTCTGCGGCCCAGTGTCATCTCGAGCCCGGTGTGCATCTCGTGCACAAGGCCGATGCGCCGCAGAGTGAAGTGCGCGTCGGCCACGTGGCTATCCCGCGACTGCACGAGGATTACTTCGCGGTGGTGGTGATGAACGCGATCCTTGGCGGCCTCTTCTCCTCGCGCCTCAATCTCAACCTGCGCGAGCAGCACGCGTACACCTACGGGGCGCACTCCACGTTCGACTGGCGCCGTGCCGCCAGTCCGTTCGAGGTGAGTACCGCGGTCGAGACGGCCGTCACGGCCGATGCCCTCCGTGAGATCGTGCACGAGTTCACGCGCATCCGCGAAGCGCCGGTGTCGGAGGCGGAGCTGTCGCTGGCCGTCTCCTACCTGGTGGGCGTGTTTCCCATCCGCTTCGAGACGACGGCCGAGGTGGCCGGCGGTCTGGCCAACGTGGAGATCTTCCGCCTGCCGAGCACGTACTTCGATACCTACCGGACGCGCGTGGCGGCGGTGACGGTGGACGATGTGCTGCGCGTGGCGCGTACACATCTCGATCCGACGCGGTTGCAGGTGGTGGTGGTGGGCAATGCCGACGCGATCCGGGCGCCGATCTCGGCTCTGGGGCTTGGTGCGATCAGCGTGTACGATCCCCTCGACGACGACCTCGCCTGACCGCTCGCGGTGCTCCGGCTGCAGCTGCAGCGGGACGCATGCCGTCGGCACGTTGTTGCCGGCGGCATTATCGTTGTGTGTCCCGTGACGCCGCCCCCTTTCATCTCTCCGACGTGACTCCACCCAAGAAGTCGTCCCGCAAGTCGTCCACGAAGGCCAGCCCGTCGTCGAACACGGTCGCGAAGCCGGCGAAGCCGTTGTCGGCGAGAGCCACGAAGCTGGCGGGTCCGCCGAAGTCCGCGCTCTACGACGTGCGCCGCTCGCGCATTCAGGGGCGCGGGGCGTTCGCGGTGACGAACATCCGGAAGGGGCAGCGCATCGACGAGTACTGGGGGCAGCGCATCTCCCACGCCGAGGCGGATCGCCGCTACGACAAGGATGAGGGGCGACACCACACGTTTCTCTTTGTGCTCGACGAGGATGTGGTGCTCGATGCGCGCTTCGGTGGCAACGATGCGCGGTTTATCAACCATTCGTGCGATCCGAATTGCGAAACGGAGATCGTGCGCGGCCACATCTACATCAAGGCGATCAAGCCGATCGCGGCCGGTGAGGAGCTGGTGTACGACTATCGCTTCGACTGGCAGGACGGGTACGGTCCGGAGGATGTGCGCTACTATGCGTGCCGCTGTGGATCGACGAAGTGCCGCGGTTCGATCATCATGGTGCCCCGCTACCTCAAGGAGACGGTCCGCGCGTGGCTGGCGGGGAACGACGTCCGGAAGCCCGCCAAGCCGTCGCGCGCCAAGAAGGCGGCGAACGGGGCGACACGGTGAGCGTCGGTGGCGCCGACCGCGACGGCTCGCCTGGTTTGGGCAAGGTTGATGGCGAGCGGGTCTACCACGGGCGCATCATCTCGGTGGATCGCGATCAGGTTCGCTTTCCGGATGGGTCGGTCGGCACGCTGGAAATGATCCGGCACCCGGGCGCGAGCGCCGTGGTGCCGCTGCTGGGCGAGGATGACGATCCCGAGGTGCTGTTAATCCGACAGTACCGATATGCTGCGGACGGCTTCCTGTACGAAATCCCGGCGGGGCGTCTCGATCCAGGGGAAACACCGGTCGAATGTGCCCGTCGCGAGCTGCACGAGGAAACCGGATACACGGCCGAGCGTGTCGAACCGCTGTTCACCATGTACACGACCCCGGGCTTTACGGACGAGAAGATTCACCTCTTCCTGGCCACGGGACTCGTGGCAGGAGAGGCGATGCGGGAGGCCGACGAGTTCATGGAGCTGGTGCCCACGCGGCTGTCACGGGCGCTGGCCATGGTGCAGCAGGGGGACATCACGGACGCCAAAACGGCGCTCGCGCTGCTGTACGCGGCAGGATTCCACATTGGCTGAGCCGAAGTGACTCCGATGTGTCCATTTTTCTGGACACTCATGATCGGAAAAGAGACGCCTGAGCGGACAATCTCTCCACGGTGACAGAGACGACAGAACGGCAACGTGTTGTTCTGTATGAAGTTGCGACGGAAGGTTCCACATGGTTCCATCCGGCACGGCATCTGCACAGGTAGGGAGTGAGCGCGCCAGCATGGTCTGCCGGATCGTCCGGCCACATCTGGCTGGTGCGCCGTGGAGAAAACCCCACGTCACCGCTGTGAGGAGGGCTCGACGCATGGCCGAACTGGCTCGCACGAAACTGACCGCCCACGCCACCCCTGCGGTGTCGGTGCGCGAGCATCTGCGCACGCTCGAGGATGGGGATGTGGTCTCCGCGTTCCTCGCTGGCGAGGAACGGGCTTTCGAGGAGCTGGTGGACCGCTACCAGGGCCGGCTCCTGAACTTCGTGTACCGCACGATCGGTGATCGCGACCGCGCCGAGGATCTGGTGCAGGAAGTGTTTATCCGCGTGTACCGCCATATCGGGCGTTTCGACCGCTCGAAGAAGTTCAGCACGTGGATCTACACGATTGCCAGCAACCTGGCGAAGAACGAGCTGCGCAATCGGTCGCGTAACCCATTGGTTCTGTTCCAAACCATCAAGGCAAAATTCGAGGACGAGGAGCGTCCGCTCCAGTTCGAAGATGCGCACACCCGCCCGGACGACCTGTTCCGGAAGCGTCACCTGCGGGAAATGGTGGAGCAGAGCGTGGGGCAGCTCCCGGCGCACCACCGCGAGGTGTTCGTGCTGCGCGAGCTGGAGGGGAAGTCGTACGAGGAGATCGCCGAGATCACCGGCGTGAACCTGGGCACCGTGAAGTCGCGGTTGAACCGGGCGCGGACGGCGTTTGCGGACATCATTGCGCCTCTGGTCCGGTAAGGGGGGGCGCTCCATCCACGTCAACGAGAAGGGCGCGCCAGTCGGCGCGCCCTTCTCGTTGGCACCTTGCCGAACGCCCCCGACCCGCCAGATTCGGGACAGCGACCTGGACTGCTGGTCGGGGATCGCCCCGGGAACCGCCGTTGTCCCGGTGGGTACGTTGCCCTGAACGATTCCCTGAAGGCTTCCCGTTTGGCACCGATGGACTGCAAGCACTTCCGTAAGCATCACCTGGCGTATCTCGACGATACGCTCCCCGGTGATCTGATGGCCCCGGCACAACGACACATTCTCCTCTGTGACGGCTGCGCGGCCCACGACACACTGGTTCGGCGCTCGCTCATGGTCGCGCGGAGCATGCCCACCATCGAGCCCAGCGCGGAGTTCCAGTCTCGGCTGCGGGCACGCCTGGCGGCCTGTCGTGAGGAGACTGCAGGTGAGCGCGCACCGCGCGCGCGGGCGGCGCGCGGCGGCTCGGCGCGTGCCGCCATGGTGGTCGCGGCCGGTGCGATGCTGGGCGCACTGGCCTGGCAGTCGTTGAGCGAGACGCCGGTCCCTGAGCTGGCTGTGCGCCCGGTGATCACGTCACCGTCGGCACCGATATCGACCGCGCCGTACCTCACGCCGGCGCTGGTCCAGGTAATGTCGACCGGCAATCCCATGTGGCCCGCCGCCATGATGATGGAAGAGGCGCCGGCGGGGTTCGTGAACGCCGAGTACTCGTTCGCGGATCTGCGATAAGCGCGAAGGGTAATGCGAGGCATCGGAGTCGTTATTTTTCGACATGCCTCCGAAGCCTGCCGCCACACCCGCCAAGGAAGCCTCGCCGCTCCGCGTGGTGCAGGCCGCCGTTCAGGCACGGCAATTCGCCCCCGTGTATTACCTGCACGGTGACGACGACTTCCTGAAAGACAGTGCGATCCGCGATCTGCTCGCGGCCGCGATCGATCCGAGCACGCGTGATTTCAATTTGGAAACGCGACGCGCCAATGATCTCGATGCGGAAGCGCTCGCCAGTTTGCTGACAACGCCGCCGATGCTCGCCGAGCGTCGTGCCGTGGTGCTGCGAGATGTGACGGCGCTGAAGAAAGCCGCGCGCACACAGCTCGATCGCTATCTCCGGCAGCCCGCATCGGACACGCTCGTGCTGCTGGTAAGTCCTGCGGGCACGAAGGCCGACACCGCGCTGGCCAACGCCAGCGTCTCGCTCGATTTCGCACCACTCACGCCGGAGCGTGTGCGCAAGTGGATCACGCACCACGCCACGACCGCGTTGCAGGTGGACATTGCCGACGATGCCACGCAGTTGCTGCAGCAGGCGGTGGGCAACGACCTGCACCTGCTGGCGGCCGAGATCGACAAGTGCGCGAGCTACGTGCTGGGCGTGCACGATGCCAGCGGCACCTCGGCGGAGGGTCGCGCACGGATCGACGTGGATGCCGTGTCGGCGGTGGTGGGGGTGCGTCGCGGCGAAACCGTGACCGACCTGCTCGACGCCGTGGCCCGTCACGATGCGAAGATTGCGGTGGCGCTCGTGGGCCATGTGCTGGGACAGCCGAAAGTCACCGCGGTGCAAGTGGTGATGATGCTCAGCACGCAGGCGTTCGCGCTGTCGTTCGGGCGCGCGCGCCGCGACGCGGGGATTCCCACGAGTCGGCTGCCCCAGGAGTTCTTCGCCTTTCTCAAGGAAACCGGCGGCTATCCCGGTCGCCCGTGGGGTGAGGCGGCGTCGGCGTGGACGAAGGTCACCGATCAATGGAGCGCCGACGCCTGTCAGCGGGCACTCACCCTGCTGCTGGAAGCCGATATGGCGCTCAAAGACACCACCGTCTCCAATGCGGAGCAGATTTTGATGTCGCTGGTTCTGGGATTGTGCGCGCTTCGCACGCGGAAGGCGGCATGACGCCGCGCCTCATGTGGCCCATGGCCGTGCTGGCGGTGGCAGGCGTGTCCGTGGCGCCGCCCATTGCCGCGCAGGGTGCGCCGACCGTCCCACCGGCCGTGTCGCCGGCCGTCTCACCGGCGCTTGACCGTGCGAGGACGCGCGCGCGCGCGTTGCTCGACGAAGGCGAGGGCGTGGAGGCCCGCGCCCTGCTCGATTCGCTGGTTCGCGCCACCGCCGTGGGGAGCAACGATTTCGCCGAGGCGCTCTATTGGCGCGCGACGCTGTCGGAGCGCGTGAGTGAGGCGGAGCGTGACTGGAAGCGGCTCATCATCGATGCGCCGCTCTCGCCGCGTGCCTCCGATGCGATGGTGCGTCTGGGTGAACTGGAGATGCTGCGTGGCCGCCCCGCGGCCGCGCGCGCCCACTATGAGCGCGTGGTGCGCGAGTACCCCACGGGGCCGGCCCGCGCGAAGAGCCAGATGGGGATCGTGAAGAGTTGGGTAGCGCAGCAGGATCTGCCGCGCGCCTGTGTGGCCTTGCTGGCGGTGTCGGCGGGCGGTGTGCCGAACGGCGTGCCGAACGGCGTGCCGGACGGCGAGCTGCGTCTGCAGGCGGAGGAGATGGGGCGACGCTGCGCGACGGTGGACCCGAAGGCGCTCACGAAGGTGTCGGCGGCCAATAGCGCGAGCACGATGCCTCCTAACGCCCGTTTCAGTGTGCAGCTGGCCGCCTACGACACGCGGGCGGAGGCCGACGCGGCGGTGGCGCGCTTCACGAAGCGCGGGATCGACACGCGCGTGGATGGCGAGGCGAAGCCGTATCGCGTGCGAACCGGCTATTACCCCACGCGCGACGATGCGACCGCGGCGCTCGCGAAGTTCAAGCGCGCCGGACAGACGGGCTTCCTCGTGGAGATCGCGAAGTGAGTGGGAGTGCCACCCCGTTGATGCAGCAGTACCGGGAGATCAAGGCGCGTCATCAAGACGCAATCCTGTTCTTCCGCATGGGCGACTTCTACGAAATGTTCTACGAGGACGCCGAGGTGGCGTCGCGCGCGATCGGGCTGACGCTCACGTCGCGCAACAACGGCGGGGCCGCCGAGGTGCCGCTGGCCGGCATTCCGGTGAAGGCCGCGGCGGAGTATCTGCGCCGGCTGGTGGGGCAGGGGCATCGCGTGGCGATCTGCGAGCAGGTGGAAGACCCGAAGCTCGCCAAGGGGATCGTGAAGCGCGAAGTGATCGAAACGATCACGCCCGGTGCCGTGTTTGCCGATGATCTACTGGACGGTGCGCGTGCAAATTACGTGTGCGCCGTGGCCATGGGGCGCGACACGATCGGCAAGCAGGCCGTGCGAGACGGCGCGGTACGCGAGCAGATCGGGGTGGCCGCAGCGGATCTGTCCACGGGAGAGATGCGACTGTTCGTGGTGTCGCCAGCCGATGCGCCAGCGGTGCTGGCGCGCCTGGCCCCGCGCGAGATGCTGCTGGTGCGGAATAGCGCGCACCCCGAGCTCGATCCGGCGCTGCGGGTGGTGGACCATGTACTGGTCACCGAGCGGGAAGGATGGGAGTTCGACGCGCAGCTCGCAGCCGACGAGCTCACCCGGCAGTTTGTGGTGGCGAGTCTGGAAGGGTTCGGCCTTGGTGCCGATGATGCTGCGGCCGTGGGCGCGGCTGGTGCGCTGCTGCGCTACCTGCGCGAACTGCAGCCGGGCGGGTTGCCGCATCTTGCCCGTCCGATCGTGGAGCGTCCGGGCGGGGTGATGCCGCTCGACGAGATGACGCGCCGCAATCTCGAACTGGTCGAGTCGCTGCGCGGCGGGGAGCTCGCGGGCACGTTGCTCTCGGTGCTCGACCGTACTACCACCCCCATGGGGCAGCGGCTGCTGCGCCAATGGCTCCTGGCGCCGCTGCTCGAGCGCGACGCCATCGAACGGCGGCTCGATGCGGTGACGGTCCTCGTGCGCGACCCCGTGGGGCGCGCGGCGCTGCGCGAGGCACTCGACGGGGTGCGTGACGTGGAGCGCTTGGCCAGCAAGGCCGCGGCGGGACGGGCCACGCCACGCGAACTGCGCGCGCTTGGCGATTCGCTCGCGCGGTTGCCGCAGGTGGCGAAGGCGGTGCGCGAGGTGCTGTCGCACGCCAATCAGGGTGGCGCACAGGGGGGCGCGCTCTCGGCCATGCTCCACGAGTGGGACGACGGCACCGACTGCGCGTCGAAGATCACGCATCTGTTGGTGGCCCGTCCGCCGCTGATGATCGGCGAGGAGGACACCATCGCGCCGGGGGTCGACCCGGATCTCGACGAACTGCGGGCGTTGCGCGACGGTGGCAAGGATGCCATCGCAACGATCCAGCAGCAGGAGCGCGCGCGCACCGGTATTTCGTCGCTCAAGGTGGGCTACAACAAGGTGTTCGGGTACTTCCTCGAGATCTCGAACGCCAACAAGCATCTGGTGCCCGACGATTACCAGCGCCGGCAGACGCTCACCGGGGCAGAGCGCTACGTGACCCCGGCGCTCAAGGAGTACGAAGAGAAGGTGCTGAGCGCCGCCGAGCGCATTGAAACGCGCGAGCGGGAACTCTTTGAGGGACTGCGTCGCGAGGTCGGCGCGGCGATCGCGCGTTGGCAGGTGGTGGCGCGTCGTGTGGCCACGATCGACGTGCTGTCGAGCTTTGCCGAGGTGGCGGAGCGCGAGCAGTACGTGCGCCCTGAGCTGCATGACGACTTCGACATGGAAATCGTGGCGGGTCGGCATCCGGTCGTGGAGCGCATGATGGCGCGCGAGAAGTTCATCCCCAACGATCTGTTGCTGACGAGCGATGCGCAGCTGATCGTGCTCACCGGCCCCAACATGGCGGGCAAGAGTACGATCCTGCGCCAGGTGGGACTGATCCAGCTGCTGGCGCAGGTGGGGGGCTACGTGCCGGCGCGCCGCGCACGGCTGCCGATCGTGGATCGGCTGTTCACGCGTGTGGGTGCGAGCGACAATCTCGTGCGCGGCCAGTCCACCTTCATGGTGGAGATGAGCGAAACGAGCGCCATTCTCCACACCGCCACGAACCGTTCGCTGGTGTTGCTCGACGAAATCGGGCGTGGCACCAGCACGTATGATGGCGTGAGCATCGCGTGGAGCGTGAGCGAGCATCTGCACGACGCGATCGGCTGCAAGACGGTGTTCGCCACGCACTATCACGAACTCACGCAGCTCGCGAACGAGTTGAGCGGGGTGAAGAACTTCACGGTGGCGGTGCGCGAAGTCGGGGATCAGGTCCTGTTCCTCCACAAGCTCATCCCCGGTGGCGCTGATCGCTCGTACGGGATCGAGGTGGGGCGCCTTGCCGGATTACCGGCGCCGGTGATTGCGCGTGCCAAGGAGGTGTTGGCACTGCTGGAGGGCGAAGGGGAGCAGATGGCGGCGCGGCTTACCGCCGAGGGGATGCAGGCGCCGAGCAGCACCCGTCGTCGCGGTCCGCGGCTCAAGTATCAGCTGCACGTCGATCAGCTGGGCTTTTTCGGGGAGGGCCCGTCTGCGCCGGTGGATGAGGCCGCGTCGCGCCTCAAGGCGGCGGTGTCGGCGCTCGATACCGACCACATGACGCCGCTCGAGGCACTCACCACGCTCGCGGCCCTCAAGAAGGGCGCCCAGTCCACGTGAGTGTGACGCACGCGTCTTGTGTGACGGTTCCCCCGCCCAAGCCCTCCAAGGCCGACCTCGCCGCTGCCGTTCACAAGATCGTCCCCGATCTGGTGGCGCCGAATCTCAAGGTGCTGTTCTGCGGCATCAATCCGGGGCTCTACACCGCGGCGATCGGTCACCATTTCGGTCGCCCCGGCAATCGGTTCTGGCCGGCGTTGCACGGCGCCGGGTTCACACCGCGGCTCTTCAAGCCATGGGACGAGCACGAACTGTTGGAGCTGGGGTACGGTATCACCAACATGGTGGAGCGCACGACGGCGGCGGCGTCGGAGCTGGCCCCCGAGGAGTACGTGGCGGGCGGCCAGCGACTCACCCGACTCG
>Ga0164293_10005079_pt1 | contig 11201 bp, 6 predicted proteins | sample GEODES118metaG_FD_111487 | JGI IMG/M metagenome (GOLD analysis project Ga0164293, IMG submission 111487) | Eutrophic lake water microbial communities from Lake Mendota, Wisconsin, USA - GEODES118 metaG | ecosystem: Environmental > Aquatic > Freshwater > Lake | place: USA: Lake Mendota, Wisconsin...
GCGTTGTCGGTGCAGAATTCGGGACGCGGATAGTACACGCGTACCCCACGCTCACGCGCGGCGCTGCCGAGCCGTTCGCGCAGGCTATGGTTCGCGCTGACGCCTCCCGACACCACAAGCGCGTCGAGACCGGTGGCGTCGATCGCGCGCACGGCCTTGGCGATCAGTGTATCGACCACGGCATCCTGCAGACCGCGGGCGATATCGGCGCGCTCGGCCTCGCCCGCCGACGCCGGCAGCGCACGCACGGCGTGCAACACGGCGGTCTTGAGGCCGGAGAAGCTGAACTCGAGCCCCGGCCGGTCGAGCATCGGGCGCGGCAACACCACCCGCCCCGCTCGGCCCCGCTCAGCCAGCCGGGCGAGATGCGGTCCGCCCGGGTAGGGCAGACCGAGCAATTTCGCGCTCTTGTCGAACGCCTCGCCGGCGGCATCGTCACGGGTGTCACCGAGCAGCGTGTAGTCGCCGAGCCCGCGCGCTTCGATCAGCATCGTATGGCCACCGGACACGAGCAACGCGAGGTGCGGGAAAGTCGGCGGGTCGGGCTCGAGCAGCGGCGCGAGCAGGTGACCCTCGAGATGATGGACGCCGAGGGTCGGCAATCCCCATGCGAAGCCCAGCGACCTCGCGAGCGCGGCGCCCGCCAACAGCGCGCCGATCAGGCCCGGTCCGGCGGTGTACGCCACACCATCGAGTTCATCTGCGCAGGTACCGGCTTCGGCCAAGGCCCGCTCGACCAGCGGCAACAAGCGCTGCACATGGTCGCGCGAGGCCAATTCAGGGACCACCCCACCATAGGCTTGGTGCAGATCCACTTGGGAATGCAGCACATGCGACAGCAGGCCCCGGCCGTCATCGAGGACGGCGACGGCAGATTCGTCGCAGGAGGATTCGAGGGCGAGGATGCGCATGGGGAGGGTCAGATTTTGCCTTTTGGCTCCGGGGTCATTAGACTCCACGACCCTGCTTCTGCGGGATTCTTGGGAGGTCAGTCCGATTTCCCTTTCTATTCAAGGACTTGAGGTTTCAGATGCCGAGCGTTCGTGTCCGTGAAAATGAATATTTCGATGCTGCCCTGCGGCGTTTCAAGCGCGCCTGTGAAAAGGCGGGTGTGCTGACCGATCTGCGCCGCCGGGAATTCTACGAGAAGCCGACGCAGGAGCGGAAGCGCAAGAAGGCCGCCGCCGTCAAGCGCGCCGTCAAGCGTACGGGTCCGCGCATCGCGCGCGCTCGTTGACCGACACCTCAGGCAAGACGATGTCGCTCAAGGAGCGCATCACTGAGGACATGAAATCTGCGATGCGCTCCGGTGAAAAGGAGCGCCTCGGGCAGATCCGCATGCTTCAGGCTGCCATCAAGCAGCGCGAGGTGGATGAGCGGATCGTGCTCGACGACGCGCAGGTCACCGCCGTGCTCGAGAAGATGATCAAGCAGCGGCGCGAAGCCATCACCCAGTTCGAAGCGGGCGGTCGCGCCGACCTCGCTGCCAAGGAAATCACCGAGATCGCCCTGTTGCAGGGCTATCTGCCCGAACAACTCGCCCCCGCCGAGCTCGAAGCGCTCGTCGCCGCGGCGATCGCCGAGAGCGGCGCCGTCACGGTCAAGGACATGGGCAAAGTCATGGCGCTCGTGAAGGCCCGCGCGGCCGGCCGCGCCGACATGGGCGTCGCGAGCGTCCTGATCAAGTCGAAGCTCGCCACGGCCTGACGGCCGGCGGTTATCCTCATCGCCCATGAGCGGGCGCATCCCACAGTCCTTCATCGACGACCTGGTCGCTCGTACCGATATCGTCGAGCTGATCGGCGCTCGCGTGACGCTCAAGAAATCGGGACGCGAGTACAAGGCTTGCTGCCCCTTCCACGGCGAGAAGACGCCCTCGTTCTGGGTGAGCCCCGACAAACAGTTCTACCACTGCTTCGGCTGCAGCGCGCATGGCACCGCGCTCGGCTTCCTCATGAACCACGACCGCCTCACCTTCCCGGAGGCCGTCGAAGAACTCGCGGCGCGAGCCGGTATAGAGATCCCGCGCGAGGTGCGTCCCGACGATGGTCGCAGCCGCGACGACGCCGATCTCGCAGCCCTCATGGGCAAGGTCGCCGTACATTGGCAGTCGCTGTTGCGCGCTGAACCGCGGGCGTCGCGCTACGCCAGCGAACAGCGCGGACTGACGCCTGAGACCCTCGATCGGTTTCTGGTGGGCTACTCAGCGAACTCGTGGAACGATGTGCTGCGCCGCTTCGGACCCGCGGAGCCGCTCGCCGCCTGCGGTCTCGTGATCGAGCGCGAAGGCGGTGCCGGCGGCGGCGGTGAACGCCATTACGATCGCTTCCGCGACCGGCTGATGTTCCCGATCCGCGATGCGCGGGGCCGGGTGATCGCCTTCGGCGGCCGCATCATCGACCAGGGCGAGCCGAAGTACCTCAATTCCCCGGAGACGACGCTGTTCCACAAAGGCCGCGAACTCTACGGCCTCTACGAAGTGCGCCAATCGCGTACGCCGCTCAAGCGCCTGATGGTGGTCGAGGGCTACATGGATGTGGTGCGCCTGCACCAGGCGGGCATCACCTACGCGGTCGCGACGCTCGGCACCGCGACCACGCCCGAGCATTTGAAGCGCGCCTTCCGGCTCGTGCCCGAGATGGTGTTCGCCTTCGACGGCGACCGCGCAGGACGCGCCGCCGCTTGGCGTGCGCTCAACAACGCCCTGCCCGAGGCGCGTGAGGGCCGACAGCTGAAGTTCCTGTTCCTGCCGGATGGTCAGGATCCGGATTCTTTGGTCGGCGCCGAGGGCCGCGAGGCCTTCGAAGCGCGTCTCGAGGGCGCGCTGCCGCTCTCCGAGTACCTGGTGCAAGAGATCGCCTCACAGGCGGACCTCACGCATGCCGACGGCCGTGCGCGCTTCGCCGAGCTGGCGCGGCCCTTGGTCGCCAAAGTCCCCGATGGCGTCTATCGCGAACTCCTGGTCGAACGCCTCGCCGAAGCCATCCGGCTGCCGGCTGCGCGGCTCCGCAGCCTCTGGGAGAGCGCTGACGCGCCGTCGCCAGGGGGCGGCGGCGGACGGGATGCAACAGGCCGTGGCACCCCTCAGGGCGGCGGTCCACGCGCCACCGCCAAGACCGGTCAAAGCGCAGGACGGGGTAACCTGATGCGCCAAGCGGTGCAAGGGCTCGTCCATCACCCCCGCATCGCGACACGGCTCGATTCGACCCACCTTGCGGCGCTTGAGACCCTGCAAGAGCCGGGCGCAGACATCCTGCGCGCCCTGATCGTCGATCTGAGGGCGCAGCCCATCACGACCACCGCACAGCTGCTCGAGCGGTGGCGCGACCGCCCCGAAGCCGAGCGGCTCGCCCGTTTGGCGACTGCCGAATCGTTGATGGCGGGCGAGGATGCCGCACTGCGGGAGCTGCAGACCGCTTTGGAGCGGATGCAGCGGGAAGGGGGGCGGCGACGGCTCGACAGCCTCCTCGAGCGCGAGCGGGACGGCGCCCTGAGCCCGTTGGAACGGCAGGAACTTCAAGGGCTGTTGGCAGGACAAAAGGGCAGCCGACCGACTACCTGAAACCCCGGGTTTTGGGTATAATTACCGGTTCCCTTCGTTCAAACCGCCCGTCATCCATCGACCGACTGAGCGTACGCCCGGCCATCGCCCGGGCTTGAGGAATCATGGTCAAGAAATCCAAGCCTGCCGCCAAGCCCATCGCCACCAAGAAGACCAAGGCCGGTGTCAAACCCGCGCCGAAGGGGGCTGCCGTCAAGCTGGCCCGCAAGACCGCGAGCAAGCCCGCCGCGAAACCGGCCGCGAAAGCATCGCTCAAGGCGCCACTCAAGCCGACGCCCAAGGCAAAAGCCCCCAAGGTCCAAAACAAGACTGCGCCGAAAGCCACCGCAGCGAAGCCTGCCGTGGCCGCCAAGCCGGTCGCGGCCGCCAAGCCTGCCGCTGCCGCCAAGCCGGTCGCTGCCGCCAAGCCGGTCGCTGCCGCCAAGCCGGTCGCGGCCGCCAAGCCGGTCGCGGCCGCCAAGCCGGTCGCTGCCGCCAAGCCGGTCGCTGCCGCCAAGCCTGCCGTGGCCGCCAAGCCGGTCGCGGCCGCCAAGCCGGTCGCGGCCGCCAAGCCGGTCGCGGTCGCTCCCGATCAGGTCACCGAAAAGCCCACCAAGGGCAAGGGCAAGTCCAAAGCCAACAACAACGAGGGCAGCAAGATCCTCTCCATGCCTGAGCGCCGCCCGGCCGCACTGCCCGAGGAGCGTCAATCACAGCTGAAACAGCTGATCGCGCTCGGCAAGGAACAGGGCTATCTGACCTACTCGCAGATGAACGATTACCTCCCCACCGAGATGGTCGACCCCGACCAGATCGAGGAGATCGGCAACACGCTGCAGGACATGGGCATTCCGCTCTACGAGAAGGCCCCCGAGAACGACGCCCTGCTCGCGCCCGAGACCAGCGCCCCCGCCGACGACGAGGCCATCGAGGAAGCGGCGGCAGCGCTCGCGGCGATCGACGCCGAACTCGGTCGGACCACCGATCCGGTGCGGATGTACATGCGCGAGATGGGCACCGTGGAACTGCTCACCCGCGAAGGCGAGATCAGCATCGCCAAGCGCATCGAAGAAGGGCTTGAGGCGGTACGCAACCAGGTCTCGCTCTACCTGCCCACCTATGATTTTCTGTTCCGCGCCTATGAGCCGGTGAAAGCCGGTGCTGGCAGGATCGCCGACCTGATCGTCGGATTCATCGACCCGAACGCGCCCGATGTCATCGCCCAGCCGCAGAACCCGACCAAGGTCGAGGCCGTGCCGGTGGCTGCGGAGACCGACGATGCGACGGATACCGAGGAGGCAGAAGCGGTCGACACGGGCCCGGACCCGATCGAGGTCGCCCAACGCTTTGCCTCGCTGACCAAGCTCCATGGTCAGCTGCTCGGCGCGGTCGCGAAGACCGGCATCGCCGACCCCAAGACCCAAAAACTGCGCAAGAAGTTGGCCGGCGAGTTCATGGAACTCAAGCTCGCGCCGCGCATGTTCGAGGCGTTGATCAACAACCTGCGCACGCATGTCTTCGAGATCCGCCAGCTCGAGAAAGAGATCATGCAGATCGCCGTGCGCGATGCTGCGATGCCGCGCAAGGAGTTCATCTCGAGCTTCCCCCGCAACGAGACCGACCCCCAATGGGCGGCGAAGCACGCCAAGTCCGGCAAGAAGTGGTCGGCTGCGATCGCGAAACTCGAGGGCGAGATCCGTCGCCGTCAGGAGCAGTTGGTCGTGATCGAGCAACGGCACCGGCTCCCGGTACCGGACATCAAGGACATCAACCGCGAGGTCTCCATCGGCGAGGCCAAGGCGCGACGCGCCAAGAAGGAGATGGTCGAGGCCAACCTGCGCCTCGTGATCTCCATCGCCAAGAAATACACCAACCGCGGGCTGCAGTTCCTGGATCTCATCCAGGAAGGCAACATCGGCCTGATGAAGGCGGTCGACAAATTCGAGTACCGCCGCGGCTACAAGTTCTCCACCTACGCGACCTGGTGGATCCGCCAGGCCATCACCCGCTCGATCGCCGACCAGGCCCGTACCATCCGTATCCCCGTGCACATGATCGAGACCATCAACAAGCTGAACCGCATCTCGCGGCAGATGCTGCAGGAGATGGGCCGTGAGCCGACGCCCGAAGAATTGGCGGTACGCATGGAGATGCCCGAGGACAAGGTCCGCAAGGTCCTCAAGATCGCCAAGGAGCCGATCTCGATGGAAACGCCGATCGGCGACGACGAGGACTCGCACCTCGGCGACTTCATCGAGGACACCTCGGTGGCCTCGCCGATCGATCAGGCGACCGCCGAGTCGCTGCGCGAGACCACGCACGCCGTGCTCGCCCAGCTCACGCCGCGTGAGGCCAAGGTGTTGCGCATGCGTTTCGGCATCGACCTCAGCACCGACCACACCCTCGAGGAGGTCGGCAAGCAGTTCGATGTCACCCGTGAGCGTATCCGCCAGATCGAGGCCAAGGCGCTGCGCAAGCTGCGTCATCCGAGCCGCAGCGAGCAACTGCGCTCCTTCCTGATCGAAGATTGAGCCCAGCTCGTCATGACGCGGCGCATTTACGGTCTCGTACTCACACTCGCGGCGATGTCCACGACCGGCTGGACGGCCGAGGGCTCATCGCCGCAGAGCCTCATCGACGGGCGCGGTTTTCTCTTGGTGGGCGCTTTCGCCAACAGCACCGCCCTCGACATCCGCCTCGATTCCTCGACCGATCGCCCCGGCACCGAGATCGATTGGGACCAGCGCTTCGGGCTGGAAGACTCCCGACGGTTCCGGCTCGATGGCGTCTGGCGGTTCACGCCGAAGCACCACCTGCGACTGCTCTACACCGACTACTCGCAGACCGACCGTACGACGCTCGACAGCAGCGTGGAATGGGGTGATGACACCTTCCCGGTCAACGCAGAGGTCACCGGCACGCTAGGCTTCGAGGTCATCGAGGCGGCCTACGAATACGCGTTCGTCAAGTCTCCCGAACGGGAGATCGCGGCCTCGGTGGGTCTGCACTACACGACGCTCGAAGCCCGCCTCTCCGCCAACGTGGCGTCGCCGACGACCGGCACACGCACGATCGGTGGGCCGCGATCCGTCGAAGCGCCATTGCCGGTGGTAGGGGTGCGCGGGATGTGGCGCATCGGCAAGCAGTTCTATCTGGATGCGCAGGCCCAGTATTTCGCGCTCGCCATCGACGACATCAAGGGCGGCCTCTACAACTACCGCGCCGTGCTCATCTGGCAGCCGACGCGCCGCGTCGGCATCGGCGCCGGCTATGATTCCTTCGGGGTCGACATCGACCTGCGCCGCGACGACTTCCGCGGCAAGATCGATTGGGTCTACCAAGGTCCGCAGGTCTTCGTCAGCGTCGCGTTCTGAGATCATCCCGTGCGCCGTCACGCCGACGGCGCTGACGCGCAAGACCCCATAATCCCAACAGCCCGAGACCGAGCAGGTCCATCGAGCCGCCACCGCCGCCCGGGTCGGACGCCCGTTCGGTCACGGTGATGGTGAAGGTCATGGGCGCACTGCTCAACAGGCCGTCCGAGGCGATCACGCTGATCGCATAGTTGCCGCCCGGCGAAGCGCTCGGCCAAGAGAGCACGCCCGCCGGAGTCAGCGTCGCACCGCTCGGCAGACCGGTGGCCGAGAAAGTGATCGGGTCGCTCTGCGGATCGGTTCCCGTGATGGTGAGATTGACGGCAGACTGCAGCCGCACCGTGAAATTATTGACCTGGGTGACCGATGGCGCTGTGTTGGCGCGGACCTCGATCGCCACGACGCGCGCCGCACTGGTCAGCAGGCCGTCCGAGGCGGTGATCGACACGTTGTACGTGCCGATGGGAGTCGCGTTGGACCATGCGAAGGCCCCCGCCGAGGAGAAAGTGGCCCCGGTGGGCAGACCGGTCGCCGCGAAGGTCACCGCGTCGTTCTCCGCATCGGTGGCGGTCGCCGTGAAAGCGAGAGAACCACCGGCGCGCACCGTCTGCGCCGCGATGGACGCGAGGACGGGCGCGGTGTTCGCAGTCACCGTGATCGAGACGCTACGGCTGCTGCTCAACACACCATCGGTGGCGTTGACGATGACGGTGTAGCTGCCCGCGACCGGAGAGCCCCAGAAAAAGGCTCCGGCTCCTTCGCCGACGCTGAAGCTCGAGCCTGCCGGCAGTCCGCTCGCCGACAGTGTCACGGGATCGTTCTCGGCATCGGTCGCGGTGATGTTGAAACTCAGAGGCTGCCCCGCGCGCACCGTCTGGTTCGGCACCGCAGTGATGACTGGTGCGGTGTTCGCCAGCACGGCGATGGTCACGGTGCGTGCGGCGCTCGTGAGGAAACCATCGGTGGCGGTGACCGAGACGGTGTACGACCCGGCCGGTGCGGCGTTGGGCCAGGAGAACGCCCCCGCCGCGGTGAAGGTCGCGCCGGCGGGCAAGCCGGTCGCCGCGAAGCTCACGGGGTCGCCCTCAGGGTCGGTGGCCGCCGCGACGAACGACACGGTCTGACCGACCCGCGCGCTCTGGTTCGGGATCACGTTGACGGTCGGTGCATTGTTGGGCGCGACGGTGATCCTGACGGTCTGTGCCGCGCTGCTCAAAGAACCATCCGAGGCCGTGACCGATACCGTATAGACACCTGCCACCACGGCAGCCCAGTCGAACACGCCTGCCGGAGTGAAGGTCGCACCAGCGGGCAGCCCCGACGCGGCGAAAGTGAGCGTGTCGCCCTCGGCGTCGCTGCCGGAGGCCGTGAAACGGACGGCTTGGCCGGCACGCACGGACTGGTCGGGTATCGCGGCCACTACCGGCACCGTATTGGAGCGCAAGTTGACCGTGGCCGAAGCGGAGGCGCCGGTCACATCCGAGGCGGTGAACCGGAAGCTCAAGGCACCGCCCGGGGACGGCGCCGTGAAGCTCGCCGTGGGGGTGGTCGCACCGGACAGCGTGACCATCGGGCCCGACAACTGCTGCCACGCGTAGCTGAGGTCGGCGGCGGCGCCGGAACTGCCGGGAGTGGCCGTGCCGGTCAGCGTGACCGTGCTGCCGCCCGCGGCGACCGCGGCGCTCGATTGTGCGGTGGCCGACGGCGTCAGCGCAGTCAGCAGCGTCATCGCGGAGGACGCATCGAGCATCCCGGTACCGCAGTCGAGCGTGCCGATCTCGAACGTCCAGCAGTAGGTGTCGTTCGGGAAGGTGCGCGTCGAGAACTTGAGGATGGACTCCACACCGTCGGGCTTGAGGGTCGGCATCGCCGAGAGCAGCAGCGCCGCGACACCGGAGGCGTGGGCTGCTGAAACGCTGGTGCCGGCTGACCTGAATTGCAGTGACGCGTCGGCCACCGGAACTGTCGCACCGGTATTGGTCGTCGACCACAACTCGCGCCAGATCTTGCCGGCGCTGTTCGCTGTGTCATGCGGGAGGCAGCCGAGGAGCTGCGTGCAGTCGCCACCACCCGGCGCGCTGAGGTCGGTGCCCGCGCCCCAATTGGCGATGGTCATCCGGTCGCCCTCGACGGTGTGCGAGGTCACCGCGACGACGCCCTGGCAGTTGGCCGGGGCGCCGATCGTGCGCGCACCGATGGCGGGCGCGAAGCCATCGTTGCCGGTCGATGCGACCACCGTGGCGCCTGCAACGCGGGCGGCATCGATCGACGACTGGAGTGCCACAGAGCAGGTCCCGAGACCGCTGAGGCTGAGGTTGACGACCTGGGCAGGGGTCGCATTGACGGGGACACCGAGCGACGGCCAAGTCACGCCGCCGGCGGGCGGTGCGCCGGCGGACCAGCGGATGGCGTCGGCGATGTCGGAGATGTACCCCTTGCACTTGCCGAGCACGCGCACCGGCAAGACCTTGGACTCGTAGGCGACGCCTGGCAAGCCGACGCTGTTGTCACCGACCGCAGCGATCACGCCTGCCATGGCCGTACCGTGCCATGAGCTCGATGCGACGGCGCAGCCTGCGAACACCGGCAGCGCCGCATCGGCGGGTGAGATCCAGTCACCCGGATCGGACGGATCGGCGTCCCGACCGTCACCGTCATTGGCGACCCGGAATCCCGCGTCGGCGTCGGCGCTGATGAAGTCGTAGCCGCCCTGCAGCACATTGGCGTTGAGGTCCGCGTGCGGGGTGATGCCGGTATCGAGCACCGCGATCGTGATCCCGGCACCACGGGTGCGGTTCCAGGCGGTCGGCAGATTGATGCCACCGCGCCGCGCGCCGCTGTCGCCCTTCAGGTTCCAGAGGATCTCGCGCACGTCGATGAACAACTCATCGTTCGGCAGCAACGCACGCCGAGCCACCGCATCGACCTCGACCGAGGCGACCGTCGGGTCTGCGCGCAGGGCCTGCAAGAAAGCCGGCATCTCATCCGCAGGCAACGGCGCCTGGAGGCGGACGACATGGGACAGACCAGCGGTCGGATGGCTGTACTCGAACGAGCGCCCAAGCGAGCGGGACAGCTGACGTAACGAAGCGTCGGCTTGCTCGCGCGAGGCCAATCGGCCGGACGCCGCCTCAGCAGCGAAGCGCACGACCAACCGAGGCGAGACCGAAGCTCCCACCGTTCCGGCGACCGGCTGCGGGCGGGGCGAATCGGCCTGCAACAACAGCAACAGACCACCGGTGCCGAGCAGTACCGTGAAGACCCGCCAGATGTTCGTCGCTCGCACTGCCCCAGCCTCCGGCAGCGCGCCGATTCAAGAGCGCGTTATGCCATCAATTATGCTTAGCAGATTGTACACAAAACCCCGGGGTCTGCCGGCGGCGCAACCGTGACAGCCCCCACAATCCCAGAAGCCCGAGGCCGAGCAGGTCCATCGAGCCGCCACCCCGTGGCGGATCGTTCACGGTGATCACGACGGACGCCGTCGCCCCGGACTCGAAACCGTCGCTCGGTGTGAGGGTGACGGTGTACACGCCCGCCGGGGTCGCGCTCAGCCAAGAAAGATCGCCGGTCGTGCCATTGAAGGTCGCCCCGGTCGGCAGACCCGTCGCCGAGAAGCTGACGGTATCGCCGTCCGCATCGCTGCCGGTGACCCGGAACGAGACGGCCCCGCCTGTGGTCACCGTGACCGGGTTGGGCGGCGCGACCGTCGGCAATGCGTTGGAGCGCAAGGAGGCCACGGCCGATGCGGCGAAACCGTCGGCATTGATCGCTGTGAAACGGAAGCTGAGCGCGCCACCCGGAGAGGGTGCAGTGAAGGTCGTCTGCAGCGCTGTGTCGTTGGCGAGCGTCACGGCCGGACCGCTCAACTGCTGCCAGCGATAGGTGAGGGCCTGCAATCCGCCCGCTTTCGGCGTCGCGGTGGCGGTGAGGGTCACCGCGGAGCCGTTACGGACGATCGCCGCCGGCGGCGCGGCCGTCACAGCCGGGGTCAGATCGTCGAGTCGGTCGAGGGCCCGCTTCGCATCCAGCATGCCGGATCCGCAGCGCCCATCTGCCGCGACCGGATCCGCACAGTATGTGCCGACCGGGAAAGGCCGCGCGGAGTCGGTCAACAGGGACTTGACGGTGTCCGGCTGCAGGGTGGGCATGCGGGCGAACAACAGCGCCGCCACACCCGAGACATGCGGTGTCGCCATGCTGGTGCCTGCCTTGCCGACGAAGAGATTGCGCCGAGTGCCCGGACCTTGCGCCCCGTCACCGGTCGTGGAGAACACGAACCGGTA
>Ga0164293_10005083_pt1 | contig 11197 bp, 7 predicted proteins | sample GEODES118metaG_FD_111487 | JGI IMG/M metagenome (GOLD analysis project Ga0164293, IMG submission 111487) | Eutrophic lake water microbial communities from Lake Mendota, Wisconsin, USA - GEODES118 metaG | ecosystem: Environmental > Aquatic > Freshwater > Lake | place: USA: Lake Mendota, Wisconsin...
CTGATGTCGCTTCCGGCTTCATAGGATTTGACTTCCGAAATTTTTCCGGGGAGCTGGTCGAACAGGTCGCAGACCCGATTGATCTCAGCGACGGTCGCGGTCGGTTTGAACTGGAACAGCACAACATGCTTGATTGCCGTGGCCGACGCCACAGCGATCACAGAGCGCTCCAGGCAATCCTTGACCAGTTCATTGCCGGCGGGATTGAGGTGGACTCCATCCGTCGTGAGGATTCCGCTGGGCTTGTTCTCTGAATTGCGAATCTTCAGGTCATGCAAAAACAGTTTTCGCAGGTCGACCAAAAAGGCACCCGTCTTGACCGCAACTTCGCGACTGATTCCGGCATATTCCTCCAGCATCTTGTCCAAGTCGTTGCTGCCATCGTGTCGCTCACCGATCACGCTCGGCGTGCAGAGAATCACTCGGGCACCGGCCGCGTTGATCTTCGCAATCAAGTCTTCCAGGCCGGCGCGGTACTTGTCGCTGGGCGTTCCCTTGCCGCTCTGCGAATGCCAGACATCATTGATGCCAATGTAGATCACGACCACATCGGGTTGCTTGGCGAGGACATCGCGTTCCAGCCGAGCCTGCAGGTCAGGAACCTTGTGGCCGCTGATGCCGGCTCCGACCAGCTCAAATTTGCGACCGGTCTCGCGAGCATTGAGGGCAGCCTGCAATTGAGTGATGTAGCCTTCTGGCCCCACGGCAGCCTGGGTAATCGAATCACCAAAGAAGACGACCCGGCACGGCTTTGCTTCCTGAGCCAAGGAGGCCGCCGGAAAGGCTGCTGCAAATCCGCACAGAACCAAGGCACACAGCAATCCGGGTGGGCCGATCAGGGCCGACAACAACTCACGGGCAAGCATCAGTAATTCTCCCAAACTTTGATTGAGGACCCAGCGATCCCTCGAACAAGAACGGGAATTCTAGCAGTTTCGAGTGAGGGGCACAGCTAATCCCCAATCCGGCTACCTTTCCTCTGAATGTGGCCACCGTCGGGCATAAGGTGGATAAAGTGCGGCCTCCAACTGACTCCTGACGGCAACCCACTCCCCACCCTCGCCACGCTTTCCGCGGGCGTGGCTACAGAAAAGCAACTGCGCCGCGAGGGAGCCGTGTAACTTCGGGTTGACCCCGGGGAAACAGATCGGGAACAATTGCTGTGGAGAATCGAAGCCGAACGCGAGCCATCCTCGTGCAGCGACTTTTTCCCAGCCGCTCAATTCAAAAGGAACTTTCCATGGCCGTGATGGAAAATGTCAAAGTCGTCAACAGCCTGATTCGCACGGCTTTGCTGCTAGGTGCGGTCGGAGGGCTCGGTTACGCCGGCTGGTATGGTTATCAGAACTATGTAATCCCTGCCCAACAAGCCAAGCTGGCTTTGGCCGAACTGGAGTCGATGCAAACCCGCTTCGTCGCTCTGGAGAAGGATTTCAAACTCCAGGAAGCAGAACTCGCCAAGGCGAAGCTGGAAAACGAAAAGCTGCAGACCTCGTTGAAGCTGCTGAAAATCGATCGCCGCTTGGCGAATGTCAAGGTTCTGGAGAAAGGCTCCACGGCGGACGGCGAACCCTATCTCGAGGTTGAGTTTTCCGAAGTCAGCAAAGAGGGCAAGCCAATTGGCGAGCCGCGAACTTTCCGACTGCGGGGCGACAAGCTTTATGTCGATTGCTGGCTGGTCAAATTCGAAGACCAGTACATTGAGCAAGCCGACGCCCTCCGCTCCGCGTCACTGTGCGTGTTCCGGAGCATTTGGGGCGATCTTGACGGCCCCAACGGTGGCCACTCCCTCGATCGCCAGGGTGACGGCGCGGCAGCGCCGGGAATTTACGCCAGCTTCCCCGATGCCAATCCGTTTGAAGCCCAGATCTGGCAAGACTTCTGGACTGTCGCCAACGACCCCCAGAAACAAAAAGGCCTCGGGATCCGCGCTAATCACGGGCAGGTCAATTACGTGCTCGTCGAGCCCGGGCAGGTGTATCAAATCGAGGCCCGCGCCAGCGACGGGGTTTCGATCCGCCCCTTGGAGCAAGGACCCGCTAACTAAGCCGCGGCTTTCTATTTCCCCTTTTCTGCAGATTCCTGAATGCCTCCCAGTCCCTACCTGCAAGTCACGACAACCGGAGACGACCGTGAGGCCCTCGAGCGATTGGCCCAGTTGCTGGTCGCCGAACGACTGGCTGCCTGCGTGCAGCTCACCGGACCTGTGCAGAGTCATTATTTCTGGGAAGGCAGAACCGAGTCGGCCGTGGAATGGCAACTGCAGGCCAAAACCAGAGAGGACCTGCAGGCAACGGTTTTTGAGCTGATTGCGACGCATCATTCTTATCAAGTACCTCAGCTGGTCGCCGTCCGGTTGGAGCACGTCTCAACCGCGTATGGGAACTGGATTGACGAATCGCTGAAACGCCCGGATTGAGCTTGCTGTTGCCTTGCGGGAAGTTGGCAAACAGGCAGCGGACCCGAAAAAGTTGCCAGCCCACTGCCACGACGGTTCAACTGAAACCAGGATGCGTGCGGTTGCATTATTCATGCCGGGTAGACCGCTCAGAACTCGCCCAATCCAAGTTACCGGTTACCCCAAGCCAGGCTCACGCAGCCAACCTTCGTAGCCCAAGCCAACCTTTAACCTCCGCAGCAGAAATTGATCCTATGGCCGAGCTTCACCTGTTTTTGCACTTCTACTCTGCCAAGAATGAACGGGAATGCGACTTGGCCGGCGCGTTGTCGGAACCAATTCCGATTGAGTTTGATCGGGTCATGGACCGCTTCAATCAACTGCCCGGCGGATACTGCGAACCGGATGGTGCTTGGGGCTGGAATACAGCTGACCAATTGACCCGGACCGGCGGCACGATGCAGGCCTTTGGCGAGCAAGTGATGTGTGTTGAAACGTGGGGACAGATTGCCGCCCGGGATTGGTCCAGATTATTGGAACTCTTCGGGCTGACCATGGATACCGCAGTCGTCCAACTCGTGGAGCAGGGAACCTTCGTGTCAGCGGAGGCGTTCGCGAAACAACTTTCCTGAGCGGCAGCTTCCATATTCAATTTTCCGTGCCGGCTATTTCGAGCCCGGCGCTGCTGAACGGCCCGCCCGCGTTAAACTTGGAATTCTCCCGGACGCTCGCAACTCGCAACTCGCAACGCCATGTCTAATCAACCTACCCCGTCGAACTCCCGTGATCTCTGCCCTCGCCCGACCCATTTGCATCGGCATCCTCAACCTGGTTCGCGGCCGGCGATCGAATTGGCTGTCGTTTATCCGGCTCAATCGCCGGCTGAAGCAGATGCAAGGTTGGGCGGAATGGAGGCGGGTTATGTCTATCAGCGGGACGCGCATCCGAATGCCGACGATCTGGCCCGCCGCTGTGGCGAGCTTCACCACGGCGAGCGAACCGCAATCACCTCCTGCGGGATGTCAGCTTTGGCCCTCGCTGCCTTGGCCTTGCTCCGCGCCGGTGATCATGTGGTTGTCAGTTCCCTGATGTACGGCAAGAACATCACCCTGCTGACAAGCGAAGCTGAACGTCTGGGCATTCGTTCCACCGTGGTCGACACCACAGACTTGGCGGCGACGGAGGCGGCCTTGGAGCCGACGAGCCGACTGTTGGTTTGCGAGACGATTTCCAATCCATTGATGCGGGTTGCCGACTTGCCAGCTTTGGTGGACCTGGCGGCGGGGCAGGGGACTGCGGTTCTGGTCGATAACACGTTTGCCAGCCCGGTCGTGTGCCGGCCCTTGGATTGGGGAGCCGACTTGGTGATGGAAAGCATGACCAAGATCATGAACGGCCACAGCGACGCGATGCTCGGCATGCTTTCGGGATCCGCCCTGCATTGGGAGCGGGTCCACCGCGCAATGACGACTTGGGGGCTGGCGGCAGCACCATTCGACTGTTGGCTGGTGGACCGGGGATTGGGGACGCTCCATCTGCGAGTGGTTACGGCCAGCAGGACTGCAGAGCGTTTGGCTCGCCGATTAGTCGAATCGCCGGCGGTTTCGGCCGTGCATTACCCGGGTTTGCCTGATCATCCTGACCATGAATTGGCCGCGCGGCTTTTCGCTCGCGAAAATGGCCAGCCGCTCTTTGGCCACATGCTTTCATTTGAGCTACGGGGAGGGCTCGCGGCGGCCGAGCGTCTGATTTCGCGCCTGGAGCACATTCACTTTTGCCCGTCCTTGGGGGAATTGGCAACGACGCTCAGCCACCCGGCCTCGACCAGCCATCGGGGATTAACGCCTGACCAGCGGGAAGCTTTGGGGATTGGGGGCGGTCTGATTCGGCTTTCGGTTGGACTGGAAAGCCCCGAATTCCTCGAAAATGAGCTGCTTTCGACCCTCCAGACGCTGGACGCTACCTAGTCCCAAGCGATAAGATATCCAGACGTCGGTTGGGGTTTCGGAATTGCTGGAGGTTGCATGCCAAAAGAAGAGGCGTTTGAGGTCAATGGAACGGTGGTACAGGCGCTGGCCAATACCCGCTTCCGGGTTGAACTGGAAACGGGGTCGGAAGTGCTCGCCCATGTGGCGGGAAAGATGCGGAAGAATTTCATTCGGATCGTTCCGGGTGACAAGGTCCGGGTCGAGCTGTCCCCCTACGATTTGACCAAAGGACGAATCGTATTTCGCGAGCGTTAATCGGCATGCCCCCCGGCTGGGACTGCATTGTTTCAAACTGCATCTGCCCAGAACCGGAATTTGCCCAAAACCGGACCTCGCCCTGCAACTCCCCAGCCAGCCACACACACTGATCAACAATACTTGAATCTTCAGCTCGGGAAGATCTCTTGTCACCTGATGCAAGGCGGCCGGTTCGTTTGAATTAATGGACGATTGGCTGGAACGGCAAATAGGGAGTAGCGCTTGCAGGGCTGTGTTGCTACTGGCAGGACTGTGTTGCGATTGGCGAGATGGGGCCGTTACTCGCAGTGACCTGTTGCCAATGAAAGTGCCGAGTTACCCGCAGAGATGCAGTGTTGCTCCGAAGAATCTCGTTTACCAATCGAAATTAATGCTACTCGCGGCAATTGCTCTCTTTCCGTCATTTTGTTTTGGGCTCGCCAAACATTGAGTCTTGCGCCCAAGGATTAAACGCGGCGAGAGAGAAACCGCCAGCCAGACGGCTACCCAGAGCGGATTGATTCGAACGGGCGGCCCAAGGTTGGGAAAACCCAAAACCATAATCACTATTCGGTTTTGGCACCGATCCACGGTAGATTGGTTGTCTTGAACTGCATGCCGCTCAACCACCAGCCGTCTTTAACCAGACATAGGAGTCGTGCGACGGGTGCAGGATATGATTTTTCAGGGAAGAAACTGTTTGCGAATCCGGGGTGGCGAAACTGGGACTCCAGCCTTCGGGTACGTCACATTGAAACGCAGCTAAAACTCGATTTACTGACCCTCAATTTTCTTTAGGACTGGGAGGATTGTTCGTGAAGTCTCTGTTGCAGAAAGCTTGTATCTCGTTGGCACTGCTGGCGCTCGCCGCGCTTCCGTTGCCTCGTTTGGTTGCCCAAAGCGCAGCCGAACCCTCCATCGTGGTTTCGATCGCCACCTTGGAAGAGCAGATGAATGATTTGACCTATTTCGCTGAAGCCGCCGGCATGAAGCCGATGATGATGATGGCCAAGGCACAGATTGATGGCTTCACCCGCGGCATCGACAAGACCAAGCCGGCCGGTGTGATGATGTATTTCAACGCTGATTCGCCGGAACCAAAGACGGTTTTCTTCCTGCCGATCGCCAAGTTGGACGACGTACTCGACAATCTCGCCCAGATGGTGGAATTGGACGAAGATGCCAAACCGATGCGAATGAGCGCCAACGGCCAGGATTTCTTCATGCAACAAAGCGGCAGCTACGGCTTCATTTCGGATGACGCCAGCATGCTCGAAAACCTGCCCTCCAATCCCGCCACTTTGGTCGGCGACCTCCCGGGCAAGTACAACGTTGGAGCCCGAATCTACGCTCAACGAATTCCCCAGGAATTGCGGGATCAGATGATCTCGATGATTGAGCAAGGCTATCAGGAAAGCCTCGACCAGATGGGCGATGATTTCAATGCCGAACTGCAGCAGCAGAATTTCGACATGCAGATGGCCCAGATGAAGAGCATGATCAACGAGACTGAAGAACTCGTGCTCGGCTTCAGCATCGACAAGGAAAAGAAGAACCTGCATTTCGACATGCAGATGATCGGTCAGGAAGGCTCCGTTGTCGCCAAGACGGCAGACACCTATCGCTCGGCAAAACCGAGTCGCTTTGGCGGCTTCCTGATGGACGGTGCGGCTTTTACCGCTAACATCTGCAGCTCAATCGCCAAAGAAGATATCGAACGCTCCAGCACCATGCTCGAAGGCCTGCACGACCAATGCATGGACTCGATCGATGAAAATGAGGAAATGAGCGAAGACGAAAAGCAGCTGGCCGAGAAACTGGCTGAACAGGTTTTCGACGTCGTTAAGGCCACCTTGGCCGGCGGTTCAATGGACGCCGGGGCCTGCATGAGCATGGATGAATCCGCTGCCAATCTGGTTGCCGGATTCCACTGTGTCGACGCTCCGAAACTCGAGTCAGCGCTGCGCGAAATTGCCAAGGAAGCTGAGAAGCGGGCTCCCGGGCAGTTCGAGATGACCTTGGACGCCGAAAAGAAGTTCGGCGCCCAGTTCCACAAGTTTGTCGTGCCCGTTCCCGATGAACAGGCTCAACAGATGTTCGGCGAAAAGGCGACCATCTATGTAGGAATCGGTTCCGATGTCGTTTACCTGGCTATGGGCAGCAACCCGATGGAGTTGCTGGAAAAGGCCGTCAAGGGTGGTGAAGCCTCCTCTGCCGGTACTGCCATGGACATGAACATTTACCTCGCACCGATTCTGCGTAAGGCAGCCCAAATGCAAGGCGAAGCGAACATGCAGGCAATGGCCGAGAAGCTGTCCGAGACCAAGCGTGACCGAGTCCGGGTCAGCAGTTCAGCCATCGACCGGGGTGTTTCGTTCAGTATCGAGCTGCAAGACGGCATTCTCGAACTGATCGGCGTCGCCGCTCAGCAGATGGGTGGCATGATGGGCGGCCCGGGCGCCGACTTCTAGTCGTCCTGCCGAGCCGAAAGCGAGCTTGGCTTCCGGCGGAATCCAGACCGAGCAAGTCGCTTTGTCGACCAAATGTCCGGCTGGAGTCCGCTCCCGGAGCGAAAAAATCCGCACCGCCGCCAAGCTTGACCGGAATTCAAAACAAAAGGCCCAGGAGATTCTCCCGGGCCTTTTTTTATGGCATTTGTGAAACGGGGACAGGTCCAGTTTTCAGGTCCGCCGGTCCACGCATCAAGCCCGTGGAAGCGAGGACTTCCTCGGGCTCGTGCGGATTGTTGGATATCTGCAGGTCCGTTACAGCCAAGGCTGCCTAACGGTTGCTATTCAATGTTTGGGTGCGAGCTTCTTTCAAAGCGGCCGCTTCGCGGCTGAGCTTGAATTCCGGGCCCTTGGGGAAGTACTGAATATCGTCATTCAGGTAGTATCCGCTCGGCAGCGTCTGGCCACCGACGTTCACTTGGCAGCCGACGGATGCGGCCGAGGCCAGAACCAGCAAGCCGGCGACAAGAGTGTGAAAAGTTCGCGATGGCGTCAATGATTTCATTTCAATCCAAGCTCCGTTCGACGTTCTGGCGGCAATGGTCCCAATGCCAGTCAGTCCTGCCTCACAATTGAGATAATCGTCACAAACTGTATCGGCGCCAGATCCGGCAGACTTTGACGATTTCCGGGAAAATACTTCCCTGTGAACTTGGGCAATTTATTCGGCTCCCGTCGGCACCCAGGCCGATAAATCCTTCGTAAGCTTGGCAAGTGCGGTAAGATTACCCCGGCAAGGCGAATCCCGTCCAACCCCTACCAATCTCGCGTGGGGCCGACTCCAGCGCTACCCGCTCGTGATGTCGCGCCACTGCCCTCGTTTGGCGTTTGTTTCCGATCGGGCCGGACGGCTAACTCATCCAGGAATCAGCCATGTTGCAGTTTCAGCCTCTTGGGTTGCGGCAGTGGGTAGTACTTACCGCGCTGCTGCTGGGGCTTTTTGCCACAACCCCCTCTGCGGCGCAAACCGGCGTCTTGGGCTCCAATCGAATCCCCAACGCCAGTTACTACCTGATGTTGCCAGACTTCTACGACGGCAACTACCGAGAGGTTGCTCGCGATTTCACGGCGGCCCGCGGGGCAATCCGCTTTGGCACCGACCTGTATTTGGACTCGGTCTGTTACTGGACGATGGCGGGTGAGTGTAACTACCTCACCGGGAATTACCCCAAGGCCGTCGAGTTGTATGAGTCAGCACTGGACCTTTACTTAAAGTTTGCCGCCGGGGGCTGGCAGGAACGGATCCAGCCGCTGCAGCCGATGAACGCGGTGGTCAGTCCTTTTCAGGCTGCGCAAATCTCTTGGGGCCAAACAACCCGGACCTTTACGATTCCCGCTCTACCAGAGACGTTTCAGGTTCTCTTTGGCAGACTTGATAATGAACGCGTAGCCCAACAGGGTGGCGTGATCCAGAATCCGGAATTCCGGCAGGTCGACGTCACAGAGATCATGCGTTGTACGGCCTTGGCCCTGCATCGGCGACGCATGCTCAAAGGAGTCACCTCGCGGCTTGACCCGTTCAGCACTCGCTGCGTTGAGGTTCTCGAGCCCTTGGGAAATGGCGACGGAAGTTTGCTTGGCGCCTGGAACGGCATTGCCTTGGGGATTGCGCTCGCCGGACTGGAGGACTTCGACAAGGCCCAGCAGGTCCTTGTTCGCTCGCTGCAGTTTAACGGCGGCATGGATCATCCGCTCACACCAGTCGGCTTGCTGGAATTGGCAATCATCAATTACCAGCTGGGCAATTTGAGCGAAGCTGCCAATTACGCCTTGGAGGCGTCCTATTCTGCAGCCATTTATCGCCAATACGATTTGGTCGACGAGGCTCTTTCGCTGGGTACAACGATTCATCTCGCCCAGCAGCGAACCCCTTATCCCCCGCTGGTGAACGCCATCGCCTGGCTGGGACGAGATCGCGCCCGGTATGCGCAGACATCGCTCACCATTCGGTTGGCCGAGTGCTACTCGGAGGCCGGAGATGTCATCAATTCCGCCCAGTTGCTTGGCGAGATTAATCGCGTGGCTGGTCGCCTGAGCGATACACTCGCCGGACGCTTGGGGTACCTGGCAGCCTTAAACCTGTTTTTGGAAGGCAACTTCGATGCAGGTCGGTTGCAATTGGCCGAGGCGATGACTCGCTTTCAGAGCAGTTCGCGCTGGCTGTACCAATTGGGCCTTGCAGATGCGCTGACCCTGAGTCGCAAGATTTCTGACCGCCAATCCGACTTGCTCTACGGATTGCTGCTCCGCGATCCGCTGGACAGTGAATGGCAGACAGAGCCGATTGAAGCAATGAGTTTTCTGACCTCAAATCACTTGGGACCGATTGAGCGGTGGTTTGCAATCGCGATCACCAACCGGGACTTTGAGCATGCAATCGAGATCGCCGAATTGCTTCGTCGGCATCGGTTCTATGCACTGCTGCCCCTGGCCGGTCGCCAGCTCTCGTTCCGCTGGCTGATGCACGCTCCGGCAGAGGCAGTCTCCGATTCCGTCCTCAACCGCCGGACTGATTTCCTCACCCGTTTCCCGAATTACAAACAGCTTTGCGATCGGGGTGAACAACTGCAACAGCAACTGCTCGCATTGCCTATCGTCACTGATGCCGATTCCGATCAGCGCAAAGAGCAAATGGCCGCGTTTGTCGAGTTGATGAAACTCTCGCAAGCGCAGGAAGCCGGTTTGGGAAGCTTCGCCCTCCGCCGGGAAGCGGCATCGATGAGCTTTCCCCCCGTCATCCCTGCCGCCAGTTTGCGCAGCGAAATCCAAGCCAACCAGTTGGTGATTTACACCGTCGCCGCGGGGGAAACACTCTACTTTTTCTCCATCGACATACAGGGTGCCAAGCTGCTCTCATTTCAGCCGCTTAAAAAGGTGGCTGGAGAAATTAACCAACTGCTGCGGGATGCCAACTTGAGCGAGCGGGCTTTCGACCCCAAATTGATAGCCGAACAGAAATGGGCAGACACTGCACTTAAAGTCGCTGCCAATTGGTTGCCGCAACTCGACCTTTCCCCCTTGGGTGAGGAGAGCGAGATCATCATCGTGCCGGACGGAATTCTGTGGTACGCACCGTTTGAACTGCTGCGGTTTGGCGCAGCCCCCGACACCGCCCAGTCGCTGTTCGACCTCGCTGCAATTCGGTATTCGCCCACACTTGGACTGGCCCTCCAGCCGCAGCGTCCCTACAAGCCTTGGAGCCGCACGGCAGTTTTTTCCGGCCCGCTGAGCAATCGCTTCGAGCCCGAATGGACAGCCGCCCAAGTGACGGAATATCAAAAGGTCTCGCCACTGATCGTCAACATCGCGGAGCGACTTGATATCCCGACCAATCTCTTTAATACGGTCCTTGACCAAGTGGTTGTTTGGACCGAATCAGCCCGAGTCGAAAAGAGCGGACCCTTCGGAGTGGTGCCGGCAGAGAAGGATCGAGGCAAAAACGGGAGCAATCTGGCCGGCTGGATGTCACTGCCTTATGCCGGAGCCGAACACGTTGTGCTGCCCTGCTTTGCAGGTGCCGGGGACAACGGCGTCAGGGGAAATGCCGATGGACATGAGTTTTTCGTACTGGCCTGTGCGATGCTTTCCTCCGGGACGCGGACCCTCCTGATTAGCCGCTGGAATGTCGGCGGCGAAAGCGTTCTCAAGGCAACACGGCAGTACCTTGACGACATCGCCGCGGATTACGCGCCCAGCCGCGCCTGGCATCGCGCTGCTCAGGCGCTCCAGCAAACGCCACTCGATTGGAATCGGGAAACTCGCTTGAAACCGATGACGACGCCGCCCGAGTTGACCGGTGCCCATCCAGTCTTCTGGTCGGGCTATATGCTGTTCGATGTGCCGACCAAGCACATCTTCCGTAATGGTCGGGAAGAAGGCGAGGCTGCTGCCCCGCCAGACGCTCCGCAAGAACCAGGCGTGGAACCAGATGCCGGACTTCCGGGTGAAGCGGCAGAAAAACCAGCCGCGGACGAGTCGCCAGAAATGCCCGCAGCTGAACCGCCGGTCGCGGAACAGGAAGACGAGAAAAACAAATCGGACGGCGACGGAAAAGTCGGCCCCGA
>Ga0164293_10005085_pt1 | contig 11193 bp, 10 predicted proteins | sample GEODES118metaG_FD_111487 | JGI IMG/M metagenome (GOLD analysis project Ga0164293, IMG submission 111487) | Eutrophic lake water microbial communities from Lake Mendota, Wisconsin, USA - GEODES118 metaG | ecosystem: Environmental > Aquatic > Freshwater > Lake | place: USA: Lake Mendota...
GGAGGTGAGATGAAAATCGCTCTCACTTCCGAGGGCCCCAATACGTTTTTGCAAGCCGGTCTCTCCCGCGTGCGCGTTGTCAAAATGGTGCGCGGCAAATACACCTCGCATCGTCTTTCGTGGAAAGTTGGCAAGCGCACATTCCGCCGATCCTACAACGATGAAACAGCCGCGCTCGCCGAGGCCGAGCGAGTCGTTAAGAGCCTTGCCGCATCAGAAGGCGCAGCCACAGCGCTCAACAGCGAAGACGCAATCTACCTGATGGAATGCCGACGAAAACTTGGCAAAATCCCCATGCACGTTGCTGTGGATTTTTATTTAAAATGCCACGAGTACACGACCAAACATCCCAAAACCTTTAGCGAAGTGTGGGACTTGTTTTATCAAAGGTGCCAGTCCAAGAAGCTCAGCACGCGATATTATCAGACCCTTCGCCACCACCGAAACTTTTGGGAAAAGGCATTCAGCAAGCAGCTGATCGATACGATTTCCAATGAGGAATATTTAAATTTTCTCAGCAAGTCGCCCTACACGGATCGAACCAAATACAATCTCTTTGGATCGCTTGCAGCCATTCTGCGCTTCGCCAGGAAGCAGAGGTTCATCTCGCAGGAGCACTCTGAAATCGAGGCGGACTTCGGCAAGTTGCGTTCAAAGACACCTGAATTCTACACGCCTGAGGAACTCTGCCGCCTCTTTATCGCACACGACAAACGCTACTTGCCCTACATCGCCTTGATGGCCTTTGGAGGATCACGGAGAGCGGAGGCGGAACGACTCTCCATGCGGGATGTTCTATTTGATGAAAAAATGGTCCGCATGGGACCGGAAATTACCAAAACGAGCACAGGCAGAACCCTCGATATTCCCGATATCCTCGCCCAGTGGCTGAAGGAATTTGCAAGTCCGGATGGCAAAATCCTGCCTCTGTCCAAAATCAAAGCCATATCCAGGAAAAGACAAAAAGTCGTGGGGTTGGAAACCAAGCAAAATGCCCTCCGACATTCATTCTGTTCCTATCATCTGGCTTTGTATCGCAACGCAGCCTTGACCGCCGAGCTTGCTGGGAATTCGCCCCAAATGCTGAACAGACACTACAAGGCCTTTGTCTCAAAGATCGCCGCCGAGCGGTGGTTCTCAATTTCACCGGATGCAGTCAGAGCATTCGCTAACGAAAATAAGCTAACACACCTCCTCACTTGGTAATTCAAAAGCACCACATCCATGCCCAACAAACTCAAAGCCGGAACCCTTCGCGTCTCCTATGTGGAGAACCAAGCCATCAACAGAGCCATCTCGATTCTTGCAACAGCAAAAGGCGTTACGATCAGTTCCCTGATCCGCGAGGCCACTGAGCAATACCTGACGCGCGAAGACCCCAAGGGCGAGATTCTCAACGCCGCCAAGGAGCTTGTAGCCGGGCAATCTGAATCAGTGGATCAAAGAGTCACAGAGCCAGTGAATCCTGAAGTCATTGCCAAGCTCACGGCGCTGATTAAAAAAGTTGGCTCAGGCTGAAAGCTTCACTGCTTCACTGCTGCAGTTCAATATCTCTTGGTTTTAGCGCCTGTGAGCCTCGCGATCATCTTCATCGTTTCGTCTGCGCATGGCCTCATTTTAGCCGCACGAGGATCAGAATTGGTGCAAGCGTCACACATCAAGATTCTAATATCGAAAAACAAAATTAATCTGCATTTCGATCGACCAAAACAGGCTCTAATCAGCGCCAGTCCAATTTGATAATTTCTTCCGAAAGCGATCGGGGCGACACCACAAGAACGCCTTCGATAGTTCTTCCATAGAGATGGCCGAAATGTTTGAGGTCACCAGTCAGGAGACGATCTGCTCTTGAAGCTATGGCAGCGGCTAGGACTGGCGCGTCCTTCGGCGGAAGTCCCGCATCGGGACAAGGGCCAATCGCCGTGGATTGAATAATGCGCTCATGCCAGTGATCCAACCCAGCAGACCATACGGATCGTTTAAGAAGGAGATTTCGTTTGGCCTCATCCCATACAGCAGGGTGGGTGATTAAAGTCGCATTCTTTGAAAGACGATCCAAGAGGTGCCACGAGGGACTTTGGAGTTGCGATGCGGAGAAAATGATATTCGCATCCAAAAAGATTTTCATCGGCATTTTCAAGCCGGTTGGCTTTTGAAGATGTCGGCGATGGCTGCATTGTTTTGCTCATCGAATTCAGCGATGCGTTCGTCTGAATAAATCTCCATGGGAAAAACTGCGGCTGGTCTAATAAGAATTCCTTCTTCCGTGTCCTCCACCGAAACGATGCTGTCGCCAGCTAGACCGAACTTTTCGCGAATTTTTTTAGGGAGGGTCAATGTTCCTCTGGAACCTAACTGAAGTGTCGCTGTCATATTTACTTATTTACCGAAAAACTGATTCTCTGCAAGGGGGGATTTTTGAAAGTTAGATGAAAAGTGGCGCAAAAAAAGAAAATAAAATTTAAGCATCTTAAAATGATATAGATAAAAATGAGAAATTACGGGTAAGAAACCCGTGCAAAGGCGATGTGGCGAGATTCACGCAAAATGTCTATCGATTTTTAGCATTCTACATTTATGCGTATAATTATTTTCAGGCCGAGGGGCATGGCCGAGCGCAGGCGGGGGGTTTAGCAAATCGAGGGGGGTCTCGGGGGGGCGGTTTTGACCACCCCCCCCCTGTCCAGCGACAATTAAAAATGGTTCCCGGCGACAATTAGAAATTAATGGCGTGATGCACGAGGCGGTCGATCGCGGCCAGTGTGGTCATCTTGTCTTTGAAAATCTAATCCCACTGCGAAAAGACGAGGTTGGAACTGATCATGACGCAGCGGCGCTCATAGCGTTCGGCCAGGAATGTGAAGAGCACCTCCATTTCCTCTCGGTTCTGTTGCACATAGCCGATATCGTCGAGAATGACGACTTGGTAGCGGTCGAGTTTTTTGAGTTCCGCTTCCAGGCGCAGGTCACGCTTGGCCGCGAGCAGCTGCCCCACGAGCTTGAAGGTGGAACGAAAAAGCACACGCATGCTGTGGCGCAGAATCAGCTCCCGTCCCAGAGCAGCCAGAAAGTGCGTCTTGCCCCGGCCCGGCAGTCCAAAAGCCAGAATATTGGTCGAGCGGGACACAAATCCCCCCTCCAAGAGCGAGGGCAACTGCCGCCGGATTATTATCGGCAACCGGGTCTCCTCGAGGTTGCCCAGCGTTTTTCCCTCCGGCAGACCGGACTCGGCAAGCAGGCGGGTAATGCGGCGTTGATCGCGTTCGTCCGCCTCGCTCTGGCAGAGATGTTCGAGCGCTTGGCGGTGGCTCCAGCCTCCGACTCCGCCCGCAGCATGGTCGGCTCGTAAAGCACCGCCATGGTCGTCAGATGAAACCCCCGCAGCAACTTCTCCACGCTGAACTCCTTGGCAGTGGCTTTCATAGCGCTCCCTCCAGAAGATCTGATCATTTGAGGATGCCTCCTCGGCATCCTCACAGCGCGCTTACCACGCCAAAACCTCCACCCCATTTTTCCTGCAATCGGGTGGTCAGTTTTAATTGTCGTCAGGAGTCAGTTTTAGTTGTCGCTAAACAAATCACCGCTGAAAAAACTCGCCAAGGCGAAGAAGCTTGAAATCCCGCAGGCCGAAATTGAGGAGCGACTCAAAGCACTAGCATAACTGGCAAACAGGCCGCCACACTTCTGGCAGAAATCGCGCAGGCAAAAGTGATATAAAAACGCCTGCGGGATTTGATGATTGCATTCGGAGATCGCCACTTTCAGTCACAGCTCGAGCGATCTTCAAGCCGAGAGGGTGTATCCGAATCAAAGAAAAGGGGCTCCCATGATGCGGGAGCCCCTGTCTTTTGAGTTCTAATGGTGCTTAGGCTTCGGCGGGAGCAGCGGCGGCTTGGTCGCGGTCTTTCATGGCCGCTTTGCGGCTGAGTTTGACGCGGCCTTTGTCATCGACGCCGATGCATTTGACCCAGATAGAGTCGCCTGTTTTCACGACATCCTCGACTTTGTTAACTCGGAAGTCGGCGAGTTCGGAGATATGGCAGAGACCGTCCTTGCCAGGGAGGACTTCGACGAAGGCACCGAATTCCTTAATGGAGACGACGGTTCCTTGGTAGAGTTCACCGATGGTGATCTCCTTGGTCATGCCGATGATGATTTCCTTGGCGCGTTTAAGGCTGTCGCCATTATTGGAGTAGATGTGCACTGCTCCGTCGTCCTCGATATTGATCTCGGCACCGGTCTCAGCAACAATGCCTTTGATCGTTTTGCCGCCTGGGCCGATGATGAGGCCGATCTTGTCAGGGTTGATGCGGATGGTCTCGATGCGTGGAGCGTATTGGCTCAACTCGGAACGAGGCGCGGCGAGGACGCCGTTCATCACATCGAGGATAGCTCCACGGGCTTTTTTCGCCTCGGCCACCGCCTCGAACATAATCTCGTGGGAGATGCCGGGGAGCTTGAGATCAAGTTGGAAGCCGGTCACGCCTTGAGATGTTCCGCACAGTTTGAAATCCATGTCGCCGAAGTGATCCTCGCTGCCGATGATGTCGGTGAGCGTGGTGTAGCGCTTCAGGGTCTCGCCTTCGTATTCGGTGACAAGACCGACTGAGATGCCGGCAACGGGAGCCTTGAGTGGCACGCCGGCGTCCATGAGGGCGAGAACGCCTGCGCACACGCTGGCCATGGAGGTGGAACCATTCGATTCCATAACTTCGCTCACGACGCGGAGTGCGTAGGGGAAGTCTTTCTCGCTCGGGATCACGGCCTCGATCGAACGCTCAGCCAGAGCGCCGTGGCCGATCTCGCGGCGGTTTTGACCACCGAAACGGCCGGTTTCCCCCACGCTGAAGGGCGGGAAGTTGTAGTGAAGCATGAAGCGCTTCGTGTCAGGTCCGCCACCGTAGCAGTCGATCATCTGGGCTTCCTCCGCTGGAGCGAGGGTGGCGATGCCGAGGGCCTGGGTTTCGCCACGGGCGAAGAGGGCCGAACCGTGCGTACGAGGGAGAAGACCAGCCTCGCCGGAGAGAGGACGGAGGTCATGGAATCCACGGCCGTCGCAGCGCTTCTGGCGGTCTAGAATGCTGACGCGGAAGGCTTTTTTCTGCAGGTAGTCGAACGCTTGCGAGATCTCGAATTTCGAAGCGGTCGGGAATTTTTCGAGCACAGCTTTTTCGACTTCCTCGCGGAGGGTGCCGATGGCCTTGCCACGGGCCACTTTGCCTGAGGTGTAGATGGCAGCTTCGATGCGGTCGCCTGCCACTTGGTAGGCGACTTCGGAAATCGAATCGGCAACCGAGAAGAGCGGCACATTGCGTTTGACTTTGCCGACTGCTGCGGCGAGATCGCGCTGGGCTTGTACGATGACGCGCACGGCGTCGCGGGCGAAGTCGAGGGCTTTGTTGAACTCTGCTTCGGGAAGTTCCGTGGCGGCGCCTTCGATCATAATGACCTTCTCGCCATCCCCGACATAAACGAGGTCGAGGTCGCTGTGCTCGCGGTCGGAGTGGGTCGGGTTGATAACGAAATCACCATTGATGCGGCCGACACGAACGGCGCCGACAGGGCCTGCGAACGGAATGTCCGAAACGCAAAGCGCGGCGGAGGCGCCGTTGATTGAGAGCATATCCGGGTCATTTTGACCATCCGCACTCAAGAGGAGCGTGATGATCTGGGTGTCGTAGAGGTAGCCCTTGGGGAAGAGCGGACGCAAAGGACGGTCGGTCATGCGGGCGGTGAGGATTTCCTTTTCGGTGGGACGGCCTTCGCGCTTGAAGTAACCGCCGGGGAATTTGCCGACGGCTGCAGCCTTTTCCTTGTATTCGACGGTGAGCGGGAAGAAGTCCTGGCCTTCCTTGATGGTGGTGGCCGAGACGGCTGTGACGAGCACGATGGTATCACCGCAGCGGACGGTTACGGCGCCGTCTGCGAGTTTCGCGAGTTTACCGGATTCAAAAATAATAGGTGAAGAGCCAGCTTGGGCTGTAGTGGTATGGGACATAATAATAAGTGCGTGAGTGCCCGCCAGAAATTGGCGGGCTGAGTTTAGGAAAAAGCCCCGCTGATAAACGGGGCTTTGAGTTACGAAGTCGCGTTACTTGCGAAGGTCCAGTTTCTCAAGGACCGTCGCGTAGCGGCTTGAAGCCGTACGCTTGAGATAATCAAGCAAACTGCGTCGCGTTGCGACGAGCTTCAGCAAGCCACGTCGGGAAGCGTGATCCTTCGCGTTGACTTTCAAGTGCTCGGTGAGTGAGCTGATTCGTTTGGTGAGAAGCGCTATTTGCACGTCTGCGCTGCCGGTGTCTTTATCGTGAAGGCGGAGGGAATCCACCTCGTTAACTGCTGCTGCTTTTGCCATTTGTTATTTCGTTTTGTTAATGAAGGCGGAAAGGGTGCCACTTGATGAAGGCAAGGGCAAGGAGAAAGTCATCGCGAAATTAAATTGGGATACCCGGACGGCATCGGTATAACACACCGCCATGAAAGTCCGCCTCACCAAAGATTTCATTCTCGAAGCAGCCCAAAGCCTCACGAAAGTGCCCGCCGGCCACAAGTGCGCGAGACTGCATGGCCATACCTTCACCATCGAAATTTCGGTCGAAGGGGAAGTGAATCCCGAGACCGGCTGGCTCTACGACCATGCTCTGATTAGCGCAGCAATGAAGCCGATCATCGAACAACTTGACCACAGCTATCTGAACGATGTGCCCGGACTGGAAAACCCCACCATCGAGATGATGGCTGGCTGGCTTTGGAACAAACTCTCCCCCCAACTGCCCGGTCTTGCCGAGATCGTGATTCACGAGACTCCATTCGCCCGCTGTAGCTATCGCGGCGCGTAGGGTCTCAGACACTCTCGATGCGACGGGGCGGCTTGAGGAGCTTCTGTGCACCGATGAAGGCAGTGCAGACACCCAAGAGAATCAGGACACCGCAGGCTGCAACTAGTTCCCAATTCGAGTCACGGAGATTTTTCATGAGTGAAAGTCCCGTCGATGCGAATGTGGTGGCGAACATGAGAACGGCTGGTATCAGTACGTAAAGCGTCCGCCGTCCATGGTCTCGAAGCCACACGGCGGCGACCAACAACGCCATGGCTCCCATCATTTGATTCGCCGAGCCGAAGACCTGCCACAGCACAGGCAGGCTGTTCGAGCGGGACAACAAGAACATCACGCCGACACAGAGGAGCGTATTGAACCAGACACCCCGCAGAAGCGCCGGCGGGTTGCGGAAAAGGAATCGCCAGACTTCCTCGAGCAGATAACGGTTCAGCCGCACGGCCACATCGAGGGTGGTAACCACAAACCCCTCCAAAAGCAAGATGCCAAGCACCGTGCCGCTCCAGACAGGAAGGCCGAATGCGAGATTCACAAGGCTTCCAGTCGCCAGCGAGATCGCGAGAACGGGATTTTTCTCCGTGTAGGTGATCTGCAGGTAGCTCTGCCAATCCAAGCCAATCAAAAGCGTAAGGATGATCGAGACAGCCAGTAGCGACTCCAGCAACATAGCATTGTAGCCCACCTTGCCGGCATGTCGCTCGCAGGCGAGTTGGCGCGCCGTTGTGCCGCTTGAAACTAGGCAATGAAAACCGCTGATCGCCCCGCAGGAGACGGTGATGAACAGCATGGGCCAGAGCACACCGACATACTGAAGGCCGCTGTCCTGGCTCCAAGCGGGAATGACCTCTCCCAAGTTCTGCGGTGCGGCCGGGATGGAGGCAAAGTTTCCACTCACGCCAGCAATGACGAGTCCGACCACGACTGCCAACAAGCCTGCGTAGAGGATTTGCACATTCACAAAATCCCTTGGCATGAGGAGCAACCAGACAGGAACTGCAGAGGCCAGCACAACATATAAAGTCATCAGCAGGCGCCAGACATCCGGCGCGACGACAATCGGCAAATACATGCCCAGAACCACGGAGGCTCCACACAAAAGCGAGGCGATCGCATAGTTCATCCAAGCCGGGGTGTGGATGCGGTAAATGAGAAGCCCGAGCAATGGAGCGCAGAGAGTGATGAAAAGAACGCTGGTGGATGCAATGCCGCCGATCCGCGCCAACAGAACGGGTTGGCCGTCTTTCAAAGCCACAGCCGTAGGCAGTCCCCCACCCTGATGGAAAGGGTGCATGCCCATGTGGTCGGGGGGCATTTGCATAGCGGCCTCCAACTCAGCGCGGGCAGCTGGCTCCATTCCCAGCTTCGCAGCCGGATACATGCTCGTGAGGGCGGTGACGCTAAGATTCAAAAATGTGGCCGTGATCATGAAGAGCCCGATCACGAGAAAACTCACGATACAGACATAACCGAACGGCCCCAGATAATGCCGGGCTATATCGGCCACGGAGCGCCCCTCCTCGCGTGTGGAAATAAACAGCGTCACCATATCATGGACGCCACCCATGAGCGTGGCCCCTATGACGATCCAGACGAGGGCAGGCAGGTAACCGTAAACCACAGCCAACGTTGGTCCCACTATTGGGCCCGCCCCGGCGATGGCGGCGAAATGGTGGGCGAAGAGAATGTAGGACTTGGTTGGCAGGAAATCCGAGCCGTCATTTTTGAGAGTGGCAGCAGTCGGGCGGGACGGGTCCACTCCGAGTGCCCGCTCGATAAAGCGGCGGTAAAATCGAGCCCCCAGCCAGTAGCAGAGGAGCGTTGCGCAGAGAATACCAAGGAGGAGCAATCCCATACGGCTGGATATTGTCGCGGCATAGTTTTTCGTGCAAGCATGCCGGACATGATTACAACCAAAGTGGCAGGCGTTCTGGGTTTCATAGGAGTCGCACTGGGAGCCTTCGGAGCGCACGGGCTCAAAAACATTCTGGCGGCAAATGACACGGCATCGATCTGGCAAACGGCCGTTCTCTACCACCTCCTCCACGCTGTTGCGGCACTCTGGGCCTCGGAGCGGCGTCCCTCGGCTGTCTGGCTTTGGACAGCGGGAGTCATCATATTCTCGGGATCCCTCTACATTCTCTCGGTCACAAATATCCGCTGGCTGGGAGCAGTCACTCCTGTAGGCGGCCTGCTGTTGCTTGCCGGCTGGATGCTTGTCGTCTTTTCAAAATCCAAGGCTCAACTTGATTGAACAAACCCGGCGGTCACTTGTCTTTCTCTGAGCAAAGCCAATGAAAAGCATGATCAAATCAACTCTCCTCTCAGCGCCACTGGCGTTGACGATTTTTTTCGCTGCCCCCACCGGAGTTTCGGCTGCCGACTCCGCAAAATCGATTCTCAACTCCTCCGTGGATATCCAAGAGGATGCCTCGGCCTACTCGGTTCGAGTCGGAGTTCCTGAGACAACGGACGTGAATGTGCGACTTGCCGGATCCACCTTGGTTCTGGATTCCGGCGCCTCGGAGAGTGGCCTGCGATACGAACAGCGCATCTCGCTACCAAGGGCACAGGCAGATGCTGCACTCGGTATCAAAAGAACTGCCGGACAACTTGTCATTTCCATCCCCAAAGGCGAGCCCGCTCCGACACCCGGGGACATGGGACTTCCGTCGCAGATTCCAATGAATGCGGGGTTCGACGCGCTACGCGACCAAGTCCTCTCCCAAGCCGCCAACATGCTTCAGCAAATGAATCAAGAAGACGCTCCCGCAGGCGGCGGAGCGAACGCACAGGATCTCTTCAGCAGTATCCTCGGGAGTATCGCTCCGCAGTTGCAGGGCAAGAAGGCAAGTTCGGGCTTCAAAGTCGAGGACCGGGGCGATGCTTACCTTCTCACGTCCGTTCTCCCCGAAGAGCAAGCACGCAATGTCAGCGTGAACGTGGACAACGAGCGCGCAGTCACCATCACCTCGAAACATCAGAAACAGTCTGCAGCAGGCGGCGCGACCGCCTTCAGCTCTGGATCATCGACTCAATCCATGACGCTGCCCGGGCCGGTGCGCGGCGAGGAACTCAAGATCGAATACAAGAATGGCCGTCTCGAGATCGTCCTACCCAAAAAATAAGATCAGCGCACCTCGACCGAAGTGCCCGCTTTCACAAGCTGGCAAAGGGTGAAGGCATCCCAGTTTGCGAGGCGGATGCAGCCGCTGCTTTCATTTCGTCCGATACGGTCCGGGGTATTCGTGCCGTGCATGCCGATGCTCGGACGATTGATTCCCATCCAGACGATGCCGACCGGGCTGTTCGGACCGGGTGGAAGCATGAAGGCGTTCTCGCTGCGGACTCCGGTCTCGAGGACCGATTTGTCCCAGCGGAAATGCGGGAGCAGAATGTTGCTGGTGATTTTCCATTTCCCCAAGGGCACCGGAATTTTAGCCGAACCCGGCGTACAGGGGAAACAGGCGACAATGCGACCATCCTCATAAAGCTCGATCAGGCGCTCGCTGCGGAGGAGGACAATAGTGCGCTTCGGCTCGGGGGCTGCTGCTGGAGTCGGTTCGGGTGTTGGAGTCGGTGACGGCGTCGGCAAGGGCGCCTGCTCAATGGGCGAAGGTTGAATAGGCTTGGACAAGTCATAGGAGGTGGGCAAAGGCAGTGGCAGTGGCAGTGGCGGTGGGGGCGGAGGAAGGGTTGCCGCGACTGTGGGTGGCTTGGCTTTCGTGGAGCGTTCTTTTTCCAGAGCTTTGACATCCGAGAGCAGAAATTCCTTCACATCAGGAACACGGAGGACAGTGCCAACAACGGGTTCGGTGACTTGAGGGTTCAGCTCGAGAAGAAACTTCTGGTCGCAATGAAACCGCTCTGCGACAGCCTCCCAGAGCGACGCGTATTTGAGGGATTTGAGTTTGGCCTGCTCGGCGGGTTGTGAGGCTACTGGACCGACCCACCGCGCATCGTCCTCTGAGATCACATATTCCCGGTATGGGACAGCCACGGAAGAAACATCTAAAATTGTGCCGCGCGGAACACCAGTCGCGTCGCAATAGCGGTCGGCCGCCTTTTGAGTGAACTCACCCCCGAGTCCGTCAATTTTCCCGGGGCGAAAACCGGCGCGGTCCAAAAAAATCTGAACACGGCAGAGTTCGATGCGCTCAGGAGCGTCGGGCGAGGGAGACTGAATCTTTGCCGCAGGAGCCTCAGCGGGTTCGGCGCACAAAAGCGGCAAAGGAAATGAGGCCACTGCAAGCAAGCAGACAAGGCAGGAGCGAAGATCGAACATACGCGGACTCAACATGAACCGCAGGCAGGGCATCAAGAGTGATATTATCCCGAATACAGCAGAATTAACCAC
>Ga0164293_10005086_pt1 | contig 11192 bp, 11 predicted proteins | sample GEODES118metaG_FD_111487 | JGI IMG/M metagenome (GOLD analysis project Ga0164293, IMG submission 111487) | Eutrophic lake water microbial communities from Lake Mendota, Wisconsin, USA - GEODES118 metaG | ecosystem: Environmental > Aquatic > Freshwater > Lake | place: USA: Lake Mendota...
CGACTGGCAGATATTTCTATTTCAATTTTAACGATGCATTGTTTACCCCAGAGAATAAAGATAAGATATTTTTTAAACGACCATTAAATTTTGAATGGAACGATAATTGGAGATACCAATTTGTAGATTATCGAGCGCAGCAAAACAATAACAGACTGCATCAATATTGCACCGTGTTATATGGATTTGGTATTCATCAATTTGACAAGTTTATAGACATGAATGATGCAGTTATTAATCTATTAGACAATGAAAAGATGGCGCATTATGACATTGAAACTTTGTCATATTACTTTACGAGACCATTCGAAAAGGATATAATTGAGACTGATTGGATAGTTTCAGGGTGGGATGGTACCTCAGCACGATTTATGTACTACTAGGTGACAAATGAAAACTACTTTAATTATTGTTGACGACTTTTATCAAAATCCTGATCAAGTAAGAGCATATGCTTTGTCTCAGCCCTTCGAAGTCTCTGGGAATTATCCTGGAGTTAGAACAAAGCCATGGCTTCCTGATGATTTAAGGAATTCTCTTCAATACATTATACAAAATGCGGGTGGTCGAATCACTAATTGGTTTGAAGAATCTGGATATACTGGCGCGTTTCAAATCTGTACTGCTCAAGACAGAACATGGATTCATGCTGATAGTTTTAATACTTGGGCAGCTGTTTGTTATCTGACACCAGATGCACCACTTTCTTCTGGAACTGCCTTGTATCGATGGAAAGAAACAAAAGAATATGAAAGGATCGATCGCGATGCACCATATCATGATGGATACGATTACACTAAATGGGAAAAGACAGATTATGTTGCAAACAAATATAATCGAATTGTGCTGTATCGTGGAAACTTATATCATGCATCGTTAGACTATTTTGGCAATAATTATCAAAATGGTCGATTGTTTCAAACCTTTTTCTTTAATACAGAGTACTGATGAAGATCTTACATGTAATATTCTCTACGAATCGAATCAAGTATCTGATGCCGACTCTAGAGTCTTTAAAAAATCTAGATTATGGCAATCATACGGTTGATAAATTAATTATCGACGATTATCCGAGAAATAGGAATCCTGCCATATTTGACCTAATCTCAAAGGTTTATGGTTTTAATTTACGATTTAACGAGACTAACTTGGGTCTATCGGTTAATTGGAGCGCGTTCTTCGATTGGTTAAAAACACAAGATTATGACTATATCTTACATCAAGAGGACGATGTTCTATTGACGAGTCCGATTCGAATTGACGACTTGATAACTATTCTAGAATCAGATGAAAAAATGGCTTCAGTCGTTCTTCAGCGTCAATCATGGTATTTTCATGAAACTGAACCCGTAATCGATGTTACCGATGTTAAAATTGGAAACTATTACTATAGCCAAAATGTAAAAACTTTTCCAATCATATTCTCGCTCTATCGTAAAAATGTGATCGAATATTCGTTTAGAGATTACTGGAAATTTAATGTAAACGAAGGAATGATCATGGTTTATCTAAATTTCTTCCATCAAATGTATTCTGCAACTTTAAAGGGTCCAGAAGGTCAAAATTTAATCGTTCATATCGGAGAAGAGACTGTTGGTAAACGACTCGAGCCAGGAGAGCCAAACTGGGAGCAATTCTCTCATATGGACCCAAATCGAGTTTATAACTCTCGAAATGGTAAATTAATCGAGTGACTAAATATAGAATACTTAGAGAGGTTCTAAATGTCGCAACCTAGCACTCGAACTCAACTTAAAGATTACTGTCTCCGTAAACTCGGATTTCCTGTAATTGACATCAATGTCGATGACGATCAACTCGAAGATCGAATCGATGATGCACTGCAGTATTATTCAACATATCATTATGATGGTACAGAAAGAGTATATTTGTCACAGGCTATAACAAATGCCGATAAATTAAATGGATACTTGAAACTATGTGATAATATTGTTAGTGTGTCAAGAGTATTTGCATTTACAGGTTCAACTGTGGGTTCAACATCTTCGACTGGTTTTAATATGTTTGATATTAATTATCAGTTGCGTCTCAACGATTTCTATAATCTAACATCATCATCATATACCTACTTTGTTATCGCTCAAGAACATTTAGCAATGTTAGATATGATTATAACAGGTCAGATGCCATACACATATAATAAAAATATAAACAGACTTACCGTAATTACTGATTGGGATAGATTTGATGTTGGCAATTTTATGGCATTTGAGGCTCATAGAATTGTAGATCCAGAAACATATGAGAAAGTATACAATGATATATGGGTAAAAGAGTACACAGCTACATTGTTTAAGCAACAATGGGGCACTAATCTAAAGAAGTATGGAAATTATGTTCTTCCAGGTGGTTTGGTTATCAACGGTCAGCAAATTTATGATGAAGCATCAGCAGAGTTAGAAAAACTAAATGAAAAACTTCGTGATACTTACGAAGAACCAACTGCATTTTTAGTAGGCTAAAATGGCAACTAGTGTATATTTTAATAATCAACGAGCAACCGTTGAGCAAAATCTTCTTGAAGATTTGATTATAGAATCAATTAAGAATCATGGTATAGATGTTTACTATCTTCCTAGAGAATCACAATCATCAATTGATGAACTTTTTGGTGACGATCCAGTAAAATATTTTCGAAAAGCAATTAAGTTAGAGATGTATCTTGAATCTTTTCAAAATTATGAAGGTAATCAAGAATTTTTCTCTAAATTTGGTCTCGAAATTCAAGATACTGCTCGCCTTTGCGTTGCTCGAAGAAGGTTTGAGCGTCAAGTTGCTTCAGTAATGGGTGCTGATCGAAGGGTTCCAAAAGAAGGCGATCTAATTTATCTACCAATTCAATTTAAATTGATGGAGATTAAGTTTGTTCAAGAAGAAAAAAACTTCTTTCAATTAGGTAGAGATTCTATCAATCCATACATGTATGGATTAACTGTAGAAGCATTTAAGTATAATGGAGAGCTGCTACAAACTGGAACAGAAGAAATTGATCGTATTGCAGATCTACAAAGTAATGTTCTAGAATTAAATTTAAACGCTGGTGGCACAGGCACTTTCCAACGCTTTGAGGTTGTATATCAAGGGTCTAATCTTGCAACTGCGACAGCGAAAGCAATTGTTGCTGGTTGGAATCTACCGACACAAAAATTAAAAGTAAGAAATGTAAAAGGCGCATTTGTAGGTGGCACTTTAGTTAAAGGTTCAACAAGTAATGCTCAATGGACTTTAAACGGAGCACCAGATTTACTTAACAATGTTAATGTAGGAAATATTGAAGATAATGATATACTTGAATCAGAAGCTGATGGAATTATAGATTTTACTGAGATTAATCCATTTGGTGAACCATAATGTTATCTAATATTCACTTTTATCATCGTATAACTCGTAAAATGGTTGTTGCGTTTGGCACATTATTTAATAATATTCGTTTGGTTCGTTATAATAAGGCAGGAACTCAAGAAATTGAACGAATTAATGTTCCGTTGCAATACTCACAAAAAGAAAAGTTTTATCAACGCATAACGCAAGATCCAGAACTTACAAAAGAAGTTCAAATCACATTACCAAGAATGTCATTTGATTTAACATCAATCACATATGACCCAATGAGAAAAAGAAGTTTGTTTACTGAATCTTTTTCTCCCGAGACACAAACAACAATAAAGTCGATTCGCACAACTCCATATAATTTTGATTTTGAATTAAATATCTATGTTCGTAACACTGAAGATGGCACTCAAATTATTGAACAAATTTTACCATTCTTTAATCCAGACTACAATGTAACAATTGATGTTATAGGATTATCAGATCAAAAAGTTGATGTTCCATTTATATTGCAAAACATCTCATACAATGTTGACAGTGTTGGCGCACCAGATACAACAAGAATGATAATATGGACATTAACATTTACAGCAAAGGGTTATATGTTTGGTCCAATCCTATCTCGTAATATCATTCGAAAGTCTACTGCAAATACATTCAATTCAATTTTTGAATTAGATGGTCTTCGTGAATTGACTATGAATGCAAATAGTGGCGTAGGAAACTATCAAACTGGGGAAGTAGTGTTTGAGGGTCGATCATTAGATGCAGCAAATTCAACTGCAACAGTTAGTAGTTGGAGTAATACAACCAAAGTTCTTGTTGTATCTGATGTTAATGGAGTTCTTGAAACAGGAAGAAATCTAACTGGCATAGTTACAAATACATCATATAAAATACAATCATTTAGCACAGCAGAAAATCAATTAGTTAATCTCTCAGTGGTTCCAACGCCAAATAATGCAAGTGCTCAAACTGCGTTTGGATTTGATGAAACAGTTATTGAGTTTCCAAATTTATAAAATAATATGAGTGAAGTTGATAAAAATCTCTCTAATATTCTAAACACTGACTATATTCCTGTAGTAAGTGATAAAGAAACTAAATCGATGATTGTTCATCAGGATGATTCACAAAATCCTGATGCAGATTACTCGCGTTCTAATTATTACAACCTTATCGAAAGGGGTAATGAGGCTTTGGATGGTATTCTTGAGGTAGCGAGAGAATCACAGCATCCACGAGCATACGAAGTAGCAGCCAACATGATTAAGAATCTCTCTGATGTCACAGAGAAACTTATGATTCTTCAACGGCAACAACAAGAATTGCAACCAAAAGAGCAAGCACCAACAAATATTGCAATTGATAAAGCAGTGTTCATTGGATCTACAGCAGATCTATTGAAGCAAATAAAAAATGAATCTTAGATCTAAACTAAAGCATTATCTTGGGAATCCCTCTTTAAAACGCATTAATATGCCAATGCAGCTCACGGAAGAACAAATCCGCGAGTATGTTAAATGCTCAAAAGATCCAATCTACTTTATCGAAAACTATGTAAAGATTATTACTCTTGACAAGGGTTTTGTGCAGATATCTTTGTATCCATTCCAAAAACAAGCAATTACAGATATTAATGATAATCGCCGCGTTATAGTAAAGGCAGGTCGTCAGGTCGGTAAGACTACGATGGTCGTTGGATATATCCTTTGGTATATTCTGTTTAATCAAGATAAATTTGTGGCTATCTTGGCAAATAAAGCACCAACAGCTCGCGAAATCTTAAACAGAGTTAAAATTGCCTATGAAGCATTACCACTTTGGATACAACAGGGTGTAAAAGTATGGAACAAAGGTGACATTGAACTAGAAAACAACTGTCGTATAATGGCAACCTCCACTGCTTCAAGTGCGATTCGTGGTTACTCTATCTCGTTGCTATATCTTGACGAGTTCGCATTCGTGCCAAGTAATATTGCTGATGAGTTCTTCACCTCTGTATACCCAACTATCTCTTCTGGTACACAGTCTAAAATTCTAATTTCTTCCACGCCAAATGGAATGAATCATTTTTACAGAATGTGGACTGAAGCAGTTGAAGGGCAAAGTGGATTTAAACATATTGAAGCCAACTGGCGACAGGTTCCAGGTCGTGATCAAGCATGGGCAGATGATCAAAGACGCATTCTTAAAGACGAAAAGTTTTTGCAGGAAATGGAATGCGAGTTTATGGGGTCGGCAGGTACATTACTTTCTTCTGCAGCCTTGAAGTCCCTTGCATTTGTAAAACCAATACATCTTTCGGAAAATGGAATTAAAGTTTATCAAGCTCCGATTCCAGAGCACAATTATGTAATTATTGCTGATACTGCTCGTGGTAGAGGACTTGACTATTCTGCATTTAGTGTTATCGATGTTACAAGTATACCATATAAACAAGTTTGTATATATAAGGATAATAACATTAGCCCTATTGTTTATCCATCAATTATTAGGCGTATGGGTGAATATTATAACTCAGCGTATGTATTGATTGAAATTAATGATAATGGTCAGCAAGTCGTCGATTCTTTATTTGATGAGTATGAGTATGAAAATATTCTTTCTACAGTAGAGATTAAAGGAAAGATTGCAGTTACATGGGGATACGGAAACAAGTCCTACCGAGGAGTTCGAACTACAAAATCTGTAAAGAGACTCGGTTGTTCTATCATGAAGAATCTTATAGAAGCGCAACAGCTCATTATACAAGATTTTGATACAATATCAGAACTTTCGACCTTTATATCGAATGGAACAAGTTTTGAGGCTGCAGAAGGAAGTCATGACGATCTTGTTATGACTCTTGTTTTATTTGCATGGTTAACCAATCAAAAATTCTTCTCTGAGTTAACAAATACTGACATCAGATTAAAATTGTATGAAGAACAGATGAAACAGATCGAAGAGGAGAGACTTCCTACATTTTTGGGTGGACATATCGATGTTGATCAAAATGACGGAAGTTATCTAGAAAATGGTGATATTTGGACGCCAGTAAATCACTAAAAACCTCATTTTACTAAATAAACCGTATATTTCTTAATCTCCATTTAACAGGAGCAAAAACATGGCTTTTCTAGTATCACCAGGCGTGAATGTATCCGAGATTGATGCAACCACAGTTGTACCATCAGTTTCCACATCCACTGGCGCAGTCGCTGGCGCGTTTCAGTGGGGTCCAATCGATGTTGCCCGTTTAGTCAGCTCAGAAGATGAGCTCGTTCAAGTGTTTGGCAAACCAGATTCAACAACTGCATTAACTTTCTTCACTGCTGCAAATTTCCTTGCGTATAGCAGCAGTCTATTTGTATCTCGAGCTGACGCAGCAACTCTAAACACTGCGATAGCTCTAAACGTTGCTGCTAATGCTTTTGCAAGTAATGTTAAGATTCGCAATGAAGGTCACTACTTTGATAGTTTCTACACTGCAACAAATGCAAACGTTGCTGTAGCAGCTCGTTATCCTGGTTCACTAGGTAACTCATTAAAGGTTGCATTTTGTGCGAATGCAAACGCTGTAGCATTCTCAACTTGGACATATGCTCCATTTTTCGATGCTGCTCCTGGTACTTCACCGTTTGTTGCTGCGAAATTTAAGTCAGATGCGAATGATGAAATGCATATCGCAATTATCGACGAAGATGGTCTAATCACTGGTACTGCAAACACTGTTCTAGAAAGATATTCAAACGTTTCGAAAGCAACAAACGCTAAAGGTGAGTCTGGTCAAAGCATTTATTGGGTTGATGTTCTCTATAATAACTCAAAATGGGTATATGGATTAGGTCAAAACAATGCAACATGGGGCGTTGCTGCTAATGCAAGCCACTCATTTGCTGGCGAAAATATAAATGGCATCTCTTTTGTACAAGGTGTGGATGCTACACCGACTGATGGTAATGTTCAAATTGCTTACCAACAGTTTGCAAGCTCTGAAAATGTTGATATTAGTCTTGTAATGACAGCAGGTCATTCATCAACGGTTGCAGCAAATACTATCTCTCTTTCTGATGGTCGTCGCGACTGTGTGACATTTGTGTCACCTGCTCTCGCAAACGTTCAGGCTGCTGATCCAGTAACAGCAATTACTAATTTCCGCAATTCTCTTACATCAACTTCGTTTGCTGTGCTAGATAGTGGTTGGAAGTATCAATACGACAAATATAATGATGTCTATCGATACATACCACTAAATGGTGATATTGCTGGTCTCTGCGCTCGCACAGATCTAGATCGCGATCCATGGTTCTCACCAGCTGGATTTAATCGTGGTCAATTAAGAAATGTGGTTAAACTTGCATTTAATCCAAATCAAGCACAACGAGACACGCTATACAAGGCAGGTGTAAACCCTGTTGTTTCGTTCCCAGGAGAAGGCACTGTTCTGTTTGGTGATAAAACACTATTAACACGACCAAGTGCGTTTGATCGTATTAATGTTCGTCGTTTGTTTATCGTTCTCGAGAAGGCAATCAGCAGAGCAGCGAAGGCAAGCCTCTTTGAATTCAATGATGAGTTTACAAGAGCACAATTTATTAATCTTGTTGAGCCATTCCTACGATTAGTGCAGGGTCGTCGCGGCATCTATGACTTCCGTGTTGTTTGTGACGAAACAAATAATAGTCCAGAAGTTGTTGACCGCAACGAATTTATCGGTGACATCTACATCAAACCAGCTAAAGCAATCAACTACATACAGTTGAACTTTGTTGCTGTTCGTACTGGTGTTGCCTTCGATGAAATCGTTGGTCGTTTCTAATAAATAGACTAAAGATAAAGTCAGGAGAAAACAATGGCTTTTAATGTAAATCAATTTCGTACTCAATTACAGGGTGATGGCGCTCGTCCAAATCTATTTGAGGTCGAATTAAATTTTCCTTCATATGTAACGGGAAGAGCAATATCTACTGCGAAATCAACATTCATGGTTAAAACTGCTGCTCTTCCAGGGTCAACAGTTGGAATGGTTACAGTGCCTTACTTCGGTCGCGAAGTAAAGGTTGCTGGTAATCGTACTTTTGCTGATTGGTCAGTAACGATTTTAAACGATGAAGATTTCGGAATTCGTAATTCGATGGAATCATGGGTTCGCGGTATTAATGAAAATGTTACAAACCTTCGCTCAGCAACAGCAAGAACATCACAGCAATATGGTGTTGATGCCACTGTAACTCAGTATGGTAAAGGGGGTCAAAGACTCAAGAGATATCGTTTAGTTGGTATGTTCCCAACAGATATTTCTCAAATTGATCTAGACTGGGGTTCAAACGACACGATTGAAGAATACACAGTCAACTTTGCTTATCAGTACTGGGAATCAATTGATCGTGGTGTTACAACGTCTCTAGTAACACCAGTTGAATCGCTATTCTAAATATAGTGTGTTGGGGGAGGATATCCTCCCCCATTTTTATAATGGAGTAATATATGGCGCAGTCAATTAATCTATTCGGTTTCGAAATTACTCGCACAAAACCAGAAGGTGCGCCACAGCAGCTTCAACCTCAAGTTTCTACACCTGTTTCTGATGATGGTGCAATAACAGTAACTGCTGGTGGATATTTTGGCACTTATCTTGATTTAGAAGCAAGTTTTAAAAACGAAAATGATCTAGTCACTCGTTATCGCGAGATGGCGATGCAACCAGAACTTGAATCTGCAATTGATGAAATCGTAAATGAATCAATTGTGCACGATGTTACAGGTAAATCTGTTACAATCATAGTTGACGATCTAGAACAACCAGAAAATGTAAAAGAAATGATCCGTGAAGAATTTCAAAATGTTCTTCGCATGTTAGACTTCTCAAACATGGGATCAGATATTTTTCGTGGGTGGTATATCGATGGAAGACTATTTTACCAAGTTTTGATCGATGAAAAAAATCCAAGAATGGGAATTCAAGAACTAGTTTATATCGATCCTCGCAAAATTAAAAAAGTTCGAACAGTTATTAAAAAGAAAGATCCTCGCACAAAGATCGAAGTTATCGATGGATATCAAGAATTCTATGTGTTCAATGACAAGGCAACTGTGCAAGGGCAAACATTAATCACACAAGTAAATGATACTTCAGTTAAAATTGCCACTGATGCAATCGTGAATATTAATTCTGGATTACTCGATGCAAAACGACAAATGGTATTGTCTCATGTTCACAAAGCAATAAAACCTCTTAACCAGCTTCGTATGGTCGAAGATGCTGTCGTAATTTATCGTTTGTCTCGTGCTCCAGAGCGTCGTGTATTTTATATCGATGTTGGAAACATGCCATCGAAAAAGGCAGAGCAGTATCTTCGTGATATTATGACGAAGTTCCGTAACAAGGTTGTGTATGATTCTTCAACTGGCGAAGTCAAAGACGATCGCAAGTTTATGTCAATGATGGAAGATTTTTATATTCCACGACGTGGTGAAGGAAAGGCAACAGAAATTACTACTCTTCCTGCAGGTCAAAATCTCGGAGAGTTGTCTGATGTTCGCTACTTTGAAAATAAATTATACAAAGCATTAAATGTTCCTATTTCTCGTTTAGAAACACAGACAGGATTCTCTCTTGGTCGTTCAACAGAGATTACAAGAGATGAACTAAAATTTTCAAAATTTGTCGACCGTTTAAGAAATAGATTTACTATTTTATTCGATGAATTGATGAAGCGTCAATTATCTTTAAAAGGTATTTGTTCTATCGATGAATGGGAAACATTAAAAGAAAAGATTCACTACGATTTTCTCAAAGATAATAATTTTTCTGAGTTAAAAGAAGCAGAACTTATGAGTGCTCGTTTACAACTTATGGCGCAAATTGATCCGTATGTTGGAACATACTATTCAAAAGCGTATGTTAAGAAACATGTATTACATTTTGACGAGGAAGGCATTAAACGAATGGATGTAGAAATTGCTGAAGAGCAAGCAGAAAATCCTCTACCAGAGACTAGTGCTGAACCAAATTCAAGTGTTGATCAAGCATTTCAATCAGAAATTACTAAATAAATTAGGAGAAAAATTATGGAAAGTTATGAACTAATTGATGCGGCGTTAAATCAAGATAAAGAAACATTTGCAGCTGCTTTTCAGTCTGCAATTGCAAGTAAAGTTACTGACGCATTAGAAGTTAAAAAAGTTGAGATTGCCTCAACACTTATTGTGCCAGAAGTAGAAGTAGGAACAGATGAACTTGAAACAACTGAAGTTGAGATTGACGGAAGCGATGCCTAACAACGCTGCGCAATTAAATGCGCTTGTTCGTGCAGGGATAATGAAGTCAGCCGAGTTGCCAACTCTTAAGATGGCAATGCGTAAACACGCACAGGTTGGCGATGTCGCTAAACTTCCTAAAAATCAACGAGATGTTTTGATGAAGTACAATGATTCTTTATCACAAGCAGCTCTTGGTTCTACTCAATCATTTCAAGCTGTTCGTAAAAATTTACAAAACAGTTTTGAGATTACAGACAAAAATCAATTATCTGAAGCATTGCAAGACGAAATACAACCACCTCCAATGTTGGTTCTTCGTCGTCAAGGTATTCGTATTTTTCCAGATGGAAAAAGAGTTGCTATGTATTCAAATGAAAAACTTGGATTAACATTTACAATTCCATATCGACCACGCAATGTTACAAATCCTTCAAATGTAGTTCCTGGTTTAACTTCTGAAGATTCAGAGTTTGAAGATGTAATGGAAAGCCTAGATCAAGTTGCAAAGTATGCTCAAGAAGAATCGCCAAAACAAACAGCTCGTCATATGAAATTTGGTGACGGTTCTAAACTTAAAGTCAGTCATGGTGCAG
>Ga0164293_10005088_pt1 | contig 11191 bp, 12 predicted proteins | sample GEODES118metaG_FD_111487 | JGI IMG/M metagenome (GOLD analysis project Ga0164293, IMG submission 111487) | Eutrophic lake water microbial communities from Lake Mendota, Wisconsin, USA - GEODES118 metaG | ecosystem: Environmental > Aquatic > Freshwater > Lake | place: USA: Lake Mendota...
CAAAAAGAAGGTAAGAAGCGCATGAAGATGGTGGGACGAGTAGAGGTGCCACAAGAAGCTTTCATTGCAGCGCTTTCAACCGATGACAATGCAGCAAAGGCTAAGTAATGTCCGAAACAAATAGCTCTGCAAAAGTTCTTTCGTTAAATGTGGTTCATGCCGTTATTCCTGATGTCGGTGGCTCGGTTGGCATAACTTCAATTGATAAGCGCTCGGTATCAGATTCTCGACAGGTAACAACAGCAGGTGTTGCTGGCGATCAGCGCTCGGACATTCCAAGTCACGGTATGCCAGAACAAGCGGTTTATGCCTACGCTCGGGAAGATTACGAATGGTGGGAAGCCGAACTTGATAGAGAAATTCCAGCTGGAAAATTTGGTGAGAATCTAACAACTGTTGGAATCGATGTAACAAATGCAGTGATTGGTCAGACTTGGCGCATTGGTACCACATTGCTTCAAGTAACTGGTCCACGAATTCCTTGTGGCACATTTGCCCGCTTCATGGAAGAAGACAAATGGGTTAAGCGCTTCATGGATGAAGGTATGCCCGGAACTTACTTCCAGATTCTCGAAGCTGGCGAGATTACTGCAGGCGATGAGATCAAGATTGAATCCACTCCAGAACACGGCGTAACCGTTAGCGATGTTTATCAACTAGTTGCTGGTGATCGCGACCCAGAGCGCATTGCTCGCGTTTTGAATTGCCCAGAACTGCCAGAAGAAATGCACACTCGAGTTTCGGGTTATAACAAGTAACTAATGCGAACTTTAAGCGCCTACGTTCACATTCCTTTTTGTGCTTCCAGGTGTGGTTATTGTGACTTCAATACTTATACAGCTGCTGAACTTCAACGCGATGGCACATCAATAACGGCAGCCACTTATCCAGATCGGGTTGTCGCTGAAGTTAACTGGCTTCGTAACGACCAAGCATCAGATGATCGAAAGTTAAGCACCGTATTTTTCGGTGGTGGCACACCTACTTTGATTGACTCAAAAGAGTTAGTAAGAATTTTGCAGTCACTTAAATCGAATTATGGATTCACTGACGATGTTGAAGTTACAACCGAAGCAAATCCTGACTCAGTCACTTTGCAAGATTTAGAAACCTTGCGTGCCGGTGGCTTCACCAGAGTTTCGTTTGGTCATCAAAGCAGCGCCGCAAGCGTACTTGCATTACTTGAGCGCACGCACACACCTGGCAAAACTTGGCAAGCAGTAAGCGATGCCCGAAGCGCTGGCTTTGAACATGTCAGCGTGGATTTAATTTACGGAAGTCCTGGCGAAACTGATTCAGATCTCGCTGAAACTTTATATCAAGTTTCCGCAGCTGACGTTGACCACGTGAGTGCTTATTCATTAATTGTTGAGCCTGGAACCCGACTTGCAGCTCGAGTTGCTAGAGGTGAAGTTCCCGATCCAAGCGATGATGTTGCTGCTCACCGTTACGAATTGATTGACAATAAACTTCACACTCTTGGAATGACTTGGTATGAAGTTAGTAACTGGGCAAAGCCGGGTGGCGAATGTCGGCACAACATCGCTTACTGGCGCAACCAAGACTGGTTAGGAATTGGACCAGGAGCGCATGCGCACTCGGCTGGCACTCGGTCATGGAATCTAAAGCACCCCGCAGCTTGGGCAGCAAAGGTAGATGACGGCGTATCTGCAATTGCCGATAGTGAAATCTTGGAAGCAAAAGATGTTAAGCACGAAGACATCATGCTTGGACTTCGGTTGCGGGAAGGACTAGCGCTAACTTCACTTGGAGCGGCCGGACTCACTCAGGCCGAGCTCGCAGTTTCCGAAGGATTGTTAGATCCGCAAGAGTTTGCCAATGGCAAAGCAGTCCTTACATTTCAAGGTCGCTTGTTAGCCGATGGCTTAGTCGCGCGCTTGTGGGCCTAACCAAGGTTAGACTGGCACTCGATACCTGTGAGTGCTAGGAGTTGCGATGGAAGACCGTAAATTAGCGGTTTTGCGAGCCATCGTTGAAGACTATGTCCAAACACACGAACCAGTGGGATCAAAGGCATTAGCCGATCGTCATTCCCTCGGAGTATCTTCTGCGACGATTCGCAATGACATGTCAGCCCTGGAAGAAGAGGGCTACATAAGCGCTCCACATACCAGCGCCGGCCGGATCCCAACTGACAAGGGTTATCGCCTTTTCGTTGACAAGCTCAATTCAATTAAGCCGATGTCACAGCCGGAACGTAAAGCAATTCAAACTTTCCTAGATCAAGCAGTTGATCTAGATGACGTTATGAATCGAACGGTGCGGTTGTTGTCGCAACTTACTAAACAAGTTGCCTTAGTTCAGTATCCATCTCTTGGCAGAAGTTCAGTTAGGCACATTGAATTAGTTAGTTCAGGCGGCACCAGGCTGCTGTTGATTCTGATTGCTGATACTGGTCGAATTGAGCAGCGAACCGTCGACATGATGAGCAAATTCTCGGATGACTTCTTGCATGACTTGCGCACTCGACTAAATGTTGCTCTCGATGGTCAGTTGTTTACCGACGTACCAGATCGGTTACTTGGACTAGCTGATTTCTTTGCACCAGAATTCAAGCCAGCAGTTAACACTGTTGTGGCAACCATTTTAGATGCCGTGGTTTCTCAGAATGAAGAGCGAGTAGTCGTCGGTGGAACTTCGAACCTTGCTCGTGTTGGTGAAGACTTCACAACTGCAGTCGGACCAGTACTTGAAGCTCTTGAAGAGCATGTAGTTCTGCTTAGATTGTTTGGCGAAGCCGCAGAGCCAGATTCGCTAACTGTTCGAATTGGTCACGAGAATCCAGTTGAAGAACTACAGCGCGCCTCCGTTGTAACCGTTGGTTATGGCTCAGGAGATCAAGCGCTGGCGACTATGGGAATTTTAGGACCAACTCGAATGGATTACGCCGGATCTATAGGCGCAGTCCGAGCGGTCGCTAAGTATGTTGGCCAGATTTTGAAGGATCAGTAAAAATGACTGACTATTACAAAGTCTTAGGTGTTACTCGCGAGGCTACGCCAGAAGAAATCAAGCGCGCTTATCGCAAATTAGCTAGAGAACTACATCCGGATGTTAATCCAGGTGCCGAAGCGGGCGAGCGCTTCAAAGACGTAACTTCGGCTTACGAAGTTCTTTCAGATCCACAAAAGCGCGAAATGTTTGACCTCGGTGGCGATCCGTTCTCATCCGGTGGCGGATTCAATTCAGCTGCAGGTTTTGGTTTCGGTGACATCGTTGATGCATTCTTCGGTGGCGGGGGACAGCGCGGTCCACGATCACGCAAACGTCGTGGCCAAGATGCCTTAATCAGACTTCAAGTAACACTAGATGAAGCTGCGTTTGGATCAACTAGGGAATTTGCAGTCGATACGGCCGTAACTTGCAACTCTTGTTCTGGCGAAGGCACATCTTCAGGTGCCAGCATCGTTAGTTGCACAATGTGTGCCGGTCGCGGCGAAGTACAGTCAGTTCAAAAATCTTTCTTGGGCCAAGTAATGACTTCCCGACAATGCCCACAGTGCCAAGGCTTTGGCTCACTTAACCCACATCCTTGTGCTGAGTGTGCTGGCGATGGCCGAGTTCGAACTCGCAGCACTTTGTCGGTCCAGATTCCGCCAGGCGTTGAAGGCGGCACTCGCATCCAGATGACAGGACAAGGTGAAGTTGGTCCAGGTGGCGGACCTGCTGGCGATCTTTACGTTGAACTAATTGAATTGCCACATCCAGTTTTCCAGCGCAATGGTGATCAGTTGCATGCAACTATGTCGCTGCCAATGACGGCTGCGGCACTTGGCGCAACTATGGAACTTGAAACTTTAGATGGCACTGCGCCAATTCACATCAAGCCTGGTACTCAATCGGGCTCGACTGTGACTTTGCGTGGCCAAGGTATGCCACGACTTCGCAGCTCGGGTCGAGGTGACCTGGTGGTTCATTTAGAAATCCTCACTCCAAGTGGCCTGGACAAAGCGCAAGAAGATTTGATCAGACAACTAGCAAGTATGCGCGGCGAGGAAACTCCTTCAGCGCAATTGCACGAACAATCATCAAGTTTGTTTGGAAAACTTAAGGATGCGTTTACAACCCGATGACTGCTGCAGAATTTCTAGTTAATCCAGGCGAGATCTCTAAAGAGACCAAAACCTTCACACTCGATGGTGATGAAGGTCGACATGCTGCAACTGTTAAGCGCATGCGTGAAGGTGAAGTTATCCATCTGTGTGATGGCCAAGGTACTCGGGCGATTGCCACTGTGGTTAAAGTTCACAAGAACAGCCTGGATCTAAGTATTGATCAATTCACATTTGAAGAATCTCCAGAACCAAGGTTCGTAGTTGTACAAGCACTTGCTAAAGGTGAGCGCGCTGAACTAGCCGTCGAGATGCTTACCGAAGTTGGCGCTGACGCAATCATTCCTTGGCGCGCTGAACACTCGATCGGCAAATGGGATTCCGTTGAAAAAGGTTTAGAAAAATGGCGTCGCACATCACGTGAATCTGCAAAGCAATCTCGTCGCGCTTGGATTCCAGAAATTTCCAATCTGAAGTCGACTGCAGAAGTTTGCGAAATGATGTCTCAAGCCCAAAGTGTTTTTGTGTTACATGAGAGCGCAGATCAAGCTCTAGCTGCCTGTGCAATTAGAGAGCAGGGAACCATCATGATCGTTGTTGGTCCAGAAGGTGGGATCTCTCCTGATGAACTAGCTGCCTTCTCAGCAGCTGGAGCTCGAGTAGTTCACATGGGAGCAAGTGTCATGCGCACGTCAACTGCAGGCGCCATAGCTGTCGGTGGATTACTAATGCGCAGCCAGCGCTGGTCGTAGTAGGGAATTATGAGCGCCGTACAAGACTGTTTGTTTTGCAAGATTTCAGCTGGCGTAATTCCAGCCGATGTTGTTTTGGAATCTGATTCTGCAATTGCTTTTCGCGACATCGATCCAAAGGCTCCTACTCATGTGTTGGTAATTCCAAAAAAGCACTTTGCTGACGTAACTGACTTGATGTCGAATGACCCAGACCTAGCCAGTGAGCTCTTGGCTTTGGCAACCAAAGTGGCAGAGCATGAGGGCCTTGCTACGGGTTACCGAATTGTGACTAATAACGGGGAAGACGCTGGGCAGTCTGTGGCGCATGTGCATTTTCACGTTCTTGGCGGCCGAATCCTGTCTTGGCCTCCGGGATAGCCGACTCGCACTTCTTATTTCTGCCATAGAATTAGGTCAAATGACAGTTTCTGCCTCGCCATCTCACACAGTTGTGATTGTGCCGACTTCCACACCAATGGTTTCGGTCACTGGCGCCCGCGATGAATTAATCCGAGTAATTGAGAAGTCTTTTGCTGACTCGGTAATTTTGGTGCGCGGCAATGAAATAACCATCGATGGCCCGAAGCCAAGTGTTCAATTAATCGAAACCTTGATTTCTGAAATGTTAGTAATGCTGCGCACTGGACAGGGCCTAACACCAGAGTCTGTGGAGCGCTCAATTGCAATGCTTCGCTCAGATGTGCGACCAGCTGATGTATTGACTGCAAACATTATTTCTAGTCGGGGACGCACGATTCGTGCCAAAACCCTGAACCAAAAACGATATGTTGACGCAATCGATGAAAACACTATTGTTTTTGGAATCGGGCCCGCTGGAACTGGAAAAACTTACCTAGCAGTCGCAAAGGCAGTTCAAGCCCTTCAAAGCAAACAAGTCACCAGAATCATTTTGACCAGACCGGCTGTTGAAGCAGGCGAGCGCTTAGGTTTTCTACCTGGAACTTTAAGCGAGAAGATCGATCCATATCTTCGCCCACTTTACGATGCACTTCATGACATGGTTGACCCAGATTCGATACCGCGCTTGATGACAAGTGGCACAATCGAAGTTGCACCTCTGGCTTACATGCGTGGTCGTACTTTGAACGACGCATTCATTATTTTGGATGAAGCGCAAAACACATCTGCTGAACAAATGAAAATGTTTTTGACCCGACTTGGATTTGGATCCACCATGGTCATCACTGGTGACGTAACTCAAATCGATCTACCAACCGGAACTGCCAGCGGACTACGGGTTGTCAGAGATATTTTGACCGATGTCGAAGACGTAGCTTTTTGTGAATTAACTTCAACAGATGTGGTCCGACACAAATTGGTGGGCCAGATTGTCGATGCTTATGGTCGATACGACGAAAAACGCGCTTCCCAAGATCAGCGTCCAGATCGTAGGAACTCATAATCATGTCGATTGACGTAAACAATGAATCTGATTTTGAAGTAAACGAGTTAGAAATTTCTTCGCAGGCTCAATTCGTACTTCGAAGTCTGCACATTAATCCAGCCGCAGAACTCTCGGTACTTCTTGTAGACGAAATTGCCATGGCTACTTTGCATGAAAAATTCATGGATGAGCCTGGACCAACAGATGTTTTGAGTTTTCCAATGGATGAACTTCGCGCCGGAACTCCGGATCGAGTAAGTGAAGAAGGCGTTCTAGGAGATGTCGTTCTATGTCCTGCAGTTGCTGCTCGACAAGGCGAACAAGCAGGTCACAGCACGGAAGTTGAGCTGCGACTTTTGTTAACGCATGGAATTTTGCATCTACTCGGCCATGACCATGCCGAACCGGATGAGCACAAAGTCATGTTCGGTCTACAGGCACAACTTCTTGCCCAGTGGGAAGGCGAGCGTAATGCTCGTGGCCTAGCTTGAGCCACAATACGCTTCTTCTAATCTTGGCCTCATTCATGGTTTTGTTTGCGGCAGTCTTTGTGGCAACTGAAACTGCCTTAGCGCGCGTTAGTAAGGCAACGATTGATCAACTTCGTAAAGATGGCAGCAAATCTGCTGGTCGCTTGAGCAAGTTGTTAGATGAGCGCGCTAAGTATGTAAATTCACTCATGTTTGCTCACTTGACGCTGTCAACCATTGCAATTGTTCTAGTCACAACGGTGTCCCTAGATGTTTTTGTGGACAACAACGTAGCTCTAGCAAGCTCTTCAGCGGTAATGGTTCTAGTTGGTTACATCGTGCTTGGTGTCGCGCCACAAACTTTAGGTCGCCAAAGAGCCGACAAGATTGCGCTTTCAACAGTTCGCTTAACTCGAATGATCACCGTAGTCTTTGGTCCGCTTTCTCGAATCTTTATTTTGGTTGGAAATGCAATAACTCCAGGTCAAGGTTTCCGAGAAGGTCCATTCTCTACGCAAGCCGAATTGCGCGAATTAGTTGACATGGCTGGAGCTGACTCGGTAATTGAAGATGACGAGCGCCAGATGATTCACTCGGTCTTCGAACTCGGTGACACAATTGCTCGCGAAGTCATGGTTCCCCGCACTGAAATGGTGTGGATTGAAACGCATAAAACTTTGCGCCAGGCAATGTCACTTGGGCTTCGCTCTGGGTACTCTCGTATTCCTGTTGTGGGAGAGGGCATAGATGACATTGTCGGTGTTGTCTATGTCAAAGACATTGCACGCCGAGTATTTGAGCACCAAGAATCCCAAACTACCGAGCGAGTATCTGACTTAATGCGACCTGCATTCATGGTTCCCGATAGTCGAAGTGTTGATGAGTTACTGCGCGATATGCAAAGTGCTCGAACTCACCTTGCAGTTTTGGTTGATGAATACGGTGGCACTGCCGGCCTTGTAACTATTGAAGATGTGCTCGAAGAAATCGTTGGAGAAATCGCAGATGAGCACGATGTGCTTGGGCCTGACGTTGAAGAATTACCTAATGGCGAATACCGCGTCAGCTCGAGACTTCACATAGATGACCTTGCCGAACTTTTGGAGACTGAAATTCCAGATGAAGGCGTAGACACTGTGGGTGGACTGATGGCTAAGCGCCTAGGGATTGTTCCAATTCCTGGAGCAACAGTTGATATCGATAACTGGACGCTGACTGCAGAATCTACGGCAGGACGACGCCATCGCATCGATACCGTAGTCATTTCTCGAGACACTTTTGTTGCTGACGTTGAAGAAGAATCAAATGAGTAATTGGAATCCAGAAGACGACAAACTCGCAGTACTGGCCAAAGGTGCACGCTCTCGCGTGCAAGCCAAAGTCGGAGCGGCGCTTCGCGACGAAACTGGCAGGACTTATGCCAGCGCTGAAGTTGAAATTGGATCCTTGAAGTTATCAGCCGTGGAAATGGTTGTGGCACAGGCAGTTGCCTCCGGATCCACAGGAGTTGAGTCCGTTGTTGTCTCGCCACAAACTCAAATCAATATTTCTGATTCTGATCTTGAGTTGGTTCGCTCGTTTTCTGGAAAAGAAGTTCCAATCTACGTAATTGATGAAACTGGCAACCCTGTTGATACTCGATTAACGTGACGAAACCGAGTTCAAGTTCTGCGGCAAGACATGCATCACCTAAAAATGGTCGGCAACTAGCTGTTGTTTCGGTTTTACTGGCATGTGTTTTGTTTAGTACCAGTGCAACGGGCAGAGCATATTTAGATTTTCCGGGCAGCAGTATTTCCGTTGGTGCTTGGCGAGTATTCCTTGGCGGAATTGGGTTGGCTGCATACGCAGCAATTCGATACGGAACTTCAGGGTTACGAAGGCTAGTAAAGATTCCAATTGTTTGGGTAATGGCCTTGGCAGTTTTGGCTTACCAAATTTCTTTCTTTATCGGAGCGGCACGAATCGGCGTTGCAATGGGAACTCTTGGCGCTCTTGCAACTGCGCCGTTTTTTGCTGGGGTACTGGGTTGGATTGTTGGAACTGGAAAGCCAACAGCAGTCTGGGCGGTGTCGACAGCTATGGGAGTTGTTGGGTTAGCACTCATAACCGGGGTTAGCGAAGTCCGTGACAACTTAGGATTCTTTGCAGTTTTCATTTCTGGCGTTATGTATGCAGTCTTTACGGTTTTTGGAGTTCGCCTTACTCGCACGCATGATGTGACTGGCGCCGAGGTGCTTGGCGCTGCGTTTGGAATTGGGGCAGTGCTGTCACTTCCAATTGTGTTGTTTACAAGTGCTTGGATAAACAGCGCGCCGTTGGTTGGATTTGTGCTCTACATCGGACTGGCAACCACAGCTCTTGGCTACATTCTGTTTGGAAATGGGTTAACCCATTTAAGTCCAGGAACAGTTTCAACCCTGACATTGGCCGAACCAGTACTGGCAACTTTGATGGGCGTTTACATCTTGGGTGAAGCCATGAATCTGCGCGGCTGGATTGGCTGCGCCGTAATCATTGGGGCTTTGGCGTTACTGGGTATCGTTGAATCACGTACCCCAACTAAATCAAATCTGGAGACTTCAAATGCGTAGTGGTTTTGCTTGCATTGTGGGCCGTCCAAATGTTGGAAAGTCAACTTTAACGAATGCCCTAGTTGGGCAAAAAGTTGCTATAACTTCGGATCGTCCGCAAACTACGCGACACACAATCCGCGGCATCGTCACAAAGCCCGAAGGTCAATTGATTTTGATCGACACTCCTGGCGTGCATAAACCACGAACTCTGTTAGGCGAAAGACTCAATGCTTTAGTTTCAGATACTTGGTCTGAAGTTGATGTTGTTGTTATGTGTTTTCCAGCCAACGAGGCAATCGGTCCTGGCGATCGTTTTATTGCTGAGCAGATCGCAGCTATTCCTCGGGTCAAGAAAGTTGCTGTTGTTACCAAGATTGATACGACTGACAAACAGGCCGTTGGCGAGCAACTTTTAGCGGTTCAAAAACTAGGTCAAGAAATTGGTATTGACTGGGCTGAGCTAGTTCCAGTTTCTGCAGTTGCCGATAATCAGGTTGATCTTCTAAGCGACCTACTTATGGGAATGCTGCCAGAAGGTCAGATCCTTTACCCAGACGGTGAGCTCACAGATGAGCCTGAGTTAATCATGATCGCTGAATTGATTCGCGAGTGTGCGCTTGAAGGAGTTCATGATGAACTACCTCACTCAATTGCGGTAGTAATCGACGAGATGGCAATGCGCGCAGATCGCCCTGAAGATAAGCCGTTAATGGATATCTTCGCTCTGATTTATGTTGAGCGTGAGAGCCAAAAACATATTGTGATTGGAAAAGGCGGCAGTCGCTTAAAGGAAGTCGGCACCGAAGCTCGAATTGCAATTAGCAAAATGCTTGGAGTTCCGGTTTACCTTGATATTCGCGTCAAGATTGCTAAGGACTGGCAGCGCGATCCTAAGCAGCTATCAAGACTCGGTTTCTGATTTCGCTTTCTTAGACTTTTTTCCCTGCGCTTTTTCAATTTCAGCTAGCTCTGGAATTAACTCATATCGCTTGCCATAGGTATCAAGCAAAGCAACTAAAGCTGCTGCCACCGGGACCGAAACGATAGCTCCAACTGCGCCGAACAAATTGGCAAATACAATTACGGAACCAAATGCAACCGCAGGGTGAATGTCCATAGTGATTTTACTTAACCTCGGGGAGAGCAAGTAATTCTCAATCTGCTGATATACCGAAGCGAAGATGATGATGAAGACTGCATCCATCGGGTTATTGAATGCCGCAAAAATCACGGGTATGAAAATTCCGATGTAGGTACCTACCGTTGGGATGAATTGACTTGTAATGCCGGTAATCAAACCCAGAGGCAACCAATATGGCAAACCGATTGAAGCAAAGAAAATTGAGTGAGCTGTTGCAGATGCAAGTGCTAAAAGCAACTTAGAAACTACAAAGCCCCCAGTTTTCTTTACCGTGATATCCCAAGTCGTCACGATAACTTTCTGTGCACTGGGCTTCATGAGTGCGCCGATCTGTCGCTTTATGCGAGGCGCATCTGCCGATAAATAAAATGAGAATAAGGCCAGGGTGAGTAGTTGAAATAATCCACCAACAATTCCCGACAATATGCCTACAAACCCGCCGGCAAAATTACTTGCCCAGTCAGCTATTTGAGCAGGTTGAATATTCAGTTGATTTATCAACGTATCTGCATCTAAGTTTTGATTAAATGTCGTATTGATCCATTTGGTTACATCAGTAACTAAATTTGGTAAATCTGAGATTAGTGATGATGCCTGCGCGAAGAGAATGCCACCAAATAGGGCGATAAATGCTGCTGCAATTATTGTGATCCCCAGCATCGTTACTCCGGTTGCGCCACCTCGCTTCATACCTCGCGCGGAAAGGGCAGAAACTCCGGGTTCCATGGCGACTGCAAACAACAGGGCCAGGAGCAGCAACAGAATGAAACTTATGTTTTGTTGAAAAACCCA
>Ga0164293_10005089_pt1 | contig 11190 bp, 7 predicted proteins | sample GEODES118metaG_FD_111487 | JGI IMG/M metagenome (GOLD analysis project Ga0164293, IMG submission 111487) | Eutrophic lake water microbial communities from Lake Mendota, Wisconsin, USA - GEODES118 metaG | ecosystem: Environmental > Aquatic > Freshwater > Lake | place: USA: Lake Mendota, Wisconsin...
CGAGATCGGCCTTGGCAATTTCGCGCCTTATCTGATGAACCGCATCATGGGGCGCTATAACGCCAGTCTGCGGGCCGATCTGGCCGGGCTTGGCCTGACCACGCCGAAGATGCGGGCGCTGGCGGTCCTTTCGGTGATCGACGCGCCGCTGATCGGGGAACTGGCAGTCTATGCCGTGGTCGAACAGTCCACCCTGTCGCGCGCGCTGGATCAACTGGCCGGCGAGGGTCTGATCCAGCGCGAAACCGATGCCGGTGACAGCCGGGCGATCCGCGTGCACATCACCGAAGCAGGCCGCGCCGCTTTTGAGGCGATGTGGCCGCAGATGGCCGCCTCTTATGCCCGGATGTTCCAGGGCATTCCCGACGACGAACGCCGGGCCTTCGTCGCCACGCTGCAAAAGATGCTGGGCAATATCCGCAAACACGATTTCTGAAGGGGGCGGGCATGGCGGAACGGTCTTTCAAGGCAGAAGTCGAAGACCTGCGTCTGGGGGCGGGGGAAACCTTTACCGGTGAGGGCATTCTGGCGCTGACCAAGGCCCTGCTGGAAAACGGCGTGGGCTATGTCGGCGGCTATCAGGGCGCGCCGATCAGCCACCTTATGGATGTGCTGGCCGATGCGCAGGACCTGCTGGGGGAACTTGGCGTGCGGTTCGAGGCCAATGCGAATGAGGCGGCGGCGGCTGCGATGCTGGCGGCGTCGGTGCATTACCCGATCCGGGGGGCGGTGACGTTCAAGGGGCCGGTCGGCGTCAACGTGGCCTCGGACGCGCTGGCGAACCTGTCGTCCTCGGGTGTCACCGGCGGGGCGTTGATCATCCTGGGCGAGGATTACGGCGAAGGCTCGTCCATCATGCAGGAACGCAGCCACGCCTTTGCGATGAAATCGCAGTTCTGGCTGCTGGACCCGCGTCCCAACCTGCCGTCCATCGTCAAGGCGGTGGACCATGGCTTTGCCCTGTCCGAGGCGTCGAATTCCCCCGTCATGCTGATGGTGCGCATCCGGTCCTGCCATGTGACGGGCAGCTTCACCACCCGCGACAACCAGCGCCCCACGCTGTCGGTGCGCGATGCCCTGTCGGCCCCGCGCAGCGATTTCGCCCGCGTGGTTCTGCCGCCGATGTCTTACCTGCACGAACAGGACAAGGTGAAGAACCGCTGGCCTGCCGCCGAACGCTACGTTCTTGATCACAGGCTGAACGAACAGTTCGGACCGCAGCAGGCGACCATCGGCATCGTCGTGCAGGGCGGCATGTACAACGGCGTCGTGCGCGCCCTGCAACGCCTGGGGCTGGCGGACATCTACGGCGAAACGCAGGTGCCGCTTTACGTTCTGAACGTCACCTACCCACTGGTGTCTGCGGAGTTTCTGGAGTTTGCGCAGGGCAAGGAGTCGCTTCTGGTGGTCGAGGAAGGTCAGCCGGAATTCATCGAGCAGACCCTGTCCACTTTCCTCTACCGCGCACAAAGCACGGTGCGGCTGCATGGCAAGGATGTGTTGCCGATGGCGGGCGAATATACCGGGCAGGTGCTGATGGATGGGGTGACGGCCTTCCTCAAACAGGCCGCCCCCCACCTGCTGCCCGCCCAGGTCCGCGCCCCCAACGTGGATGCGCCCCAAATCCCCGACCTGTCGAAAACCGTCCCCGTGCGCCCGCCGGGCTTTTGCACCGGCTGCCCGGAACGCCCGATCTTCGCCGCGCTGAAACTGGTGCAGAAGGACCTGGGCAAGCACCAGATCAGCGCCGATATCGGCTGCCACCTGTTCGGCGCGCTGCCCCCCTTCGAAATCGGCGGGGCCACCATGGGCTACGGCCTTGGCCCGGCCGCCAACGGCGCATTCGATGGCGGCGGCGAACGGCGGCCGATCTCGATCATTGGCGATGGCGGTTTCTGGCACAACGGGTTGTCGTCGTCTTTCACCAACATGGCCTTCAACAAATCCGACGGGCTGGCGGTGGTGGTGGACAATTACTATTCCGCCGCAACCGGCGGGCAGGACGTTATGTCGTCCCGCGCCGAGAATGCCACCAAGGCCACGAAGAACCCCATTTCCAAGGCGGTGAAGGGCATCGGCATCGATTGGGTGCGCGAAATCACCAACACCTATGACGTTGGCCATGTCCGCGATGTGCTGCGCGAGGCGCTGACCACGGATGCGCCCGGGCCGAAGGTGATCGTCGCCTCGTCGGAATGCATGCTGAACAAACAGCGCCGCGAAAAGCCGTTGCGCCAGCAGGCGATCCGCGACGGACGCCGGGTGGAGGCCCCCCGATTTGGCGTGGACGAGGCGATCTGCACCGGCGATCACGCCTGCATCCGCCTGTCGGGCTGCCCATCGCTCAGCCTGAAACGGCTGGACGATCCGCTGCGTGACGATCCCGTTGCCAGCATCGACCAAAGCTGTGTCGGATGCGGCAACTGCGGCGAGGTGGCCGATGCCGCCGTGCTCTGCCCGTCCTTCTACCGCGCCGATGTGGTGCATAACCCCACGCCCTGGGAACGCCGCCGCGCCAGCATCCGCGCGCGCATCATCGGCTGGCTGCAGGCGCGCCGTCAGGCCCGCCGCCTTGATTTCGGCGGGGCAGCATGACCGCGCATCCCGCCCTGACGCCGCGCGCGCCGGACCCCGCGCTGGGCGGCATCATCAAGCTGGCCGTCATGGCCGTGGGCGGGCAGGGCGGCGGCGTGCTGGCCTCGTGGATCGAAGATGTGGCCCGCGCCAGCGGATTCGCCTGTCAGGCCACCTCGGTCGCCGGTGTGGCACAGCGCACCGGGGCCACGATCTATTACATCGAGATGTGCCGTGACACGGGCCGCATGCCGGTCTTCTCGCTGCTGCCGGCGGCGGGGGATGTGGATATCCTGATTGCTGCCGAAATGATGGAGGCGGGCCGCGCCATTCTGCGCGGCTTCGTAACGCCGGACCGCACGGTGCTGATCACCTCGACCCATCGCGTTCTGGCGGTGTCCGAAAAAACGGTCCCCGGCGACGGCATCGCCAGTTCGGACGAGGCGCTGGCTGCAGCCGAAATTGCTGCACGCCGGCTGGTTGCCGCCGATTTTGACCGCATTGCCATCGATGCAGGTTCGGTGATCTCTGCCAGCCTGTTCGGTGCCCTGGCGGGGGCCGAGGTGCTGCCCTTTCCCCGCGCGGCCTTTGAAGAGGCGATCCGCACCTCGGGCAAGGGGGTTGCAGGCTCGCTTCGCGCCTTTGACGCCGCTTATGCTGCGGCGCAGGCGGGGGCCGTGGCGCCTGCCGGGCCGGGTTCCTTTACGGGACCGTCTGTCGCGCCGCAGCCAAGCGGCCCTGTGGCGCTGGTGGCGGAATGGCGCGCCTTGTCCGCCCGCATCGCCGTCCTGCCCGCCCCGGTGCAGGACATGGCAGAGAAGGGTCTGCGCAAGGTGGTGGAGTTTCAGGATCTGGCCTATGGCACGGAATATCTTGACCGGCTGGCCGCCCTTCTGCCGCAGGACCGCGCCGACAAGGACCATGCGCTGACCCGCGAGGCCGCCAAATACATTGCCAATGCCATGGCCTATGATGATGTGATCCGCGTGGCCGACCTGAAGACGCGCGGCGCGCGCTTTCGCCGGATCACGTCAGAAATGGGGGCCACGGACGCCAATCTGATCCACCTGACCGAATTCATGCATCCCCGCGCCGAAGAAATTGCCGGCATGCTGCCTGCCCGCCTTGGGGCAAGGGTCGAGGCCGATCCAAAATGGATGGCCCGGCTGGACCGCTGGTTCAACAAGGGCCGCCGCCTGCGCAGCGATACGCTGCCCGCCTATCTGATGCTGCACAGCTTGGGGGCCTTGCGTGGTTACCGCCGCCGGACGCTGCGCCACAAGGTGGAGACGGCGCATCTGGACCGCTGGCTGGCTACCGCCCTGGGCTATCTGGCGGCGGATTATGATCTTGCGGTCGAGGTCATCCGCTGCCGCCGCCTGATCAAGGGCTATTCCGACACCCATGCGCGCGGGCTTTCAAAGTTTGACCGCGTGCTGGCAGGCATCGCCCTGGTGGCCGGGCGCGAAGACGCTGCCGACTGGGCCCGCCGCCTGCGCGAGGCCGCGCTGAAGGACGAGGACGGCAAGGCGCTGGACGGGGCGCTGGCGACGATCCGCAGCTTTGTGTGACGGTTAACCGGGTTGGCAAAAAGACCGGCAGAGAGGGTGCCCACTGTGGGACACTGCTGTAAGTCCCTGAAAAGATTGACAACGGCCTGAAAAATTCATGATGTTTTAACCTTTGCCAGACTGCAGGAAACCCTGCAAGGACAGAGTTGGCAGGGCGTTCACCGGCCCGCGGGCGGGACTGTCAACGCCACTGGAACGCGCGGCCTGTCACGGCGCGGTCAGGTCCCCCAGGGCCGCGATCATCGCCGTCGTCCCGTCGTGCGTCGTCACCGTTCCCGGCGACAGGCGCAGCACCGCGCCGCGCGCATCGGCATGCAGCCCGCGTGTCCGCAGCCCGGCCAGCACGGCCTGCGCCCGGCCTGCATCGGCCAGACGCAGCATCACGCTGCCGCCGCGCTGTGCCTCGGGGCGGGGGGTGACCAGCGCCAGACCCATCTCATCGGCCGCCGCGATCAGATGCGCCGTCAGCGCCCGGTTATGCGCGGCCATCGCGCCCAGGTCCTGCCCCGCGTGCCAGTCCAGCGCGGGCAGCGAGGCGGCAGCGGCCATGACCCCCGGCGTGCCATTGTCAAAGCGCCGGATGTCGGGTGCATAGGCGAATTTGTCCAGATCCCAGGAAAACGGGTTTACCTGGCTGAACCAGCCGCGCAATTCGGGCTGACAGTCGGCGATCAGGCCGGGGGTCACATGCAGGATGCCCGCCCCCGGCGTGCCGCACATCCATTTCAGGCTGGTGGACAGGGTGAAATCCACCGCCGGGTCCGTCACGCTGAAGGGCAAAAGCCCCGCAGCTTGCGTGATATCCACCCCCACCAGCGATCCCATGGCCCGCCCATGCGCCACCAGCCGATCAAGATCGACCCGGTGGGAAGAGGTTGAGCTGACCCAGGTGATCAGCGCCAGCCCCACATCCGGCCCCCAGGCCGCTGCAAAATCCTCATCCTCGACCCAGGCGGCCCCCTGCCGCAAAGGCACCGTGTCCAGCGTGAAGCCAAGCCTGTCCTGCAACCCGGTCAGCAGGAAGTGGTTCGATGGAAAGCAGTCGCCCGCCACCAGCACGCGCTTGCCGCGCAGGTATCCCTGGGGCAGGGCGGTGATGAGCATGTGCAACCCTTGGGTTACATTTTCGCAGGTCGTGACGGTGCCCTGGGGCGCGCCGATGATCGCGCGCCAGCGGTCGACGAAGCGCGCACGGGTGCCAAGGGCATAGCCCCATTGCGCATCATCCGGGGCACCCCAGACCTGTGCAAATTCGGCCATGGCCTGCGCCAATGCGTCGGCCTTGCCGGGATACTGCCCGATGGAGTGGTAGAGGAAGTAGCCGGAAACCTCGGATGTCATGATGTTTTCCAGAGATGTCATACAGAATGAAGCGCCAGCGCCACGCCTTGTCCGACGCCGACGCAGAGCGTGACCAAGGCGGTCCGCCCGCCGCTTTCCGCCAGCCGCCGCGCCGCTGTCCCCGCGATGCGCGCGCCGGTCATGCCCAGCGGATGGCCCATCGCAATGCCGCCGCCCCTGGCGTTCACCCGGGCTGCGTCATCAGGCAGGCCCCAGCCGCGCGTGCACGCCAGCACCTGGGCCGCGAAAGCCTCGTTCAGTTCGATCACGTCATACTCCGCCGCTGCCAGCCCGTTGCGCTGGCGCAGGCGCTCTGCCGCCGCCAGCGGCCCCAGACCCATCACGCGCGGTGCAACACCGGCAGAGGCCGCCATGCCCAGCCGGGCCAGCGGCTGCAACCCGTAGCGCCGGACAGCACCGGCATCGGCCAAAAGGACCGCCGCCGCCCCGTCATTGATCCCGGCGGCATTGCCCGCCGTCACCGTGCCGTCCTTGCGGAACAGCGCGGGCAGCGCCGCCAGCCGGTCGGCGGATGTTGCGCGCGGATGCTCGTCTGTCGTCACCACGTCTGGCGATCCCCGCCGGGCGGGAACTGTGACCGGCAGGATATCCGCCGCGTGCCAGTCCGCGTCATAGCGCTGCTGGCTGCGCAGCGCACAGGCATCCTGATCGGCGCGGGAAATGCCATGCTCTGCTGCCACGTTCTCTGCCGTCTCGGGCATCGACTCGGTCCCGTATGCGGCTGCGATCCGGTCATTGACGAAACGCCAGCCGATGGTCGTGTCGTAAACCTGTGCCCCGCGCGCAAAGGCGGTTTCGGCCTTGCCCATCACCATCGGCGCGCGTGTCATGCTTTCCACGCCGCCCGCAACCACCACCCCGGCCCCGTCGCGCACCGCGCGCGCGCCCAGAATGACAGCGTCCAGACCGCTGGCACACAGCCGGTTCACCGTCAGCGCCGGAACCTCTTGCCCAAGGCGCGACAGCAGCACCGCCATGCGCGCGACATTGCGGTTATCTTCGCCCGCCTGATTGGCGCAGCCGAACATCACCTCGTCCACCGCCAGCCCCGGATGCAGGTCCAGCAGCCCGTCAATCACATGCGCCGCCAGATCGTCAGGGCGCACCATCGCCAGGGCCCCGCCATAGCGCCCGATGGGCGTGCGGCGCATGGCGCAGAGGAAAACGTCGGTCATGTCGCCTCCGAAAGGACAGGCGATGGCAGATACCGCCCCGCAAGGTGGGGCGGAGCCTGCGCGTCCAGCACCGCCAGGATGCTCAGAATGCGCGCCGGCCCCAGCCTGCGCAAGGCATCCAGCGGCCCGCGCGGAAAGTTCAGCCCCAGCATCATTGCCTGATCGATGCCTTCGGCCGTCGTGCCGCCTTCCGCCAGCAGCCAGGCGGCCTCATTCGCCAGCGCCGCCTCGATCCGCAGGACGATTGCTGCGCTGTCGGAAGGGGCCGCAGCGGACTCGGACGGATAAACAAAGCCCCGCCCGGTCTTGCGGCCCAGATCGCCCCGCGCCACCTGCGCGCGCAGGGCCGCGAAGACATGATAGCGCGGGTGCCCGCCCATCGCCGCTGACAATCCTTCGGTTGCGGCAAGGTTGATGTCCGCCCCGATCAGGTCGATCAGCGCGAATGGCCCGATCCGGTAGCCCGCTGTCAGCATCGCCGCGTCAATCTCGCTGGCCGTCCGGCCTTCTTCCAGCAGGGCCAGCGCCTCGCCATAGAACGGTCTGGCACAGCGGTTCACGATGAAGCCGGGCCGGTCGGGGCAGGGGATCACGGTCTTTCCGGTTGCCTCGACCGTGCGTCGTGCCAGATCGACCGATGCCGCATCGCATCCCGGCGGGGCTATCAGTTCCACCAGCCGCATTGCCGGGGCCGGGTTGAAGAAATGCAGGCCAAGCACCCGGCCCGGATGCGCCAGCCCCTGTGCCAGCGCGGAAACCGACAGAGAAGAGGTGTTCGTGGCCAGCACAGCATCCGCCCGCACGACGGTTTCCAGCATGGCAAACAGACCGCGCTTCGCCTCCAGCCGTTCGGCAATGGCTTCGATCACCAGCCCGGCTTCGGCCAGATCCTTGACTGACCCCAGGATCTTCACCCGTTCAAGCGCGGCATCCCGGCCGGCCCCGGTCAGCTTGCCCGCAGCAACCCGGGCCTCCAGCGCCCCGGCAAGGCGCGAGGCTGCCGTGTTGCGGACGGCGTCGGTCGCATCCGTTGCCAGCACGGAAAATCCGGCCTGCGCAAACACCTGTGCAATGCCAAGACCCATCGTGCCCAAGCCCACAACGCCGATCACCGGCTGCTTTGCCATGCCGTCCCATCCCTTGCCTGCACCGGCACAATGCGCCACGGGCGAGAAACTTCAAGTCTGAAATTTCAAGCTTGAAATGGTTTGATCCTGATGGCACCCTTCCGGATAACTTGGATCGGAAGGATCGCAACGTGAAGGTTCTTTGCCTTGGGGGCGGCCCTGCCGGGCTGTATTTCGCGATCTCGATGAAGCTGCGCGACCCGTCGCACCAGATCACCGTGCTGGAGCGGAACAAGGCGAATGACACTTTCGGCTGGGGGGTGGTGCTGTCTGACGACGCGCTGTCCAACATGGCGCGCAATGATCCGGTCAGCACGGCGGCGATCAAGGCGAATTTCGCCTATTGGGACGATATCGCGGTGGTCCATGACGGCGTGCGGTCGGTGTCGGGCGGGCATGGCTTTGCCGGGATCGGGCGCAAACGCATTCTGGTGCTGTTGCAGGGTCGGGCGCGGGAACTGGGCGTCGATCTGCGGTTCGAGACGGAATTCAAGACGGCGGAAGAGTATCGCCACGACTACGATCTGGTCGTCGCCTGCGACGGGATCAATTCGGCCGTGCGCCGCGAATATGCCGGGGTGTTCAAGCCCGATATCGACATGCGCCTGTGCAAGTTCGTCTGGCTGGGCACGCATCAGAAATTCGATGACGCCTTCACCTTCATCTTCGAGAAGACCGGGCATGGCTGGGTCTGGGCCCATGCCTATCAATTCGATGACACCACCGCGACCTTCATTGTGGAATGCACGCAAGAGACCTGGGATCGCTGGGGCTTCGAGCATATGGAAAAGGAAGAGACGGTCGCCACCTGCGAACGCATCTTCGCGCCACATCTGGGGGGTCATGCCCTGATGTCCAACGCGGCGCATCTGCGTGGCTCGGCCGTCTGGATGAACTTTCCCCGGGTGATCTGCGAAACCTGGTATCATGAGAACGTCGTGCTGATGGGGGATGCGGCGGCGACGGGGCATTTTTCGATCGGCTCCGGTTCCCGCCTTGCGTTTGATTCCGCCATCGCCTTGGCCGATTACCTGCATTCCGAACCCACGATGGAAGCCGCTTTTCAGCGCTATCAGGCCGAACGCCGGGTCGAGGTGCTGCGCCTGCAATCCGCCGCGCGCAATTCGCTGGAATGGTTCGAACAGGTCGAGCGTTATCTCGACATGCCGCCGCCCCAGTTCGCCTATTCCCTGCTGACCCGCAGCCAGCGCATCGGCCACGAAAACCTGCGCCTGCGCGACCCCGCCTGGCTGCGCGCCGCCGAGGATTGGTTTCAGGAAAAGGCGGGCGGGCAAAAGGGCCGCGCGCCGATGTTCGCGCCGTTTCGCCTGCGCGACATGGCGCTGCAGAACCGCATCGTCGTCTCGCCCATGGCGCAGTACCGCGCGGTGGACGGCTGCCCGACGGACTGGCATTTCGTGCATTACGGCGAACGCGCCAAGGGCGGGGCGGGGCTGGTCTATACCGAGATGACCTGTGTCTCGCCCGAAGGGCGCATCACCCCCGGCTGTCCCGGCCTCTATGCGCCGGAACATAAGGCGGCCTGGGCGCGCATCGTGGCGTTCGCCCATGCAGAAACCGGGGCGAAGCTGTGCTGCCAGATCGGCCATTCGGGACGCAAGGGATCGACACAGGTCGGCTGGGAAGAGGGCGACGCGCCGCTGGATCACGGCAACTGGCCGGTGATGTCCGCTTCGGCCCTGCCCTGGGGGCCGCGCAATCAGGTGCCAAAGGCGATGGACCGCGCCGATATGGCGGCCGTGACGGCGCAATTCGTGGCCGCCACGCAGATGGCCGCCGGTGCCGGATTTGACATGATCGAACTTCATGCGGCCCATGGCTATCTGATTTCGTCATTTATATCTCCAAAGTCGAATATAAGAACGGATGAATACGGCGGGTCGCTGGACAACCGCATGCGCTATCCGCTGGAGGTGTTCCGTGCGATGCGCACCGCCTGGCCCGCCGACCGGCCCATGTCTGTTCGCATCTCGGCAACTGACTGGGTGGGCGCAGAGGGCGTGACCCCGTCCGAGGCGGTGCAGATCGCGCAGATGTTCGCCGCCGCCGGGGCCGATATCATCGACGTCTCAGCCGGCCAGACCAGTGTCGAGGCCAAGCCCGTCTATGGCCGTATGTTCCAGACCCCGTTTTCGGACCGCATCCGCAACGAGGCCGGACTGGCGACCATGGCGGTGGGCAATATCACCGAGCCTGACCATGTGAATTCCATCCTGCTGGCCGGACGGGCCGACCTTGTGTGCCTCGCCCGCCCGCATCTGGCCGACCCTTATTGGACGCTGCATGCCGCGACCCGGATGGGCGATACCGGCACAGGCTGGCCGCTGCCCTATCTGCCTGGTGCCGAACAGGCCCGCCGTCTGGCCGAGCGCGCGCAAGAGGCGATCCGGGCATGAGCTTTCGCGGCAAACGGGTGCTGATCACCGGGGGTGGCTCTGGCACCGGGGCCGATCTGGCGCGCGGCTTTGCCGAAGCCGGGGCCGAGGTGGTGATTGCCGGGCGTCGCGCCGATGCGCTGACCCGCGTTGCCGCCCGCTTTCCCGGCATGCGGACCGTGCTGGCGGATGTGACGGACGAGGCCAGCGTGCGCGCGATGTTTTCCGCCGCTGGGCCCTGCGACATTGTCATCGCCAATGCGGGGGCCGCAGATTCCGCCCCCTTGCACCGCACGACGCTGGCGCAGTGGAATGCCATGCTGGCCGTCAATCTGACCGGCACCTTCCTGACCCTGCGCGACGGGCTGACCCAGATGCAGGGCTGGGGGCGGCTGATCTCGGTCGCCTCGACCGCCGGGCTGAAGGGCTATGCCAAAATCGCCCCCTATGCGGCGGCCAAGCATGGTGTGATCGGTCTGACGCGCTGCCTGGCGCTGGAAATTGCCAGGCGCCCCATTACCGTCAACGCCCTCTGTCCCGGCTTTCTTGATACCGAGATGACCGACCGCAGCATTGCCGTGATTGTCGAGAAGACCGGCCGCACGCCCGACGCCGCCCGCGCCGCATTGGAAGGCATCAACCCGCAGAACCGCCTGATCGCCCCCGCCGAGGTCACCGCAGCAGCACTCTGGCTGTGCGGCCCCGGCTCGGACGGCGTCAACGGGCAGGCGATTGCCATTTCCGGGGGCGAGACATGACCGGGCTGTCGGCCCCCGATCCGCTGTCCAAGCGCCGCCTGAAGATGTGGATCCGCCTTCTGGGTGTCACGCGGGGGGCTGAATCGCATCTGCGCGAATTCCTGCGTCTGGACCATGACACGACCTTGCCGCGATTTGACGTGCTGGCGGCGCTGTACCGCCGCCGCGACGGGGTGACAATGTCGGAACTGTCGCGGATGCTGCTGGTGTCGAACGGAAATGCGACC
>Ga0164293_10005090_pt1 | contig 11189 bp, 2 predicted proteins | sample GEODES118metaG_FD_111487 | JGI IMG/M metagenome (GOLD analysis project Ga0164293, IMG submission 111487) | Eutrophic lake water microbial communities from Lake Mendota, Wisconsin, USA - GEODES118 metaG | ecosystem: Environmental > Aquatic > Freshwater > Lake | place: USA: Lake Mendota, Wisconsin...
ATGATATTAAAAACGGTAAACTGAAAAATAGACCTATTATATATTATCAAGAAAAAGGATATGCTACTCATGCTACAGCTTTAGATTATCTTATAAATGAGTATAATTGGAATCAACCTACTAGTATAACACAACCTCTAGAATCAAAAACAGAATTAGAAGTTTATATTCCTGATTACACTTTAGCTAAGTCTGTACATAATACAATACAAGGTAGAGTAGCTAAAGGTGAAAATTTTGCAACTGTTAAAAACGAGCTCTATAAAAAATTCTACGATAGTATCTCTGAGAAATATGATCAGATACCAAAAGATGTTAATTTTAACATTCGTTATGTATTTGGTAATAATATTATAGAAACTAAAAGCATTCAAGATGAAGCAAGAATAAAAAATGTTCTTGTATATGATTCTATAACTAATCGAGATCCTGAAATAGAAAAGATACTTACAGGATTATTATACATAAACGCCTTTGTTTTGTATCAAAAATTTGGTAAAATAAATAAGCAATTTTTACCTCCTAATCTTGTAGCTAAAGTTGTAGTCAGAGAAACTATTGACAAAGCAAACATAAATGAGAATGAATTGAATAAAGTTTTAGAAATTATAAGAAATTGTTAATATGTTTTGTATAAATAAAAATTCAGAAGAGTTTAAATCTCTTGTAGAACAAGTAGGTTTTAAAGATGCTGTAGCATACTATCTAGCAAAAGGGTATGTAGATACTGAAGATACTGGGTTTACTCCTACTACAGAAACATCTACTGGTATAAAACCAGGAGTAGAAGAACTATTTGAATCTAATCAAAGTCTTACTAATTCTTTATTTGGTTTAAGTACTGAAAATCAAAAACAGCTAGAATTCCATGTTAATACTTTAAACGTAGTATCAAAATTTCTTGAAAATGTAGGAGTTGAAACAAGGTTTGTACCTGAATTCTTAACCCAAAATGGTTCTGTTGTACAAGGAGCTATTGCTGCTGCTAATTTCATAGAAGGAACAGTAGACATTATTGACGAAATAGAAAAAGGTAGAGCTGATGCATGGAATAAATTACCAGAAGAAGCTGCTCATTTTTGGTACAGACTTTTAGATAAAAATAAACCATTAAAGAAATTGCTTTGGGAAGCACATCAAACAGAACAAAAAGCAATCGAATTAAAAACTTCCCAATATGGTAATACTTATGAAGAATTTGACACTTTAAAAGAAGAAGCTATAGGTCAGTTAATAGCACAATCAATTAAAAGACTAGAGACTAAAAATGGCAATCCTGCTGATTACTCTTTCGTCAAAAAATTTTTAGAGTGGGTTAGAAAAACTATAGAAATATTTAAAAAAAGCATAAGTAATTTAGACCCTTTTGAAGTAGCTGCAATGAAAATTTTATCTTCCGATATGTCAGATTTAATGACTTGGGAAGAATACAGAAAATTAAATAATATAGTAAACTTTGCAGATGTTCTTACAGAGCAATCAGTAGCTCCTATAGATTATACACTACTTACGGATGTTGGTGAGCTAGATTTTTCAACTATATATGATGTAGATTCAGGTGAAAATATAGTTGTGTACGCTTTTGCTAATTCTCCTTGGTTTAACTCTAAAGAAGAACTAGATGTTTGGGTATATAATAACTATGGAGAACAATTAGATAAAAAACAAAAACAAATACTGCAAGAAGTAATAGACAATCAGGTGTTTTTTGATAGACTTTTAAATAAAACATTCAGGAAAAAATCTAGATTTCTATCTAAAACTCTTAGAAAGTATTTTGATATTATAGACGCTCAAAATCTTAATCCTTTAAGTGAATGGAATATATCAACAGAATTACAAAAAATAACTAAAAAGTTATCAGAACAAGAAAAAGAACAGATTATTGCAACTAATGGTTACACTAACATTACTCCTACATTAAAAGTATTACCCGATGTATTGCAGAAGTATAGAAAAAATCCTATAGTATTATCCGAACCTATTAAAATAGATGGTGCTAAAAAACAAGAATTATCTATTCTTAATGGTATTAAAGAAATGATTAAGTTAGAAAATCCTAATTTAAAATCTATTACATCTGAAGAATTTGTAAATGAAGTACATAACTGGTTACAAACTAATTACTTGTTAGGATTTGCTAATGAAAATAGATTTATGTCTTATAGAACAGATCAGACTTTTGAATATTTATCTGATAGAAAAACTATAGAAGATGTAGATATAAATAATCTTACAGAAGAAGAAATACAAAGATTACCTTTTGAGGAAAGGCAAAGAATAGCTAATATAATAGGACTTAGTAAACAAAATCCTGATATATATCATAATAAGATATCCTTAAGGTTTAATGATATGTATCATTTACGATACGGACATTTTGATAAAGCTCCTTCTGCTTGGGGTAATCTTACATATTTCTACACAGGTAAAAATAAATGGAAAGATGCTGTATTATTACATGAAATACAAAATGATAATATAGAATTTCTTAGAGATTTTAAAGCAGAAGAAGTAAATTTAGAAACTTCTTTAGGAAAATATTTACAACAACTTAACACAGAATTACTTGATAATATTACACAAATAGAATCTGGTGGGCAAAAAGTAATTAGAAAAAATAAATTGGAGTCAAATCCACCAAGACACCATTTGCAACTTAACTATCAATTAAATCAAATAAAAGATTTACCTTTTGACCAAGGGTTGCAGCAGTTAAAAGAAAAACTTAATGAGCAAATAGAATTATTTAAATCTAATAATAGTACAAGAACTAATGTTGAGTTAGCACAAAAGTATTTAGAAAAAGCATATTCTAAGAGAAGAATATTTAAAGACTTTCAAAACAGAGGTGGTATTAAATCTTTGCTAACTAAAGAAGAGTTAAGTAGTTTGGAAGAAATTTTAATTTCTTTAAATAATGAATTAGTATATGAAAGTGGATTTTATCTTCCTGAAGAGAATGTATATGAAGCAGGTTATGAAAGATTTAGAGAATTAAGTGAAAAAAAAGAAGTTTTTAAAGACAGAGTTGCTGCACTGCAAAAGGAAATAAATAAAAAACTTAATGATTTATATGGAGATAATGCCCCTTTTATTATGTTGCAAGCTCCTGCTAAAGCAAGAACTAAATTACAAATTAGACAAGGTTTTTCAAGCAGTCAAAAGCTTAATGAAAATGTAAACTTTCTAATTGCATATAATGAAAAAAAGATACTCACTAATCTTTCTAAAAGAATCGAAATTGCAAAAGTTGATTTTATTGCAGCAAGAAAGGCTACAATAGCTAATAACTTTAATACTGCTCTTTCTAAAATAACTCCTAAACAGTATTCTGTATTAATAGAAAATTATAAATACAACGAAAATTTATTAGATAAACTTATCAATGAACAAATCCAAAAAGATATTAAAAAAGAAAATAATGCTCAAGAAAAAATAAATAAAGCACTACAAACTATTGAAAATAGAGATTACTATTATGAATATTTTTTAGATGATCAAATCTTTTCAGCAGATAGCCGTGAGATAGCGGAACAAGAAATAAAAGATTATTATAACCCAGAAGCTCAAAAAGCAAAACAAAATAGAAATTTTGAAAAGTTAAAACAAAAAGCCTTAGATAAAAAAGCTGAATTAGAAAAAAATTATGGCAAAATAGAAGAAGAAGTAAAACAAACTCTTGAAATAGAAATGAATTACTTTACTCCTCTTGTACATCACCTTATTCAAAAGCACATTAATCAATACGGAAAAGATTTTCCTATGTATTTTAGCGGTTATCAAATCACTAAACTTACTCAAGGAAATAAAAGAACAGCTTTAATATATGCAGGTAAAGATGAAGTAAATACTGTTAATAAAAATGTTTTTACATTTAATAACGATGTATATGAAATTAAAGATGTTTCGGAAGCAGGTCCTATAGTTTTTGGATACTTTAGAAATAAACTTAGAATAAATCAACAAGAGTATGAAAAAGCCTATCAACAAGCTACTGAAAGAAAAGCTAAAGAAATAAAAGTTAGAGTAGCTCAAAAACTAGGATTACTTGATTCTAAATATACAGAGTCTTTAAATAAAATAGGTATTGAGGAAACTATTTCTCAAATGACTGAAAAAGAGTTAGATGAGCAACTTAAAAAGCTCAATGACTATAAAAAGAAGTCGAAGGAAAATATGGATGCCGTTATACTTGGTATTATGGATATCAGTAATTCTGAACCTATCGAAACAGGTGCTATTTACAATGCTATGTCTCAAATAAGCGGAGTAAAACTTATTTGGCAAGATAAGATAGATGGTTTAAAAAACAAAGCAGGAGGCTATTTAGTAGATTTGAGTAATTATAACTATAATACTCCTATATTATATGGTCTTTCTCAAAAACCTCAAGAAAATAAAGTTGATGATAATGGAAGATTGTTGATAGGAGAAGAACGTAAAACTGTAGCAAAAATGCTGGGTCTTACTAAGAGTAAAGTAAGTAACAAGAAAAGATTTGAGGTTATAAAGTTTGTAGACTACTATAACAAAACAAATACTGAGGGTAGAAAGTTTTATGTTCCTTTTAAGTTAGTTCAAAAAGGTTACGGTACAGATGAGTTTACTTGGGAGATATATGACTATGGTACAGGTCAAATGTCTATGGATTTTAATAGACCTGCAGTAGATGACAAAGAAGAAACATCACCTGTAGTAGAAGAATTAATGACTTACGACCAAATTGCTAAACAGAGAGAGTTTGAAGATTTAGTTAAAAAAGCTAGGTTAAATGAAGAAATAGGTATAAATATGTTTGGTGATTCATTTGGTCCAGAAAAAATTAGTTTACAAGAAGGATATATAAATCCAGAAACAGAACCTGTACTATATAAAAACTATGTAAACAAATATAATTTGCAAAATAATTCAAACATTACAGGTTATGAGTTTTTGAAAGATACTGAGGATGAGGTTTTTGACATGTCTTCTTTCTACAACTTTTTACAAGAAGAGGGTTTTGTAGGTATAGATCTAAGTTACTACGACCTTTCTACAGTAAATTTCGATGACTACAATCAAGATGTAAGAAAAAATGATAACTTTAACAATGGGATTGACCCTATTGCAGGGTTTCCTGTTCCTCCTAGTTGCTAAAATATGAATTGTACTATTAATGATTTTAAAGATAATGTAACAAAACAAATGTTACAGTATGGTTATGGTGTAGCTGCTGTAGAATATACAGATGATGTTACCCTTCAAAATACTATAAGAAAATGGGGAAGTACTAATCAGATATCAGGACCTAGTAATACTGATAATAAAAAAATAGCTGAAAAGATTGCTGACTCTATTAATAAAAAATGGAATTCTTTAGTAGCAAATGTTCAACTGTCTAATAATGTTTATTCAATAGGAATAAATATTAGTCCTGATATGATGAAAGTTCTTGTAGCTTCTGATTTTACAGCACAAGAAAGAAAGTCTATTAATAATATTGCTCCGGGATATGCTAATAGTTTAGAAGAAGAAGCTATACTCAAATATGAGAATATGAAAACTTCTGATATTGATAAGCTAGTTTCAGCGCAAGCTAATAACTTTTTAACTTCTGTGTTAGATACTTTACAACGTGCTTTTCCTACTATTAATTATCAAGTAGTATCTGATGCTGACGCTAGAGAAATAACTAAATCTGCAGCAAACCCTTATACAGGACAAGGTGTGTCTTTCTTCTACAAAGGTACCGTTTACATAATATCAGGTAATGTAACACCTGAAACATTAATACACGAATTCCTACACCCTTTGATTAAATCTATTGAAGAAGAAAACCCAGGTCTTTTTGATAATCTCTTTGAAGAAAGTAAATCAGTAGATGCTACATATGAACTTGGTGTAGAAAAGAGATTGCAAAACGAAATCGACAATGATCCCAATGCATACTCTTTTGATACAAACGCTTACAAACGAGAATACATTACAAGAGTTCTTGAAAACGTAGCACGAGAAAGACTTCTAGAAAACAAAGAGGATGGTATTCTGTATAACTTTGTAAACAAAATTTTTTACGCTCTTAAGCAGTTATTCAGAAAAATATTTGGTTCTAAAATTAACATAAGTAAACTATCTCCTTATACTTCGTTATCAGATTTAGCTGAGATGCTAAAAATGAGCGAGTTCAACCTTAACGCGGAGCTCTTTACTACACAAGATTATGTAGAGTATTTAACTAAAGTACAAGAGGAAATAGAAAAAACAGCAAAGTTAATATCAGATGCGACTGTCTACAATAAAGAAGCTGCAAAAAACCCGGAGAATGTAAAGTTTGGTCTATCAAATCTTGAAGACTTTCTAAAAGTATTAACATCATTAGTAAATTCTAATGCTGAATACTTTACTAATAACAGTATGATTGATCCTGATTTGGCAGCAATCATATTTAATTCTGAAACAGGTAATCTCGAAAAGATTAAACAAGAAATTGCTCTAGATAGAAAATATGTTATAGAAGAACAGTTAGAGCTGGCAGATGAAATAAGGGAAGCACTCAACATAGAAAAGAACGATGCCCAAAAAGCATATCGTTTAATGAGCAGTATGTTAGAAATGCAAGCTCTTGTTAATAATTTAGCGGGACCTGATAAAACAGTATTGATTGATAAAACATCTAGCGATGATTTTAGACAAAATCTAGTTTTAATAGACAAACTTGAAAGCATGTTAAAATCTTTTGAAACACTTGCTAGAAGTTTAAATAAAATTATTGTTAGCATAGATCCTAAAAATTCTATAGCACAATCTCTTAACGAAACAATAGTCAATGCACAAAACGGACAAAAGCAGTTAAAAGATCAGCGGTTTAAAAACATAAAAGATGTTATATATATGACAGTATCTACTGTTAATGACAGTATAACTTCATTGTATAATGATGCCATCAATAAAATTGAAGAGGAAATTGCTGCTAAGGGTTCTAACCCTCTGTTAGAAAGTAGAAAAGCATACTATATTAAAACACGCGACCAACTTCTGATTTCTGAACAGAAGATGGAAGATTTATTAAGCGGTAAAGCAGGTGACTCTAATTTTCTTGAGGGATATGTTTTATCCGCTATACAATCTTCAGACCCTGTATATGGAACATTAGGTAGTATTGTGAAAAATGCATACAATAATGTAGAAGCTAACATGGTTGGTGTTTATACTAATTACTTTGAAAAACTTAATGAGTTACAATCTAAAGCAGGAATAACTAAGTATAACTATTCTAACAAATACCGGCAGATTATTACTAAAGGTACCCGATTAGTTAAGTCTGTAGAAGAAGGTGATGAAGGTAGAGAAATAGAATTAGAAGAAAAAAGCGACTATTATGAATTCTTACATTCAACTTTAGTATCTAAAGCAACTAATGATTTAAGAAGATTAGAAGCTGAACAAGAGCAAGCCCGTAGAAATAAAGACTTAAATTTAGAAGTTGAAAAAGCTAGAGAAATATCAGAACTTAAGGATAAATATTTCTTTGGTTCTGTACTATCAGGGCATAGTACTAGAAAACAAATGCTTGCTACAGACTGGGGTAAAAGAATATTTATCAAACGTCTTGCAATAGAAGATAAGATTTCTACATTACAACTTGCTATAAAAGTTGAACAAGGAATAGATTCACCCGAATCAAAAGACAATATACTTCAGTATCAAGAAGATATAGAACAACAATATATATTGTTAAATGAAGTAACTAGTTTAAGAAAAAGAAACGGTGAACTTAAAGAAGGGCAAGATTACGAAGATGCTAAAGAGTATAAAAACTTCTATACTATTACTGAAAACACTTTAGAAATAGAAAGAGAAGAAACTATAGAAAAGTTTGCTGAAGCTTATAAACTAAACGAACAACTGCTAGGTGCTAATAGTCCTGAATTTAGTCAGTGGTTAGCTGAAAATACTTATATCAAAAGAAAAGATGAATATTTTGCATTAGTACAGCAGATATTTAGTAACATAGAAAATACAAATAATAAATCTGCCAGTTTTACAAGTAAATTAAAAGAACTAAATGCAAGACGGTCAGAACTAGGTAAAACATTAAGTGAATTACGCATTTTATATTCAGATCCTAGATCTAAAATGATGCTAATTGACTTGATGACACCTGAAGCAATCGCTAAAGTAAATGCTGTAGAAAATGAATTATTTAGAATAAACATTGAAATTGACATTGAAAGAGGTTTACCTAAAAATATTTCAGAAAAAGATATAGAGTTATTGCACACAGTAAGAAAATTATATGCTGGAGATTTTGAATATGAATCAGAAGAACCTCCTGCAAATAAATCTCTTAAGCAAACTAACTTTGCTTTGTATGAAAAATACATTAACATTAGTGAAGCTCTTAAAGAATTCAGAAGTAAACAACCTTCTAATGCAGAGCAAGAATATATAAATGGTGAGTGGAGTAAATTCTATGATATACAATATAAAGGTAAAACAGCTGCTTATGAAATATATAGAAAAGAAGCTATCCAGAATATTAATAACGGCAAGTATGTAGACATAGCTTTTATTAGTACTGACAACAATTTTATCAAAGCGCTAAAAAACAAAGACTTCAAAAAGTTTATAGATGATCATCATACAAAATATGAGGTATCAGAAGGAGGTAAAGTATCATTTGCTTATGTTCCTAATGGAGTCCATATGGAGCAAAAAATAAATGATAATTATAAGGACATGATTGAATTTAGAAACAGTAAAGGTGAATTAATCCGTACAAACTTTCCTTCTAGAAACTATCATAAAGTAACAATTAAAGAGGAATTGAAAACTCCTCGTATAATGGGTGTTACAATAAATGCTTTTGGAGAATGGTTGCCAAAACCAATAGAAGTATTATATGCTGAATCAAAAGGTAAAAAAATAACTGAAGAATTTCTTACAAATATTCCTGACTTATCTGACTCAGAATATCAATCTTTTATGAATTCTGAGACAGACTTAACTAAGTATGTAAATACAGATTACTATAATTTAAAAAGAACAGATAGACCTCTGTGGGATTTACTTGAGTATATAAAAAGCATGTCTTTTAAACAGCAAAAAGAAACTTCTAAATTAGGAAGACTTAATTTTCAAGTACCTTCTTTTTTTGAAAGCAACTTTGAAGCAGCTCAAAAAACTTTATCTGGTCATACAAGATCTGGATTTTCATCATTCTTATCTAGCGTTAAAGCTAAACTGTATGGTAAAGCAGGTGATGAAGCAGAAGAAGGATTTTCTAATATAACAAGTGCTGAAACAGAAGAAGAAAAACGTACTAGACTTAAATTAGTATCCCTAGACTTTTTTGGTGATGAATTATCTAAGATACCGGTTGCAGGTAAATATCCTATTGAATTAGATAAAGTAAGCATGGATATACCTTATTCTATGTTTAGATATTTCTACAGTATAGAAGAGGTAAAAGAGAAAGTCAAAATAATGCCTATTGCAAAAGGTTTAGAAAAAGTACTAGCTGATGATGAAAACGTATTGAAAGAAGTAGACAAGATTAATAAATACGCGTTTCTTGAAAACAACCTGACAATTTTCGCAGGTGCTAAAAATAAAAAAGAAGCTAGTATTAGAAGACAAATGGTAGAATCTTTTAATAGGACTATATTTGAAGGTGAAAATACAAGAGGTTTTCTATCTGACAATCATATGCTCCTTAAGGCTGTAAATTCTTTAACTAGATTTACCTCTACTGTATTTCTTTCTACTCCAGAATCAGCTATAAGAAACCGAGTGCAAATGGGTATGCAAAACATAATTAACCTTGCTGCACAAGATGGTGTTGATAAGAAAAGTTATTCTCAGGGTGAAGCATGGGCAATAAAATATATGTTTGGTCAAACTACACATGCTTATCAAGGCGGTACATATACTGCCGAGCAAATGCTTGTAGATGCTTTTGACCCAAAACAAGGTAGTTCAAAACAAAGAATAGGTAGAAGTTTTAATAGATCATATACTCAAGATGCTGCAGATTGGCAATCATTTGTATTAGCTCCCAGAACTTGGTTAGAAACACAAGGTGCTATTAAATTATGGGCACAAAGAATGTACTATGAAAAGGTTAAGATTGTTACAAATGGAGTGGAGTCAGAAATACCTTACATGGAAGCATGGGAAATTAAAGATGGTAAACTTTCTCTTAGAAGTGGTATAGATCAAACTTATGACGTTGGTGGTGTAAAATTCAATCTCATAAAAAATAGAATTCATCAACAAATTGCATTAACTAATGGTGATTCATCAGCTTTAGGTAAAAGCTACGGTGATAAGTTTGTTATTTATAACCAGGTTCTTAGTATGAAACGGTTCTTTTACATGATGTTTATGAATCGTTTTGGTTCTAGTTTTAAATACAATAAAGAAAAATCATTTTTTGATGCATGGTCGTTTTCACCAAGAATTAATTATGCAACAGGTGATGTTCAAGAAGGTTACTATATAACATCACTAAGATTTATAGCCAATTACTTCAAAAATATTTTTACTAAAAATCCTAACTTCAACATTTACTGGAGTACTTTAACTCCTTATGAAAAGAGGAATTTAATTAAAACATTTACTGATGTAATGATAGCACTGGTGTTATGGTTAACTAGTCGTATGCTATTTGAGTATGATCCTGATGACGAAGACCGCTACAAAAAATTAAGAGCGAAATCAGCACCTCTACCATTTTTTGGAACAGCAGATGAAGGTGAGTTTCATTTAGATGGTTATGCTTTTAATAAAGCGTTACAACTTATTTTAGGTTTCCAACAAGAGCATAATACTTTTATGCCACTACCAGGTATGGGTATGCAAACATACACCAGCATATTCCAAGTTAAAATGGCAACATTACAACCTAGTGTTGATCTTATTTCAAAATCACTTACTTATGGTATATTAGCAGCAGTTGGTGATGAAAGAGGATTTTATGATAAAAGAGTAGGTCCGTATGAATGGCAACAAAAAGATTCTGCTAAAATTGTAAATCTTTGGTTGAAGTTTTTAGGTTTCTCAGGAACAACAACCGATGCTATTCTTGACATACAAACCAAAGAGTCATTTAGCCGCCTGTAAGTAAAAAAAATCCCCCTACCTTTTTAGGGGTAGGGGGAGCTGTTTATTCGTCAGAATCGTTTTCGTTAAACACCTTATCTATG
>Ga0164293_10005091_pt1 | contig 11189 bp, 14 predicted proteins | sample GEODES118metaG_FD_111487 | JGI IMG/M metagenome (GOLD analysis project Ga0164293, IMG submission 111487) | Eutrophic lake water microbial communities from Lake Mendota, Wisconsin, USA - GEODES118 metaG | ecosystem: Environmental > Aquatic > Freshwater > Lake | place: USA: Lake Mendota...
CAACTTCGGATTGTCGATGACGGCGATGATCGCGTCGATCACCTCGCGCAGGTTGTGCGGCAGCCAGGTCGAGCTGAATCCGGTGCCGATCCCGTAGTGACCGTTGGCTATGAGGTGCGGAAAGCGACCCGAGAGCACATACGGCTCGTCGTACTCGTTGGTGAAGTTGCCACCCCAGGGCACGATGCCGGCGGCCCGGTTCTCAAGATCGCGGACAATCTCGTCGCCGACGTGCGAGGGACGCATTTCCGTGTAGCGGTAGGCGGCGGGGCCGTCCCCGTCGATCGAGCCGTTATTCCCTTGGAAGTCGATGATCGGGTAGCGGGTCTTCCAGTCCTGGCTCATGCCGACCGCGGCGGCGTAGACCGCCCCGTCGCCGTGCGGGTGATAGCGACCAAGGACGTCGCCGACGATCTTCACCGACTTGAAGTGGCGGCTGGTGGCGTGGGCGGCGTTGTCGCGGAAGCCTATGAGGATGCGGCGGTGGCTGTGGATCATCCCGTCGCGGATGTCGGGAACGGAGCGCTCGTTGGAGTGGACGAGGAACTCGGCGTAGCGGGTTCCGGCGATGTCGGCAACCGCGGTCTCAGCGATCTCGATCTCCTCGGGAGCTATGGCGGTCAGATCAGGCGCGCTCGGCTTCTTCGACATCGGTCAGTCCTTTCGTGCGGTCGGTGCGGTGGCGACGATTGCGGTGCTCACGCGCCGGCCTCGTCGGTCTCATCGAAGGTGTAGGTCGGTGGGGTCGGCTCCGACCGGCGGCGCAGGGCGGCGATCAGGGCGACGACGGCGCTCACGGCGCCCAGGACGAGCAGGAGGCGGAGGAGGCGCTGCATCAGGCCTCGACCTCCACGTCTTCGCGGGTCGATCGACCACGGCAGTGCTCGTCCATGAAGGCACGGCGGCCCGAGGCATCGCGGTCACCCATCAACGTGTCCAAGATGTGCTTGGTCTCGGCGACGTCCTCGACGGTGATCTGGCGCAGCCGGCGGCTAACCGGGTTCATCGCCGTGCGCTCAAGGTCCTCTGCTTGCATTTCGCCAAGACCTTTGAAGCGGGTCGTGTTGTACGAGTCCTTGGAGCGCCCCTTGGTCCAGGTGGCCATCTCGCGGCTGTCATAGAAATAGACGCGCTTCTTCGCCTTGAGGTCGTAGACCGAGTAGAGCGGTGGGATGGCGATATAGAGATGGCCGCGGTGGACTATCTCCGGGAACATCGCCCAGAAGGCGGCGATCCAGAGCATGACGATGTGGCCGCCGTCGGCATCAGCGTCGGCCATGAGGATGACCTTGTCGTAGCGCAGGCGTTCAATGTCGAAGTGCGCGCCCATGCCGGTCTCGATGGCGGTGGCGATGCGGCGGACATCTTCGTTCTCGATGACCTTCTTGCGGGCCTCGAGGCGCTTGGCGGCGTCACGCTTCCCCGAGAGGGCGCCCATGACGTTGAGCATCTTGCCGCGGAAGGGGAGGATGGCCTGGAAGGCGCGGTCGCGGGCCTTCTTGGCGTTGCCGCCGGCGGAGTCACCCTCGACGAAGTAGATTTCGGCGCGATCGGGGTTGCGGGTCGTCTCGCGGGCTATTTTCGAGATGAGCGGGTCGAGTCCGGCGCCACCGCCGACCTTGGCCTTGACCGCCTTGCGCTCGGCCATCATTGCCTCGCGCGCCTTCCGGACCTCGGTCAGGTAGGCGAACCACTGCTTGGCTTGGTTGGCGTGGTCGTTGAGCCAGTCCTTCACCACCTCGGCGGTGATGTTGGCGATCGCCCCGTCGGCCCAGGCGCTGGTGAGGCACTTCTTCGTCTGGCTCTCGTACTGCACCGAGTTGGCCGGAGCGCGGAGCGAGACGACATAGGCTATTCCTGAGCCGGTGACGTCCGATCCTTCGAAGCCTGCATCGGTGTCCTTGAGGAGCTTCTGACCCTTGAAGTGGGCGTTGAGGGCGCGGGTCAGGCCCTTGCGGAAGCCCGAGACGTGCGTGCCCATCTCCGGGTTGTGGACGAGGTTGGTGAAGGCCAATCCACGCTCCTCGACCGACTCGGCGGCGATCGGCTGGAAGGCGGCCTCGATCCGGATGCCGATCGGCTGGCCATTGGCATCCTCGACCTTGCGCTCGACATCGACGCGGACGATGTCTTTGAAGAGGATCGACTCGCCCTCGTTGAGGTCCTTCACGAAGTCCGAAAGACCCTTCTCAGAGAGGAAGACCTCCTTCTCCTTGGCGCGCTCGTCGGCGAAGGTGATCTTCAAGCCCGGCACGAGGCGACTGAGGTTGTAGCACTTGCGCTTGATGCGCCCGCCGTCTATTTCGGCGTCGGCGTCGAAGATCGAATCGTCGTAGCGGAAGGTGATCTTTGTCCCGGTGTCCTTCTCCGTATAGGGCTCGATCTTCTCCTTCTCGATCGAGAGGACGTCGTTCTTTGTCCCCTTCTGCCCGTTGGTGTAGCGCTGGGTATAGCGCTTGCCATCGCGACGGACGTCGACCTCGACAAGCGAGCTCGTGTAGGTGACGGCCTTCAAGCCCATACCGTTCATGCCGCCGGAGCCGCCGGAGTAGGCCGATTCAGATCCTTCCTTGTCGGCGGCGTACTTGCCCCCGGTGAACATCTCGGTGAGGGCGGCCTGGATGGTCGGAACGGTGCGGCCGTCGGCTATCTTGGTCATCCCGATCGGGATGCCGCGGCCGTTGTCGGCGACGCTGACCCGCAGGTCCTTATGGATGGTCAGATGCACCTCAGCGACGTGGCCGGCCAAGGCTTCGTCGGCCGAGTTGGCCAAGATCTCGTCGACGAGGTGGACGAGGGAGGAGGTGCCGGTGCCGCCGATGTAGGTGGAGGGGCGCAGGCGCACCTGGTCACGGGCTGAGAGGTTCTGGATGTTTTCGACGCCATAGGTCGACTTCGTCATAGATTCTCCTTCCCGTGCGGGCTGGATCCGGCGGATCGCCACGATGGCGACGGCTCCCGGGTGGTCCGTGGCAGGGTTGCCCCCACCGTCGGCCGAGCGGCGCACCCGTCAAGTGATCGGGGTCTCCCCTCCCCTCACGAGGCGAACCAGGGGCGGTGTCCGGGTGCACCAGAACCGTCGGAGCTCCTCTTTCGTCCGCCCGGTGCCGCCCGAAGGTCGCCGGCATGGAGATCCGACCGGGCCCGGCCGCCCTCATGGCCGCGATGCTGCTCGCCGCAGCTGTCCTTCCCCCACTCGCCCTCTTCCTGGTGGCGACCGGGGCCGTTATCGCCGTCCACGAGGCGGCCCATGCCCTCGCTGCCCACCGGGCCGGGGTGGGGATCGAGGCCGCCGGCCTCGGCTTCGGACCGCTCGTCGCCCGCCTCTCGCTCCGCGGGGTCGCGCTCGAGCTGCGGGCCATCCCGGCCGGCGGCTATGTCGGTCTCGTCGGGATGTCGACCCCCGGACCGCGTGCCTTCGCCGCCGCCCCCCGTCCAACACGGGCGGCGATCCTTGCCGCCGGCCCGCTCGCCAACCTGCTCCTTGGCGCGCTGCTCCTGCTCGCCGCACCGTTCGCCACCGGCGCCGCCCCTGCCCGGGCGGTTGCCGCCGCCGGTGAGATCGCCGGGCTGATCGGGGGCGGAACGGTCGACGCGCTTCTCCGACCGTTCCTGACCGGCGACGCGATAGCCCTGCCACTCGCTGGTCCACTCGGCGCCGCAGGAGTCATCGCCGCCTCGGCCTCCTCGGTGCCAATGCTCTTGGTCGCGGGCTCGATGCTCTCGGTCGGTATCGGTCTCGCCAACCTGCTGCCGCTGCCGCTGATAGACGGCGGGCGGATCGTCGACCTCGTGCGCGACCGGCCGGCGCCCACCGGACGGGCGGCGGCGGCGCCGGCCTTCGCCATAGTCGCGGCCGGCATCATCATCGATCTCCTACGGATCGTTGCGGGCCATCCGTATGCTCCGCACTTCTGACGCCCGCCTCGCGGCGGCCATCGTCGTCGCGCTGCGGCAGCGAGCTGGGAGCCCGGAGGCGGAACGGGCAGCGCGGGTGGTCGAGCGACTGACGCGCGCCGCTCAGCGGCCGGCGCGCAGGTCGGTGCGGGCCGTCTCCGGCAGGTAGGCCTGGCTGGCAGCCTCCCCATCGGCGGGATGGCGATAGGTCTTCGCCTGGGGGCGCAGATAGCCAGGCACCGCCCGGGCTCCGGCACGCTCGACGGTCGCACGGGCGTGGTGCAGGTCGGCGCCGGCCGACCAGTCGCGCGCCGCAGTGGCCATGTAGGCGACGCAGGCGGCGATCGGATAGTGGGCCTCGGGCATCCCGACCTGTTCGATCGCCGTCAGGGTGGCGACGGCGATCGGTAGGGCGGCCGGGTCAGCGGCGCCGATCTCCTCGCCGGCGGCGATGACCAACCGTCGACCGATGTGCCGCGGATCCTCGCCCCCCTCGAGGGCCACCGCCGTCCAGTAGAGGGCCGCCTCGCGGTCGCCGCCGCGGATGCTCTTGATCAGGGCGCTGATGACCCCACTGCGGTCGTAACCGATCTCGCGCGCTCCGGCGGCACGGACGACGACCTTGCTGTCGATCAGCAGCGGACTCGTCGCCCCCGGCACCCGAGCGGCGATCGCCGCGGCGTCCTCAAGGATCCCTATCGCCCGGCGCGCATCGCCGGCGGCGTAGCCGATGAGGTTACGTTCACCGGTCTCGTCGACCGTCACCGCGATCCCATCCTCGGCAAGTTGGGCAACGCCGCGGGCGAGGATCGCGCGCATCGCCGCCTCGTCGATCGGCCGCAGGCGGACGACGGCCATACGCGAGAGGAGTGCCGGCGAGAGAGCGGTGGCCGGCGGCTCAGTGGTCGCACCGACTATCGCTACCTGGCCGGACTCGACCGCGGCTATCAGCGCGTCCTGCTGCACCCGGGTGGCGCGATGGATCTCATCGACGAAGAGGACCGGTGATCGCCCGCCGTTCTTCGCCCGCTCACTGACCGCTTCGAGCAAACGATCGCGGATCGCCGTCTTCCCCTCATTGGTCGCATCCATCTGCATGAAGGCGACGCCGATCTCGTCGGCGATCAGGCGTGCGATCGTCGTCTTACCACAGCCCGGTGGGCCGGCCAAGACGAGCGAGGGGATGCGTCCCGCGGCGATCCAGTCGGTGAGACGTCCGCCATCGGCGAGGAGATGCTCCTGGCCGACGACATCGGCGAGGCGGCGCGGACGGAGACGGTGGGCTATCGGATCCATGGCGCACCCTTCGGCGCGGAGCGCGCAAGCGCAAGGGCTGAACGCCCGGAGGCACGAGCTGACCACCGGAGTGGATGGGGGGAGTGTGCCAGTCGACTCGTCGGACACCTCCGCTGCCTCGGAGTCGACTGGCAACGGCGAAGGTTCGGACCAGCAAGGACTCCGTCAACCCCCGGCTTCGGGGGTGACGGCGCCGCCGGCCGGTCGAGCGGAAGGCGTCGCCCCGCTCTGGTTCAATCACCCGGGTGGGGGATGTGCCGGGCACGCGCAGGGTGAATGCTGCGCCCACCGACCTACCCGCAGCGTGAGCAACCGATGGCGACCTCCAACCGATCTCTGCTGCTCGCCGCCCTCCGGGGTGAGGAGCACGGTGACGAACTCCGCGCGCTCTCCCGGCGGATCATCTGGTGGGAGGCGCCTGCTGAGGCGATGGCCGACGGAGACGCCTTCGTCGTCACCGTCATGAGCGACGGCACGGGCGACGAGATCGACCTCGTCGAGTCGATCGTCGGCGAGAGCGGCCTTCTCGCCGCCTACCGGGCGGCGCCAGAGAGGGCCTTCGACCCGGGGCGGCGGCGCATCTGGGCGATGCGACTGATCGGCACGCCACCGTCGGCGGACGACCCCGATGGGCCGAGATCGATGGACGTCGTGGATGTGCCGACGTGATTGCCGACGGCGACGGTGCGGCTCAGCCGCGGCCGCGGGCCGTCTTCGCCTCGGCGACCCGACGGACGGCTATCGCCGTCGCTGCGAGGCGCAGGTCGACGGTGGCGATCTCCGTCGCCATCGCCCAGACGTCGGCCGAGGCTTGGGTCATGACGGCGCGGAGCCGGTCGTCGACCGCCTGGGCGGTCCAATAGTCGCCAGACTTCCCCTGGAGCCATTCGAAGTAGGAGACGGTCACCCCACCGGCGTTGGCCAAGATGTCCGGCACGACGGTGACGTGGCGGCGGACTATCTCAGCGTGGCCGTCGGGAGTCGCCGGGCCATTGGCCGCTTCGACGATCAGCGAGGCCTCGATGCGCGCGGCGATCGCTTCGTCGATCTCGCCGTCTATCGCCGCCGGCACGGCGATCTGGGCCGGCACGGTGAGGACGAGGGCGGGATCGATATCCTCGGCACCGGCGAAGCCCTTCACCGAACCGGTGGTCTGCTTGTGGGCGCTGACGGCGGCGAGGTCTATGCCGCGCTCGTCATAGATCGCCCCCTTCGAATCAGAGAGCGCGACGATCGTCGCCCCCGCGGCGGCAAAGAGGCGGGCGGCGTGGGCGCCGGCATTGCCGAAGCCGCTGATCGTCACCCGCGCCCCATCGACGGTGAGGCCGATGCGGCCGGCGGCATCAAGGGCGGCGATCAGGGCGCCACGGGCGGTGGCCGTGTCACGGCCGAGCGAGCCCCCGACGGCGAGCGGCTTGCCGGTGACGACGGCCGGAGCGCGCATGCCGATGATCCGCTCGTACTCGTCGGCGAAGATGGCCATGTCGGCCGGCGTGGTGTTGACGTCGGGGGCGGGGACGTCGCGCTCGGCGCCGATGATCGGCGCGATGGCGCGGACGTAGGCGCGCATCAGGCGCTCACGTTCGCCTGGGCTGAAGCCGCGCGGGTCGACAGTGATCCCGCCCTTGCCGCCGCCGTAGGGGATGCCAACGACCGCGGTCTTCCAGGCCATCCACATGGCAAGGGCGCGCACCTCGCCCTCGTCGACCTCGTGGTGCCAACGGATCCCGCCCTTGGCCGGCCCGCGCACCGTGCTGTGTTGAACGCGGAAGGCCGGCAGGACCATCACGCCCCCGTCGTCGCGGACGAGCTCGAGGCGGGCGAGGAGCGCCCGCTCGGCGGTCGAGAGGACGGCGCGCGCGGTGACATCAAGCCCAATGGCGTCGGCGGCGGCGGCGAAGGAGGCGTGGGCGGCGATGAGGGGTGCGGACATCAGTGAGGCTCCCAAACAGACCGCGCATAGACCCGGCGGCGCAGGTGGGGGTGCCCCCGACTACCGGTGAGCGATCGGTTAACCGGTACCGGTTCGTCAACGCACGGGTGGGGGGCGGACAGCGGACGCTGCCGTGACGTGAAAGGGAGCAGATCCCGCGTGCCGCGGCGATCGGCGAAGAAGGGAGTCTGTTGATGGCCAAGCGCACTGCGCAGCACGCGAACTTCCAGGCGGCAGTCGACCTCTTGGGCGAGCTCGGCTACGCCACCACCCCGGCCTCCTTCACCGACTCGGCGAACCCCGCGCTCCGCTTCGAGCTCGCCCTCGCCGCGCTCCCCGAAGCGCCGAGCCTGACCGCGGTCATCGCCCCGGTCAACGAGACAACCATCTCCATCCTCGTCCCGAACCTTGGCACCGACCTTGGCGACGATGATAGCTCCGAACGCCTGCGGGCCTGGGCCCTCAACGTCAACTACAGCGGGATCTATGTGCGGGTTGGCATCGACGCCCGCGACGGCGAGATCCGTTTTGTCGGCGTTCTCCCCTCGGCCGGTCTAACCGCCGAACTCCTCGCGACTGTGCTCGCCGAGTTCGGCGAGGTGGCCTTTGAGTATTTGACCCTCGTGGCCTTGCGTCGCCCCGGCGCTGCCGCCCCTGAGGCCCCGATCCGCTTCGAGTAGCCCCGGACGCGCGCCGACGGGCTTGACGCCTACCCCGCGCCCCCCGAGGGCTCGCGGATGCCCATCCGTCGACTCCTCGCCCCCCGCCCCTGCGGCGCCTGTCTCGCCTGCCTGATGGATGAGCGCTGCGCGCGCCGCCCCTATGTCCAGCGCCGCTTCGCCGCGATCGCGGTCGCCGTGGTTGCCGCCGTGGCTGTGACCGCCGCGCGCCCAGCGCCCGAGGTCGATGTGGTCGGCCCCCTCCCCTCCCCGAGCGCGCCGGTCACCGTAGCCGGTCCGATCGCCATCGGCCTTATTGATCCGATCGCCGTCCCCACGGTGATCACTGATACCTTCGACCGCGACCCCGCACCCGCGCCCACGGCTGATGGCGGGGCGGCGACCTATGCCGACTGGTCGATCGGCCCCGAGGACGACCTGCGCTGCGATCCGCCGGGACTCACCCGCAGCAACGCGCTCTTCACGAACGACCCAGTACACAACGCGCGCCTCCTGGCCCGTTTCGACGCCGTCGTCGCCGCCGGCAAGGTGAAGGGGGCGATCGATGGCCGCCGGCTCACCTTCGCCGTCCCGCGCTACGCCGCCGCCTTCCGTGCCGCCGGCATCCGCCACCGCGTCGACCCAATAGCCCTCGTCGCTGTTGCCTGGATGGAGAGTCGCGTGGGCCACACCCGCTCGGGCGGCGCGGTCAAGGTCAACTCGGTCTACGCCTATGGGGTGATGCAGGTGATAGGCGGCACGGTCGGTCGCCGCTTCGGCTATGACGTGCGCAGCCTCGAGGGGAACATCAACGCCGGGGCGCGCTACCTGCGCTCACTCTTGGCCGGGCCCTTGGGCCGCTACGGGATCGCCTTCTCGTTCGCCGGCTACTTCGCCGGCGGGGCCGGAGCGATGCGCTCAGGCGGCGTCTATGACCGTATGTCGCCGAAGACCTTCGAATACGGGCTCAACGTCCGCGGCGTCTATGACTGGCTCGTCGCCGTCGGCGAGGGGACCTACGACCCCGAAAATATGCCGCAGACCGGCGGCTACGGGGCCGGTCGCTCGGCCGCGTATCTCACCATCCGCGACGGACGCGATAGCGCCCGATGGCGCCCGGCACCGACGGCGACCGCGGCCGGCGGCTCGCTCTCAGAGATGGTGGTCGGGATGGCCGGCGGAGCCGCTGGCGGCTCGCTCGCCGGCTGCGCGGTCGGCAAGTAGCGAAGCCCGCGAGGTTATTCGCGGACGAAGAGGGCGCCCCTGTCCATGGCTTCGCCGATGGTGCTCAGCGTCCAGAGCTGCTTCGGCCAGAGGGTCTGCTCAGTGTCGTCAATCTCGCTCCAGACCCAGAAGCGTCCGGTGGTCTTCCCCTCGCGCGGCGGAAGGTAGTGCACGCGCTTGGACGAGACGACGGCACCGCCGGCTATCGAGATGGCCACCTCCACGCCGCCCTCGGCTGCGGCTAAGGTTGTCAGTTCATCGAGGTTCTTGATCACGCGGTAGCCCATAGTCCCTCCTGCTCTTCGGTGCGGATCAGCTTTCGACGCCGGCGCCGGTGTAGTACACCTCGCGGTCGGAGGCGAAGATGGCAAACTGGACGACCCGGTCGGCGATCGCCGGATCGCCAGCGGCCGCGAGGTGGCCACTGATCGCTTGCTCCGGATCGAGCCCGTAGAGCTCGACCGAGGCCTCGATCGCTCGGCGGAGGCCGCGCCGCAGGGCAGCGGCGTCGATGGTGAACTCACGGCCCGGGCGGCCGTTCCCGTCGTCGTGCTCGCGGATCCCGGCGAAGGCGCCGTTAGCCGCGCTCGGATCGAAGAAGATAATCTCGGCCCAACGGGCCACCTGGCCATCGGGGACGAAGGCGGCAGCGGCGATGCGGGCGATCTCGGCATCGCCAAGGGCGGCCGCGGCGCGGCGGATCTGGCGGGTGAGGCCGGGAGCAAGTGGCGTCGTCATCGGCTGCGGGCTCCTACTCGAAACCGATCTCGGCCGGGGTCAGACCCGCACTCGTGCGCTCACACCAGCTCTCGGTGGTGATGTCTCGGTCGTCATCGCCGGCCATCAGACTCTGGATCGAGGCCTCGATCTCCTCGGGCGTGCCGACATAGAGCTCGGCCTGCAGGTAGGGACGGCCGCCGGCGGCCTCCTCTCGTTCGTAGACGACGATCGCCCAGGGGGCGTCCTCGGTGCGGGCGTCGATAGCTATCTCATCGACCAGTCGGCCAATGTCTTCGGTCGCGGTGGGGGCATCAGCGTAAACCCGGGCGTAGGTGTGGCCACTCATGTCGTACTCCTTTGTGCATTGCGCTCGGTACCGGTAGGACAGGCGTTGGCGCGCATCAGTCCCACCAGGTATAGAGACGGGTGTCGTCGGCGCTGAGGGTGCGCTCGTCGGCGGTTCGGAAGCGGTCCTTGAGGACGTGCGCCGCCGCCTGGCTCCCCTCGTAATGGAAGCCCTCAACGGTCAGCCGGGCATCCGGCCGGCCGAAGACGAGGTACCCGTGGTAGACGATGCTCCCGCCGTGCGCAGCGATGACCGGCGCGACCGTCATCAGGATGGCGGCGAGGCCGGGGCAGTTATTCCATGGCTGCCACTCCACCGTAGTGGGCCACGCTGCGTCGACGGCGCGAAGCGCCTCTTCGGTTAGCCCACGGTAGTAGACCACCGTGTCGGTGTGCTGATCGTCGACCATGGCGCCCCGGTCGTGGAGGTAGGCCACGACGGCGGTCCGGTCCCAGGCTGCGCTCACGGGAGCGCCTCGAAGGTGAGCTGGTCGTAGGTGATCTCGCCACAGTCGCCGTTGCAGCGGTAGCGGGCCTCGGCGTGATCGTCGGCGACGCCTATCGCGACACCGTGCTTGGTCTCGGCGAACGACTCCTGGGTGTCGTAGATGACTTCAGTGTTGCCGGTGTAGATCGGGAGCTTATTGCGGTTGAAGTCTTCGATCTCGGCATGGGCGACGATCAACTGGACGACCGAGACGATGCGGTGCCCCTCAGGGCAGGTTCCACGGAAGTCAGTCATCAGCTCTCCTCCTCGAAGACAAGATCGTCATAGGTGAGACCGCGGCAGTCGTTGGCACAGACATAGCGCGCCCCAAGATCGGTATCGTCGACGACGCGCTCCCTACTGGCGCGGTCCTCGCCGAACGCGCGGACGTTGATCAGCAGATAGAGCTTGTGCTCCACGTTCGCGGTGATCGGCATCCGCTTCGCGCTGAAGCGCTCGATCTCGATGCCGGTAAAGGCCGCCTGGATGAGCTCGGTGATCCGGTGCCCCTTGGGACAGGTGGCGGTGTAATAGGCGCTCATCGGGAGGTCACCCAGCTCACGCGGGCCTCCATCTCGATCATCTTCGTGCCGTCGAACTCGAAGCGGTAGAGCGTTCCGTCTTCGCC
>Ga0164293_10005093_pt1 | contig 11188 bp, 10 predicted proteins | sample GEODES118metaG_FD_111487 | JGI IMG/M metagenome (GOLD analysis project Ga0164293, IMG submission 111487) | Eutrophic lake water microbial communities from Lake Mendota, Wisconsin, USA - GEODES118 metaG | ecosystem: Environmental > Aquatic > Freshwater > Lake | place: USA: Lake Mendota...
AAGCTGTTCCTCCGTCAATCAACGCTTCAGAAATGGCATTGTAAATGGAATAAGCACTGCCACCGTCAATTTCCAACTGCGTTGAAGTATTTGTTATAGTTAGCACATTACCCACAATCGCTGTGTCAATACCTTCTCCGCTGGTAATTTGTAATGCTCCACCGTCGGGAATTGCTGTGCTGGTGGAAGCATCATCAAAAAATGTAATACCTTGTGCTTGGTTGGCACCAGTGATAGTTAGAGTGTCTCCTGATACTGCTGTGGTGATTCCTCCAGCACCTGCGATCTTAATCGTTTCTCCTGAGTTTAATGTTACTCCTGTGGAGTCATCACCTACCACAGTTAGAGTAGAATTGGTTAGATATGAACTTAAATCTGGTCCGGTTATGGTTAAAGTATCTCCCGATACTGCTGTTGTAATATTAGATGTTCCGGCAATTTTGATAGTTTCGCCCACTTGAAGATCTGTGCCGGTGCTGTCATCGCCTACTATTCGAGCAACCACAGTGCTGAAATCCAGTGCTATTGTGCCTGTGGTGGTAATGGTGCCACCTGTAAGTCCTGTGCCGGCTGTGATAGATGTTACGGTGCCTGATCCAGCAGCAATAATTTGACCATCTACATACGCTTTGGTGGCTAGTTTAGAACCTACACCTGCATCTGCCTCGGTAATGTCAACGTAGTAACCTCTGGCTGTTCCACCTTGTTCAAAAAATCTTAATCTATTTTGCCAAATATCAAGAGTTACACCAGTGCCTGCAATCGTGGAGTTGGTTTGTGGTTTGGCCAATAATATTTCTCCACCCTCATCTCCAGAGCTATTATTGCTAATAAGATTCTGAGATGCAACAACATTACTTCCACCGGTTATAACACCCGACACATTCACAGCATCGTTGATTTGAACAGCAGTGCTGTCTCCAGAACTGATATCGTTGGTTACAAATGTTGGAGCTGTTAGTGTGCCAGATACATTCAATCCATCTGCGACCTGTACAGCAGTGGAATCGTTGCTGGAAATTTGATTAACTTCAATATTGTTAACACCTGTGATGTTGCCTGATGTGCCGTGTGTAACAAAACTTGCGGCTGTGATGGTACCACTGGCATTTAAACTGTCATTCACTTGTATAGCAGATGAATCTCCAGAAGATATTGAATTAACGTTGATATCTTTGCTGCCTGTGATGGTAACAGTGTCATCAATTACAGCAGTTGTGATATTATTGCTGCCTGTAAATTTTAGAGTTTCTGCTGTGTTGATTGTAGAGCCGGTGCTGTCATCACCCACAAAAGTGATGCCTGCAAAAGAATTTAAACTTGTAAAACTTAATGTACCAGTGCCGTTGGTAGCCAATACTTGATTGGGTGTACCGTCTGTGGTGGGATAAGTGATGCCATTAGCAACTAAGCCACTGTTTGCGGTCAATGTGCCACTGACATTTAATCCGTCGTTGATCTGTATGGCAGTGGAATCTGTTGATGAAATTGAATTGATGTCTATGTCCTTGCTGCCAGTGATGGTCAAGGTGTCACCCGCCACTGCAGTTGTAATATTGCTTGTGCCTGCAATTTTAACAGTTTCACCATCTGAGATTCTTGTGCCTGTGCTGTCATCTCCAACTACTGTTATACCCTGTGCTTGATTAGCACCAGTGATAGTTAATACATCACCTGACACTGCTGTGGTGATTCCTCCAGCACCTGCAATTTTAATTGTTTCACCTGCATTTAAAATAACTCCTGTGCTGTCATCTCCCACCACTGTGATTCTTGCTGCTGTATTTTGGATGGTTGAATCTGGGAATGTTAAACTACCATTTGTGCCAAACTCCCAAACGTTATTAGTAGTATTGGGTGTGGTTATTTGTATGTTACCACTAGTGGTAGTACGCACATTGTGATCGTCTGTGCCCAGGAAGATGCTGGTTTCGGTCAAGTTACCTGTGGTCAAGTGTAGGTGATTCTCACTAGCAAAAGTAGGTGCGTCAGCGTTGATCAAGCCTGATTCAACACCCATGCTTCCAACATCATAATTATTGGCTTCAGGTGACACACGCACAGTGAACTCATAGGCATCGCTGTCTATGCCAATACTAAAGTTGCCGCCACTGCCACTTAATACCACGGTGCCAGAGGCTGGAGTTGTCATGCCAACGCCTACTGGATAGATCCACCAGTAGAGTGTTTGATCAGCATACGTGTTTGAATACACATAGAAAATAAGAGTGTCGCCACTTGTACCAGTGTTAACATAATAATTTATCTCTATACCATTGGTAGTGAAACTATAGTTGCCGCCGCCCTTGATCACCAACTTTTGGCTGGCCACTGTTGGCGTTGCTGGTGTAAGTTGAATAGTTGGATTGCTGGTAACCACACCTTCAGTGATGGTGCCACCTGCTGGCAATGTTGTGGAACCATCTGAGCCAAAGAGCCAGGTGTTACTGTTATTATTAATTGTTAATCCAGCATTGGCAGTCAATAGACCGGACACATTCACAGCGTCATTGATCTGTATGGCTGTGCTGTCGTCTGATGTTATGTTATTAACCACTAGATTATTAGTGGTAGTTGTTCCGATTACGTGTAATGCTGTTGATGGAGAAGAAGTCCCAATTCCAACTCGTGAGTTAGTCACGTCCAGATAAAGAATGTTGGTTTCAAATGCTAGATCTACCCCGTTTCTAGTCAGGTTAGATTTCAACATTGAACCAGATATACGGCCTATAGCCATAACGAGCTCCTTGTTCCTTGTTCTATGTTAGTAGGGATATCCCTACACCACCTGATTACATTGCCGGTGGACCGCAGTATAGATATTTAGCTATAAACGAGAAAAGGGCCTTTCGGCCCTTTTCAACTACTTAGGAAGTGTTTTACTTATTAGTTCTTGGCTTGCACGAAGCAATTTACCATTCCAATACCTGCATCAGATTTGCTCTCAAGAGCTCTTCCGATAACGTGGAAAGGGTTAATTGATTCACCGGTTTTAGCAGCTCTAGCAGTGCCTTTTACGCTAGATGATACTATTCTGTCGCCTTTGTTAACTGCGCCGATAACTCTCACGTGAGTTCTACCAGTCATAGCTACAAAAGGATGTGATTCGTTGTTACCAGCTGCTGAGTTCATCATGTAGGCCGGTTTTGAAGAAATAACACCAAAAACTTGTTCTGAAAGGTCTTCTGAAGTTTCTGTAATTTCTTGTGCACCACCCAACATAACCACTGCGCCTTCGGTCATTGGAGCATCTGCTGCAAATCTCTCCGCGATATCCGCGTACTGAGCTGAAGTTGCTGTAGCGTTAACGATTCTGCATCGTATGTCCACTAGTGTTGCATCTTGCGAACTGATAAATCCTGGATCGTTGGTTGACGTTGCTCTCAGTGCAGTCCATGCACCACCGCTGGCAGCTGCATAGATTGTTGAAGCATCATCTGTGAATGTTTCATCCCAAACCCAGAATAAATCTTGTTCTGTGGCAGAAGATGTTTCTCCTCTGTTGACTTTCAAACCAGAAAAAGTAGGCATTCCTACATTACCAGAAATGTTTCTGTTCACTTCAATGATGTTGTCTTCCACTGATAGAGTAGTGGTGTTGATGATTGTGTTGGTTCCACTTATTGTTAAATCTCCATTGATTCTAACGTTAGTGGCAAATGTGGTTTGAGACGCTGTATTTGTTACAGTGGTAGTTCCATCTACTGCAGTTGCAATTGATCCTGTGCCTGAATCTGTAACTGTGATAGATGTGTTACCTGTGCCGATGGTTGCAAATGATAAAGCAGCAATCTGATCGTCCACGTATTTTTTGTTAGCTGAATCTCCGTCTGCTGTTGGTGCAGCCGTTGTTAATCCTGTTATTTTATTTGTTGTAGCGCTAATAGCGACATCACCTACTGATAGTCCGTTATTAACTCTAAAGTTTCTTGTTGTCATGGTTCCATATCTCCCGCATGATTGTTAATTTTAAGCAGTATTGCTACTGCATCTGTATTTATTGAATATAACCAAATTTAACGTATTAGTCTATTATAGTGCGGCTATGGCTGATTGGAATGCTGCGTAAGTGCCTGATGCAGCAGCTATGCTTTTTAAAGTTGATATGTCCAGTTTACCTGATCCACTGCCACCATTGCTGCTGTCAAATCCTATCAATGCATATATTCTAGCAGCAGGATGTGGAGCTGATGTAAAAGTTAAAGTTGTACCAGAAATTGTGTAGTTTTCTGTGGGTTCTTGATGCACGTTATCAATGAATACTAATACGTTGGCAGCTGACACCGGAGTAGAAGCAAAGAAACTTGTGAATATAGAAGTAGAACCATCACCTGTGGCTGATAATTTAGATATTGCTGGGGTGGTACCATCTGTGAGTACAAAACTAACCCATGTAGATCCATCTTCAGATCCTTCATATAATCCAGTTTGTGTGTTGAATCTTATAACACCTGAGGCAGCTGTGGGTCTTGCACCTGTGTTGCCTTGAGGTAATAACACAGCATCTGTGGCAGAACCAATATCTAGTGTGTAGCTTGGTGTGCTGTCTTTGATACCAATTCTATCATTGCCTGCGTCCACATAGAATAGAGCAGCTGAGTTATCTCCAGAAATTTGTGTGTCTACATCTGCACCTGCAGCATTAATTTGAATCGAACTGCTGGCAGCACCTTCTATTTTTAATATCCCAGTGTTGTTGTCTAATGTGGTGTTTGTTCCATCATGGGCAATAGTAAAATCTGCAGAAGCACCCACTGTGAATGATTGATTGTCTGCTTCAATGTCTAATCCTGCATTAGCATTTAAATTTGTAGAAGCTGTGATAACACCAGTTGAAGAAGCAATAGTGATTGCTGCTGTGCCATCCACTGCTTTGATTGCACCTGTGTCTAGAGATGTGCCTGCTACTATAATGCCTGCATGTAATTTTTGATATGAATCTATTGTGATGTTACCTGCAGTGGCTCCTGTTTCTGCTGATGTGGTTGCAAATGCAAACTCATCTAATGATTCATCCCAGAAGAAAGCCACGTTGGAGAATGATCCTCTGTTGAATAATATACCTTGGTCATAGGTATTGGCATTTCCACCTGAATTATTTTTTGCTAAAATTAATAATGGATCTTCAATGCTTAATGTTGTGGATTCAATTGTTGTGGTTGAACCATTTACTGTTAAGTTACCACCCACTGTTACGTTGCCTGACGTATCCACAGTGGTGAATGTACCAGCGGCTGCTGCTGCTGCACCAATTACAGTACCATCAATGGATCCCCCGTCAATATTGACTTTGGTCATGGCCACTGAACCAGTACCATTTGGAGTTATTACGATATCTGCGTTGGTAACCAATCCTGTTACTGTTTGGCTGGCTATGTTTAAATTGTTTAATTCTATGTTGCCGTTGTCTCTGATATGAGCAACATCGCCTTGGCCTTCTACAAAGAAATGAATCTGATTTTGGTCTGGAGTCCTCTCTACTTCAATACCGGTATTGCCGTCAGAATCTGCAAGTGAAAATGCCGATCCTCCTGTTGCCGGCAAGCTTCTCCAAAATCCACCTGATCCTTCAGAATCTCCACCCACATAAACCTCGACTTGAGCTAACTGTGTGTTGTATCTTATGTCACCATTGTTGGAGCTGCCTCGCTCTGCGGTAGTACCGTTTGGTAATCTTATTGCTCCGGTATCGTTGATATGTAATTTTCTCTGTGGTGATGCTGTGCCAATACCTATGCGTGAATTGGTAACATCTAATACTAATAAGTCTGTTTCGAATGCTAAATCTGTGCCCGACCTTAATAGGTTGGCTTTGAGCATCTGTCCTGATATACGTCCGATTGCCATGAGTGACCTTTTTAATTACTTTACGCACTATTTATTGTACAATCACCAAAACAAACTGTTAAATATCAGGGTACATTATGACCAATCAAATTATATCTGTTATGGGTGAGCTAGGCGAATTTAAGCCTGAAAAACTGGATACAGAGTTGAGTCAAAACATAGGTACCATGATAGTGGCAGGACAGCATGCACTATATCAGCATGCTGACTACATCTGCACCAACAATGCTGAACAATTGGATTTTCTTGTAAAAAATAAAGCAGAAAAAACTGTTGTGCTAGCACCTCGCGATCAGTATGCCAAATATGTGTTCTATAACAAAATAGAATGTGTGCCTGTATTTGAAGATCTCAAAACATATGATTTTGATCCTCTCAACTGTTCTCAACAAACACTGGCATTGGCCACAGCATGTTGGATTGGCAGTCCTGTGATAGCTCTATTTGATTATTTGCTAGAATCAAAAAAAGAGAATCCAGCACTTAAAGCTATTATGAAAATATATCCTATGACACAATTTTTACTCATACGCGGTAAAAAAAGTAATAAGGTAGGTATATTTGATGATATGTCTAATGTTAAACAAATAGATCAAACGGAATTTGTAGATTTTTATAAAAAATATGTCAGAAAAATTTAAAATAGATTCTTTGAAATATCATATAATGATAGCATGGCCTCCCATGTGTCGTAGCAGATCCACACAAACTTTAAAAGACAGACCAGATTTAGTGTATAAGATAAATGAGCATACCACTCGTATAATTGATATTTGTAAAACTTATAAAAATCCTATAAAAATTGATCAGACTTATCATATGTTAGGTCTTAAAACATGGTGGCAAGATGGTCCAGATCTCTATCATTTTCTCATGATGCAAGAACAGAATAAATTAAAAGTTGTACCAGAATTGGCTGTAGTAAATCAATTAACTAATCGATTAATAATGTTTAGATTTCAATCTAACAAAGATGGTATATTTGTTTATTAAAATTGTGCGTCAGCAAATCCACTAATAACAACTACTCTTGCTCCTATGTGAGGAGCGTCTCCGCCCGTGATGGTTATTGAGCTGGTAGAACCATCTGTGGTGTAATTGTAATCGGGTTCTTGCATCACACCATCAATATAAACTATTACGTTTTCTGGAGCAGTGGCCACGTTGGGAGATGTAAATGTAACAGTAGAGCCATCTCCTGTGAACACATCTTTGATAACTTCTCTAGAAGTTTGTTCAGTTCTTAGAGCAGTCCATGTGCTGCCATCTTGAGAAACTTCGTACTTGCTGGTATCAGTGTTGTATCTTATTATACCTGTCTGTGCTGAGGGTCTAGATGCTGTGTCTCCTGATGGTAAAATCAATCCTGATGTGCCTAATAATACAAATTTTCCTGTGCCAGTGTTGTCCAATTCAAAATCAGCATTGCTAGCAGTCTGTGTTATGGTGTTTCCAGAAAAAGAAAAGTTTCCAAGATTCACAGTGCCACCTGTACTTAAATAATTTAATGTTATAAAATCTTGTGCGTCCACAGGATCAGCACCTGCCATTCTTGCGTAAGCTGTGTCTTCAATATTGGTCACTGTGCTGCCATCTGATGTGGACAACACTATTTTAAATTTGTCCGAGCCCTCGTCCCAATAAAACACAGCATCGTTTCCGGCACCCTGTCTTTTTATCATGATACCTGCGTCGTTGCCCACGCTGCCACCGCTGTTCAACAACAACATGTTGTCTTCTATTTCCATGTTGGTGGTATTGACCACTGTGGTTTGTCCTGTGACTGTTAAGTCTCCGGTGATTTGAACCGAATCTTGAAATCTTGCTGTACCGTTGACGTCCAGGGCAAAGTTACCTGGAGATGCTGTTTTAATACCGATACGAGTATTATCAACATCAATATATAATAGGTCTGTTTGGAACGCTAGATCACTAACCCTTGTAAGGTTAGATTCCAGCATGTTTCCACCGATACGTTGAATAGCCATAATTTACAATTCGTATTTACCAGTATTTTTTAATTTTTGCATCCGTATAAATACTGCTATATGTCTCTTTCGCCAATTAATAAACCCACAAAAATATCTAATAGATCTATTGATATAACACAAATAAAATTAGATACAAACTGCCTCAGTGGGGATCTTATTGATGGTGGCAAGATTACTCATTTTAGCAGTTCTGGAATACAAGATCTTGCTGACACTGTTCAACTTATAATAGACAATGAAACTGTCACAATAGAGAAAAATTTACGAATAAACGGCACAGTTATAGCAGACAAATTAGAATATATTCACGCACAAGTACCCAAAATTAACACCATGGAAGCCATAATGATTGATAGCAACGAAGTATTATGGAAAGATCGATTAGGAAAAAGTGTTAAAAAAAGCAGTCTACAACAAGTGGGTATATTGGACAATTTAGAAGTTAAAGAAACATTTTATGCCAATGATGGCAGAGTGGGTGTCAACACATTGGCTCCCTCTCAAGAATTTTCTGTGTATGCCAAAGGACACGAAATAGTAACCACATTCCAAAATGATTCAGGATTTGTTGGAACATACGCACATGATGCTTTCAGCATAGGCACAGACAACACAGCTAGATTAACTTGTAAAGCCACTGGCGAAATAGTGATTTACGAAAAATTAGGAATTGGTGTAAAAAATCCTATAGAATCTCTAGAAGTAGCAGGAAATATTAAATTTGCTGGAAAGACATTTTCGTCGGGCAGTGGAATACCTTCCACAGGCAGTTATCCAACAGGCAGCATAATATGGAACGATCAACCAGAACCAGGCATGCCGGTGGGTTGGGTTTGTATCAAGGGCGGACAGCCAGGCAATTGGCGATCTTTTGCTATTGTAAATTAATTAAATTTTATTTTTAAGAACCTACAGAATCAAATCCGTGTAGTATAGTTATTTTATGATCGTTATCTCCAGGTACTCCTGTTGGAGCTGGAGGAGCAGAACCAAATGTAATTTGATATCCAGAAACACTGTAGTTTGTTGTGGGTATTTGATAAACACCACCAATGAATACTAAAATATTTTGAGGATATGATTCTTGAACTGTCATTGTAAAAATTATTGTTGAACCATCTCCATCAAAACTATCTTTGGTTATTACTGCAGCTGATGACGATCCTGTAGATATGTTGGTCCAACCATTATCATACACCTGGAATGTGCCGGTTGTTGTGTTATAAATTATTTGTCCATTTTTTCCAGCTGGTCTATCTGTCGTTGATGTATTAACTATGCCCAACGCCAGTGCTTGATCATTTATGGCGTAGTTCTTTACGTATCTACCCATGGATTAGATTCCTATAGTTGATATTGTGGCATTGAACTGCGCTGATGAATCTGGAGAAGCGATGAAGATTTTAGCACCGTTTTCTAAAATTAATTTTTCAGAATCAATAATATATGTGTCTTGTGATCTAATTAAAAGATTATTATAAATTTTATGTTGTGCTCCTACAGAATCGCCACTTGGCACAACATATACGTCCACATTGCCGTCTGATGTTGTTGTATTTGTAATATAAATTACTGTGACAGCAACTTCAGCTCCTGTGGTATTGTTATACGCTGCTGTTCCTGTTCCTGTTCCTACTGAATAATTTGTAATAGCCATATTTTTATCCTAAAGCAATTGCGTAAGCTCTTGCTTTCTTCTTACTTATCAATTCTCCCTCAGCGCCAGAATCTACTGTTGAATTAACAAAGAATACACCTGTTCCTCCACTTCCTGCAGTCTTGCTGTATAATTTGGTAATGGATGCTGCTGTGGGTGTGGATGCATTGCTGCTGAATGTTAATATATTGTTGATAGACACACTGCCTGTGCCGTTGGCAGTCAAAGTTAAATTGCTGTTGCTTGAAGTTGATGCTATAGATGTAATGTTAAATAAATCATTATTTAAATTAATTGTTGTTATGTTGGGTTCAGCTACTACTGTATTAATATTATTTCCTCCAGTAATTGTTAGAGTGTCCCCACTCTCCAATAACAAAGTAGATAAATTGTCTCCTATTATGCTAAGATCCAACGAAGTAACCGCTGCTAATTCAGTGTCCAAATAATTTTTAGTAACTGCATCTGAAGTATTCACAGGCTCTGCCACTCTAACATTTGCCAAGGTTGCTGCTGTCAGCGGACTAACACCTGCTCCATCGGTTGTGGTCGCTGCTTTGAATGCGTCTTCGCTCTCGTCCCAATAAAATACAGCATTGTTACCGGCCGTGCCTCTGTTGACATATATTCCTGCATCTAGAGCAGCTCCTGAATTATTTCTTGCTAATTCTACAAAAGTATCTTCCACAGATAGAGTGGCTGTGTTCACTATGGTTTGGTCACCATCAACTATCAAGTCTCCGCGTACTCTAACTGTTTTTGAATCAAAATCTATCTGATTAGTGCCTGCTGTGCCAGCACCTGCTTTTATTGTATAATCCCCTGATGTGCGTAATGTTTTTGCCATATGCTACTTGTATTTATAACTGCACAAGGGAGAGCTAAAACCCTCCCTTGCACTGTTAATATCGTTATTAGATAACGTCGATAACACCCTGTCCAGATACTGGTGTAGAGTCTGCACCCGCAGTTTCTGAGCCTAGAGAGTATTTTACCCATCCTGATGTACCATCAGTAAATCCGTCTGTAGAATTCACACGATAGTGTACAGTGTTATTGTAGAATTTTTCTACGTAAGCCACTGTAGAGTCATCCAAAATTACTCTCACGCAAAATTGACCTGCTGTCAAATTTGCTGGAGCAACTGCTCTTAGATTCATTACTTCTAAAGTTGAATCTGCTTGATGGATGTTGAACTTTCTAGATGATCTTTGACTAACGATGTAAGCATCGTTGCCTTGTAATAAAGATCCGCCAGTTGGATAGTATGCTGTTACTTCAATTTTGCCCGCTACTGCGTTACCGCCAGTTGTCACAGACATTCTTGATTTGCTTAATGGTCTTCCCATTTGTTTTCTCCTTTGTTTAGGAGTCCAATGCCGGTTCTACCAGCTACGCGGTGGTTATCCGCATAAGTCCCCACACCATTGTGGAGCACAATTTGAACTGCTCTTATTTATTGTTATTTTAAAAAAATTAAGTGACTGGATAAAAGGGCGATGCACGTCTACACCGCCCCCAGTTACTACTACATCAACTACTTCTTGTTGTAGATGCCGTATAGAACATAGATTGCTACTAGTCCCACAAGACCTTCTGCTGAGAAGCCTTTGATGATCGCGGTGATCGAACCAATGATACTGCCCGTAGACAAGAACGGTATTGCTTGTCCTTTGAACAGGATCTCTAACAC
>Ga0164293_10005095_pt1 | contig 11187 bp, 15 predicted proteins | sample GEODES118metaG_FD_111487 | JGI IMG/M metagenome (GOLD analysis project Ga0164293, IMG submission 111487) | Eutrophic lake water microbial communities from Lake Mendota, Wisconsin, USA - GEODES118 metaG | ecosystem: Environmental > Aquatic > Freshwater > Lake | place: USA: Lake Mendota...
CGAGCGGGCCGCCGCCCTCCTGGCCGGCATCGACGCGCCGCAACGCACGCTGCTGAACGTCGGCGCCGGCGCCAGCACCATCGTCGAGGACGAGATCCTGCGCCGGCTCGACGGCGGCTTCGTCTGCGACCGGCTGGACGTCGAGCCCTGCCCCGTGACGCACCCGCTGGTGCGGCGCTGCGTGGCCGAGTCGGTCGAACGCATGAGCCAGGTCGGCTCGGCCCAGTACGCGCTCGTGGTCTCCAACTACGTGCTCGAGCACGTGCCGGACTGCGACGCCGCGCTGCGCGAGGTGGCGCGCGTGCTGCGCCCGGGCGGGCGCTTCGTGCTCACCGTGCCCAACCCCGACGCGCCCGAGTTCGCCGTGGCCCGGCGCACGCCGACCTGGTTCCACCAGGCGGTCAAGGGGCCGGCGCAGGGCACCGAGCGGGCCTACCCCACCTTCTACGCCTACGGCAGCGTCGACGGCCTCGTGGCCCGCGGTCGCGCCGCCGGCCTGGAGCCGGAGGACCTGCGCCAGACGTCCTTCGTGCTCGGCTACCTGGCGCGCTGGCCGGCGCTGGTGCCGCTGGCGCGGGCCTGGGACGGCAGCGTCAACCGGCTCGCCCTGCACCGCCTGCAGGGGCACGTGTGCCTGACCTTGCGCAAGCCGGGTCTGCCTGCAACGCCATAGGCCGGCGCAGCCGCCACCCGGGCCGGCCGGGAAAGAGGCGCCCGTGTTGCAGGCCAGGGCGCGCTGCGGGCGGCGCAGGCGGGGCTCACGCCCGCGGGGTCGCGCCCAGCCACGCGCGCTGGATGCACCCGCGCAAGTCGCCGAGCTGGCGGCTGGAGACGATCTCGATGCCGGCGCTGCGGGCGCGGTCGCGGTTGGGCGCATGGGCAGACAGCGCGCCGCGGTAGTCCAGCACCATCGCGCGGGTGCGCAGCCCGCCCACCTTGCGCAGCGACTCGAGCTTGTACAGCGCCTCGGTGGCCTTGTCGTCGCAGGCTCCGCCCTCGTAGCGCGTCACGTCGGAGCCCCTTCCGGGGCATGGATGACTTCGTACGGCTCCAGCCGCGCGCCCAGGCGCTCCAGCTCGTCGGCGTCGAGCTCGCGGCCTCGGTCCTGCGGCGGCAGGTCCACGCGCAGGTGCAGGTAGCGCGCGCCACGCGCGCAGACGTCTGCGGCCAGTTGCACCGGCAACGTGCCGGCCACGGTGTCGCCCGGGCTCACGTCACCGGGCTGCAGGTGCGGCACCCAGCGGTCCACGGCCAGGCCCTGGCGGCGCGCCCAATCCAGCGCGCCGGGGTGGCGGGAGACGAACCAGGTGGTCATGGGGACAGGTCGATCAGAAGGCAAGGACGCGCGCGTCATGAGGACGCGCGCTGCACGAGAGGAAGCACCCTGTAGCTACCCAGTCCCGCTGTTGCACCCTTGCCTACGTGCAGCCACTGCCCAAGCAGCAACCAGGGCATCAACGGGTCCACCGTGCCTGTCCATATCCAGCGGCCGAGCACGCCGCCCTGCGGCAGTTCCTGACCCTGGCGGGCGGAGTAGCGACGCTGGTCCTGCCACTGCAAGCCGCTGCCATCCCAAGCCAGACCATCGGCCAGCGCGAGCAGCGCGCGGGCGTCGAACGGCGCAGGCCGGATGTCCAGGTGCAGGTCCAGCATGAGGTTGACGCGGCGCAGGAGGTGGCTCATGAACACACGGGGCATCAACTGCGCTGGAGCCAGCGGCTTCGACTCGTGCTGCAGACGCAGCGGCGTGTCGAAATGCAGCGAAACACCGGCCGGCCTGGCCGGGCCGGTCGCGACCATCGCCGCAAGATCGAGCGGCGGCAAGGAGGCGCCGATACGGCCGGCACTTAGGTCGAAGGCCGGTCGGGTCTGGCCCCACGCGTCCACGGCCTCGACCGCCAGCAGCCGGCCGGGCACTCGGGCCTGGCCGAGACCCCCGCGCAAGGCGCGCTGCCAGGCGCTGACGATCAGCGGCAACTGTCTGTGGGCAACGGCGCCCGCCAGGACCATGTGGAAGATGAGGGGTTCACCGCCAAGCAGCACGGTGGGCCCGGGCGGCGGCTCGATCACGTAGGGGTTGGGCGGCTGGCTGAAGCGCTGCTCGAACTGCGTGGGCCGGGGCGGCGTCTCGAAGATCGCCGGGTAGGCGCAGGTGCGCAGCAGCGGGCACTCGCCGCAGCGCGGCAAGCCCGTGGTGCAGGCGCCCAGCCGCAGGGCGGCGCCGAAGACGCTGCGCAGCAAGGCGCCAGGGTGGGCCGGCAACTGCAGCGGCCGATCCAGCATCGCCGTGAAGCGCAGGCGCGTGACGGCGAGTGCCGGCAGCGCCGCGCTGGCACCCCGCGACATCCGTTCGCCCGGGTCGTCCTGGTCTCGATCAGCAGGTTGTATTACATTGGCATACAACGACCTGTCTCCCTGGGGATCCACCATGTCAGCCGTGCTCACTGTGCGCCTCAACGACAACGAAGCCTCAGCGCTGGACCGCCTGGCGCGCGCGACCGGCAAGCGCCGCAGCGACCTGGTGCGCGACGCCTTGCGGGCACAGGTGCTGCGCGAGAACTTGCGGCTGCTGCACGAGGATCTGGGCCCGCAGGCCCGGGCAGCCGGCTGGCTGACGGAGGAAGACATCCTGCGCGACGTCAGTTGAGCGGCGAGGAATGGCCGTGCGGGTGTTCCTCGACACGAACGTCTGGCTGTCCGCAGTGGTGTTCCCGGGCCTGTGCGCCGAACTCCTGCTGGAGCTTGACGCCCGGGGCCACCGGCTTCTGACCAGCGCCCTGGTCAGGGAAGAAGTCCACGCGGTGATGCAAAGGAAGTTCCCGCGGCATGCTGCGGCCGTCGAGCGCTTCGACGCCCTGTGGGCCGATGCGACCCGGGTGCCGGACGTGGTCGAACCGGCCGACGATGCCGATGCACGCCTCGTCGCAGCGGCGGAGGCAGCGGGGGCAGACATCTTCGTCACGGGGGACCAGCGTGTCCTGGGCTGGGACCCACGCGGAGAGATGGGCATCCTGTCACCCAGACTGACGTGGCAACGGGTGGTCACGCCGATGCCCTGAGCTGTGCGATCGCCGACTGCAGTTCCGCCCACCGTTCCTTGTTCGATGGCCTGCCCCAGTTCTTCGTGGCGCTCTGTTCGAGCAAGGTTGCCGCCGCGGCGCGGCTGCGCGGCTCGGTCCATGCCAGCGCCGTCTTCACGAAGCCCTGTCGCGTCTGGTTGAAAGGCCCACCGGGGTTGTAGGCGCCCGCAGCCCTGGCTTTGTCGAACTCGCTGCGGAACTGCTCGAGCGCTGGCTGGGCCGTTTCCCATTGACAATCTTCCGGAGACAAAGTCAGCAGCCGCGCCTGGGCTGCTTCGGCCTCTGCCTGTGCTGCGGCAGCCGCCCGCGCAGCTTCGCGCCGTTGACGTGCCTGCGGGTCTTCCGCCATCGCCCCGTAGCCCACCGCCGTCTTCGCGCCGAAGCCGAGCCAGGCGAAGGCATGGCCGAACGCGGCTTGCAGGAGCAACTGCCACTGGCCGCCCTCGGCCAGCGGTGCGGCGTTGCGGCGCAGGAAGGGCACATCGCACTGCACATGGAAGGCAAAACGCGAGCCCGGCGGCACGGTCAGGAAGTGGATCGGGTTGGGTTGACCGGAGTCGTGCGGCGTCGTGCTGTCGCCGCTGCGAGCATCCCGCCGCTGCTGGTAGAAGTGGCTTTGGTGCGGGGTCATCACCTCGAATTGCAGACTGTCGCCGGTGATCTGCGGTAACACGTCCGGCCAAGATGATTGTCGTCAGCCAATCCGGCTCGCGGCGCCGGCGGCGGGGCTTGGCAAGCTTGCAGGCAAACCGCGCTGCGCATCCCCGCACGGGCCACGCCTTCCCGGGGATACGCCATCCGCGGCGGCGCCGGGCGCCGTCGGCCCCGCAGGCACATCGTCACGCGTCGCCGGGCTCCTGCATCCACGCGGGGATGTCGCGCTGGCCCTGCAGCACACGCCAGACATCGACTTGGTCCGCGCGCTCGACGTAGAAGACGAGATAGGGGTAGCGCGACAGCGGCCAGAACCGCAATCCGGCCAGGTTCAGCTCATGGGCGTAGCGCGGCGAGCCGGTGGCCGGGTGGCGGCCGATGTGCGCATAGGCTTGCTCCAAGGCGTCGATGAAGCCCAGCGCGGCAGCCGCAGCGTCTTCAGCCATGTAGTACGACAGCGCATCCTCGACATCCTGCCGGGCCTGCTCGCGCGGGACGACGGGCTTGGCCTTCACGGCTGGCGGCCAGACTTCCCCGCCACCTTGGCCGCGCCGCGTACCCGCTCGCGCAAGCCTTCGAAGTAGGTCTCGCTCACCGGCACCGTGGGGGCTGACGATACGCCCGCCAGCATCAGCTTGCGCAACTGCAGCCGGTCCTGATCGCGGCGGATCAGTTCGCGCACGTATTCGCTGCTGGTGCCATAGCCACGCTGGCTGACCTGTTCATCCACGAAGGACTTCAGGGCCTCGGGCAGGGAAATGTTCATCGTGCTCATGCCGGGAGCCTAGATGGTTTGGCAAAATTTGGCAAGATCGCCGGACCGAGGCCACCTCTGACAGTCCCTGTGGCGCCGATCGGGACCCTTCGGACGCGGGTGAGTGATCGCCAGGACCCGAACCGCACGCCGGCCGGTGGGCTGGCTCGAGGTGTGCCTGCGCCTACACTCATGACTCTCTCTTCCGGGGCTGTGCGCCGCCCGCGCCCGCCCGCCTTCACCCTGCCCGCCCCGCAACGATGAGCGCCTTCCCCACCGAGCGCGTGCTCGAGGTCCACCACTGGACCGACCGCCTGTTCAGCTTCAAGACCACGCGCGACGCGGGCCTGCGCTTTGCCAACGGGCACTTCACGATGATCGGGCTGATGGTGAACGGCAAGCCGCTGCTGCGCGCCTACAGCGTGGCCAGCCCCAACTACGAGGAGCACCTGGAGTTCCTCAGCATCAAGGTGCCCGACGGCCCGCTCACCTCGCGCCTGCAGCACGTGCAGCCCGGCGACAGCGTGCTGGTGGGGCGCAAGCCCACGGGCACGCTGGTGGTGGACTACCTGCGCCCGGGGCGGCGGCTGTACCTGCTGGCCACCGGCACCGGGCTCGCGCCCTTCATGTCCATCGTGCGCGACCCCGAGGTCTACGAGCGCTTCGAGCAGGTGGTGCTGGTGCACGGGGTGCGCCAGGTGGCCGAGCTCGCCTACCGCCAGCTGCTGAGCGAGGAGCTGCCGCGCCACGAGTACCTGGGCGAGATGGTCAGCGCCAAGCTGCGCTACGTGCCCACGGTCACGCGCGAGCCCTTCCCGACCATGGGCCGCATCCCCGAGCTGATCGACAGCGGGCGCCTGGCCGCGATGCTGCAACTGCCCGAGCTGTCCCCGGCCGAGGACCGCGTGATGATCTGCGGCAGCACCGCGATGCTGCGCGACCTGAAGACCCTGCTCGAGCGGCGTGGCTTCGAGGAAGGCAACACCACCCGGCCGGGCGATTTCGTGATCGAGCGGGCGTTCGTCGATCAGTAGGCAGGCGCGGAGCCGGCAAGAGCCGCCGGGCGGCAGGGTTCAGAGCGAGTTGCCCTGGCAGCGAAGGTGCTCGACGACGGCGCGCGCGAAGGCCGCGAAGTCCCCCAGGTGGGCATGCGCCAGGGCATGCACCACTTGCCAGTCGATCGCCTCGTAGTTTTGGATGACGATGTTGCGGAAGCCCACTGCGCGCTGGAGCCGCACCGCCAAGGCTGCAGGCAGCACCCCAGCCTGCGCCAGGCGCTCGAAGGTCTGCCCCATCGTGGCCGGCGCGGGCACTTGCATCGACACGATGAGGTGGGCCCCGACATCGACGCACAACTGGATCGCCCGGCTGAGGTTGAGCGTGACAATGTCCTGCAGGTCGGGGTCAGCGGCCAGCGTCGCAGCATCGGCCGGGCACTTCTGCGTCACGCGCTCGACGCAACGGCGCAGCGACTCGAGCTTCTGCCGGACTATGTCCTGATCCACGCCGCGCGCCTTTCGTCGATGATGCGGTCGCGCAAGGGCACGAAGTCGGCCTGCCCGACCAGGTGGCGATAGATCAAGGCACCATGGGCCGCAGGGCTGCCCAGCACGCGCCGTCCATGGCGGACGATCTGGCCGAGCGTGGGCTCACCCGCGACATTGAGATCGACCAGGTCGATCGGGCGCTGCGCCACTCCCGCCAGTGCTTCGACGAGCGCAGATCTCTCGGCGGCCGACAGCGCATGGTCGGCCTGGACGGCAAGGTCGAGATCGCTGTCGGGGCGCGCGTGCCCGCTGGCCACGGACCCGTAGACGATGGCCAGCTTGACGCCCGGGAACCGCGCCAGCGCGACGCGCAAGACCTCGTCCGAGGGGCCCGAGCTGCCCTCTGTGCAGGCTGCTGAAGCGTCGATGGGCGGAGCAGGCTCGCGCATGCCATCAAGTGTAGGACCCTGGCCGCGTCGGCGACCGCGCGATCCTCACGGGCTCGGCACCCGGGTGCGACACTTCCCTTCCCGAAGAATGACCGGGTGCCGGCGCGCTGCCGCCACCCGAGCTGAACGCCTTGTCATCCACCACCGACGCCGCCATAGCCGCCATCTTCGCCGTCGTCTACCTCGGCATGTTCCTCGGCGGCCTGCCGCGGCTGAAGCTCGACCGTTCGGGGGTGGCGCTGCTGGGGGCGATCGCAGTGATCGCGCTCACCGGCATGGACGTGGAGGACGCGGCGCGGGCGGTGGACCTGCCGACGATCGTGCTGCTGTTCGCCTTCATGGTGGTGTCGGCGCAGATGCGCCTGGGCGGCTTCTACGCCGAGGTCGCTCGCCGCGTGGGCGCGCGGCCGCTGGCGCCCGCGGCGCTGCTGGCGGCGCTGATTGCCCTCACCGCAGCGCTGTCGGCGGTGTTCTCCAACGACGTGGTCTGCCTGGCGCTGACGCCGGTGGTGCTGCGCATCGCGCTGCGGCGCGGGCTGCCGCCGGTGCCGGTGCTCGTGGGCCTGGCCTGCGCGGCCAACATCGGCTCGGCGGCGACGCTGATCGGCAACCCGCAGAACATGCTGATCGGCTCGGTGCTGGCCCTGCCCTTCGCCGCCTACCTGCACGCGGCGCTGCCGCCGGTGGTGCTGAGCCTGGCGCTGCTGTGGGCGTGGCTGGCGTGGCGTCTGCCGCGCGCCGGCGCCGCGCCGCAGGCCAAGGCCGAAGCGGCAGCGCCCGCGGCGGACGAGCCGCCCTTCGACGCCTGGCAGAGCGCCAAGGGCCTGGCGGTGGCCGCCGCGCTGATGGGGCTCTTCCTGTTCACCGAGGTGCCGCGCGAGGTGGCGGCGCTCGTCGGCGCGGCCGTGCTGCTGCTGAGCCGGCGCCTGCACTCGGCGCGGGTGCTGGGCTTCGTCGACTGGCCGCTGCTGCTGCTGTTCATCGGCCTGTTCGTCGTCAACCACGCCTTCGAGTCCACCGGGCTCGCGGCGCAGGCGGTGGCGTGGCTGGCCGCGCGCGGCCTGGCCCTGGACACGCCGGGGGTGCTGCTGGTGGCGGGGGTCGTGCTGTCGAACCTGGTCTCCAACGTGCCGGCGGTGATGCTGCTGCTGCCGCACCTGCAGGGTTTCGAGGCAGGGCTCGTGTTCGCGCTGGTCAGCACCTTCGCCGGCAACCTGCTGCTCGTGGGCTCGATCGCCAACCTGATCGTCGCCGACCTCGCCGCGCGCGACGGCATCGTCATCGATTGGCGCGCCCACGCCGCCCTCGGCGTGCCGGTCACGGTCGCCTCGCTCGCGGTGCTGGGCGGGTGGATGGCGCTGGGGCGGGGCTGACCCTGCGAAGAGCCGGCCGCCTGCGCCCGGCGTGGCACGGCGCCGGGGCGACCGCTGCCGCCCGCCCTCAGCCGGCGGGGCGGGCGCCCGTCGACAGCGCGCGCATGACCACGCTCCAGGCCTCGGGGCGATCCAGCAGGTCCAGGTGCGCAGCCCCCTCCACCGTGACGACGGCCGCTCCCGGCCAGGCCGCCAGCGGCGTCGGGAACACGACGTTGTCGCAGGCGGCGACGACGCAGGTGCAGCGCGCGGCCCGGCCCGCGGGCTCGCGCGCGGCCAGCGCCTGCAGCCAGGGCGAGGCCGGCCGCATCTGGCGCGCATTCGGGCTGAGGCCGAAGCGCGCGAGCCGGGTGCCCTGGTGCGGCGTGCCCAGCGTGACGGCATGGTGCAGGCGCGCGTCACCGCCGTGCGCCGCCCACCAGCAGCGCAGCGCGAGCCCGCCCATGCTGTGCGCCACGACCAGTGGCGGCACGCCGGTGCAGGCCTCCAGGCGCTGCACGCCGGCCTCGATGGCACGCGCCGTGTCCTCGATGCGGCCGAGCACCGGCTCGAGATCGACCGCGACCACCGGCACGCCCTGGGCGCGCAGGCGCGCGATCCAGCCGTTCCACAGCCCACGGTTGCACAGATAGCCGTGCACCAGCAGCACGCCGCGCCGCCCCTGCGCCCCGGGCGGCAGGTGGTCGGGCTCGGCCCGGGCGCGCCAGGGCATGCGCCACGCGAAGGCCCGCAGCGAGACCGGCACCTCGGCGCGCCAGGCGGCCACCCAGGTGCGCCAGGGTGCGGGTGAGGGATGGGGCCCTCGGGCCGGCTGGCGCCACGCGGCGTGACGCGCCAGGGCCGTCTCGAGCGCCAGCACGAGCGGGTGCGCCAGCACCAGCCCGGCGAGCGCGCCCCCGAAGCCGAGCGCCCGCCCGCCGTGGCCCGCAACCAGCGCGCCGGCCAGCAAGGCCAGACCGGCCGCCAGCGCCAGCACGGCGCCCAGACGCAGCAGCGCGGCCGCGCTCACCCTTTCCGCCAGCGACGATGCAGCACCAGATAGGCCAGCGCGCCGGTCACCAGGCCCCAGAAGGCCGAGCCCAGGCCCCACAGCGTCAGGCCGGAGGCGGTGACGAGGAAGGTCAGCAGCGCGGCCTCCTGGTGGTCGGCCTCCTTCATCGCGTTGGCCAGGCTGCTGCCGATGGCGCCCAGCAGCGCCAGGCCCGCCAGCATCGCCACCAGCACCGGGGGCAGCAGCATGACGAGCAGCACCAGGCTGCCGGCCAGCGTGCCGCCGACCAGGTAGAACACCCCGTTGGCGATGCCGGCCACGTAGCGGCGGGCGGGGTCCTCGTGCGCGTCGCGGCCGGTACACATCGCGGCCGTGATCGCGGCGATGACGATGTTGATGCCGCCGAAGCAGGCCACCGCCACCGAGGCCAGGCTGGTCGTCACGATCAGCGGCCGTGCCGGCGTGTCGTAGCCCGAGGCGCGCAGGATGGCCATGCCAGGCAGGAACTGGCCGCTCAGGCTCACCAGCACCAGCGGCAGCGCGAAGCTCAGCGTGGCGTTCCAGGTCCACTCGGGGGCGGTCCAGCTCAGGGTGGCCAGGCGCCATTGCACGCCGTCCAGGCGCGCGCCGCCGAAGCCCACCGCCGCCGCGAGCCCGGCCGCGAGCAGCACCACGATGGCGTGCCGCGGCAGCAGGCGCCGCGCGAACAGGTAGACCGCCAGCATCGTGAGCGCCAGGGCCGGGGCCGCCGGCACCGACTGGAAGGCGCGCACGCCGAACTGGAAGAGGATGCCCGCCATCATGCCGGCGGCGATGCCGCGCGGGATGGCCTGCACCAGGCGGTCGAAGGCGCCCGAGACGCCGATGACGAACAGGATCGCCGCCGCGACGAGGTAGGCCCCGACGGCCTGCGCCAGCGGAAAGGCCGGGAAGAGCGTGACCAGCAGCGCCGTGCCGGGCGCCGACCAGGCCGTCACGACCGGCACCTTGAGCCAGGCGCTGAGCACGATGCCCGCCACGCCGGCGCCGATCGAGATGCCCCAGACCCAGGACGAGAAGACCTCGGGCGAGACCTGCGCGCTCTGCGCCGCCTGGTAGAAGATCAGCAGTGGGCCGGAGTACGACACCAGCACCGCCAGGAAGCCGGCGGTGACGGCCGAGACCGAGAAGTCACGGAAGAACGAGCGGGGTGGGGACGGTGCGGCGGCCACGGGGCTGATTGTGCGGCCCCCAGGGAAACAACCCGTCCCGCACACCCGCACTCCGTTCGCGCTGAGCTTGTCGAAGCGCCCGCAGGAGCTCCGACAAGCACGGTCTGAGCGAAGTCGCATCGAACACCCCGCACCGATGCGGGCATGGCGAGCCTTCGGGATGTCAGCGCGCGCAGCGGAAGCCGATGTAGACCACCGTCGTCTCGGGCGGCTTGCCCTGCAGGTGGTCGGCGCGCATCTGGGCGCTGCCGTACCACCACGAGCCGCCGCGCGTGCGCCGCGTCTCGTCGCCGCGGGCGCCGCGCGGCTCGTCCACCCACTCCCAGGCGTTGGCGCCCATGTCATGCAGGCCGTTGACGCCCGCCGGCGTGGCCCCGGCCCGGGCGTGGCCCTCGCCCCGCCACAGGCGCGCGCCGTGGGCCACGGCGCGGCGCTGGGCCTCGGCGCCGCAGTCTCCCAGGCACTGCGCGCCTGCCGGGCTGTCGCCGGTGGGAAAGGGGTAGGTGCGGCCGCGCTGGAAGGGCGCCGGCGGCGCCGCGCGCTGCTCGGTGTGGGCCGCGGCCACCCACTCGGCATCGGTGGGCAGCCGCCCGCCAGCCCAGCGGCAGAAGGCCTGGGCCTCACCGAAGCTCAGGTGCACGGCCGGCTCGTCGTCGGCGGCTGCCCGCTCGCCGTAGGGGCGCTGCCAGGTCCAGCCGGGCTTGCGCACCCAGCCGGCCTCGTAGACCTCGCCGCCGCCGGCGCGCTCGGCCTGGGTCACGAGACCGGTGGCCTGGGCATGGCGCCGGAACTGCGCCACCGTGGTCTCGGTGCGCGCGATCGCGTAGCCGTCGAGTTGCACCCAGTCGATGCCGGCCGGGTTGGCGGGAGAGACAGCCGCCGGGGCCGCAGGGCGCGCGGCAGGGGCCTGGGCCCAGGCGGACGCGGCGCCGCCGGCCAGCAGGGCGAGGACGGTTGATGCGAGGGCACGGGCCAGAGGCGCGGAGGATCCGGCGCCGGGTCGGATGGGGCAACGGGCGGGGGAAAGGACGGGCATGGCAGGGGGCGGGCTGGAACCGGAGCTTCGTTGTAGCCCAAGCGCGGAAGCCGCATCGGGCCGGGGCCTTGGCGCCAGCGGTCTGCCCTCGCGCCCGACAGGACCGTCCTGCCAGGGTCGGCCTTGCGCTATCGTTCACCCTGATGAATGCA
>Ga0164293_10005096_pt1 | contig 11185 bp, 12 predicted proteins | sample GEODES118metaG_FD_111487 | JGI IMG/M metagenome (GOLD analysis project Ga0164293, IMG submission 111487) | Eutrophic lake water microbial communities from Lake Mendota, Wisconsin, USA - GEODES118 metaG | ecosystem: Environmental > Aquatic > Freshwater > Lake | place: USA: Lake Mendota...
TGCCGGCAGCGTAGGAAGTGAAATGCATGTGGTTTCTCGTCCTGCTATTGAGAAACAGGGTGCTCTCGCTGCTGTCCTTACCAATCTCAAACCGCGTGATGTTCTGTTCATTGATGAAATTCATCGCATGCACATTGCCGTAGAAGAGATTCTTTACTCAGCGATGGAAGACTTTCGCTTGGATATCTTGATTGGCCAAGGGGCCAGTGCACGTACCATGCAAATTGATTTAGTGCCGTTTACTTTAATTGGCGCCACCACTCGTTCAGGTCTTTTATCTAATCCTTTGCGCGATCGCTTTATGGCGCATTTGAGTTTTGATTATTATTCCGCCGAGACACTTTCGAAAATTATTGCCGCCAATGCCTCGAAACTTTTGATGGATCTTAACGGAGAGTCAAAGCACGAGATCGCTCGCAGAGCACGTGGAACTCCACGAATTGCGAACCGCATTTTGCGTCGAGTGCGCGATTATGCTTTGGTCGCGGGCAAGAAAACAGTCGAGATGGTGGATGTTCAAAAGGCGCTCCAGTTGATGGATATCGACGAATTAGGGCTGGATTCCATGGATCGTAAAATCCTAACGGTCATGAAGCAGTACTATTCCGGAGGCCCGGTTGGTATTGAAGCCTTGAGTGCGACTTTGGGTGAAGACAAGCAAACCATCGAAGAGGTCTACGAACCTTTCCTTTTAAAACAGGGCCTTATTTTGCGAACCCCAAGAGGTCGCCAGCTCTCTGAAGAGGCTATCCGACATATTGAAAGTCGTTGACCGGCCTTGTCGGAAATATTACAAACAGCACATATTTCTAGGTTTTATTAAAACAACAATGCTTTATACTGAGAGCCTGACTGCTCCACGTTGATGGGATAAGTGATGATTTATCAGCGAACCTTGGCCAAAGAAGTAAAAGTAACAGGAATCGGACTCCACTCGGGCCGTAAAGTTACTATGCGTGTTTGTCCGGCGGATGCTGATCACGGATTCCAATTTGTTCGCACTGATATTCCCGGTTCAGTTCCTATGCGTGCCGATGCTAAAAGCGTGGGTGCTACGGAAAATGCAACAACAATAGGTGAAGGTCGCGGCGCTGTTCATACGGTGGAACACTTACTGGCGGTTTTGTACGGCCTTGGTATCAACAACGCTTTAATTGAAATCGACGGTCCAGAAGTTCCTATTATGGATGGTTCAGGTGCTTCTTTTGTCTTTATGATGAAGGAAACCGGTCTTCGAAATTTAAATAAATCCAAAAAATTCCTGGTTATTCTCGACACTGTTCGCGTCGAGAAAGATGGTAAATGGGCTCAGTTCGATCCACATCACAACCTCGTGATTGATTCGACGATTGTTTTTGCTCACCCAGTGATTAAGACACAGCATGAAATTTTCGAGTTCTCTTGTGAGAACTTCATTGATCATATCTCACGCGCTCGTACCTTTGGTTTTGCTCGTGATGTGGATATGCTCAAGCGCAAAGGTCTTATTAAGGGCGGCTCACTTGATAATGCCGTGGTGATGGATGACTTTAAAGTCATCAACCCTGAGGGCTTGCGTTTCGCTAACGAGTTCGTGCGTCACAAAATTCTCGATACCCTTGGGGACGTGAGTCTTCTGGGCCATGAGATCGCTGGTAAAATCACGACTTATAAGTCAGGCCATAATCTCCACAATCTTCTCTGTCGTAAGCTCCTCGACACTCCATCAGCTTACGAAATTGTCTCTGCTTCGCATCTTAAGGCCGAAGTGCGCGACAGTCTGCGTCTCCCTCAAAGTATTGCGGTTGCTCACTAGAAGTTCCACTAGAAGTTCCAACACACTTATCAGTAAGCATGGCGTTGGAAATTCTGGCGAGCTAAAGATTCTCACAACCACCTACAAACAATGAAATACAGCCAATTTTGGTCTTGGTCTTATTCCATATCCAGCCCGTCTCTTTCTTTTCAACGGAACCTCTCTCCCCATTTAGGCAGAGGTATGGTTGATTCTTGGTGAGACGCTTCCATTCCTTCGCCATCTCAAAGCAGTACTCGACTGGTCTCGCTCTTCTGTCATAATAAAAGTGAGACTCATTTTTGAGTCGAACCCTGATCCCGAAATCACACAAACCGATAATATCGGTACCGCCATAAGGACTTAAATCTCTCCAAGTGTGAAAATGATATTTAACCTGATAGGTTGGGAAGCATTGCCAACGATAAAATCTACTTTGAGGATTTAGAAGATCGGCTTTATCTCTGTCTCTAATAGAGATATCTCGAGTTATGTCGTCCTCCGATAAAATTCCGTAATCAGTAGTAAGGAGAGCGTAAGGGAATCGTTTGTGGAGTTCTGTAACCTCATGAGAGTCGATCAAAATGGATGAAGAAAAAACAAAAAAAATGTTATTAGTTTTCATTTAAAATCTCGATATTCTTTCGTATGCAGAGGGAACTCGGCTTTTCTTGAGAAAATAAAATTCAATATTATCTTTGTTAGAAAAAAACGAAGCAATGATGTCAGCAATAAGTTCTTTTTGATCTTTGATCGACATTGCCAAGTCTCCAATTTAATTTAGGATATTTCTTAAAATATAAAAAAGTAAGTTCTTATAAGTGCCAGGTTGGAACGAGCATGAAGTATTAAGGGTGCTTATTAACCTAAACCAACTCGACCTCAGCACAAAAATCTTCAAATGATAAAATTTTGAAATCAGGCTCAATGATTCGGCTTTTCTGATCACCTAAGAAAACCTGGTACCACATGGGTATATTGAGTCGTTGCTTCAGGTAGAGTAGTGAGGGCGAGATGTCTGTCGAATTAATTTTGCATTCGACGGCAAAGAGAGGTTTTCTATTTTTAATAACGACAAAATCACACTCTTTGCCGGTTTCATCACGTATGTAGCGCAGCTCAATTCGTTCACCTAAAACGTCTTCTTGGAAGTGGCAATACTTAAGAAGGTGAGATGCCACCATATTTTCAAAGCGAGCACCTAGGTCTTGCACCTGAGACCAATCCCATAAGTAGAGTTTTTGGGCTTTTTTAATAGCTTTAATTTTGGAACTTCCAAATGGAGGAAGTATGTAGCAGTAGTAAAGTGAGTCCAGTATTTGTACCCAGCGACGAACAGTTTTGTCTGATACTTCTAAATCTTCGGCAAGTGATTTGTAGGATAGTGTTGAAGACACTCGTGATTCGAGTGTATCCGCCAAAAGCTCAACCTTGTCGAGGTCACTGACATTTTCTAAATCTCTTAGATCGACTCTTACGATTTTCGCTAATCGCTGTAGGTGCCATCTTTTTAGTTCAATTTTATCCAATCCGACCAGAGGTTCAGGGAATCCTCCGAATTCGAAAAGATTTTTGATATTTTCTTTTCCACCACCCATTTCAGTGAGTGTGTAAGGATGAATACGATAGTAATAGTAGCGTCCAAGCATCGAATCCCCTCCTTTACGAAAGAGATCAAGTCTGGCAGAGCCGGTGACAATGAAGTTGACGGTGTTTTTCCAAGTATCCCAAAGACCTTTAACAAAATTCTGCCAACCTTTTCTCTTATGAATTTCATCTAAGATGATGAGGGGCTGATCCTTGGGCCATAGATTTTTTTGGATGATTTGTCTCGACTCATCATTATCCCAATTGAGGTAGGCCGGATGACCGTCGTGATATCCTGAGATGAATTTTTGAGACAGTGTTGTTTTCCCGATTTGTCTTGGACCCCCGAGAAATACCATTTTTTTATCGAGGTCTTTTCTAATGAGTTTCTCGTAGATTCGATCTGGGAGCATAAGTTTTTCCTTTAAGACGATGTCAAAGTTTTTCGGAGTAAAGGTTATTTTACTTTAAAGTTTTTCGGAGTAAAGGTCACTTTACAGAGAAAAGGAGATCGAAAAAGGAAGTATTTACTCTGTTTCCAGACCGATAAAGTATAAGTCGTCGAATTTAATGGATAATTTTCAGCCTAAATATCAGATATCACCGGTGAAATACTGAAAGTATTGAGTTAACTTCAAATCGTCCCCGTAACGACCAATTAATTGAGGCTCCATGCGTTTATCCCAAGGTTTTTGGCAAACATTAAAAGAAACTCCTAATGATGCGGAAATTCCGTCGCATCAGCTGATGATCCGCGCGGGTCTTATTCATAAGACTGCGGGTGGTCTCTATACTTATCTACCGATGGCTTTTCGCTCGATCAAAAAAATCGAGAAGATCGTTCGCGAAGAGCTCGACCGTATTGGCTGTTATGAAATTCAAATGCCAGTCATTACCCCTGCAGAACTGTGGAAAGAAACTGGCCGTTGGGATGTGATGGGCCCACAAATGTTGCGCATTAAAGACCGCGCTGATCGCGAACTTTGCGTCAGTCCTACCAATGAAGAAACGGTGACAGATGTTTTCCGCAAAACGATTGGCTCTTATAAACAATTGCCGGTTTGTTTGTATCAAATCAATACCAAGTTTCGTGATGAGATTCGCCCACGCTTTGGTCTGTTGCGTGGCCGCGAATTCACTATGAAAGATGGCTATTCATTGCATATGGATAAGGCCTGTCTCGATACGTTTTATGAAAAAATTTACGGCGCCTACATAGCGATCTTTAAGCGCATGGGTCTGGAATTTATCGTCGTGGAAGCTGACGGGGGAGCGATGGCCGGTGGTGGCGCCAAGACGCACGAGTTTCAATTAGTCGCTGATGCCGGGGAAGATACGCTAGTGACTGTTCCAGCAACGGGTTATGCCGCCAATATCGAGAAAGCACCTACTACACGCGCTAACTTGAAAACACTTCCTGCCGCAGATTACACAGAATTTGCGACTCCTAATCAGAAAACTTGCGAAGAAGTCGCCGCTGCTCACGGCTTTGATATCACTCACACACTCAAAGCCCTTGTGATGCAGGTGATTCGTGGGGAAAAAGTGCATTATTATATGGTCATGCTCCTAGGAGATGATCAGCTCAATGAAGTGAAATTCAAAAACGCCATGAGTGCCGACCATGTTCGTCCGGCCCAAGGTGGAGAGTTGGAGAGTTTAGGCTTAGTGAAAGGCTTTATGGGTCCTACGGCCCAAGCGGAAAAACTCTCAATTCTTTATGATGCTTGTGTGGATTTGAATTCTTCATACGTAGTGGGTGCAAATAAAGAAGGCTTCCACGCTAAAGGCTTTGTGCCTTCGCGTGACACAAAGCTTGGTCATAAACAACTCGATCTTCGCCTCGCTAAAGATGGCGATGTGATGAACGGTCAGCCGATTGTGATGAAGAAGGGAATTGAAGTCGGTCACGTTTTCCAGCTCGGTGATAAATACACTAAGAGCATGGGCGTGAAAGTCTTGAATGACCAAGGCAAAGGCATCACTCCTTTAATGGGCTGTTATGGTATTGGGACGACTCGTACTATGGCCGCAGCGATTGAACAAAATCACGATAACGACGGCATCGTTTGGCCGGCCGCGATTGCTCCTTATGATATTTATTTTGGTGTGATCGCCAAATCTGAGGAAACCAAGAAGATTTCTGAGGAAATCTACCAAAGTTTCCTGGCCGCTGGTCTGGAAGTACTTTTTGACGATCGCGGTATGGGCCCAGGCGGGATGTTTAAAGACGCTGATCTCATCGGCTTACCTGTAAGAGTCGTATTAGGTGAACGCGATTTTGCCGCTACTGGTGAAATAGAAATTAAAGTCCGTAAAAACGGCGAAGTGCTCAAAGTGAAGCGCGAGGCGCTCATTGCCACTATTAAAGAGAAACTCCAGAGCTTAGGGAAGTGGGCGTGAACGATCTTATTATTGGTAGTCATTCAATCGCAGCGGCTCTTTTGAACCCCAAGCGTGTTCATATTGAGCTTTTGGCGACAGACGATGGCTGGCAAGAATTAGTGAAGCGTTCAAAACTGGATACGCGTAACCTTCGTATTAAGCCACGTCTGCTTGCCCCTCACGCTCTTCAAGAAGAAGCGCGCATGCTTTATCGCGAGCGCGATCTAGAATTTCAACGTGTACCCGGCAGTGTTGTCCTTATCTCTGAGCCATTGGAAGTTTTTGATCCAGGATGGTTGCGCACTAAGATTGAATCAACACCAAAGTTGCGTATTCTGGCACTCGATCAAGTCTCTGACGTCAATAACGGCGCTGCGATTCTCCGCACGGCGAGTTTTTTTGGCGTCGACGTGGTGGTTCTCCCTCAGGAAAAATCTTTCGGTATGTCGCCGGCTTTTTATCGAATTGCCTCTGGCGCAACCGAGTTTCTAACGATTGTTCGTTCGGCTCATCTCACCCGTACTTTAACAATGATGAAAGAAGTCGGCGTTGAAGTTTGGGGCTTGTCGGAACATTCGGCCAGCCCGTTAACTAATGAAGACCTGGCTCAGCCTAAAATATGTTTAGTGCTAGGCTCCGAAGACGATGGTTTATCAAATAGTGTGATGCGCACTGTGTCCAAGACGTTATCACTCACATCTCAGGGTGCAATTAAGTCCTTGAACGTCTCAGCGGCAGCAACTCTTGCTCTGCAGCTCTGCTTTCCCCAGCGATCCTCGTAGTTTGTCCTTGCAAACGTACAGGACCACCATTATAAATTTGGAACTCATTTAGATAAAACTGTTTGAGATGTGCTGCTCTAGCTCAGTTGGTAGAGCAACTGATTTGTAATCAGTAGGTCGCAGGTTCGACTCCTGTGAGCAGCTCCATTGTGGCGTGATTCCCGAGTGGCTAAAGGGAGCAGACTGTAAATCTGCCGGCGTCAGCCTTCGGTGGTTCGAATCCACCTCGCGCCACCATTTTTTTTGTTTGCGGGTGTAGCTCAGTTGGTAGAGCGCCAGCCTTCCAAGCTGGAAGTCGAGAGTTCGAGCCTCTTCGCCCGCTCCATTATTTCGGTAGTTTGAAAGTTGTTTTTGGCTCGCGTGGCTCAGTGGTAGAGCACTTCCTTGGTAAGGAAGAGGTCGCGGGTTCGATCCTCGCCGCGAGCTCCATCTTTCAAATTCTCGCGGTAGTAAAATTTTATTGTCAGTGGAAGGGTCCTGAAGCATACTCTGGACGCTTGCATTTACAGATTAATAACGCTTGTTTCTGGAACTTCTTGAAGGAGACCATTCATGGCTAAGGAAAAATTCGACCGTAGTAAGCCGCACGTCAATATCGGCACCATTGGTCACGTTGACCACGGTAAAACAACATTGACTGCTGCTATCACAATGACGATGGCAAAAAAGTATGGCGGCGCTGCTAAGTCTTATGCAGACATCGATTCTGCTCCAGAAGAGAAAGCCCGCGGTATTACCATCAACACAGCTCACGTTGAGTACGCGACGGCTAACCGTCACTACGCACACGTTGACTGCCCAGGACACGCTGACTATGTGAAGAACATGATCACGGGTGCTGCTCAGATGGACGGAGCTATTCTCGTAGTTGCAGCGACTGACGGCCCAATGCCTCAGACTCGTGAGCACATCCTCTTGGCTCGCCAAGTAGGTGTTCCTGCTCTCGTTGTATTCATGAACAAGATCGACATTGCTGACCCAGAGTTGGCCGATCTCGTTGAGATGGAAGTTCGTGAACTTCTTTCTAAGTACAACTTCCCTGGTGACGATATTCCAATAGTCAAAGGTTCAGCTCTTGCTGCTGTTGAAGGCACAAACGCTGAATTGGGCGAAAACGCTATCGTAAAACTCATGGACGAAGTTGACCGTTATATCCCAACTCCTACTCGTGACGTTGATAAGTCGTTCTTGATGCCGGTTGAAGACGTATTCTCGATCTCTGGTCGTGGTACTGTTGTAACTGGTCGTATCGAGCGCGGTATCGTTAAGGTTGGCGAAGAAATCGAAATCATCGGTATCCGCGACACAACTAAGACTACTGTTACAGGTATCGAAATGTTCCGTAAGCTTCTTGACGAAGGTCAAGCAGGTGACAACGCCGGTATCCTTCTCCGTGGTACTAAGCGTGAAGACGTTGAGCGCGGTCAGTGTTTGGTTAAGCCGGGCACAGTTAAGCCTCACACTAAATTCCGTTGTGAAGTGTATATCCTCACTAAAGATGAGGGTGGTCGTCACACTCCAATCTTCAAAGGCTACCGTCCACAGTTCTACTTCCGTACAACTGACGTGACTGGTGCAATTACTTTGAACGATGGTGTTGAAATGATCATGCCAGGTGATAACACTTCTTTCGGTGTTGAATTGATTGCTCCAGTAGCGATGGAAAAAGGTCTCCGCTTCGCGATTCGCGAAGGTGGCCGTACGATCGGTGCCGGTACAGTTTCTGACATCATTGCTTAAGTTTTGATCCCAAAGGCCAACCGGGGAAACCTGGTTGGCTTTTTTTTTGTCCCGGGTGAATAGCTCTAATGGTTAGAGCGAGTGATTCCAAATCACTAGGTTGGGGGTTCGAGTCCCTCTTCACCCGCCAACCACAATGACGCGCAAGGTTGTGAAATCTGATGTGGACAAACCCGTCGATTTTTCATAATTGTTGTGCACTTTGCATTAATTGAGGGATTTCCCATGTCAGTGACTTCGAATTCTGAAGGCAAGAAGTGGATTCAGGCCAGTCTAGCCGTCACATGTATTTTTGTTGGCTACATTATCATTTCATTTTTTGAAACGATGTCGGAGTGGTTCGCACTCGAAGCGAAAGTTCCATATTACTTTGTGATTACTCAAGCTCTCGGTGTGGTTGTTGGATTAACAACTTACATCGCAGTTCTTCGTAATCCGATATCTTCAGAATTTCTTGCAAATGTTTATCAAGAATTAATTAAAGTTGTTTGGCCTGACCGCAGTCAGACATGGAAGTACACCGTTCTTATTATGATTGGTGTAACGATCATGGGTTTCGTTTTCGGATTTTTCGATTTCGGTGCCAATTTCTTGTTGGGTCTTATTAATAAGTAAGTGAGAGTTTCATGACTGATCAAGTTCAAAGCGAAGAAAAAAAACTCGCCGCAGGTGATACTCCAGATTTCAAATGGTATGTCGCCCACGTGTTGAGTGGTTTCGAAAACCGTGTAACGAAAACACTTAAAGAGCGTATCGTTAACCACAGTATGACTGAATACTTTGCGGACATTCTTGTCCCTGAGGAAAGTGTTATTGCCAACGTGAACGGTAAGAAGCGCACCATGAAGAAGAAATTCTTCCCAGGCTACATCATCATCAAGATGGTGATGAATGATAAGACCTGGCACTTGGTGAAAGACACCGACAAAATCACCGGCTTTATTGGCGGTACGAAAGATAAGCCAATGCCTATTTCTGATGAAGAGGCAGCCAGCTTAACTAACAGCATGGCCGATGGATTCAAGCGCACTCGTTCTGTTGCAAACTTCTCTGAAGGCGACAGCGTGAAAGTGATCGAAGGACCATTCGCATCGTTTGTGGGTGTGGTTGAAGCGATCAGTGAGAAAGGTAAAGTGAAGGTTCAAGTTTCGATCTTCGGTCGTCCGACCCCAGTCGAGCTCGAATTCTCACAAGTTGAAAAAGTAAATTAATTAACTAACGGGAGACACCACTGTAGGTGTCGCTAGTACCGAGGAGAAACTATGGCCAAGAAAGTAGTTGGTTTCATCAAGTTGCAGATTCCAGGCGGAAAAGCCAACCCGTCTCCACCAATCGGCCCAGCGTTGGGTCAGAAAGGTGTGAACATTATGGAATTCTGTAAAGCATTCAATGCACGTACGCAGAAAGACAACGGTGTAACTCTTCCGACGATCATCACTGTTTACTCTGACCGTACCTTCACCTTCATTACGAAGACCCCACCGGTCACGTACTTGGTGAAAGACAAGCTTAAGCTCGAGTCTGGTTCTAAAAAACCAGGTCACGAAGTTGCGGGCACGGTACAAGAGAAAGTTGTTGAAGACGTAGCTAAAGTGAAAATGCCGGACATCACGGCTGCTTCAATGGACGCTGCAAAACGTACAGTTGAGGGTTCAGTCCGTTCGATGGGCTTGAAACTCGCTTACAAAGAATTCACCAAGTAATTAACGGGAGATCTCGTAAGAGGTCGTTTGAACCGGAAGGAATAAAAAATGAAAAAACCATCACGCAAATACGTAGATGCAGCCAAAAAAGTTGAGCGCACAAAGCTTTACACTGTCGCTGAAGCCGTAAAATTGCTTAAGACTGTTACATACGCAAAATTCGACGAAACGGTTGATCTTGCTTTCCGTTTGGGTGTTGACCCTCGCCACGCTGACCAAATGGTACGCGGCGCGATCGTTATGCCTGCCGGTACAGGTAAAAAGACAACTGTAGTTGTGATCACTGCTGGTGAGAAAATCACTGAAGCAGAGAAAGCAGGCGCAGACATCGTTGGTGGCGAAGACATCATCAACAAAATCGCTGGCGGCTGGATGGAATTCGATCGCGTAATCGCAACTCCAGATATGATGGGTAAGATCGGTAAGATCGCTCGTATCTTGGGTCCTCGCGGTCTTATGCCAAACCCAAAGCTTGGCACAGTTACCAACGAAATCGAGAAAGCTGTTAAAGAACAGAAAGCTGGTAAAGTTGAGTACCGTACAGACAAGAACGGTATCGTTCATGTTCCAACCGGCAAAAAGTCGTTCACTGAATAGAAAATTGCACAAAACATGAAAGCAGTTTGTAGCGCTATTTTCCGCGCAAAGCCTGCTTCATCTAAGGGAACTTATGTTAAGTCACTCACTATGAGTGCCACCATGAGCCCAGGCATCAAGATTGATGCTAACGACGCTGCTTCGTTCTCTGCTTAGTATTAGTTAGTTAACTACGAAGGGGTTGAAGACAGCCGGTATCTTCGCAAGAAGAGTAAAGCCTGCCGAAGCTCCCCTCCGAAAACTTGGAGGAATTTGTATATGATGACACGTGCAGAAAAAGACGTTGTTGTTGCCTCCTTGAAGGAGAAAATCACGAAGTCGCAAGCCGTCTTCTTGACCAATCTCGTAGGTATCCCGTCTAACGATGCAGTTCGCATTCGTAAGTCAGTTCGCGATGCAAAAGGGTTCATGGCTATCACCAAGAACACACTTTTCGCCCGTGCAGCCGTGGGAACATACGCTGAGCCTCTTCTCAAGGATCTTAAAGGTAACAATGCAGTCGCTTTCGCTTACGATGATGCTGCAGCTGTAGCAAAAGCCGTAAACGACGCAACCGGCGAGTTTGAGAACATCGTCGTGATTAAAGGTGGGATGCTTGGAACTCAAAAGCTAAGCAA
>Ga0164293_10005098_pt1 | contig 11184 bp, 10 predicted proteins | sample GEODES118metaG_FD_111487 | JGI IMG/M metagenome (GOLD analysis project Ga0164293, IMG submission 111487) | Eutrophic lake water microbial communities from Lake Mendota, Wisconsin, USA - GEODES118 metaG | ecosystem: Environmental > Aquatic > Freshwater > Lake | place: USA: Lake Mendota...
AGCTCACAAAGGCTGGTGAGGACACGGAGAACGACCAAAAACTTTGGCCTTTTCTCTGTGTCCTCACCTTCCTCGGCGATCTCCGTGTTCGCGCGTCCCCTGCCACGCCGGCCGTCGTCGAGGATGGAACGCGTCCACACGGAGCTCACAAAGGCTGGTGAGGCCACGGAGAACCACCAAAAGCTTTGGCCGTTCTCTGTGTCCTCACCTTTCTCGGTGATCTCCGTGTTCGCGCGTCCCCTGCCACGCCGGCCGTCGTCGAGGATGGAACGCGTCCACACGGAGCTCACAAAGGCTGGTGAGGACACGGAGAACGACCAAAAACTTTGGCCTTTTCTCTGTGTCCTCACCTTCCTCGGTGATCTCCGTGTTCGCGCGTCCCCCTGCCACTCCGGCCGTCCTTGAGGATGGAACGCGTCCACACGGAGCTCACAGAGCATGGTGAGGCCATAGAGAACAACCAAAAGCTTTGGCCTTTCTCTGTGTCCTCACCTTCCTCGGTGATCTCCGTGTTCGCGCGTCCCCGCTGGCGCGGCCCAGCGGGGGCTCGGCGGTGCAAGTGGGCCTCGGGCCGGTACTTCCAGCGAGGGTGGGGGGCAGTTAACATTTGAGGCTGCCCCCGAATCACCGTCGGGAGTAGCCGGATTCCGTGTGAATCCGCGTGTTCCGTCCGCGCAGTTCCCGATTCTCCATTCCTGCTTGCAGGTGCCGTAGATATGGCTTTCTCCGCTACGCAGATCCGTCGTGGCATGGTGCTCGTGTTCGAGGGCGATCCGTGCCGTGTCATCGAGTTCCGTCACCACACGCCGGGCAACCTGCGCGCGATGGTGCAGGCGAAGCTCAAGAACCTGCGTACCGGTTCGAGCTTCGAGCACCGTTTCCGCGCGGCCGACACCATCGTCAAGGCAGACATGGAGACGGTGGAGCTGGAGTACCAGTGGACGGATGGCAAGTCGTATCACTTCATGAACATCTCGAACTACGACCAGATCGAGATGGATGAAGAGACGCTTGGTGATTCGGCCCCCTGGATGCAGTCGGGGATGAAAATTCTGGCCGAGTATTACAACGGCAACCCCATCGGCATCGAGCTCCCGAACTCGCTGATTTTCGAGATCGTCGAGACCTCGCCGGTGGTGCGCGGCGCGACGAAGACCGCGTCGTCGAAGCCGGCGAAGCTCGAGAACGGCGTCACGGTGAACGTGCCGGAGTTCGTCGAGCAGGGCACGCGTGTCCGTGTGAATCCGAACACGGGTGAGTACCTCGATCGCGCGAAGGACTGATCGCACGAAAAAAGACCGGGTTCCCCACTTGAACTCGGTCTTTCGTACGGTTACTCTTGGCGTCTCCCGAGGAAATCCACCCGCTACTTGATTGGCGGGTGCGCGTCGCCGGGAGGGACGAGGTGAGTGCACTATGCGCCTCGGCTGTCCATGGTGGCCGTAGCTCAATCGGTTAGAGCACCGGATTGTGGTTCCGGGGGTTGCGGGTTCGATTCCCGTCGGTCACCCTGAGTCGCACTGGCGAGCAGCGTCACCACGCCGCTCTCCGGAGGTCCGTAGCTCAATTGGTAGAGCACCGGTCTCCAAAACCGGCGGTTGGGGGTTCGATTCCCTCCGGGCCTGTAGTCTGAACGCTTCGCTGTCGATGCTTTCGTCAGTGGGTCGAACGGAGAAGGGAGCGATCGCGAACAGCGATTGCGACTGGAAATAGAAGGTCCGCTGGAGCCTCGCGCTCTGGCGTGAGGCTCCGGCGGTATCGTCTAGGGGACTAGGACACAGCCCTCTCAAGGCTGGAACACGGGTTCGAATCCCGTTACCGCTATGGTTGGTGCAAGTGCTGGTGATGGTCGCTTCGGCGGGCTTCGGCTCCATCGTCTATCGGTTAGGACACGACCCTTTCAAGGTTGAGAGACGGGTTCGATTCCCGTTGGAGCTACTGTTCGGTGTTGCAGGTGTAGGGCCTGTTTCGGCAGGCAAGGGGGGCGTAGCTCAGTTTGGTTAGAGCACTCGACTGTCACTCGAGAGGTCGCGGGTTCGAGCCCCGTCGCTCCCGTCAGTAGTATCGGGCTCAGCAGGTTGCAGGTGTGGGTGCAGTACGCAGGAACTCGGTCGCAAGCCGAGCCCCTCGCTCTGGTGGTGAAATTGGTAGACACGCCGTCTTGAGGGGGCGGTGCCGCAAGGCGTCGCGGTTCGAGTCCGCGCCAGAGCATGCAGGTTTGCAGCAGGTCGTAGTCGCAACACCGCCACAGTAGCTCAGTGGTAGAGCACCCGATTCGTAATCGGGCGGTCATCGGTTCAATCCCGATCTGTGGCTCTTCAGTAGATCATTCGAATCCCCGGTCAGCCTCGCTGGCCGGGGATTCGTGCGTTCAGGGCGCGTCGGGCCAGGGAACGTCTTCCAGCCCCGGACCGGCCGCGGAGCGGCTGACCGCGCCTCCGGCGCTCGGTGCGGTACTCACCCGCGCCTGCGTGCCCGTGGGCCAGTCGATCACGTCCAGCGCGCAGTCGCCCAGCGAGAACGGCGGCACCGGCGCGTCGGTGCGGATGGTGGTGAGCTGCCGCATCAGCCGCGCATGCTCGTGCTGCCCGGCCAGCTTCGCGGTCACATCGCGGTGACTCACGAACTCGCTTGCCTCGAGCGCCTTCTCGAGCGACTGCCAGCGGCGCAGCAGCTTTGCGGCGGTGTCCTTGCCGATGCGAGCGATCCCGGGGATGTCGTCGCCGTCTTCACCGCACATGGCCTTGAAGTCGGGGAGCTGCGCCGGCGTCACGCCAAAGCGGGTGTGCACATCGGCGGCCGCCCACTTCCGCACGCGTAACCCGTCCGTGCCCTTGCCCATGCCCACGTAACTCACCACCTGCACGCGCTCGCTCACGAACTGCAGCAGGTCCGAGTCGTTCGACAGCAACGTGACCGGCAGGTCGGCGTGATACATGGCCATCACCGACGCCACCACGTCGTCGCCCTCGAACCCCTCCACACTGAGGCTCACGAGCCCCGCCGTTTCGAGCGCGGCGCGGATGGGCGTCACCTTCGCGCGGGTGCTGCCCGTGCGGCGGTGCTTGTAGCTCGGGAATAGCGCGTGCCGGAACGTGGGCCCGTCGTGATCCCACGCCGCCACAACGTGCGAGGCTTGAATGTCGAGCGCGGTGCCGCGCGCCATCTGACACCAGAGCCGCACACCGGCCACCGCGTCGTCACCGGCCACATGGGCCGCGCGCGCCGCGAGCGACTGGGCGTCGATGACGAGCAGATGCGGAGATGGGTTCGGCGAAGCTTGTGATGCAGACATGGCCTGAACGTACTCGCCCGATACACATTGCGCGCATGGTTTCGCCGACCCCCGCCTCGCCATCCCCGCGCTACCGCCATCTGGTGCTCGCGATGCTCGTCCTCGCGTACACCTTCAACTTTCTCGATCGGCAGATCCTCGGCATTCTCAAGGAGTCGATCAAGCGCGACCTCGCCCTCACCGACACGCAGCTGGGGCTCATGGGCGGCCTCGCGTTCGGGTTGCTCTACAGCACCGTGTCTGTCCCCATTGCGTGGCTCGCCGACCGCGTGAGCCGTACGTGGATCATGACGGGGGCGGTGGCCTCGTGGAGTGCCTTCACCATGCTGTGCGGTGCGGCCACCGGGTTCTGGTCGCTATTTCTCGCGCGCGTAGGCGTGGGGCTGGGCGAGGCCGGTGGCGTGGCGCCGGCGTACTCGCTCATTGCCGACTACTTCCCGCGGGAGCAGCGGGCGCGGGCGCTGGCGGTCTACTCGTTCGGCGTACCGCTGGGCTCGGGCGCCGGGATCATGTTCGGCGGCCTCATGGCGGCGTGGGTGGATTGGCGTTGGACCCTGCTCAGCGTGGGCGCGGCCGGCGTGCTCTTCGCCCCGCTGTTCAAGTGGGTGGTGAAGGACCCGGTGCGCGGGGCGCTCGACGGAGCGATAGACGGTGCCACCGCGTCGGCCGTTCCGAACGCGCCGCCGTTTGCGGCCGTGGCGGCGCTCGTGCTGCGTACGCCGACCTTTTGGCTGCTGGCGCTCGGTGCGGCCTGCTCGAGCATCTGCGGCTACGGGCTCGGCTTCTGGTTGCCGAGCTATTTCATGCGCAGTGCGGGGTTCACGCTGGCGCAGACGTCGGTGTACTACGGGTGCATTCAGCTGTTCGGCGGCCTCGCCGGCCTCTGGCTGGGCGGCGTGATTGCCGACCGGTTGGGGCCGCGTGATCGCGGCGCGTACGCGCGCACGCCGGCGGTGTGCTATCTCGTGGCGCTGCCGCTGATGCTCGCGGCGATGCGCACGTCGAACCCGGTGGTTGCCTGGGTGCTCTTTCTCATCCCCACGGGGCTCAACCTCGCGTGGATGGGGCCGGTGATGACGGCCGTGCAGCATCTCGTGCCCGCGAGCATGCGCAGCACCGCCAGCGCCCTGTTCCTGCTGGTCATCAACCTGCTCGGACTCGGCGTGGGGCTCTGGATCTTCGGCTTCCTCTCCGACCGCCTGGCGCCGGTGTACGGCGCCGAGAGCATGCGATACGCGATCACGTACGGGCTGTCGTTCTACGCCGGCGCCGCGGTGCTGATGCTGCTGGCGTCCCGCCGGCTGCCGCGCGACTGGGTGGACGCGGCGGCGTGAGGGACTCGGGTTGCCCGTTGTCACGGACGTGTCCGGGCACTACCTTCCACTTCATATCGCGGGCGTAATTCAGTTGGTAGAATGCCAGCTTCCCAAGCTGGACGTCGCCGGTTCGAGTCCGGTCGCCCGCTCTGATCGAAAACGCAAACGGCGGTCTCCACGTGGAGGCCGCCGTTTCGCATTCGTTATCGACGGGCGACGCGAAACACAGGTGCGCGCCGACCAGGTGTTACATAAAGGGATTGAAAAGGGGTGTCGAGATCGGCAGATTTATCAAATGTCCGAGACTTCGGCGGTTCTACGTACCATCGCATCGACGCTACGCGAGGCCCGTCGCAATCGACGGATGCCCATCGCCGAACTAGCCGCCAGTGCTGGAGTAAGCCCACGCCTCGTGAGCGAGTTCGAGCAGGGAAAGCGCCCGAATGTTTCGCTCGAGACGGCGCTGCGCCTGCTGTCGCTTGTGGGGGTGTCCGTTCACCTGCACCGTACGGCAGCAATGGGCGATCCAGAGCTCGCCCGCGCGCAGCGCGCTGCGCAGCGCCGAAGCCGCTGGACCGGCTCGCTTTCTACTCTTCAGGCTCAGGTTGATCCCTCGCCCCCGTCGCCGGCGACAGCGCGGCTCGGCGCAGTGGCAAACGCTTCCGCGCTCGCGACCGCGCTGCAACGGGCGGCGCGCTCACCGCGCCAGTGACGCCGGCGGGCGAGGGACGCCCGAACCAGCCGTCCGCCGCGGAGTTTCCGGTGGACTTTATGGACTTCGTGCACTCGCTGAACGCGAACGGGGTGGAGTACCTGCTTGTTGGCGGCTATGCCGTGGGCGTACACGGCTACATACGGGCGACGGTCGACATCGACTTTTTCTATCGCCGCACGCCGGATAACGTGACGCGGGTGCTCGCCGCGTTGGCAGACTTCGGGGCCCCGCCTCTAGTGCTCGATCGAGCCCATCTCGAGGCGGCGAATACCGTCACGGCTTTTGGAGAGCCGCCGAGCCGCATCGACCTGCTTTCCGAACTCTCTGGCGTCACCTTTGAAGAGGCCCAAGACGGGGCACTGCATCTGCCGATCAACGGAGAAGTGCTTCCGGTCATTGGACTCGGCGCTCTGCTTGCCAACAAACAGGCGAGCGGCCGGCCGAAGGATCTATACGATCTCGTACAACTTGGCGGTGCACTCGATGCTGGGGCGTCCGAGTCCCGCTAAACAACAGCGGGCAAGCAAGCTGAATGTCTAGCGCGCTCCCGCTACGTAACTCCGGATGTAGTCCACTTCCACGCGGAAGGGACCATCTCTGCCGTCGAGCATGTAGAGGCCCACGCTCTGGATGCGCGTGAGGTCGATCGGCGGCGCGTTCACGGGCTGACCGAAGATGCTGTTGCGCAACGCGCTGAAGGGCACGCGCACCACCGTCCACTCGGCGGTGGTCGGTACCGGCGCCCGACGCGACACGGTGCGCCCGAAGCGGCGCTGCCCGTCATCGAGCTCCACTTCGAATGGGCGGCCGCTGCCGCGAACACGCAGCTCGAGGCCGTCCTCGCCTGTGAGGTCGACATTCCGGCGGGCGCGCACCGAGGTGAATCCGCCGCCCTGCGTCACCAGCGTGCCCGTGAAGCGGAGCGTGCCCGCTTCGACGGCGACGCCCCCCAGAGAGCGGCCCCCCATCACGCCATCGTTGACCACGTACCACGCGGCCTCGTCGGCCCGATCGAAGGTGAAGAGCGTCACCGCCATGGGTGCATCCTGCAGAGGGAGACGGGGCCCCGCGCTGAGGAGCAGCAGCAGGACGGGGAAGTGCCACGGACGCATCGGACTCACGCCTGGTCGAGAGGGACTCGCACGACGAAATCACGGGCGTCCCGGTCGCCCGGGCAAGGGCCGCGCGGCAGGCTTCCCCACCGGGCACGGGTGGTGGCCGCGAAGTCCGCGCTTGCGCATTGGCCCGCCGGAGCGGGAATTCTCTCCATGTCTCTCCTCCCCAACGCCTCGGCCGCGCGCGCCCTCCGCGCTGCCGCCGCCCTCGCCGTGCTCGGTGCGCCGAGCCTTGTCTTCGCCCAGACGGCCGCCGCCCGCGACACCGTCATCGCCATCGCCAAGCCGCTCCGCCCGCTGCCCGCCGAAGACCAGAGTGCGGGCGTGACGCGCTTCTCGTTCATCGCCTACGGCGATACCCGCGGCCGGCGCGATGGAACCGCCGAGCAGTACGAGCACGGCCTGGTGGTGGACGAGATGCTCCGCACCATCACTCGCCTCGAGAAGGGGCCCGAGCCAGTGCGGTTCGTGCTGCAGAGCGGTGATGCGGTGGTGAACGGCCGCGATCCGAAGCAGTGGAACGTGAGCTTCGTAAGCCTCATCAACCGCATCACCACCGCTGGCGGCGTGCCGTACTTCCTCGCGCCGGGCAATCACGATGTGACCTCGGCCGGTGAACTCGAAAATCCGGGGCGCAAGGAAGGACTCGCAAACTACCTGCGCGCGGTAGGCGCACTCATTCCGGCCGACGGGGCCACACGGCGCCTCAGCGGCTATCCCACGTACGCCTTCGGCTACGGCAATACGTTCGTGATCGCCTTCGATTCGAACATCGCCGAAGACTCGGTGCAGTTCATGTGGGTGCAGCAGCAGCTCGAAGGGCTCGATCGCACGCGCTATCAGCATGTGGTGGTGTTCTCGCACCACCCGGCCTTCTCGTCAGGGCCGCATGGCGGCGCGATTGTGGAGCGACCCACGGCCGCGGTGCGGGCGCGCTACATGCCGCTCTTCCGCAAGCACAAGGTGCGCCTGCTGCTCACCGGTCACGAACATCTGTTCGAGCACTGGGTGGAGCGCTATCGCGATGCGAGCGGCGCACCGCAACGCCTCGATCATGTGGTGAGCGGCGGCGGTGGCGCGCCGATCTACACCTATCAGGGTGAACCCGATACGCGTCCCTACATCCGCGCCGCCGGCGCCGATTCGGTGCGCCTCACGCATCTCGTGAAGCCCGGTATGCAGACGGGTGACAATCCCTATCACTTCCTCGTGGTCCACGTGAACGGCAACGAGCTGTCGTTCGACGTGGTCGGCGTCGACTGGGGGCGTGATTTCCAGCCGTATCGCACCGCGCGCACCGTGTTGAGCGATTCCACCAGGCGCTGACGGGACGCAGCACACGCCCGTCGCACCGGTGGAATCGTTCTTCAGGGTGCCGAACTCCGGTCCGCTGTCTTGTTCAAACCGAGTTCCTTGCCCTACCGAAACACGGTGAGCGCATGCGCGACGATGGTCAGACCGTGAAGCTGATCACGCCGCCGTTTACGGTGACCGGATAGTTGCGGAGCGGTGCCGAGGCTGGACCTGTGGCAACCTGCCCGCTGGTGCGGAAGCGGGATCCGTGGCAGTCACACTCAAGCAACGACGTGCCGTTGTTGAAGCGGGCAAGGCCACAACCGCTGTGCGTGCAGGTCTTCGACAGGGCCACAAAGCCGTTCCCGACATTGATGACAATGGCATCGACGGCCGAGAGGATCACGAATTGTCCAGCGGTACCGATGCCAGCCAAGGTGGCGTTGATCGATACCGATGATCCACTGATGGTGACGCCGGCTTGCGCGGTGCCGGCGCCTCCTCCGCCAGGCGGTGTCGTCCCACCGCCCGGTGTGCTGTTACCGCCCTGCGGGGCGGTGGTTGCCCCGCCACAGGCGGCGGTCAGGGCCGCTGCGACAAAGTAGGCTGCGGTCGTCCCGACAAAGGTGCGCCGGTCAACGGCGTCAGCGGCTGGATCGTTGCTCATGGCGTTTGGGCTGGAGGTGAGAAACCGATGACGACATGGTGCCAACAAGTGACCAATCGGTACGGTTCCTGATGGCGTCCGCCGTTGGTGAAACGGGGTTTCGGCGCTACACCACCGCGTGCTCCTGCTCGAGACAGATCGTGGCCGCAAGCAATCCCTGCTCCAGATCGGCCCACAACGCATCGGGTTCCTCGAGGCCAACGGAGAGGCGCAGCAGGCCGTCGGTGATACCCTCGGCCGCGCGCACGGCGGGATCCAGCAAACGATGCGTGAGGCCGGCGGGGTGCTGAATGAGCGAATCGGTGGAGCCGAGGCTCACCGCCGGCGTGATCACCTTCAGGGCCTTCATGAGCGCGACGGCGCAGTCATGTCCGCCGCGTACTTCGAAGGCGATCAGCGAGCCGGGCCCGCGCATCTGTCGGCCCACGAGTCCGGTGGGGTCGCTACCGTCGTGTCCGGGGAAGTGCACCTGCGTCACCATGGGGTGCGCGGCCAGACGCGCCACGAGCGCCTGCGCGTTCGCCTGTGCCAGCCGCACACGCATGGGCAAGGTGGGGAGCCCCCGGAGCAGCAGGAACGCCGCGAGCGGGTGCAGGATGCCTCCCGTGAGAATGCGCACCTGCCGCAAGCGCCGCGCGTACGCCTCGCTGGTGGCGATTACACCGGCGACCACATCGCCGTGACCGCCGAGGAACTTGGTGGCGCTGTGCATCACGAGCGCCGCGCCGAGTTCAAGCGGGCGTTGCAGCACCGGCGTGGCAAAGGTGCTGTCCACCATCACCGGTACGTCGCCGGCAGCGTGCACGATGGCGGCAATGTCGTGCAGGGCGAGGGTCGGGTTGGCGGGCGTCTCCACCAGCACGAGCGCGGTGTCGCTGCAGAGGGCGTCACGCACCTCGTGTGCGGCCGCAAAGGTGACCCGCACCGGCAACAGGTTCGCCGTGAGCAGGTGATCGGTGCCGCCGTACAGCGGACGCACCGCTACCACGTGCCGCCCGCTCGCCAGTGCCAGCAGCGCGGCCGACAGCGCCGCCATGCCCGAGGCGAAGGCCACACACGATTCGGCGCCCTCCAGCTGCGCCACGGCCTGCTCCGCGCGGGCGACCGTGGGGTTGTGGAGGCGCGCGTAAATGGCGCTCCCCTGCGGGAGCCCTCCAGCGGCCATCTCGTCGTAACTGGCAGTGCCGGCATCCGGGTCGGGCACGGGGTACGTGCTCGAGAGATCGATGGGCGGCGCGTGCACACCCAGCGAAAGGAAGTCTTCGCGGCCGGCGTGGACGGCCAGTGCGTCGAGGTACTGCGGGCCGAAAGCGGGGGCAGGTGAGCGCATGTCGACGGCTCCGGGGGAGTGTGAGGCGAATCCTTGCTGTGCCTGTCTCTTTAATGGTAGAATTTTCTTCTTATGAAGCCAGATCAGCCGAAGAGAATTCGACAGGACGCCGAGGAAAGCGCGGTCGACCGAATAGATCGCGCCATTCTCGTGGCCCTGCAGCAGAATGCGCGGCTCTCGAACAAGGAGTTGGCCGCGCGTGTGGGGCTGGCGGAGTCGAGCTGTCACGAGCGGGTGAAACGCCTGCTGCGCTCCGGGGTCGTGCGCGGCTTCCATGCCGAGGTAGATCCGCGGGTACTGGGGGCCGGTCTGCAGGCACTGGTGGCGGTGCGGCTACAGCGTCACACGAGTGCCGAGGTGGCCTCGTTTCGTGAGGCGATGCTCGCGCTCGACGAAGCCGTACAGGTGTTCCACGTTGCCGGCGCGAACGATTTTCTGGTGCACGTGGCGGTGCGTGATTCCGATGCGTTACGCGATCTGATTCTCAGCGCCTTCACGGCGAGACCCGAAGTCTTGCACGTGGAGACGTCGCTCATTTACGAACAGCTCCGGAAGTGAGCGCGTCCTAGTGGTGAGCGGCGGCGGTGGCGCGCCGATCTACACCTATCAGCGCGCGCACCGTGTTGAGCGATTCCACCAGGCGCTGACCGAGGTCCTTTCGGCATGTGTCGCACAACAGTTGCCGCCGCGCGGGTCGGCGCGCACCTTCTCTGCGACACTTTCTCCCGCTGAACACGATCCGGAGTGTATGTATGGCCCAACCGAATCCGTCCATTGTCCGGGGTGTACGTCTCGCCCTGATCGTCACCGCCGCCGCCCTGGTGGGCCCGTCTGCAGCCGCAGCCCAGAGCGGCAAGTGGGTGGGCACCGTGAGCACGCTGCGCTCCGCTGGCGGCTCGGCCGACATCACCATCGAGCCGCGTGGTGAGAAGCAGTCCCGCGTGCGCGTCACCGTACGTAACGTGAATCGCGATATGCGTATCGCGTGGGACATCGTTGCCGGGCAGTGCCGCGACAACGGCGCGCCCATCGCGCCGCAGGCGGCCTTCACGCAGCTGCAGAGCCAGATGGATGGCGGCGGGTCGGCTACGGCCAACGTTCCCAAGCTCACGTCTGGCCAGCCGTACTACGTGCGCGTCTTCGATCCGCAGGTGTCTCCCACGGATGACAATGTCTGGGGGTGCGCGAACCTGGCCGAGAAGCCCTGATCGCCGGGAGCACCCTGAAATACGAAGGCGCCGGCCTCCATCGATCGGAGGCCGGCGCCTTTTGCATGCCGTAGTGCGGCGTCCGCTCAGGGACGCATGGCGTTCGGCAGCTGCGCGGAGTTCTGCGTGTCCTCGAGGCCGCCGAAGGTGTACCAGGGGAAGCCGCGAGTAATGAGCTCACGCCCGACGACCGGGATGTGCAGCGGCGTTCCCGGGAGGAGCCGACCCCAACCGCGCGCGTCGAG
>Ga0164293_10005099_pt1 | contig 11183 bp, 10 predicted proteins | sample GEODES118metaG_FD_111487 | JGI IMG/M metagenome (GOLD analysis project Ga0164293, IMG submission 111487) | Eutrophic lake water microbial communities from Lake Mendota, Wisconsin, USA - GEODES118 metaG | ecosystem: Environmental > Aquatic > Freshwater > Lake | place: USA: Lake Mendota...
GCTGCCGATCACGCCCCAACTCCAGACCTGCGGCCAGGCCTCCAGCGCCACCATCTGCGCCATGCCGGCATAGACCAGCGCGCTCATCAGGGCAGCCTCGAACAGGCTCAGGCCGCGCCCTGCCGCCGCCGCGCCGAAGGTTATGGCGAACACGACCACGCCCGGCAGCAGCGGAGCCGACAGGCGCGCACCCTCCAGCAGGCCGGCGCACGTGACGATGGGCCTGTCAGTTTCGGATATCATGCGGCCTTCTGGGCGAAGTGCGACACCGCTTCAACCGCCATGCCCGCCATCAGGCCATGCGGGGGATGCAAACGCACGCCAACGAGAGCTGCCAGCCCTCACCCGCCCACATCAGCGCCAAGCTGGCGAAGGGCGCTGCCACCGACCTTGTCGATGCCGTAGACATCGGGGCGGAAGTGGATCATGCCATCGGGCGTGGCATAGCCGGTCATGTAGACCCAGGCCACTGGCACGGCGCGGGCCAGCCGGATGTCCTTGCGCTCGCCCTTGGCGATGCCGGCATCGATGGCCTTGCGATCCCAGCTGCCGCCCGTGCCTTCCAGCAGCCAGGAAGCCAGATCGCGCACATCCTGCACGCGCACGCAGCCCGACGAATTGAACCGCTGGTCACCGCCGAACAGGTTGCGCGACGGCGTGTCATGCATGAACACCGCGTCGCGGTTGGGCATGTCAATGCGCACCAGCCCGAGGGCATTGCGCGGCCCCGGCTCCTGCCGGTAGGTGTAGTTCAGCGCCCTTGCGCTCGACCAGTCGATGCTGGAGGCCGGGACTTCCTGCCCGCCGGCAAAGACCTTGACCCCCTTCTGGGCCAGCACGTTGCGACCCTTCTGCATGCCGGGAATGATGTCTTCCTTGATGATCGTGGGCGGCAGGGTCCAGTTGGGATTGAGATTGACCGCCGTGATGCGCGTCTCGACCGTGGGCGAAGCCCGGTCGGGCCGGCCGACAATGGCCACATAGCGGCGACTGACCACATCGTTCTCGACCGTCTCGACATGGGCGGATGGAATGTTCACGACCACATAGCGCGGGCCGAACGCAAACGTGCTGCCGGCAATGCGCTGCGCCGATGAGGCCAGCTGGCGAAAGCGGGTCTGGGCCGTGACGTTCATCTCGTCGAGCGTGCGCCCGGCCACGATGCCGGTCTGGCGCAGGCCATGGCGGAACTGGAAGCGTTTGACGGCGGCACCGACAGCCCCGTTGAACACGTCGCCAGCCATCTCGCCCTCGAAGTCACCGGTGATCGCAAGGCGACGCTTCAATGTCACCACGACCGCGCCCTTCGATCCGTCCTTGAGGCTGGTGCCCTTCGGCAAGGCCGGCCAGCCACCGGCCCGCACGATCTCCAGATAGCGTTCCGAGGCCAGCGCCGTGCTCGGCAGCGTGTCCGGCGTCAGCGTTGGCCGGCGATCCTCGGCATTGATCGAGGTTTCGCGTGTAGCGGCCGGGCGCGCCACGCGGCGGGGCTTCGGCTTTGCCGGCGTTGCAGCCGGGACGGCGTCGGCAGAAGGCAAGGCGGGAATCGGCTGGAAACCCTGCGCCGGCAGGCTGGGCGATCCCAGAACCGGTGCCTGTGCCAGCGCTGACGTGCCGGCACCAAGCAGAAGGGCGGCCGTCAGCAGGATAGGCAGCGGAAAGCGGAGCATCGGCAGATCCGGTTCGAGAAACGACACTATCCTAACGCAAACCGTCCCGTTTCGCCATGGCAGGAATGCCGCCCTGGCCTGCCAAACGCTCACGGCGCAGGTTCAGACGCGCGGCGGAGCCAGAGGGTCTGTGCAGAACAGGCCCCCGGTGCCTCCGGAAAGGCAGAAGGCCGGGTTGCCCCGGCCTCGCTCGGGATCGGCGTGTCTGGCGCGCATTCAGAAGGCGTAGCCGAGCTTCACGCGGGCGAAATGCTGGTTGTAGTTCGTCAGGTTGATGTTGCCGGGTCCGGCCTGGACCTTGCCGGCCACCTGCACCTGATAGGCGGCATTGAAGGTCCACTTGTCATTGATCGCCCAGAGCATGTTCGGGCCAACGAAGAAGCCATCGCCGAGATAGCGGTCATAACCGGCCCCGGTATAGCTGCGGGAATACCAGGCCTCGGCGCCGACGAAGACGTTCGGCAGAACCTTGGCGGACAGGGCGGCACGCACGTTGAACTGCGAGGTGTCGACCAGAATGCCGGTCTTGCCCGAGAAGCTGGAGATGTGCTCGAGGTTCACAGCACCATACAGGCGGCCAGCGACCAGTTCCTTGTCGAGGAACAACCGGCCAGCGACGTTGACGGCGCTGTCATTGCCGACGCCCAGGATGCCGGAGAGGCGGTTGCCATTGGCGCTGACGTCGAGGTCGAGCGTCGCGCCGACGCCGTGAACGTCACGGCCAAGGAACTTGTACTTCAGTTCGAGGCCGCCGCCCCAGAACGACCCATTGCCGGAGAAGCCGCCGCGGTCCCGCGCGGTGGTGGTGTTGGCGAACACATAGGGCGCCGCTTCAAAGCAGCGGAACACGCCGGTGGCGAGCTGTGCCACGCCGGTCAGACCGGTCAGCCGCTGGCCGCGACCGGTGACGTTGCCGTTGGCGGTGACACCGAGGCCCCAGGCGCCGACGTCCGTCACGTCGGAACCGACGGTGAAGCCGAACACATCGGTCGGGAGCGTGTTGGTTTCGAGACAGGCGGCCGAGACGGCGGGCGCGGCAGGCGCACCCTTGCGTGCCGGCAGATCGGCGGCAACGGCAGCGGTGCCAAAGGCCGCCATCACGGCGCCGGCAAGAATGAAATCCTTCATGACCAAGAGGTCTCCAGTTTCGCTGCCCAGATCATACCACCAGAGCGCGTCATTGCACGGTTCAGCGGCGTCAATTCCGGCGCATGCGCCATGAAACACCCCCCATGTTGCACCGCGGCAACAAGTCCAGCCGGCTATTGCATTGCAATGAGGCAACTGGCGACAAGGGAGGCAGCAATGGGCACGGTGCGCAGGCAGGATTGCAAGTCTGCGGCAGGCAACCCGACCTCAGGATGATGCTGTGGGCGCGGCGAGATCGCGGCGCACGGCATCGCGCCATGCCAGAATCAACCGGTCAAGCTGTGCGATGTCGGTGCCGCCCAGTTGGCCAAGGGTTCCGCGCACATAGCTGCGCTGCGTTTCGAGGCCCTTGTGGGCAAGCTCGCGCCCACGGGTCGTGAGATGCAGCGCATAGGAGCGCCGGTCATTGGCAATTGCGAGGCGCTCGACCAGCCCGGCTTCGAGCAGCCGGTCCACCAGCCCCGAGACGTTGCCCTTTGTCACATAAAGCCTGTCGGCCAGTTCACTCTGGGTAATGCCCTCGCGCTCGCTCAGGGTGGACAGCAGATCGAACTGCGGTACCGACAGCCCGATGGCCCTGAGCCGGGCCGTCATCGCCCTCGACACCCGCTGGTGCATCCTGAGAAAGCGGAACCAGACGCGCATGGCATCGGCCTGGGCATCGGCCGCCTCGGCATCCTTGCCCGCGCCCCTGCCTGCAGAAGTCTCAGCCGCCCTGCCCGCCATTGCCCTGATTGTCCATGTGGTTTCCGTTCAGGTCTAAACTATCAGAGGTTGACCGTCTCGCACCAGCCCTCGTGAAGGATGAGAGTCCCCGACCCTGTCCAAGCAAGGCTGGTGCCGAACCGCAAGCCGGGCGTGTCGCAAGCCAGGCGCTGTGCAGCGGCCGCGAATGCGCTATCATGCACCATCGGCTCGGAGCGCTGGCGCACCGAAGCCCCACGAGGCCCGCAAAGTGGCCATGGCCCGGGAGGCGCCCATGCTTGGCCTGATGCAGGACTGGTCCTTGCTGATCCACCGCATCATCGACCACGCCGCCATCCAGCATGGCAGCCGCGAAATCGTCAGCCGCGGCACCGAAGGCATGATCCGACGGTCGGATTATGCGCGGACACGGTGCCGCGCGCTCCGCATCGCCCAGCAATTGGCGCGGGATGGCATCAGGCTCGGCGACCGGGTCGGCACGCTGGCCTGGAACACCGACCGACATCTCGAACTGTGGTATGGCATCACCGGCATCGGTGCGATCTACCACACGCTCAATCCCCGCCTGTTCGAGGATCAGATCGCCTGGATCGTCAACCACGCCGGCGATCGGCTGATCTTCCTCGACCTGACCTTCGTTGGCCTCGTGGAACGGCTCCAGGAGCGCCTGCCGGCTGTCGAGCGTTTCATCATCATGACCGATCCCGCCCATATGCCCGGGACATCCCTGCGCGGGGCCATCGACATGGAAAGCTGGCTGGCGATGGCGGATGGCGACATGGCCTGGGTCGACCTGCCCGAGCAGACCGCAGCCGGCCTGTGCTACACCTCCGGCACCACCGGCAACCCCAAGGGAGTGCTGTATTCGCACCGGTCGAACGTGCTGCATGCCATGGCGGTGTGCACGCCAGACTTCCTCGGCCTGTCCTCGCGCGATGCGGTTATGCCCGTGGTGCCGCTGTTCCATGCCAATGGCTGGTCGCTGGCCTTTTCCGCGCCGATGACAGGGGCCAAGCTGGTGCTGCCCGGCCCGAAGCTCGACGGCCCTTCGCTGCATGGGCTTCTGGAAGGCGAGCAGGTCAGCCTCACGGCAGCCGTGCCAACCGTCTGGCTCGGCCTGCTTCAGCATCTGGATGCAACCGGCGGCGGGCTGAGTTCGCTCAAACGCGTGGTGATCGGCGGCTCGGCCTGCCCCCGCGCCATGACGGAGGCCTTTGAAACCCGCTATGGCGTGACGGTCGCCCACGCCTGGGGCATGACGGAGATGAGCCCGCTCGGCTCGTTCTGCTCGCTCAAGCCGGCCACTGATGGCCTCGCGGGGGAAGCACTGCTCGATCTCAAGATGAAGCAGGGCCATCCGCCCTTCACGGTGGAGATGAAGATCACCGACGATGAAGGGCGCCGGCTGCCATGGGATGGCCGCACCTTTGGCCGGCTCAAGGTGCGCGGCCCTGCCGTCGCAGGCCACTACATGAACGATGATGGCGGCGACATCCTCGATGGGGAAGGCTTTTTCGACACCGGAGATGTCGCCACCATCGATGCCAACGGCTACATGGCCATTACCGACCGCGCCAAGGATGTGATCAAGTCCGGCGGCGAATGGATTTCGTCGATCGAACTCGAGAACCTCGCCATGGGCCATCCGGATGTGGCCGAAGCAGCCGTCATTGGCATTGCCCATCCCAAATGGGACGAGCGGCCGCTGCTGGTGATCGTGCCCAAGCCCGGCCGGGCGCCAGACCATGACGACCTCATGGCCTTCATGACCGGCAGGATCGCCAAGTGGTGGCTGCCCGATGCGGTGGAACTGGTCGATGCCATTCCCCACACCGCCACCGGCAAGATCAAGAAGACCGCGCTGCGCGAGATGTTCAGGGACTACAGGTTCAGGGTCTGAAGGCCCCAGGCCAGGCGGTCAGCAACGGCTGGACATGAGACCATCAAGACAGCATCAGGCAGACGACCTGACCCGGAGGCCGCGCAGGCGTTTCCACAACCGTCCGTCGATGGCCGCCAGCCCTGCGCCGATCATCATCATGCCCACGAGGTGCCGCAGCAGCAGCACCTCGCCGAGAAACAGGATGCCAAGCATGATCGCGCTGACGGGGATCAGAAAGGTCACAAGCGCGATGTTGGTGGCACCGGCGCTGGCCAGGATCCGGAAGAAGAGCACATAGGCCAACGCTGTGGACAGGGCAGCAAGGCCAAACATGGCGGCAAGAGCCTGACCGCTCGGCAAGGGCAGAAGCCATGGCCTGTCAACCAGCAGCACGACAGGCAACAACATCGCGCTTGAGGCAGCAGCCTGTCCCATCGCCGTTGCCATCGGCGAGACCCCCATCGCCCGGAACTTGCGCCCGTAAACACCGGCAAAGCCATAGGACAGTGCTGCGCCAAGACAGGCGAGTTGGGCGACAATGCCGATCCCGAACGCGTGCAGCACGTCCGCCCCGATCATGACCGCAACCCCGGCAAGGCCGACCACGACACCGGCCAGACGGTTGCCGGTCATTTTCTCGTCTGCCGTGAGCAGATGCGCAACAATCACCGTGAACAGCGGCGTCGTGGCATTCAGGATCGATGCAACACCGGATGCAACATGTCCTTGTCCCCAGACGATCAGGGTGTGAGGCACGACGTTGTTGAGAAAACCCATGACCAAGAATGCCACCCAGACCTCCCCGCTGGTCGGGATCGCAATGCCGCCAGCCTTGAGCACTGCCAGCAGGATCAAAGCTGCCAGCAGCGCGCGCACCGCCACAATTGTCAGCGTCGGCAACTCCTTGACGGCTACGCCAACGAAAAAGAACGAACCACCCCACAGCACCGACAAGCCGAGCAGCATGGCCCATTCAAGCGATGACATGGGTCTGTTCACGGGCGATGGCGCGGTCATCTGTTTTCCAATCCGGCTCGGTCGGTCTGTCGCTGAGCCATATCGCCGCCTCCCTGTTCGAACCACCCGATTTCCGGCAGGCGGCGATCGCCCTGAGGGTAACGCTCGTTGGATTTGACGATGGCATGGCGCGTCTCGACGCGCTAAAATCCCGTCATGCGCCGTCTCGTTCTCGAACAGCTCCCGTCACGCGCCGCGATCTGGTCGGTCCGGATGGCGCTGTTTGCCGTGGTCGTCACGCTCTATGGCGCGCTGCTGGTGCGCGGCGGCCAGCACGGCCTGCCGGGGCTTGCGGCGTTAGGCTCCGGCTTTGCGCTGGCAGCGCTCTCCCTTCTCGTGGCGCTGGTCGGCGGCGTGATGATCTGGAACCACGGGCTCAAGGGCGTCGGGCGAGTCAGCATGGCGATCATGCTCTGCCTCGGCGTTCTGGCGGCCCCTGCCACCATGCTGCTGCAACTGGCACGGCTGCCGGCCCTGAGCGACATCACCACTGACATTGACGATCCGCCGGCCTTCTCGCGCTCGCGGGCGGCGCTGGCGGCGCGCGGTGGTCTGGTGCCACCCGAGCGTCCGCGCGAAAGCCGGCAGCCGCAGCGCGAGGCCTATCAGCGTATCATTCCGATCATCACGGAACTGCCGGCGGAAGAGGCCTTCGAGACAGCGTTGACCGCAGCCCGCAACATGGGCTGGCAGGTGATCGAGGGCACAGTTCCCGGTGGCCGGACCGGTGCCGGACGCATCGATGCCATCGCCACCACCCGCATCCTGCGCTTTGCCGATGATGTGACGATCCGCATCAGGCCCCGCGTCGACGGCTCGCGCATCGACGTGCGCTCGGTCTCGCGGCTGGGCCGGCACGATCTCGGCACCAATGCAAGGCGCATCCAGTCCTTTCGCGACGAGGTGCAACTGCTGCTGCCGCGCTGAGCGGCTCAGGCCGGCTCGAACACCGCATCCAGGGCCGGCGCGCCGGACGGGCAGCGGACAAGGTCACGCTGCACCAGGTCTTCGAGATGCGCGAACGTGGACAGCGCCGCCGCCCCGACCAGTGCCGGCGGCAGCCCCTCATAGACCCTCGCCACGATGGCGGCGATCAGCCTGTCACCTTGGCGCACCCGCGACAGGATGCTCGCCTCGCGCAGGCGGCGATGACTGATCAGCGCCCGGACGAAGCGGTTCGGATCACGCACCGGCCCGCCATGGCCCGGCCAGTAGAGGCTCTCGTCCCGGCCCTTCAGCTTCTCCAGCGAGGCCATGAAATCGGCCATCGAGCCGTCAGGCGGCGCAACGATGCTGGTTGACCATGCCATCACATGATCGGCCGACATCAGCGCCTTCTCCTCCCGCAGGCTGAAAGCCAGATGGTTGGCCGTATGCCCCGGCGTCTCGACGGCAGCCAGCGTCCAGCCCGGCCCGTTGATCGCGTCGCCCTCGGCCATGGCGAGATCCGGCGCATAGGCATGGTCGACCGACGCATCGAGCGGGCTGATTTCGCCGAGCGCCAGATCGCGCGCGCGCCGATGCGGCCCGCAGCCCACAACCAGGGCTCCCGTCAGCGCCTTCAGCGCCGGCACACCGGGCGAATGGTCGCGGTGCGTGTGCGACACCACGATGTGGCTCACGCTCTCGCCCGCCAGAGCCTTGGCCAGCACGGCAAGGTGAGCCGGCGAATCGGGCCCCGGATCGAGCACGGCCACGGTGCCATGGCCGATGATGTAGGTGCAGGTGCCAGTGAAGGTGAACGGCCCCGGATTGGGTGCCACCACCCGCCGGACGAGCGGCGAGACAGCCACCACGCGGCCTGCTTCCGTGTCCATGCTCCGGTCGAAACTCAGGTCATCCGCCATGCGGCCGCTTTCCATTGGGAGTGGTGCCTGCTTTCGGCTTGTGAGCACTCCAGCGACCTCATATACAGCCTCTACCCGACTTTGAATGCCAACCCCAAAGGATCTGCCCCATGGCCGAAGCCGCCCTGCGCACTGCGCCTGCCCCTGCCCTGTTCGACGCAGCCTTTCCAAGGCTTCTTGACGGGCTGTCGGCACCGCTGCGCGGCCTTGTGCTGGCCATGGCCGGCTCGTTGCTGCTGATCATCTCGGCCAAGGTTCAGGTTCCGATGTGGCCGGTGCCCATGACCATGCAGAGCTTCGTGGTCCTGTTCCTCGGAGCGGCCCTCGGTCCGCGCCTCGGCGCCGCAGCAGTGGCGCTGTATCTTGGCCAGGGCCTCGCCGGCTTGCCTGTCTTCGCCATGCCCGGCGCGGGCGGCCCGGCCTATTTTCTCGGCACCACCGGCGGCTTCCTGCTCTCGTTCATCCCGGCAGCCTGGGTGGCCGGCAGCTTCGCCCGGCGCGGCGCCTCGCTGGTCCGCGTCGCATCCGGCATGGCGCTGGCCCATGCCCTGATTCTCTGCCTGGGGATGCTCTGGCTCGCCTACCTGGCGCAGTTGGCCAGTGGCGCCACCGGCATCGGCCTTGAGCGCGCCTTCGCTGTCGGCGTGCAGCCCTTCGTGCTCGGCTCGCTCGTCAAGGTGGCGCTGGCGACGGCGCTGGTCGCTGCCGGCTGGTCAGCGCTCCGCCGCCGCTGACGCGCTCAGACTTCCATGATCAGGTGGATGCCGTCGGGCATCAGCGCGACTGTTACGGCCGAACCGGCCACCAGCCCGGTTCGCCGTGCATAGTGCGCCGGCAAGGTCATTGACAGTTCGGGCCTGTCCGGCCCGTCCAGCCTGACCTTGACCGAAACGCTCTCGCTCAGGTGCACAAGATCGCTGATCGTGGCCGCGAAGCGGTTCGGCGTCTCATCGGCGACGGTCATGTCGGTCCGGCTGATCAGCACCTGCGTCGCGGGGATGGCCCACGACACGGCCTGACCCGGCGCGATCCCGGAAAAGCCCTCGGGCGCATGCGCTTCGATGCTGCGCCCCGCCCAGTCGAGCCAGATCCGCGATGGGTCCGCACGGCTGACGCGCGCCGAAAACACGTTCTTGAGGTCGACCAGCGCGGCGGCGCGCACGCTGGCCGGCCGGGCGAGAACATCGCGCGGCGTGCCGGTCTGGATCACCCGCCCCCGGTCGATCAGGCACATGCGCCCAGCCACGCGCGCCGCTTCGTCGAAGTCATGCGTCACGAACAGGATCGGCAGCGCGAGGCTGAGGGTGAGTTCACGCAACTCGACATAGAGCCGCTGGCGCGTCACCTTGTCGACCGCCGAGAAGGGCTCATCCAGCAAGAGCACGTCCGGGTCGCGTGCCAGGGCCCGCGCCACGGCCACCCGCTGCTGTTGCCCGCCCGACAGGGCCGCCGGCTTGCGTGTCTCGAAACCGGCGAGATTGACACGGTCCAGCAAGGCCAGCGCCCGCGACCGCCGCGCCCCTGCCGGCAGATGCCCAAGCGCGGTCATGACGTTTGCCAGCGCGGTCATGTGCGGAAACAGGGCATAGTTCTGGAACACCAGCCCAACGCGGCGCAGATATGGCGGCACATCGATGCCGCATTCGGTATCGAGCCAGACCTGTCCGTTGACGACCACGCGGCCATGGCGGGGCCGATAGAGCCCCGCGACAGCCCTCAGGATCGTGGTCTTGCCACTGCCGGAGGGGCCGACCAGCGCCATAACCGAGCCCGCGTCCGAGCTGATGCTGGCATCGAGCGGAATTGGCCCGGACTGGCGCAGGCTGATCGAGAGCACGGCGTCAGCCATGGCGTTTTCCGACCCGCGCAGAGAGCCCGTAAGTGATGCTCAGCGCCAGCAGCGACAGCACCAGCAGCAGCAGCGACATCGCGCCCGCACCGGCATTGTCGAACGCCTGCACCCGGTCATAGATGGCAATCGCCACGGTGCGTGTCTCGCCGGGTATCGACCCGCCAACCATCAGCACGACACCGAACTCGCCAAGGGTGTGCGCGAAGGTCAGCACCAGCCCGGTGACGATGCCGGGCCAGGCCAGCGGCAGGTCGATCCGCGCCAGCACCTGCCAAGGCGAAAGGCCGGAGACAGCGCCCGCCTCGCGCACGTCGCGCGCAATGGCCTCGAAGGCGCGCTGCATGGGCTGGATCGCAAAGGGCAGGTTGACGATGACCGAGGCCAACAGCAGCCCCTCGAAGCTGAAGACCAGGCCGCGTCCGAACAGCCTGAACCACACCTCGCCGATCGGCGATGCGACGCCGAACCCGACCAGGAGATAATAGCCGATCACGGTGGGCGGCAGCACCAGCGGCAGGGCCAGCGCCGCTTCGACCACCCCTTTGCCCCGGAAATCACTGAAGGCCAGCCAACGCCCGATCCAGATGCCGACCGGCAGCAGGATCAGCACCGTCAACGCGGCCAGCCTTAGCGAGAGGGCAAGAGCAATCCAGTCCATGTGACCCGGTCTGGCAAGTCCGTGAAAGAAAGACAACGAAAGATTGCGGTCCTGCCGCCGGAACGGCGGGTTGCCTGTCTGCTACAGCGGCAGCGAAAAACCGTAGCGCTCCAGCACGGCCCGCGCCGAAGGGCCTTGCAGGTAGGCATGGAACAGGGCTGCAGACTCTCCGGCCTGCTTCAGCAGCACCATGCGCTGGGCCAGCGGCCTGTGCCATTCAGCGGCGATCAGCGCGTGCCGTCCGGCCTCAGCCAATTGCGGGGCCTTGACCAGGGACAGCGCCACGATGCCGCCCTCGGTCGATCCGCTCAGGGCAAACTGCGCCGCTTGGCTGACGTTCTCGCCCAGCACCAGCCGGGGCCGGATCGCCTCCCACAGGCCGGCATGGCGCAGGGCCTCCTCC
>Ga0164293_10005100_pt1 | contig 11181 bp, 7 predicted proteins | sample GEODES118metaG_FD_111487 | JGI IMG/M metagenome (GOLD analysis project Ga0164293, IMG submission 111487) | Eutrophic lake water microbial communities from Lake Mendota, Wisconsin, USA - GEODES118 metaG | ecosystem: Environmental > Aquatic > Freshwater > Lake | place: USA: Lake Mendota, Wisconsin...
GTGGATGGCATTGAAACAAACCCTTATCAACCAAGAACCAGTTTTGATTCGGATGCTCTAAATGAATTAAAAGAATCCATTCAGGTTCAGGGCATTATTCAGCCAATAACAGTAAGAAGAATTGGAAATAAATACCAATTGATATCGGGTGAAAGACGCCTTCAGGCATCGAAACTTGCTGGTCTTACCCAAATTCCAGCATATATAAGAGAAGCAACCGATCAGCAAATGCTGGAAATGGGCTTGATTGAGAATATTCAACGTGAAAACCTCAACCCTATGGAAGTTGCCTTAGCGTACCAACGTTTACTCAAAGAATGTAATATAAAGCAAGACGAACTTGGTTCAAGGGTAGGAAAAGATAGGACAACTGTCAATAATTACCTAAGATTATTAAATCTGCCACAGATAATTCAAACTGGTTTGGCGGAGAAAAAATTAAGTATGGGCCATGCAAGAGCTCTTTTGGGTATTGAAAATGAGGAAGTTTTACTAAATACTTACAAGGAAATTATTCAAAAGGAATATTCTGTAAGAAAAGTAGAAGATTTAGTAAGACAAATAAATGTTGGAGCAAAGCCTAAGAAATCATCTGAGGCTTCTACAAATAAATCTTCTAAAATCGTTTTGGAGGATTTACAGCTTAGACTTTCTGCACTTTTTAGCAAAAAAGTAGCTGTGGTAGCTGATGCTAAGTCGAAAGGTGAGATAAAGATACCATTTGGGACAAAAGAAGAATTAGAGGAGATTATAGGTAAACTTAAAAAATAGCCTGATTTTGATTAGACGAATTGTCCATTTAATTGCTTTCACATTCGCCGTTTTCGTTTTGAAGACTAACTCTGTGTTTGCACAAAAAGATACGTTGGGGCAAAAACAGCTTATTCCAAACGCTAAAATAGATAGCTTGAAAAATAAAGCCGTCGCATTTGACACTACGAGAGGGGCTAAGCTGAGAAGTTTTGGCAAAAATAGCAAGTATACCTTTAGAAAAACTTTTGGGATAGATTCTCTTACTGCCAAGGACGTGCCCAAAATAGCGTTTGTTAGATCAATGATTCTGCCAGGCTGGGGACAGATTACGAATAAAAATTACCTGAAATTACCACTAATATATGCATCAGCAGGTGTTGGGAGTTATTTTATCATAAGAAACAACCAATTGTATCAAAAATACAAAGGTTTTATTTTAGAAATGAATTCAGCTTCTCCAAAACAAACCGAGCGAATTATTGATGGAGCTGGACCCTATTCGGTTACACTAATCACCACCGCTGCCAATCAATATAGACGATACAAACAGTTGAGTTTTGTTGGAATGGGCCTAGGTTGGTTTTTATTTGCCATTGAGTCCAACGTTTCTGCACATTTAAAGACATTTGACGTTTCGAGAGATATTTCAATGAAAATTTCTCCTACTATTTTAGAACAAAACCAAACTATGGGCTTCAAAATGGCCTTTAATTTTAAATAAAGAAATGAGAATTGCACTTTTGGGTTACGGGAAAATGGGAAAAGCTATCGAAAAAGTGGCTTTGGAAAGAGGACACGAGGTGGTTTTTAGAATTGACCTCAATAACGCCTCAGATAAACAGTTAATAACCAAGGATAACGTTGATGCGGTTATAGAGTTCAGTTCTCCGCACTCCGCCTATGTCAATCTTGAGTTTTGTATGAAAAGTGGTCTGAAGACCGTGTGCGGCACTACAGGTTGGTTAGAATCTCGTAGGGAGATTGAACAATTGTGCGTTCAGAACAAAGCGTCATTTTTCTATGCAAGCAACTACAGCATTGGTGTTAATTTATTTTTTAAAGTAAACGAATTCTTGGCCAAATTGATGGCTCCGCACCAACAATATGAAATTTTTACTAGCGAAATCCATCACACAGAAAAGTTGGATGCACCAAGTGGAACGGCCATTACTTTGGCTGAAGGAATCTTGAGTAATAATACCACCAAAAAATCTTGGGTTAATAATCAAATTGCGGCCAAAGAAGAACTGCCGATATGGTCTTCAAGAGAAGGAAAGGTGCCAGGTACACACACCATCAAGTACATCTCTGAAATAGATGAAATTGAAATCAAGCACACTGCCTATACCCGCATGGGTTTTGCACTCGGGGCAGTTTTAGCCGCAGAATGGCTTCAGGGAAAAGAGGGAGTTTTTGGTATGAATGACTTATTGAGTTTATAAAAAAAGGCCAGAAGAACATTCTGGCCTTTTTACTAGTCTAAGTGCATCCACTTTTTATATCTCTTTAAGGCTAATTCACTTTTTGAATTTTTAAGGCTCAGTTTGATAGCCTTGGTTGGATTTTCAAAAATTGGAATTTCGTACTCCAATAAATTCCCATCTCTTAATACTTCTATCTTCACTTTTTCACCTACTTTTATGTTTTTTAGGGTCTCATCAAGGCTAACAAATACCTTTTGGTCTGTACGTAAAATTTCGTCATCTACATAAATTCCATACGAATAAGCACCTGATCCTCGTTCTGTCTTGGTTACAATATTATTCCTCATCGTCACGCCTAGCCAGGGTTTATCCTTTTGTGTTTGAATAAAACTTGCTTCGATATCTACATTTTCAAAAAACTTCCCGTAGTCAATCATGTCGGTTCCATAAATACAATTTTCAAAAAACTTACTGAGGTCTTTTCCAGACACTTTTTCACAAGCTTTTTTGAATTCATCATCCGTGAAACCAGAATTTTTGGCTAAGTAAGTTTCAGCATATAATAACCTCAACACATCATCCAATGATTTTTGGCCATTAGACTCGCCAATGATGAGCATATTCAAAACATTGGCTATTACCCCACCCTTGGTATAATAGGAAACTGTAGAATTATTTGAGTTTTCGTTGGGTCTGTAGTATTTTATCCAAGCATCCCACGAAGCCTCCGTTACTGACTGTACTTTGTTTCCGTAGATATTTTCTATCGAATTTATTCCAAAGCCTATATGAGATAGCATTTTCTTTTCATCAATTAAGCCTGCTCTTCGAAGTATATCGTATTGATAATAAGACGTAAACCCTTCAGACACCCATAGCATATTGGTGTAATTTTCATTTTCATAATCGAAAGGACCAAGGGCCGCCGGACGAAGCCTTTTGACATTCCAAAGGTGAAAATACTCGTGGGCAATCAATCCCAAAAAACCAATATACTTTTCTCGGTTTTCATACGCTCCAGTACTTGTCTGACAGGTTGTAGAGTTCAGATGCTCCAATCCACCGCCAATACCTTCTGCATGGTGAACGATGAATAGATATTCTTTGCACGGATGTTGTCCACCAAAAACACTCGCTGCTGCCTCAACTACCTTTTTGTAGTCTGCAGCCACCTGTTTTTTGTCATAGTTTAAAGGTTTTACTGAATAATTGGCAATAGTGTGTTTTACACCCATACTTTCAAATTCTATTATATCCTGATTACCGATTTCGATTGGGCTATCCACCAATGTGTCAAAATCTTGTACTTCAAATTTGTTTTTTGAAATCTCAGACAAGGCCACCGATACTTTGGAGAACGATTTGTGAGGTATTACTTCCAATAAAGATTTTTGGTTCATAAGTTCTTTTACAAACATAAAAACAGCAGCACCGTTGGCATAGCCATGGGAATCATCCAAGTGGGCATTTCTCACACTGAGCTCGTTTGCATAAACTCGATATTTTACTTCAATTTTTTGTGCATTTCCAAAGAAAACCCTCCAAGTATTTTTAGAGATTTTTTGGTATTTAAGCATTCCTTTCGAATAATTTACTTCAAAACCCTCCACATTTTTTGCGTATTCTCTAATAAGGTAAGAGCCTGGCGTCCAAGTTGCCATTTTAAAATCGACATAGTCTTTAAATTCTGATTTATCAGCTAAATCAAGTTTGATTTTAACTTCAAAATAATGGGTGTTCGGCTCAGGCATAGACAACTCGTAGGTCATACTATTGTTTATTGGAGGTTCTGATTTATGCCTTGAAATGGCAAAGGTTGTTCCAATGGAGAGGGAAAGGAGAAAAAAAGCGAAGTTTATTGATTTCATTTATGAAAATTTTTGATTTTATACAAAACTACAATTTTTAATTTTTTTAGACGTTTTGTACCAAAAAAATGTTTTTTGATAGATTTAGAATTGCCTTTTTGAGAAAAAAAGCGAACAATTTCCTAAATTTGAGAAATTTTACCAGAAAAAATCCCTTATGAAATTCAAATTCCTGATAGTATTCTTCGGATTGATAGCTCATCATATTTCAGCCCAAAATACCTTAAGCTATACACAGTTAGAGGCTCATTACAACAACGGCATAGAGTTATTCGAAAAAAAAACTTATTCAGCAGCTAGAAAGGAACTACGCACCTATGTTTCGCTTTCAGAAAAATCTTTAAATCCCAATAAATTCAATATCGCCAATGCTGAATACTATTCGGCCTTGTCGTCTTTATATTCAAAAGCTAAGGATGCTGACATAGAAGTAGAGCGTTTTGTCGTAAAAAATCACGAACATCCGAAAGCCAAGCTCATTTTTAATGATTTAGCCAAAAGCTTTTTTGACAAAGGCGATTATCAAGAAGCCGTCAAATATTTCGAAAAAGCATTAGACAACCGTCAAGATAATTTAGATACTTACGAAATTAGGTATCAATTGGCATTGTCTTTTTATCAATTAAAGGACTTTAAAAATGCCTTGAAGCACTTTGATTTTGTTAAGGGTACTGTGGCACCCAATGCTATTCACGCCGCTTACTACGCTGCAGTTATAAATTTCCAAAATGAAAATTATGATTTGGCTATTATCGACTTGAAAAGAGTAGAGAATGTCAATCCTTACAAAACAGAGGTACCAAATTGGATTGGACAAATTCTTTACCGTCAGAAAAAACATGATGAATTGCTGGCCTATACTGCACCGATAATTGCAAATCCAAATGGTAGAAAAATCGACGAATTATGCCTTTTGACTGCAGAGGTTCATTTTTTTGAAAATATTTTTGAAAAAGCCGCAGCCTACTACGAGAAATATAAGAGCTTCAGACGCGGTACTATTTCTGACCAAGTAACTTTCAGGCATGCCTACAGCCTTTACAAAGTAGAAAATTATGAAAAAGCAGCCTTATTGTTTAAAAATCTTGCGGCAGCAAATACTGAACTCGGACAACAAGCCGCGTATTATTTAGGAATAGCTTCCTTGCGAGGAGGGGATTTAAACTCGGCTATGGCGGCTTTTGATGCAGCTCGTAAGCAAAATTTTGATAGAGCAATACAAGAAGAGGCCAATTACAACCACATAAAAGTATTGGTCGAGAAAGGTAACAATCAACAAGCCATAACTGACCTTCAGAACTATGTAAAAGCCTATCCAACAGGTAAATATATAGACGAAACGAACGAGCTCTTAAGCGAAATTCTTTTCGAAACTAATAATTATGTTTCGGCTATATCCTACATTGAAGGTTTGAGCCGAAGAACCTCAAAAATAGATCAGGCCTATCAAAAACTGTGTTACAATCAAGGCGTTCTCGATTTTAATCTAGAAAAATTCGAATCTGCGATTACCTTTTTCAATAAATCACTGAGTAAGCCCATCAACGGCAACTTGGCTTTACAAGCTAAATTTTGGAAGGCCGAAGCTAATTATCAATTAGAAAAGCCTGAAACAGAAGAATTATATCGTGATCTATTAAGTTCTACCGATAATAAATTAAGACTTAAGAGCTTATATAGTCTTGGATATTTGTTTTACAATCAGAAAAACTATAAAAAAGCAAAAGGTTTTTTTGAAGAATTTAGAACAAAAGCAAAAACAGAAACTAGTCTTGCTCAAAACTACGAAGATGCCCTCGTAAGATTGGGAGATTGCTTTTTAGCAAATAAAGATTACTCAGAAGCTCTCAAAAGCTATGATTTAGCTCTTCAAATCAACAAAACTGACAAAGACTACGCCATGTATCAAAAAGGTCTGACTTTGAAGTTTTTAGGGCGTGATAATGAATCGAAAGAAGTTTTTGAGAAATTTACGAAGACCTACAGTTCGTCAAGACTGATTGATGACGCCTTATTTCAGAATGCGGTTTTGGAAATGGATAAAAGCAATTATGCGGCCGCAGTTTCAATTTTTACTGATTTATTAAGAAAGAAGCCCAATAGTGTTTTGGTGCCACAAGTTTTATTAAAAAGGGCTCTTTCGTTTTCTAACATAGATAATCACGACAAAGCCATAGTAGACTACAAGGTAATCATAAACAAGTTTGGAAATACAGAATTTGCAGAGGAAGCACTTTTGGGTATTAGAGAATCATTGAATGCTACTAATAGGAGCGAGGAGTTTTTTGAAATAGCTGAGCAGTTTAAAACCAATAGCCCAGGAGGAAGTTCTGTTCAGAACTTGCAGTTTGACTCCGCAAAAGACCTATTTTATGCCGAAAAATACGATAAAGCAATACTTTCACTTCAAAGTTACTTAAAAGCTTATCCAGAGAGTACATCTGCAAGCGAAGCGAATTTCTTATTGGCAGAATCCTATTACTTACTTGGTAACAGAAAAGAAGCTCTGAAGTATTATAACGAAATAGTTTTGGCCAATCAAGTAGAATATTTGACCAAATCTGCCATGAGAGCTGCTTCTATCAATTACGAAAACCAAAACTATGAAGAGTCTATTGAAAACTATTTACAAGTGGCTGCTTCCACCTCAAACCAAAGAGAAGTTATCTTAGCCCAAGAGGGATTAATAAAATCATATTATTTTAAAGGAAACTACGATAAAGTAATCGAATACAGCTCTAAACTAATTCAGGAGGGTGGCAATACGGTTTTGGGAGCTAAAAACCGGGCCATACTATTCAAAGCAAAGGCCCACATGCAGAAAAGAGAATATACCGAAGCCAAAACTAGCTTTGATGCTGTCATTGAACTTGCTAAAGACCTCTCAGGGGCCGAGGCCAAGTACTATCTAGGTGATATGCTCTACAAACAAAAACAATACGATGCTTCCATAAAATCACTTCAAGAGCTGGCAAATGACTTCTCAGACTTTGTGTATTGGTACGAAAAGGCCTTTTTGCTCATCGCAGATAACTATCAAGCCAAAGACGACAGTTTTATGGCAAAAGCTACTTTGAATTCTATTATTGAGAATTCGGAAAATAAAGAGACAATAGAAACAGCTAAACAAAAATTAAAAGCTATCAAATAAATGAATATTCAGCATTTTAAAGCCATAATTGTTCTGACCTTCATTTCCACTTATGCTTTTTCGCAAAAAACAGTGGTAAATGAGGAAATAAATATAACCAAAGATAGAGAAGTGGTCTTGCCAAAAGCCAATAGAATCATCGATAAGATATCGCCTGTAGTTACAGATAAAAAAGAAAAAAAGATGACTTACGCTTTTTTTGATAGGAAACCTACCGCTGTAGAAGAAACTAAGTTTGTTCCGAATGTAGTAAGTCCAGATTCGAAAAAATCAAACAATGACATTGCAATAGGCTACAATAACTATTTTAAAGTTGGCGTTGGCAATTTCGGAAGGATTTATGCCGAGACTTACATCAATTCTGAGCAAAATAAGAAATTTGTCTACGGCATTTCAGGATTTCACAATTCTACTAAAAGAGGCCCTGTAGCGGCTGAGAATTCTGCCACATCAAACAGTAAAATTTCTGTGGATGGCAAATATCACCAAAAAAATTACGAACTAAAATTGGATATGGGTTATGAAAATCGTGGTTACTATTTCTATGGATACGACACCCAAGTACATCAAGACTACACCAAGACAGATTTAAAGCAAGCAATTAATCTTTATAATTTTTCGGCTACGTTTGAAAATACAAACCCTAAACCAAAAGTGGACTACTCGTTGACAACAGGCATAAAGTCGCTTTCTGATTTTTACCAAGCCTCAGAAATTGATTGGGGAACACAATTTAAAGCTTACTTTCCACTTAAAGAAGATAAAATCACTGCTTTATTGGATGCAGAAGCTTATTTAACGCAACGAGAAGATAGTTATGACATCAATCCTGTAAGAAAAAGAAACCTATATCGTATAGAACCTGCATTTAGATTTGATTTTGGTAGAATCTCTGCTAAAATTGGATTCAAAGCCGTAAATGAATATGAGCAGATAGAAAAGATAAACGTTACTAAAGGGTATCCAACCGCCTCAATTTCATATAAAACATCATCATTGACTTACTTTTTTATAGGTTTTGATGGGGATATTATCAGAAATACATTGCACTCGTTTTTGAATGAAAATCCTTTCTTAGTGGAGCAAGCGGTTTTGAAAAATACGTATAAAAATCAAGATTTTTATATTGGAAGTAGAGGTGAATTATATAATGGCATAAGTTTTAATACCAAAATATCTTATGGGAAGTATGAAAACCTATATTTTTTCAATAAATATCCTGGAACTACATTCTCTCCAGCGAAGCAGCCAGTTAATGTAACCAAGTTTCAGGCTGAATACGAAGACGCCATTACTGACTTTGTAAATATTTCGGCCGAGATAGGATATTCAAATTTCGAAAATTGGAAATCAAACCTTAAATTAGACTACAATTATTACGAAACCGTGAAGTTTACCAAAGCTTATCATCGTCCTGCTTTTACGGGTCGTTGGGGAAATACCTTTACATTGACCAATAAACTGGTGTCTTCTGTTGACATTTATTACATTTCTGGTATTTACGCCAAAGATTTGGAGTTGAATCAGGCAGTTAAACTGAAAGATATAATTGATGTGAATACAGAATTCACCTATTTATTTAGCAAACAATTTTCGGCATTTGTAAAATTAAACAATATTGTAGGTCAAAATTATCAGAGATATTACGATTATCCGCAATTGGGGCTTAACTTTGTCGCTGGCATTAACGTAGCTTTATAAATTCCCTAATAAATGCATAGCATACAGTATGATATACAACATTTAATCCAAGAACAGGATTTCTTAGTCCTGCCAGGTATTGGTTCATTTTTAGCAGGATATTCAAAACCTTACTTTGATGATAATGGTGATATTGTCATGCCCAAAAAATACCTTGAGTTCAATCAGCTAATAGATAGAGATGAAGACAATAAGTTATTCGAAATTTTGTCCAAAAAAATTAGCCGACCGGTTGAACTCGTGAAAGCAAGTTATTACGACTTTCTTAATCATTTTAGGTCTACTTTGGTTCTCAATAATAAGTTCGAGTGGGAAAACCTTGGAACTTTCTACAGAAATGAAAATCAGGAAATTCTCTTTTATTCTGAAAGGAAAATTGAAAAAGACTCGATTCATCAAGAGAATCGAAATACAGCTGCTTCATCTTTCATAATAAATGAAATAACTGAAATAGACAATCAAGACGATAATGTTGATTATGATTCAGAATATTCCGGTTCAAAGCCAAAAAACTACTTAAGATCATTACTTTACCTTATTCCGCTGTTCATCATTATTACAACCTTAGCATATACTGTTTTTATAAAACCAAACAATAAAAAGACCGAAAAGCAAAACATGGTAGAAGACATAGATTCTTTGGCCACAATTCAAAAAATATTATATTCTAATTCAAATCCTAGTTTAGAAGAAACCGAACTATCTTCCAAAAAAGATTTCAATAGAGGTGAAAAAAATAGTAATCCTGAAAGTAAAGAGGAGCTTATAGATTCCACCCGAAAAAGTCACATAGTAGGTATAGGTGTATTCAAAGTTAAAGAAAACGTGGATAATCTAGCGGAATATTTGGCAGAAAATGGAATTCCTGCTAAAGTTAGACGTGCCGGAGGGAAGTATAAACTTTTTGTAACTGCAAGTTCAGAAGAGCAAGCCAATGAGTTTGTTAAGAAAATAGAACAATTAACTGGCGAAAAAGCCGTTTATGAAAATAATTAACGATTTTTGATTGTGGAAGCACTAAACGATATTGAAAGCGACAAGTACCAAGCCAAAGCAGCAGGAATAAGTGTGGTACTTTATAGTTTGATTCTCTTGTCACTTTATCTAATTAAAATAGCCTACGAACCCCTTGAAGAACCTATTGCAATGGGTGTAGATCTTAACTATGGCGTTGATTTAGTGGGTTCGGGTGATATTCAAACCACAAATAAAGCCAATCCTTCGAAAAATAATTATGATGTAAAACCGGCTGAAAACAAAGTTATTACGCCAACAAAAGTTGTTGCAACAAAGCCAGTAGCTCCTGCGGTTAAAACGCCACCTTCACCATCAAAAATATTGACAGCAGATGAGGATTCGAAAGTTACGATAAAAAAACCTTCGGAAACCACAAAACCAAGTGCTAAGCCTTCATTAGAAACCTCAAAAACGACTACTACTAAAACAGCCACTAACTCTACACCACCGCAACCACAACGAACGGTTGACAATGGATCTCTATTCAAAAAACCAAGTTCTGGCACCTCAGGTTCAAACGGAACCACCGGTACAAGTTCTGGAGTAGGTGGAAATAACAATGGAGACGGAAAACCGGGCGAGGTTGGTGATAAAGGAGACCCACGAGGTACGTTAGATGGAAAAAGTTTATATGGCAACCCAGGTAAGGGTGGCGGTAGCAGTGGTGCTTCCGTGAGTATATCCGGTTGGAAGAACAAAGGCCCACTAAATATCCCTAAAGATAATTCTAGTGAAACAGGAAGAATTAGATTTAAAGTGGTTATTGACGAAACAGGTGAAGTGATTGCAATTTCGGTTCAAGAGAGCTCGCTGAGTCCTTCCATTACAAACTATTACAAAGAGCAAATAAAAAGAAAACTAAAAGCAAATCTTATTCCTGAAGGAAATCCAAATGGAAACTCCAATGGTACAATTACCATAAACATTACGAGAGGAGCATAACTGCCATGACATATTTAGAAACGATTGAATACTTGTATTCTCAATTACCTGTTTTTCAAAAAATAGGGAAGAAAGCCCTCAAGCCTAAACTTACCAACATTTCAGCACTGTTAGAGGCCTTAGGTAGCCCACAGAACGACTTCAGAAGCATTCATATTGCGGGGACCAATGGTAAGGGAAGTAGTTCGCACTTTCTAGCTTCGATATTGATAGAAAGCGGATATAAAGTTGGACTTTACACTTCACCACATTTAAAAGACTTCAGAGAGCGGTTCCGGATAAACGGTCAGATGGTGGAGGAATCCTTCGTTGTGGACTTTGTTGA
>Ga0164293_10005101_pt1 | contig 11180 bp, 3 predicted proteins | sample GEODES118metaG_FD_111487 | JGI IMG/M metagenome (GOLD analysis project Ga0164293, IMG submission 111487) | Eutrophic lake water microbial communities from Lake Mendota, Wisconsin, USA - GEODES118 metaG | ecosystem: Environmental > Aquatic > Freshwater > Lake | place: USA: Lake Mendota, Wisconsin...
ATAATGATTCTAATAAAAATTCAGGTGTATTTTCTATCGGAAGATTTAATGAACCTGTATAAGAAAATCCAGTAGAATCAGTTATCGTATAGGGTAATAATGAACTAGGTATTACACTTTTAGATAAAATGGTTTGTAATTTAATACCAGATGATGGATCATACGAATTACTCATTACATTTGAAATAAAAATATCATATCCATTTGTATTAAATGCATTTGCAAATACTACATTTTGACTAGCTAACAACGTTAATGAACTTGGTGTTTTATAAGTAGAATCAAATCCTATATATAAATCACTAAAATTACCATTTGTATCTACTGTATAATTAATATCAAATTTAGGAATAATGTTTGATTTTGTATTCGATTTAATATCATTCACTAACATAAATTTTAATGTTGAAATAAGTAATGGTAATGTATATGCATCACCTAATTTAACAATACCATTTTCATCTACTGGATTAAGTGGATACTTTAATGTATTCTGAAACACATATTCGTCAGATACAAAATAATAAGATATTGAACTTGGATCATTTGCTACTTTAAATTCATTCTTTTGGCCACAAAATTCAGGAATAATTGGATCAAACATTAATATCATGGGTTGTATAGTTCCTTTATATGAATAGGTAGAAATGTTATTCACATAACTAGTTGAATTTGTATCAAACAGAATTAAATCAGAAGAAAAGTCACCCATACCAAGCCAATACGGAAACACGTGATTATTCACAATCGTTTTCATTTGACTAAATTGTAATGTTAATTTACTACTTGCAATATTAGCACCAGTAGATTGTATACTAGAACGAAATGATGGCGTATAAGTTAACTGTGATTGATAACAATTTGATTTTGTAGACTGTTTTCCTACTACGGTAACGGTTTCCGTAACAAGAATATTTACTGTATTTAAATTTGTATCTATTGCTAATAATGTGACATTATTCGGAGTAGTTAAACTATTATATACAAATGATCCCACTTGACCAGCAAAAGATGTATTTTTCGTCCAAGATTGACCAAACGTGTCTGAATAAAAACAAAATCCAGAAGTAGTTCCACAAAATTGATATTTACCATCTTCATTAATTAAAATAGTAGAACTTGTATTATTTTGTGTACTTGTATTATAAAAATTAGACATTTTAATATCATTAAATACTACACCAGTTTGAAATGTGTTAACTGCTAAATACCATGATTGTCCATAATCAATTGAACTATAAATTCCTGATAAATTATCACATATGGATTGATATCTACCCGATGCAGAAATTGTTATTTTAATAGGATTAAATGTATCATTATTCCTTCCTCTAATTCCAGAAATCGTTGGTGTAAACGTTTGTCCATAATCACCCGAATAACATATTCCTTTAGGACCGGCTACTGTTTGATATTGTCCCGTGGCAGAAATTCCTAGCACTTTCCAATTATCATTCGTCCAATTCGTATTATTCCATGTTTGTCCATAATTTTGTGTAAAATAAATACCAAACGAATTAGTACTGGCCGTTTGATATTGTCCCGTTGCACTTACTGAAACGGATGTCCATTGAACCGTGGTAGAAGAAGCCGGATAAGTAATAGAAATCGCACCCCATGTTTTACCAAAATCAATTGATTTATATAAACTTTGTGAAGCACTCGATGCTAATTGATATTGTCCGTTTAATGACATGGCACAAAAATACCAACCTAATGTTTCAGCAGATACACTAATTGGATTAAATGAAATACCATAATCACTTGAATTATAAATGGGATGTGTGTTACTTATTGCATTTACATATTGTCCATCATGAGACATTACTATACTCGTCCAATCATATGTAGGAAGTGATTTTACAGTAGAAAATACCATTGGATTCATTGGATTGTTTGAACCTGAACCTCTAGCAATTTTATTATCACTACTTACTACAAAAGAAATACTTGTTGGTAATGTATTTGGTAATAAAAGTAATAATGTAGTAGAATAAGAAGTAATTGTTTTTGATTGTAATTGAGATACTAATGCAGAATAATAACTTCCTGAATATAATTGTTGGGCATTTTCTGGATTTTGAAAACTAGTTGGAGTATCACTATATTGTTTTGTTGAATTTATAGTCATTGGATTGGACGGCATTACAATACTAACAATAGAAGTATTATTTGAACCCGTTAATAAAACGGCTTTTGTTCCATTCGAAGAGATAACACATTGTGTATTTGTTGCTGCATTTTTAGATGCCATATTTAATTGTGAAAGTGATACCCATGTATTTCCATAATCATATGAATAACATGAATTTGTTCCTATAATAAATTGATATTGTCCAGTAGAGGTAAGTGATAATGAATATACTGTTCCTATTGTAATAGTGGGTATAGTAAGAGTATTCCATTTTTTTCCATAATTGTTTGAATAATAAATAACTGAATCTTGTGTAGCAACCATCATATATTTACCATCAGATGACATATATCCAGTTATACCATTTACTATTGTATACACAGACTTAAATGAAAATCCATATGAACTTGATAGATATATATTAGTTGAATCGATACATAACCAATGTTCACCATTATTTGATATAGATATACTTACTATATTTTTATTTGTAAAAAAAGAATGACTAGACCATGTTGATCCACTATCTCTTGATACTAATAATCCTGATACATAAACCGTTGTATTTGTTTCAAGTTTTGTTGTTTTCATAATTGAAGTCGTTCCAATATAAGTTCCGTTTCCTGAAATTGATAACGAATTACTCTCTCCGTATGAATTTTCTGAATCATTATTGATAATATTTACACTATTCCAGTTTATACCTGAATCAAATGACATATAAATAAAACCCACACATGCAATAATTTGTGTTGTGTTATCAGAAGTTACAGCAATTGCATTTATTGGTGTAGTTATATTTTTGACAATATTCCAATGTGTATTCTGATTACCAATATTACCACTAATATCAGACCCATATTTTAATATATAATAACTATTTAGTGTATTTAATGTAGCTGTTAATTGAGATCCCGTATTTTTTACAATTGCTGTAATATTATTGCCACTTGAATCGATCGCAACACCTACGAAATTATACTGTTGAATTAATTTTAAATAGTGTAATACCGTACTAGCATCCATATTTTGTGTTGAATAACTAGGAACTATTCTTTGATTAGTATCAATACTAAAAGTTCGATTCGTACCAGTGTCGCTAAAAAATAACCATCCCATCCATCCATTTAACACTTTTTTATAATCTGTTACTATATTTGGTGGCAAAGGAGGAACAAAACCTGCTGTTCCATTTAATGTTGGTTGATTTTCCCATGGTGGGGTATCTGAGTTTAGACAAGTAAAACCACTACTCACACTATCGGATCTAAGATAGATATCACCTGTTTCCATATCAAACCACGAAAATCCTAGATTATTTTCATCAGGGTTCCAAGGCCAAAAAGCATTACCGCCCGAATTTATAGGTGTAATATCAGTATTATCCCTATTATAAAATGTATAAAAAGCTGAATTTAGGGGTCGATCTTTATGGTCAAAAACCCACTGACCAGGATTAGTACAATAAATTAGAGTAACATCACGATCAACAGTATTATACAATTTAATGTCATATCCATTTCCAGCATTATACTTTACTGTATAATAAGAATAATAGTTAGATTTAGTAGAATTAGGAAAAAACTTTCTTTTATTTATTACCTGGCACACAATACTATTATTTCCTTTCATCGTTTTAGAAGAAACATTAAAAAAAGTTAATTCTTCTATTTCCATTGTTGAAAAATTACCCCATTTACCACTACTCCATCTTCCAGCACTTGCAATCGTACTTAATGGACAAAATAAAATTTTAAAATAATTACCTGGAACAGAAATATTAAAATATCCTCCACCCGTAACATTATTTTGCAAATCTAATATTACATATCTATGATTGAAATGAATATAAGTTGTGTCAGTTGGATTCGGTACTTCTAATACACCAAATATTATCCAAGAAGTAGGAATATTAATAGCTCTAGGTTTAATATAATAAGAAATAATATTCGAAAATTTTTTTGCCCTTCCTAAAACAACGCTAATAGGATTATTTGTATTAACATAAAATAAGGTCGGGTCATTACTATCCTGATTGTTAGCATTTATAGTAAAATAATATCCTTTAATTTCTACATTACTTTCAGATGGTGTCATAAAACTCCTTGAAATAGAAGTTATTAAATTTGTAGATATTTGTGAATAAGTTATATTATCAGGTGTTCGTGGTTTTACTGCTAGTGTATACACACTAGGTATTCCTAATGTGATAGGTGTAACATTATTACCTGTATAAAATGTATTATAAGTAACATTATTAATAATAGGATAATTATAATTGGTTGTTGTTATCGTGTCATTACTAATTGTGACTTTATTAATTGGATCTACTGCTGTATTATCTCCATCCACTATGACTTGATTAATATTATTAGAATCATACATGGATATAGACTTAACTCTATAAGTATCTTTTTTTACGCCAAACATTTTTGTGATAATAATACGATAATAAGTAAATTTGTATTGAATTGGATTAGAGACACTAAATGGACTTTGATTAGTGACTGCATCGTTCACGTATAATCCAATTTCTGGAGTTTTTTGTGAATCAATATAATACCATTTTGTTGTTCCATCTAATAAACCTAATGAACCTACAATCATAAATTCATATATATCATTTACATTTTGATTTGTTGAAGTCATAGTTGAATAAGGACTATCTGGGATAATACTATAAGAGGATAATGTAAACCCTTTTGAAAATTGTAATTGAATATATTCTCCATAAATTTGTAATACACTATCTTTTGAATAAGTAACAGGAGTAGAACCACCCGATACTGCATTTTGATCAATACCAATTAACATGGGATCGATATATGTAATTGGAGCATAGTCATTATCGGGTATATAAGGAATACAATTTATTGGATTTGATATAGAAATAGGAGTAACTTTTAATGAATAGGATATGGAATTGGGAACAGAGGCATTACCTGCTTTATATAATCCAGAAATTTCATTTGATTTTAACGGTCGATTATATAAACGAAAATCGTCTATTTTTCCATTAAAAAAGGGATTTACTGAATTATTACTTTTTCCTAAATAAAAAGAAGAATAAGTAGTAATCGTGGGATAAGGTGACCCATTACCATTACAATCGGAAGCCATAGAACCATTAATATATAAATCACTATTTCCATTTTTATTAATTGTCCATGTAACATGTGTGACTAACCCATTCGTCACATTAGCTGAACAAATAGTAGCACCATTAATGATAGAATTGATCGTATTATTACTAATTGACATGAGTATGTTATTATTAGTTACACTCTTCATATCAAAAATACAAGAATTAGTAGGAGTATTTTCCGCGATAAACCAAAAACTTACACTAAATCCGGTATCTACGATAGTATATGATGACATTTTATATACACCTATACCGGTATTTCCATTAACAGTAACACTTTTAACATTAGTAATAAAATCAATGGGTATCGTGGATGAACTTTTAGTCGAATTAAAATCATAAAAATTATCCGTATTTTGATTAATATCAGTGGATACCACCGTAGAAAATAGATTTCCTAATGTTCCATAGGTATAATTACCAGCGGGTATTACAGCCGTTCCTGTTACATTATATTCATTTATTTTATCAGTAAATAAATAGGGAACATTAATAGTAGGAAGTGTAATGGGACTAGTAATTGATAATGAGGTATCTGGTAATGTATAAGGAATAGGTGAAGGTAATTGTAATTGAGAAATGGTAATATCTTTATTTGTATTAAAATTATAAGACATTAATGAACTTTGACTAACAAATAAGGTAAGAGAGGCATAAGTCGTAACATCATTAAAAAATATTGAAAAATTTTTTCCGTTAATTGTAAATCCAAAGGGTGAATTAGGATAGACTTTTGTATTATTAGGTAAATTTGCTTTTACATTAATATCATTTGTTATTTGTGTAAATAATGTAGTGAAAAAAGTGGAATGTGTATAATTAATAATGTTTCGGTTACTATCTGAATAAGGAAATACGATACTTGATGTAAATTGACGAAATTTATCTACATAACTATAATTAAGCGTATTTTTATTGGGAACTGCTGATAAAGAAAATGTACTGGCACAATTGATAGTGGATTTTATTGTAATTAATTGATATGATGTAGGTAAAGTAGCAAATGTTTCTTGATCTTTAATTAAATAAAATACATTATTAAGAAATACATAATATAATCCATTTAATCTATAAAAATTATTACCATTATAACTTACAAAAGTGACTTGTGGTGTGACTGTACTAATGGTTGGTTGAGGAGGATACGGAATAATGATATTCCCACTTGAATCTGGTATTAATACATAGGTAGGAACTGTTTTTAGTTTTTCTATTAAAAAGGATTGTGCTTGTGTTGATGTAGCAGGCACTTTATATGTTGATGTAGAATTTGGATTTGTTTTAAAATTACTACTGACAGTAGCATCTTGCACAAATCCAAATGCTTGGGATAATACCGTATTTTCTGAAAAAAGTAATACAATGTCAATATTGACAGAGGTAAGTTGTAAAATTTGTGCTATATAGGATAATTGTGATAATGCGGTTTCTGTAAAAGTTAAATTATATAATTTATTTGTATATGTAAAACTAAACCAACTTCCATCAAATGATGTATATGTTACATTCCCACTCGAATCCGTACTTATTTCGCCTTGATTTAATATATCAATTCCTTTTGATAATAACATATTTTGGATATCTGTGATTAACAATTCACGTAATGTTGTTATAATATCATCTTGTGTATATACTAAATTCGTATCAAATTTGATATAACTTTTTATTGTCTGAAACGGTTGATTATTAAAATTGATAATGAAATTATAATATAAACGAAAGGGATCATAGGTAAATACAATTTCATTATTGCATACAGGACACGTTTTACCTGTATCAGGTATCATGGAAATTCCTCCCACTTCATTACATAAATCAGTACAACTTAATAAAGGATTTGTATTTATCATTGTTTTTTCTGTTTTACATAAACATTCGTTTGTATGTCCAGGATTTGTATTAACCGCACCTGTATCATATCCATAATTTTTACATGATATTTGACATTTTTGATTATCAGTTAACGATATATCAGATTCTTTTACTGTTTTTTGTCCCGCCCAAAATAAATCAGTTGGTTCCGGTATCCAACTATTATATTTATCTGCAAAATCAGTTTTTGGTATAGGATCTAGCTGAACACCACCTCCTAATTTAAATGTACTCGCTACCGTATTTATTAATTTTATCGGTCCATTAATTACAAAATTACCACCTTTTACCATTCCATTTACACCCGTTTGTATACCGGTCAATACACTATCTAATGCTTTATTCATACCAGTAGTCGGTTTTGATTTTATATTAGTTACGCCTCCAATCATATTATGTTTTAAATAATTAAGAACATCTTGAATAATTTCAATAAATTTAACTAATCCATAAGGTATCTGATCAAATCCATTAATTAATTGTCCATAGGTATAATCAAATACATTGACAGAAACTTGTTTTACGGTAGCATAGGCTTGTTTAATGGCATTAAATGCGGCATCTTTAATTCCTATGATACTTTCTATTAATGATTGAATCGGATGAATAACGTAATCGGTAATTCCTTGAATAATTGGTAATACTACACTATTCTTTATCCAATCATATCCTTGAATAATCGGTTGTTTAATATAATCATTATACACCTTTGCTAAATTTTGATATACAGTTCCTACCACTGACTTTACCGTATTCATTATATTCACTGCCAAATCAACTAATTTTTTTTTCACGGCAACTACTTGTGCCACGATTACCTGTGGTATCTGTACTCCTAAATTTGTTAATTCTCTTAATATTTCAGCGGTTGATGCGGAACCATCATCAACGCATGATGATGTTCCTAATCCTCCACTAAGACATTTATACCATAATCCCACTTGTTCTTCACATCCTGGACATGCCACCGGTATTTTTATTATAAAAACTACAAAAATGATAATAATAGTTACACATATAAAATATACGATTTTTTGTGTCGTTTCTAATGATACCATTATTAGTTATTACTATTATTAACAAATAATATTTTAACTATTTTTTTATTATTTTCATAAAAAAATAATTTTATGTCAAATGTTTATTTTTTTTATTAATAATAAAATTCTGGTTGAAGTAACATTTTACACGAATAAAAACATTCTTCACAGCTTTTATGCATATCAACATATTGTATACATTCTTCCGCACATAATATAGACATATTTTTACATAATGTAAAAAACGGTGCTATACTGTTTGCATGCTGTGCTTCAAGACGTAATCCTAATGAACATAATTCAGATAATTCACGACATAATTCTAAACAACGCATATAATTATTCATTTTACATTCTGTAATACAATTTTCACAAGCAATTAAACAAGTCGAATAAGCTCTATAACGTTGTTCAGAAGTTGACATTTTAATTAAATAAATTTAATTAATTAATTTGTAAAATGATATAGAATGTAAATAATTACTAATCAATTTTTAAAATTAATTTTTATTTTATGTTCTTATTTATAAATATGCCATATACAATTAGTAAATATACAAAATCAAAAGCAAAAAGAATGGGTGTAGTGGTAAGACCTTCTACAAGAAAAGGCAAAAAAATTGATGTATTCAAAAATGGAAAAAAGGTTGCTTCTATTGGTGCATTAGGTTATAATGATTTCACTACGTATTCAAAAAAAAATTCCGTAAACGCAAAAGAAAGAAAAAGGTTATATCATATTCGTCATAAAAAAGATTCGAGTAAGAAAGGAAGTCCAGGATATTATGCGGCACGCTTATTATGGTAAAAAAATGAAAAATGAAAAAAGTAACACTTTAATTTCATCGAAAATGGGTGTTAATTATTCTAAAGTGAATTGCATGATTCTTCCCGCTCAAAGTGGAAAAACGAGAAAAGTAGAAGAAGAAATTACCAAATATAACCATATGAATCAACTCGTTGGTGATTATGGCGATGTTAATATTTGGATTTCCTCTAATAATAAACTTCTTGTTCACCAAACAACGTGTCGCATTCGCACTGATCTTACAATAGAATCTGATGCGGTAATTAAAGGTAAAGTGTTTAGTTGGACAAGTGGAACAACAAAAATATCTGAAAATGATTTAATTTGTGAACTGAATCGAACGGATGGAAATCATATAGAAATGATTGTATTATGTGCAAACCCTATTAGATTAAAATATTTGGATAATATGTTGAAAAAATTAGTGATTTCTCCTTTTCAAAAAAAAATTAATATATGGATTGATGAAGCAGATAAAAGTATTTCTTCATATAGTAAATATGAAGAAATAGTAGATAATCCTCTTATTAAAAAAATTACATTTGTTTCTGCAACTATTGATTCTATCATTTCAAAATATAAAAAAATACATATATTGCCATACGAAATTACTCATCCAACATGTTACCGTCGTTTAACAGATTCTGTTATCATAAAAGAAGATGTATTGAAAACAACCGCAACAGAATATATCAGTCATATCCTTACTAAATATCCTAACTTAGTTCAACCCGGAAAACGTGCTTTTATTCCTGGAAATTATAAAAAATCAAGTCATGAAGAAATTTCACAATTATTAGAAGAGTTAGGATTTGCGGTGATTATTTTAAATGGAGATAAAAAAGAAATTCGTATCCCAAAAGAAGAACCAATTAACTTGAAAGATTATTTAACTGTATCTAAACATGAAGTTCCTGAAGAATTTAATCATATTCTTGCTAAAATGTACAAGGAAAATAATTTAGAACGTTATCCATTAGCTATTACAGGATATTTATGTGTTGAAAGAGGTATCACCTTTCAATGTAATAAAAATCTAATTCATGATGGGTTTTTATTTGATTATGGAATAATTCCACCCATCGGAGATAAAGTAGAAGCGTATCAAACAATGGCTCGATTATTTGGAAATGTTGGAGATTTTCAATCTTATAAATCATGTGAAATCTACTCAAATACAGCTACATTTGATAAAGTTGCTAACCAAGAAGAAATAGCCGTTAATCTTTCTCGAATCGTATACGAAAAAAAATTAGAAGAAGTTGATAAACAAATAATAGATGAAATATCATCATTTGATCAAAAAGAGGTAACAATAGATAGAGATTCAAAGTTATTTGATACACAGGAAGAAGCACTTCAATTTGCTAAGACATTAGGCATAAAATTGAAAAAAAGACATAATGATATGGCACCAAAAGAATTATTTAACATAAAAGAAAACCGTAATCCAACCGTTGATGAATTACAAAAAAGATGGTGGGGACTTAGCAAAGAAACGTTAATACGTATGGTTCCTACTAATGAAAAACAATGGTTTTTATATTGGAGACCCTCTTCATTTCCAAAGGTGTAAAAATATATTATTTTTCTTTACAATATTTTTTATATTATAAAATATAAAATGTCGTTTAATCAATCAAAATGGAATCTATGTTGTAAAAAAGAAGGTGTATCTTATGCAAGAAAAGGAACACCCGAGTATGAAAGAGTTCTTGCATGCTATAGATCTTCATCACCAAGAAGAAATTCACCCAAACGTTCTCCTAAACGTAAAAGTCCTTCTCCAAGAAGAAATTCACCCAAACGTTCTCCTAAACGTAAAAGTCCTTCTCCTAAACGCAACAGTCCTTCTCCAAGAAGAAATTCACCCAAACGTTCTCCTAAACGCAACAGTCCATCTAACATTCATATACCATTTAATAAAAGTAAATGGGAAATTTCTTGTAAAAAAGAAGGTGTAAATTATGCAATAAAAGGAACAGATGTGTATCACCGTGTACTAGCAAGATATCAAGATAAACCAGTGGTTGATATGCCTTTATTAGACGAGACAAATTTATCAATAGATGATATGGTTGTACAATGGAATGAAGCGCTATTAGTAAATGGAATTGTTGTTTTATTAGAAGGAGACTTACAGGTAGATGATGTCATACAAGATTATGTATTATTTTGTGA
>Ga0164293_10005105_pt1 | contig 11178 bp, 8 predicted proteins | sample GEODES118metaG_FD_111487 | JGI IMG/M metagenome (GOLD analysis project Ga0164293, IMG submission 111487) | Eutrophic lake water microbial communities from Lake Mendota, Wisconsin, USA - GEODES118 metaG | ecosystem: Environmental > Aquatic > Freshwater > Lake | place: USA: Lake Mendota, Wisconsin...
ATTTAAGCCTTGCTCCTCACTTCCCCAATGTCCCACTAAAATAGTACGCTTAGGATTTGGATAGACTAGTTTTAAAATACGCATTGCTTCCATCATCGTCAAAGTACCTGTTCCATTATCCGTTGCACCTTGACCTCCATCCCAGGAATCAAAATGTGCCGAAAGCATCACATACTCATCGGGTTTTTCGGTGCCTTTAATTTCGGCAATGGTATTGAAATTTGGAACAGTCCCTAAATCTTTAGAATCTGTTTGAATGCTGATGATTGGATTGTCCCCAGACTCTACTAAACGATACAAGGTTCCATAATCTTCCAAAGCAATATCCACCGTTGGAATTTTTGTAGTGTAGGCATTGAATATTTTATCTACCCCAAATCCACTTGACCAGTTATTGGTTAAGATGCCTAAAGCACCTGCTTTTTCTAGGATAATTGGAAGCATTCTTGAAGAATGGCCTGTTTTACTTAAGCGTTTACGCCAAGCATCCATCATTTCGGTGCGTTCTTTTTTTAATTTATCAAAAGACTCTTTTGTTGAAAATTGTTGCCAGTTATCATCGGGTCTTCCAGTTGGTTGATTCATAGAAATCATCACAAACTTCCCTTTCACATTTGGCAACCAATTGGTAAATGCCAATGAATCAGCTAGATCTGGTATGATAACGATCTCTGCTTTCACCGCTTTTCCTTTTGTAGATGGACTCCAAGACAATTGAGTTCCTTCTAAGCTTTTCACTCTTGGAGATAGCATATCTATATGTGTGATACCGCGCTCCCAACCTTTCCACTCACCCCACTGCTCGTTGCGCGCAGTAATGCCCCAGCTGGTATACTTATCCACTGCCCAATCGTTGGCCTTTTTCATTTGAGGGGTGCCTACCAGTCTTGGTCCAATGCCATCTAATAACTCGTGCGCCAATGTTTGCAATTGCGAGTTCTTTGTTTCTTCCTGTACTATTTTTTCAATAACTGTTTGTGCAGATACTTGATTGGCTGTAAATATACAGGCAATGATAAAGAGCTTTGCTATACTTCCTGTATAACTAAAGCGAAGAGGTTGAATTGCTTTCATATGACTCAATTTAAGAGAAATCTTTGATTAATCCTTACTGGTCAAACGAAATTATTTTAACTCAGCATCTATTTAGGGGTTATTTTTTTGCCCAAAAATTTATACATTGAGTTATAAAAATTACCCAATGCAAAAACATCTAGCGCTTTTATTCATTTTGTCCCATTTTACAATTCAATTAAGTGCGCAACAATGGAAGAATGTATCTGAAGCATTTGACGTTTCGCATCCGTCATTAAATGTCTATGAATGGGAGGGCAACTATCATGATAGTGCCTTTCGTGCATTTTATGTGCAAGTGGACACAAAGGACAAATCACTCCATTTAGATACAGACACCACCCTGTATAGGCGCTTAACACCTATGCAATTTTACAATCGTTTACAATCCCCATTGGTAGTGGTGAACGCCTCTTTTTTTGAGTTCAGGAATAATACCAATTTAAATATCATCGTACGGGATGGAAAAACAGTGGCCTATAATGTACATAGCATAGCAGGAAAAGGGAAAGACACCCTCACCTATGCGCATGTACTTGCTTCTGCATTGGGTATGGTTAAACCTAATCAATTAGACATTGCTTATACCTATACCGACTCCGCATTGGACAAAGTGTACTTTCAGCCCAATCCAATGGGTACATTTAGAGACTCAAGTTCAATTTTGCCTATCAATCATAGTAAGTTAACTAATTTAAAGCCTTGGGATGTTCAATGGGCTGTAGGAGGTGGTCCAATATTAATTAGAGACGGACAAATCAATATAAGTAATGATGCAGAAAAAAAATTTGCAGGCAAGGCAATCAACGATCATCATCCAAGAACAGCGATGGGTTACACCAAAGAGGGTCATTTAATTATATTGGCCATACAAGGCAGGATGAAAGGTATTGCAGTAGGCGCTACCCTTGGTGAAACTGCTTCACTATTATTAAATCTTGGTTGTGTAGAAGGCATCAATTTAGATGGTGGTGGTAGTAGTTGCTTATTGGTGAACGGTAAGGAAACCATCAAGCCTTCGGACCCAACTGGAGAAAGACCAGTGCCTGCTGTTTTTTATATCAAATAATAAGTAGCATTTTTCTTTAAATGGATATTACAAAAAATGGCCGCCCTTTTTCAAGGGCGGCCATTTTATAATACTCGTTAGCTAAATTATAGTTGAGAAATTCTCAAACCAACTTTTGCATAGTTTTTACTTACATTAATATCAGGACTGTTTACCAATTCCAAAACCAAGTCTCTAGCAGTTGTAGAAGCGGTACCTGGATTAAGTATTGTAACTGTTACAGTTCCGAAACTACTAAAAGCAGGAATAGTTCCAGTACCACTAAGTGCAGTATAATGTGTACCTGCAACAGCAGTACTTTCACTTGCTACAACGTACTTAAATGTTGTAGCTGTGCTTCTATGAGCTCCTACCAAATTTACACGCAAGCTGACAGTGCCTGTAGCCCTTGTTAAGCTAGCAGCAGAAGTTGGCGTTGCAGCGTTCAATGTTGGTACACGTGTCATCATTGGATAAGTTAGCCCGGTAGAATTAGCATTCCAAGTCGCTGCGTCAAATTCAACTACCGATCCCTTATATACGGTTAGTTCATTTTTTACGCAACCCGTCAAAAACAGGATGCATGACATTATGGAGAATGTGATTATTTTTTTCATGTTTCTATATTTTAATATCCAAAGTTTTGTTTCAAGTTCGGGTTACCATCAATTTCACCTTGAGGAATTGCAGGGAGTATACGTAAATCAGTGAAGCCCACATTATTATAATGAGGTCCTTTTGCTAAATCTCTCCCTAAGCGTTTCAAATCAAAGAAGCGATGTCCTTCAAAAGCGAATTCAATTCTACGTTGACGTAAAATCTCTTCCAATAAACTTGCTTGATTTCTTGCATTATCAGCAGCTTCTTCGGCAGAACCTGTATAGTCCGTATACCTTCTACTTTTGATGGTTTTTAAATCCGCCAATGCACCAGCCAAGTTTAGTTGAGAAGAACCAGCAGTCGCTTGCACTTCTGCACGATTTAAATAAGCTTCAGCGATTCTTAATACTGGAACATTGTCCAAATTGATTTGACCATTTTTACCAAGGTATTTGGTACATTCAACTTTAATATTACCTCTACCAGCGGTACCTGGTTCAAATAATTGATTACGAACATCGGTCGATCTAGAAGCAATAGTGGCGTTTAAACCATAGTTCGTCGTGCTTGTATTACCACCTGTTAATGTAATACCTAAGTCAGTCAATAAAGAGAGAGTTGGAACAAGATCTCCCCATCCACCAGTTGCTGCTTGGTTACCGGTATTAACTAAGGTTGAAAAAGAAGTTTGTAAAGCTTCATTTACCCCAATATTTTCTGCTACAGTTGCAAAACGAATTTGGAACAAGGTTTCATTATGTGTATCCACTCTCCACTGAGGGACAAAAGTGGTTGTAGTAGTCAATCTACTTCCTGCTAAAGTGATTACAGCATCAGACCATTTTTTTGATTCAGTATAATTTTTATTGTATAAATACACTCGAGACAATAGAGCTTGTGCAGCTGCTTTATTTGCAAGATTCGCTCCTAAACCTGGGAATGTTAATCTAGATTCAGCGGCAACTAGGTCTCTAGTAATCTGAGCGTAAACTGTATCTATATGGGCCCTAGAAGGCTTCCAAATAACTGCACTATCAAATGTAGCAATACCTTTAAGCGAAATAGGAACTCCACCTCTGTCCTGGGCTGTTACTACTGCACCAGGAATATAACCATATACCCTTACTAGGTCAAAATAATACATACCACGTAAAAACAATAATTGTCCCATCCATCGGTCTAAATCTGTTTGAGTAGGTTTTGGCAGGATATTGCCTTTATTGATCGCCTCAATGCTATTATTGATTTGGTTAATGGCTGCATAGGCATTAGTCCATACAGAACCAGAAAAATGAACACCTTGTACATTATTTGCTTCACTCAGTAACCTTCCAGATTTGTTGGTGGCAAAACCATTGTCAGCTAATGCTTCTGGTATTGCTATTAAATCTCTGCCATATAAACGGGCAGATTTATAGGTTGCATAAACTGAAGTAATAGTCGCATCTATGGCATCCTTTGTATTAAGGGCAGTTGATGCATCTATGGACTGCCTTGGATCAATCTCTAATTGTTTTTCACAACTAGAAAAAACAAACAACAAGGAAGCAAATGCCAGTCCTGTTTTTAAAAAATTTTTCGTATTCATATTTAATTCGTTTGTGTTGTTAAAATTAGAACCCAAATTGAACACCCGCCGTGTAGTTCTTTGTTTGTGGAATAATACCGGTGGCTGTACCTACGAATTCAATGTCATAGCTGAACCAATCGCTTTCAGTCCACAGGTTTGTACCTTGCATGTAAAAACGTAAACTGCTAAAACCTGTTTTCTTCAATTTAGCTGCTGGTAAGTCATAAGAGACAGTTACGTTTTTCAAACGAATATAATCAGCCTTGAAGAAAGTCCTAGTTCCACTTTGTGCGCTTGATCCTTTTGACTCTGTTCCGGTTACATGATAACGTGGGAAGAATGTTATTTGTCCTGGAAGGGTCCATCTTTGATCAAATGCTTCTTTCAACACGTTTATACGAGCAATATTTTCCATTAAGAAGTTAGCTTGCCCGTCGGATGCATATCTACCATACTCATATTGGAAGAAGAAATCAAATGTGAAATTCTTATATGTTAAAGTATTTCTTAGACCACCTTGGTACAATGGTGTATTCTGAGGACCAATGATCTTGCGATCTTTGGCCAAAACTTGATTTGTTAAATTTCCTAAAGTATCATACCACATCGGACGACCAGTTGCAGGGTTCACACCAGCAAACTGCTGAGTAAACAATACACCCAATGGTTGACCAACCTGAACGGAGTTGTCTCCTGGTAAAATCTTCAAGCCACCATAAAGTTCTTTAACTTCGTTCACGTTATATGCAAAAGTGAATAAAAGATTCCAATTAAATGCACCTGGTTGCATTGCTTTAATAAGATCAGCACCCAATGTTAATTCTATACCCTTGTTGGCTAATCTACCAACATTAGAAGTGATTGAACTAAATCCAGAAGAACTTTGTACTGGTTGAGATAATAAAAGATCTCTAGTTTCTTTATTATAGACTTCCACACTACCAGTAATACGATTTTCAAACAAACCAAAGTCAAGTCCTAAATTGGTTGTAATGTTTCTCTCCCATTTCAATTTAGGATTAGGTAACTGAGAATAAGACATACCAGATAATCCGTTATATATACCACCGCCGCCATAAAGACCAAGGGCATCAAAGTTACCAATTTGGTCTTGGCCGGTGCTACCATAGCTAGCTCGAAATTTTAAAGAACTGATAAAGTCTACATTTTTTATGAAATCTTCTTGGTCCATATTCCATGCACCAGAAACTCCCCAAAAAGTACCATATTGATTATCCTTACCGAATCTTGAAGAACCATCACGACGTAAAGTGAATGAAACTAAGTATTTTCTGTCAAAGCCGTAGTTCACTTTACCAAATACACCATTTCTGCGGAAACCAGTAAAGAACTCACCAACTGATGCAGGAACAGCCGCGTTATTTAATGAAGTAAACTGAAAGGTTGGGAAACCCTGTCCATTTGCAGATATACCTTCGTTGTTCTCTCTTCTGTATTCAAAACCAACCAACCCATCCAAACGGTGTTTAGTACCGTATGTCTTATTGAAATTCAAAGTTTGGTAAGTATTGATATTGGTATTCCAGTTGCTCTGAACACTTATGTTTCCTTTAAAGTTAAAGCCATCAGCAGTTCTAGAGTCACGTACGTTTTTACCTTGTGTTAAACGATAGTCTAAACCTACTAAGGTTTTAAATGATAACCAGCTATTGATTTTATAATCTAAATTAATATTACCAACTAATTGATTGGTACGTTGATAACCACTATTAAAATCATTCACTTGAATGATATTTTGGTTCAAAGTGCCCACTAAACTTTGAGGATCTGCTCCACCTCTTACACCATAATACGTTCCATCTGGATTGTAAATTGGCATAGATGGAATAATACCAGTTGCAGAAAAAGCTGGATTTCCTAAAAAGGAACCACTAGTCGCAAATGGGTTCTTCTGACTAAATGAGCTCAAATTAATACTTGCAGCCAAGGTTAAACGATCTGTTGCTTTGTTTTGAATATCAAAACGTAAGCCAGACCTTTGGAAGTCGGCCTTAGTAATGTTGGCTTCTTGCATTGAATAGTTACCTGCAATGCGGAATGTCGTTTTATCATTACCACCACTTGCACTCAACTCATAGTTCTTGATTGCGCCATCGTTGAATGCCGCGTCCTGCCAGTCATAAGTAGGCAAAGCCGCTGCTGCTGCCAATGCCTGCGCATCGGTAAGTGATGCCGCCCCTGGAACACGTAATTCATTCAATACAGTTCTCAATACTGCTAAATTATTCCAAGGTAAATTATTTGCATTACCATAAGCTTCGGCCCTCATTTGGAAATATTCCTGAGAATTCGCCATTTCCAATTTTTTCATCATCTGCACTGTTCCCATGTAGGCGTTGGCCATGAACTTTGTTTTTCCAGCTTTACCTTTTTTAGTGGTGATGATCACAACACCATTAGAAGCATTAGATCCATAAATTGCACCAGATGCAGCATCTTTTAAGATATCAATAGTTTCGATATCGTCTGGGTTTAAGAAAGCCAATGGGTTATTTTGCGTAAAGGCACCATCGGTACGTGTGTTGATTTGAACTCCATCAACTATATATAATGGGTCATTACCAGCTAAGTATGATCCCTGACCACGAATACGCACATTGATCGCACCGCCTGGTAAACCGTTAGCAGCTTGAACCAATACACCCGCAGCTTTACCTTGTAAGGCTTTATCTAAAGATGCGTTTGGTAGGTTTTCAATTTGAGAAGCCTTAATAGAAGAAATAGCACCAGCTTCATCCCTTTTCTTACGGGCTTGATATCCAGTGATAACTACTTCTTCCAAAGGATCCACTTTTGCTTTAAGAGCAATTGAATAATTTGATTGACTGTTTAAAGAAATTTCCAATGTTTCAGATCCTACGTAGGATACTGAAAGCGTTTTCACATTCTGGGCTACCTGAATAGAAAAAGATCCGTCTGCTTTCGTCAATACTGCAGATCTGGTTCCTTTAACCTGTACAGAAGCACCTTCCAGAAATTTGCCATTCTCGTCGGTTACTTTTCCGGTGATAGTCCTATTTTGGGCAAAAACGGAAGAATAAGCCAAAACTACGCACAGAAAAATTGAGAGTACTCTTCTCATAATGAAGTTTTTTGTTTTGGTGATTAACTAACTTAACAATTAAATAACAACCGTTAAATTGATTTTTGTTCTATTTACAAGTCGAATATAGTGAAGTGAGCAATAAATACCCAAAAAAAAATAACTTTTTTTTAAGGAATTTTAAAATTTATAAAAATTAGTTATAATATACATAAATAATTTTTATAATTAATAAAATGATGATATTCACACTCGGTCTATAAGACCCTTATAATTGGCCAAAGCGGCTTGACTATTTATATTGAAGTCGTAAAATAATTATAAATTACAGCTCGAAATGAGCCATCATTATGATTAAAACTAAAGTGTGTATCATTGGAGCGGGGCCAGCGGGATGTTCGTCAGCTTTACAGTTAAATCAATTAGGCATTGATTGTGTAGTAATTGATAAAGCAATATTTCCTAGAGATAAAGTATGTGGGGATGGATTAAGTGGGAAAGTAATTACTTCCTTAAATCGTATCGACCCTGAAATCGTCAAAAGGCTAGAAATTATTGATACTGTTAAATTAAATAGCTGGGGCGTTACTTTTGTAGCCCCAAATCGTAAACATTTAGAAGTAGGCTATAGACCCGATTACGACAAAAATAGTACGACTCAAAAATCAAAACCAATTGGCTATGTATGCAAGCGAATGGATTTTGATAATTTTTTAGTAGAGGAAATAAAAAGATGCTCCCATGTAAATTTCATTGAAGGCGTCAATATCAACGCTTATACATTAGAGTCGGATGGATATATAATTAGTGCTGATAAAGATTTCAAAGTCAAAGCCGATATATTAATTGTTGCCAATGGTGCACATTCTACTTTTACCAAAAAAGTGGCAAATATAGCCATGGAGCCTAAGCACAATGCAGGCGGCGTTAGAGCCTATTACAAGAATGTATCTGGAATGCATACGGATAATTTTATTGAATTGCATTTTATTAAATCTATATTACCAGGTTATTTCTGGATTTTTCCATTACCAAATGGAGAAGCTAATATTGGAATAGGTATGTTATCACATGAGATTAGTAAAAGGAAAATAAATTTAACCAAAGAGTTAAAAAAAATTATTGAATCAGATCCTATCATCAAAGAACGTTTTAAAGATGCTACCTTGATTAGTTCTTATGAAGGATATGGCTTACCTCTTGGAAGTAAAAAAAGACTTTTATCAGGTGAACGCTATATGCTGGTGGGAGATGCTGGGAGCTTAATAGATCCATTTACCGGAGAAGGCATTGGCAATGCTTTGTATTCTGGGCGCTATGCTGCCAACCAAGCGTCAGCTGCAATTCAAGCCAATGACTTTTCAAAAGAAGCTATGTATAAATATGATCTTGATGTAGAAAGGGGCTTAGCTACTGAATTGAGATTAAGCCATCGATTACAACAATTAATTGTGTTTCCTTGGCTATTTAATATGTTGGTTAATATAAGCAATCGAAATAAACAAGTGAAAGAGCTTATTTCATGTATGTTTTATGAGGTAGATATTAGAAAGCGTCTAACAAAACCATCTTTTTATTTTAAGCTCTTATTTAATAGATAGTTAAAGTAGCATCAGGTTATTCTATTTTTTTTCAATCCACAAACTACCACCATGATTTTTATAAGTCAATGGCAGATCAATAAATATGTCTTTATGGTGATTGTGTAAATAATCTGAAAATAATTTAATTTCAAAATCATTATTGTACATTAGAAAAGCTTTTAAAATGTAGTCCTCATTCCAGTTAAAGCCTCTGAATACCCATTCTTTCGGGTATTCAAAAGGATAAAAAACATCATGAAAATGGATGATAACACCACTATTAAGTATTGGTAGAATTTCAAATAAGATATAATTTACATCACTCCCAGTTTTTGTTACATGAGTACTATCTACAAATAAAATATCGCCTGATTGAAGTTTTTTGAAAACATCTAATGAAATTAATTGAACATCTGAATCGATCACTTTTATGTTTGATTTATCAATTAGTGTCATTAATGAATGTAATCTTTTGGGATAGGGATCGATAAAAGTTAATTGAATCTGATTGTCAAAAAATAATTCATTGGTGTCTAGCATCACTGCTGATGAAAATCCTGATCCAATTTCTATGATTCTTTTTGGTTTACAATGTCTTATAATTGAATAAAGCACAATACCATCCGTATATGAATAAAAATCATTATCAAAATAGTACCTTAATTTACTTTCTATCTTCTCTTTAAAAGGCAACTCATTGTAGTATTTCGAAAATTCTTTAACTAGTTTTTTTTGATCCTCCGTTCTCAAATGAATGCCAGGGATTCCATCTATTTCTTTATTTTTCCAGATATCCGCTTCTCTTTCTTTTATATTTTTAATCGAAATAACTGGGGAATAGAAATGCCCATTTACAAAGGCAGAATTATAGAACCTTGTAACGAATTCTAATTTCAAACGCGCTTTTAATTTATTGATTAAATTCATGACATGACAAAACTTTGATTATGGTTGAAATTAAGAAAAAATTGTAATATCTAGGTTTTATCCCCTAATTAGATTGCATCACGGAAACCCCCTGAATTTAATTTGAGTATATTAAGAATTAGATTGTCTAAAAAGTACCTTATCTGCATAAAAAGTTCCAAATGGTATAAGTGAAGCTAAAAAAGCCATCAACATTTTGATTATACTCCAGCGATGTAAAAATGAAACTTGAAGCAGTAAAACGATATAGAGCACAAAAAGGATTCCATGAGCCAAACCAACAATGTAATTGGGCTGGGGCATTGAAAATTTGTATTTCAAAATCATCGTAAAACCTAAAAGCAAATAGGAGCAGCCTTCAATAAATGCTACAATTCGTAGTCTCCCCAATGCCGTTTTCATTAATTGATTGACCATCTTATTATAAATTAAATACTATTTAAATAAAGCAGATTCGTAATTTTAGAAAATTACCGATCCATAAAAATACGAATAAGCAAGTATATGAGAATAAAAAGCACTGCCGCGTTAAATGGCAGCTTCTTCGAGCATACAACCATTTTAATCGTTGAACACAATGAAGCTGGAAGTACAGGCTTTGTAACCAATAAACCTTTTGGGAAGTCGTTGCATGAACTCATTGAATTCAATCATTCTAAACCATTCCCTCTAATGGATGGTGGCCCTGTTGATAGAGATCACCTCTTTGTATTGCACAAGCGACCCGACCTCATTGATGGGGGCAAACAAATACCCAATGGTCTTTATTTGGGTGGCAATATGGAGCAAGTAATCCAAGCCATCAACGCCGGAGGCGTCAATCCACAAGAAATTCAACTTTTTATCGGTTATTGCGGATGGGATTTGGGAGAATTAGAAGCGGAGCTGGAAGAAGGAAGCTGGAGCTTCAGTTAAAATCAACCAATTTATAGGTATTCCTGGAGTTCCAAATTCTACTTTTTTGGTTTTAAGTTTTTTTGATGCTAGTTATTTTTAAAAGACAGATTGTTGTAAACTATTAATTGCAATTGACCTCTTGAAATATTTTTTTGAGTTTGAATCATATATCCAGTCTCCACCCTTATTGACTCATTTATACCAAATCCTACCCCTGCGTATAATCTGTTTCGATCAAATGGTGTCTTATTTAGATTGATAAATAATTCATTATACGCAGAAAAGTAGGTAGCGTTATTTGTAATATTTTTATTCCCTAATGGTTTTTGTACAGCAATAAAATACCTTGCTCTTAAGCCAAATTCATTGGAGAAAAATCGTTCTTCCAATCGAAATCGATGCGTAAATGAATTTG
>Ga0164293_10005106_pt1 | contig 11178 bp, 10 predicted proteins | sample GEODES118metaG_FD_111487 | JGI IMG/M metagenome (GOLD analysis project Ga0164293, IMG submission 111487) | Eutrophic lake water microbial communities from Lake Mendota, Wisconsin, USA - GEODES118 metaG | ecosystem: Environmental > Aquatic > Freshwater > Lake | place: USA: Lake Mendota...
CCCGCTCTTTGTGCCCGTATCGATCTCACGCTCCCGGACGGCCGTGCCCGCCTCGAGGCCCTCCGAGGCAAACTCGTCTCCCAGGGGGACGTGATCAGCCCCGCCGGACGACAGAAGACGATCGACGTGTTCGGCGAGCCGCTCTCGCCGAAGCAGGTGGTGGAGCGGATCTGCGCCGATGTCGCCGCCAAGGGGCTCGACGCCCTTCTCGACTACACCCGCCGGATCGACGGGATCACGATCCCCCGCGACGGCCTGTTTGTGGCGCCTGAGGCGCTTGTCACGGCCCATCGCCAGGTCGGCGACGAGTTCCTCGAGTCGGTGCGACGCATCCGCGCGAACGTCGAGCGGTTCCAGCGGGCGATCCTGTCGCGGGACGTGACCGTGCCGCTCGCCGGAGGCGGGTCGCTGCGGCAGCGTTATCTCCCGCTCGACCGCGTCGGCGTCTGCGTGCCGGGCGGAGCGGCAGCCTACCCGTCGACCCTGTTGATGACGGTCGTGCCGGCCCAGGTCGCCGGCGTCGGCGAGATCGTCGTGGTCGCCCCGCCGACGAAGTTCGGTTCGGAGAATCTCCACGTTCTGGCCACCTGCCACGAACTCGGAGTCACGAAGGTCGCCCGCTGTGGCGGTGCCCAAGCGGTGGCAGCGCTCGCCCACGGCTTCCCGGCGGAGCAGGGGAGCGGTGGGCTCGGCCGCGTCGACAAGATCGTCGGTCCCGGCAACCTGTTCGTGGCGCTCGCCAAGCAGCATGTCTTCGGCACCGTCTCGATCGACTCGATCGCCGGACCGAGCGAGATCGTGATCGTGGCCGACGATGCAGGCCATCCGGAATACATCGCCGCCGACATGCTCGCTCAGGCCGAGCACTCCCCCGGCTCGGCGATCCTCCTCACCGCCTCACGCCGGCTCGCCGACGAGGTCGCCTCGGCGCTCGACCGGAGGCTCGCCATCCTCGAGAGGTCGGACCTGACCCGTGACAGCCTGGAGCGTTTCTGTGGGATCGTGATCACGCGGGATGATGCCGAGTCGGCGGCGATCGCCGATGCCCTCGCCGCCGAGCACCTCTCGATCGACACCGTCGACCCGGAGGCGACGCTCGCCTCGATCCGCCATGCCGGTGCCGCCTTCCTCGGGCCTTGGAGCCCGGTGGCAGCAGGGGACTACGCCGCCGGACCGTCCCACGTGCTCCCGACCGGCGGCACGGCCCGCTTCGCCGCCGGGCTCTCGGCCAACGAGTTCCTCCGTGGCGGCAGCGTGATTCATCTCGCCCGGGCCGACCTGGCAGGGATCGCGGCCGACATCGCGAGGATCGCCGACACCGAAGGGCTCACCGCCCACCGGCGGAGCGTCGAGGCCCGAACCGGGAAGGCGTGAGGGAACGCGGCTGCACCATGGACGCCAATGCCTTCTTCGTCGGCCTGGGAACGCTCTCGCTGATCAACGCCGGGCTCGCACAGTCGAAGAACCGCAGCGGGCTGGTCTGGTGGCTGATCTCCCTGGTCCTCGGCCCGATCGCCACCTTCCTGATCGTCGTCCTCCCGAAGGTGCCCCCGTCGATTGATTGACTGATTGACTGATGCTTCATCACCGCCGGTTGCCGGCCCGCGTTCATCCCCGGATCACTTCCATGATGCGTTCCATTTTCTGCTCGTCCTTCCTGCGTGGCCTCATCCCCGCGTTCCACGCCGTGGCTTCCATCGCCGCAGTCTGCATCGTCGCAGCGACGATCGAGGCTGCCGATCCGCCCCAGCGCCCGCTTCCGCCGCCGCCGGTCGACCGGGCGATTCCCGGCTGGAAACTCGCCTGGAACGACGAGTTCGACGGGGAGGCGATCGACGGCTCCAAATGGGGTTTCGACGTCGGCAACGGGTTCTACAACTACGACGCGAAGCAGTGGATCCATGGCTGGGGCAATGACGAACTCCAGTACTACACGCGCGATCCCGACAACGCCTTCGTGAAGGCGGGCTCCCTCCACATCCGGGCCCTGAAGGAATCACACGACGGCTTCGGGTACACGTCCGCCCGACTACGGACCCGCGCGAAGGACGGCCGCAACCTCTTCAGTCAGACCTACGGCCGGTTCGAGTTCCGGGCGAAGCTGCCGCTGGGGCAGGGGATCTGGCCGGCGCTGTGGCTGCTGCCGGAGGGGAGCGACTACGGCGGTTGGGCGGCGTCGGGAGAGATCGACATCCTCGAGACGAAGGGGCAGGAGCCGAATCGGATCCAGGGCGCGCTCCACTTCGGCGGCCGCTGGCCCGCCAACACGTTCACCGTCGGCGAGCATTTCTTCGACTCCGGGTCGATCGCCGATTTCCACGTCTACGCCCTCGAATGGAATCCCGGCGAGATGCACTGGGAGGTCGATGGCACCCGCTACGCCACGATGAACTTCTGGTGGAGCAGCGGACGGGCCGACGCGAAGGGAGGGCTCGCCCCGCAGGCCGAAGCCGATCTCAATCCCTGGCCGGCGCCGTTCGACAAGCCCTTCCAGGTGTTGATCAATCTCGCCGTCGGTGGAAAGTTTCTCGGCAATCCCGATGCCGCGACCCCCTTCCCGGCCGAGATGGAGGTCGACTATGTCCGCGTCTACCAGCGCACCGGCCCCCAGCCGGCGCTCGTGCCGCGGGGCAGCGGGGAACTGCCGGGTGCGGCACAGGGGCGTTGAGACGACGGTTCGACGCGCGTTCGACTGATTCCAGGGAGGATCGATGCGACTACTCCGCAAATTGATCGTGACGGTGGCGATGGTCGCCGCAGGCGCGGTGCCCGCAGGCGTGCGGGCCGAGAACCTGCCGGCGTGGAACCAGTGGCGCGGGCCCGCCGGGCAGGGGCATGCCCCGGCGGCGAAGGATCTCCCGCGGAGTTGGAGCGAGACCGAGCACGTCGCCTGGAAGACGCCGATCGACGGGAAGGGATGGTCGAGCCCGGTGCTCGCCGACGGCCGGCTGTGGCTGACGACGGCGGTGGAGACGCCCCTTTCGGAGGCAGAGAAGGCGGAGCGGCTCGCCAACGTCGCGGATTCCTCGTCGCTCCAGGTGTCGGGGCCGGTGAGCCTGCGGGCGGTGTGCCTCGACGCGGCGAGCGGCGAAGTGCTCCACGATATCGAGCTGTTCCGACAGTCGCAGCCCGACCCGATCCACTCCCTCAACTCGTACGCCTCGCCCTCGCCGATCCTCGAAGCGGGAAGACTCTACTGCCACTTCGGCACCAACGGCACGGCGGCCGTCGATGCCTCCACGGGAACGATTCTCTGGACGCACACGCTCCAGAAGATCAAGCACGAGAACGGCGCCGGCGGCACACCGGTGCTGTTCGGGAATCGTCTGATCTTCGACTGTGACGGCAGCGATCAGCAGTACATCGTCGCCCTCGACACCGCCTCGGGCGCCGTGGCCTGGAAGACGGAGCGATCGGGCGAGCGCAATCCCGAACCGCAGCTGAAAAAAGCCTACGGTTCCCCGACCGTCACCGAGGTCGACGGCCGGCCGGTCCTCCTCTCGACCGGCGCCGACTGGCTCTACGCCTACGATCCCGAAGACGGCCGCGAACTTTGGAAACAGGCGTACGGCGTGCTCGGTTTTTCAGTGGTCCCCAGACCGATCGTCGGACACGGCATGGCCTACGTCAGCACGAGCTTCATGCAGCCCGAACTCCTCGCCGTCAAGCTCCCCTCCGGCAACTCTCTGCCCGAGATCGTGTGGCGGGTGAAGAAGAGCGTGCCGAACATCCCCTCCCCGCTCCTCGTCGGCGACGAGATCCTGATGGTGAGCGACAAGGGGGTGGCAACGTGCGTCGACGCCGCCTCGGGGGAGGTCCACTACAGCGAACGGCTCGGCGGCAATTTCTGTTCGTCGCCCCTGTACGCCGACGGGCGGATCTGGATCGGCAATCGGGAGGGACAGACATTCGTCCTCGCCCCGGGAAAGAACTTTCTCGTCGAGGCGACCAACCAGCTCGACGGTGAGATCATGGCGACGCCGATCGCCGTCGGACCGGCGTTGTTCATCCGCACCGACAAGGCCGTCTACAGGATCGAGGATCGCTGAGACCGACGGCTCGTGCCGGTTGTGGATGCCGAGATTGGCGGTTGTTCAAGCACTTTCAAAGGAGGTGGTCCGTGGTCGGAAAAAGTCTCTCACGCCGCGGGCTGCTTCGGGCCTCGGCCGCCGCCGTACCGGCGCTGTTCACGATCTCGGCAGGCAGCCGGCGCGTTCTCGGGGCCAATGACCGGCTCGATGTGGGCGTCATCGGTGTCGGTGGCCGCGGGGGCTCGAACCTCGATGCGGTTGCCGGCGAGAACATCGTCGCCCTGTGTGACGTCGACTCGGGCACGCTCGGAGGCGCCGCGTCCCGATTCCCCGCCGCGGCCCGTTTCAGCGACTACCGGGCGATGCTCGCCGACGCGAAGCTCGACGCCGTCGTCATCTCCACCCCCGATCACCATCACGCCCCGGCCACGGTCCGTGCCCTGCGCCGTGGGCTCCATGTCTACTGTGAAAAGCCCCTCACGCACACCGTCGAGGAAGCGAGGCTCGTCGCCAAACTCGCCGCCGAGAAGGGGGTGGCGACACAGATGGGAACGCAAAATCACGAGCATCCCGGGTATCTGAGGCTCGTGGAGCTGCTCCGTGGCGGGGCGATCGGGAAGGTGAGCGACGTCCACGTGATCACCGACCGGCCCGGGAAGTGGTGGCCGCAGGGGATCGAGGCGCCGAAGGGAGGCCAGACGGCGCCTGGGAATCTCGACTGGGATCTGTGGCTGGGGCCGGCGGCGAAGCGTGCCTACGATCCGGCCTACGTGCCGTTCAAATGGCGCGGGTGGTGGGACTTCGGCTGTGGCGCGGTGGGGGACATGGCGATCCACTTGGCCGATCCGGCATTCTGGGGGCTCGATCTCGCCGGGAAGGTGCGCGTCGAGTCGAAGGGGCCTCCGCCCCAGCCAGCCAGTGCCCCGACCTGGATGGAGACCACGTTCGCCTTCGGCCCACGTGGCGACCGTGGCCCGGTCACGCTCCATTGGTACGAGGGAGAAGCAAAGCCGCCGGCGGCGATCGCCGCGGAGATCCCGATGAACGGCTCGCTGTTCGTCGGAGACCGGGGGCGGATCGCGATCGCCCACGACGGCTTCCCGAAGCTCCTCCCCGAGGATCGCTTCCAGGATTTCGTCCCCCCGCCGCCGTCGCTCCCCGACTCCCCCGGCCATCACGCTCAGTGGATCGCGGCCTGCAAGACCGGCTCGCGGACGGGGAGCGATTTTTCGTATGCGGCCCCGTTCAGCGAGACGGTGCTTCTCGGGAACGTCGCCTACCGGGCCGGTACGGCGATCGACTACGACCCGGCGACCGGCAGGGTCACGAATGACGCGGCCGCCAACCGCTGGCTCACGAAGGATTATCGGCAGGGGTGGGAGGTCAGTTAGCAGGTGTCCGGCCGCGGCTCGCCAGGAACGTTCGACGGCCCCCCCTCTCCAGGCATCTGCCTGACGAGGAACTGGGGGCGTCTCGGCTGGCTGGTGGCGATGCCTCCGAGGGAGTCGATGGAGCCATGAACTGGGTCGCTTGGAAGATGCTCAACGGCGACACCGCCAAGTATCTCGGCGCCGTGTTCGGCGTCGCCTTCGGTGTCCTCCTCATCACCCAGCAGGCGTCGATCTTCGTCGGGCTCATGAGCCGTACCGCCAATCCCCTCCGGGATGTCCGCGAGGCGAGTGTGTGGGTCACCGACCGCCACCAGCAAAATGCGGACGAGATCGAGCCGATCTCCGATGGTGCCCTTTACCGAATCCGAGGCGTGGAGGGGATGGATTGGGCGGTGCGACTCTACAAGGGGGTGGCCCGGGGACGCCGCCCCGACGGCATCTTCCGTCAGGTGATCCTCCTGGGGGTCGACGACCACACGTTCGTCGGGGCTCCCCGGACGATCCTCATGGGGGACCTCGCCGATCTCCGCAGGCCCTCGGCGGTGTTCATCGACAAGGCCGGGCACGAGTCGCTTTGGCCGGGCGAACCTCTGCGTCTCGGCCGTGAAATCGAGATGAACGAGCGCCGGGCGGTGATCGTGGGCATCTGTGAGACCTCGGCGCCGTTCCAGTCCTTTCCGGTCGTCGTCGCCACCTACTCCCAGGCGACGCAGTTCATCGCCAGGGAGCGGAAGCAACTCTCGTTCGTCGTCGGTGCTCCGGTGGCGGGGGTGACGCCGGCCGAGGCCTGCCGCCGGATCAAGGCGGCCACCGGATTCGAGGCCCTGACCTATGACCAGTTCGTCTGGCAGACGATCAATTACTACATGGCCAACACGGGCATCCCGGTCAATTTCGGGATCACGATCGTACTCGGCTTCATCGTCGGTGCCGCCATCGCCGGGCAGACGTTCTACCTCTTCACCCTCGAGAACCTCCGCCACTTCGGCGCCCTCAAGGCGATGGGGGTCAACAACCGTCGCCTCATCGGCATGGTCCTGCTCCAGGCGGCGATCATCGGCGCCGTCGGCTATTCCCTCGGCGTCGGCATGGCGGTGTCGTTCTTCGAGGTCACCGGCCGCGTTCTCCCCGACCTCCGCGGCATCAACATTCCCTGGCAAGTGGCCGTCGGCACCGCCGGTGTGGTGATCGCCATCATCACGGTTGCCAGCCTCATGAGCCTGCGCCGGGTGCTCCTCCTCGAACCTGCCGTCGTCTTCCGCGGATGATCTCCATGCCGACTCCGGTCCAGACTCCAGCGTCCGATTCCCGCGGCCAGTCTCCGGCCGTGGGAGTGGCCTGCCGTGGGGTCGAGAAGGAGTTCGGCAGTGGCGAGACGCGGACACGCGTGCTCCACGGCATCGACGTCGACATCGGGTGCGGGGCCCTCACGCTGCTCGTCGGGCCGAGCGGCTGCGGCAAGACGACGCTGATCTCGATCATCGCCGGGCTCCTCGACCCCACGGCGGGCGATGTCACGCTGTTCGGCACGCCGCAATCCCGCCTCCGCGGCAACCGACTCGTCGACTTCCGGGCCCGCAACGTCGGCTTCGTTTTCCAGCAGTACAACCTCCTCCCTTCGCTGACCGCCGCCGAGAACGTCGCCGTGCCACTCCTCGTGGCGCGGCAGCCGCGGAAGCGGGCGATCGAACGGGCCGGGGGCGTGCTCGAGGCCGTAGGCCTGGGGAGTCGGTTGAAGGCCTTTCCCAATCAACTCTCGGGCGGCCAGCAGCAGCGGGTGGCGATCGCCCGGGCCCTCGTTCACGAGCCACGGCTCCTGGTCTGCGACGAGCCGACCGCCGCCCTCGACTCCCAATCGGGACAGACGGTGATGGACCTCCTCAAGTCGGTCGCGGTCCATCCGGACCGGACCGTGATCGTCGTCACCCACGATTCCCGCGTTCTCCAGTTCGGCGACCGCCTCCTGGAGATGGCCGACGGTCGAATCGTCCACGACACGATTCCCCGGCCCTCGATTCCCCTCTCTTCCCCGTGATCCCCACCATGATTCGCACCCTCATCCTCCCGCTCCTCGGCGTGATCGGCTTCGGCACGCTCCTCTGGCACCTCGCGCGCACCCACGAGGAGCCGTCGGAACAGTTTCCTCCGGTCGCTCCCGTGCGACGGGAGTTCGCAGGCACGGTGGCCGGTGCCGGCGTCGTCGAGCCGAGATCGGAGAGCATCCAGCTCTGCGCCGAGGTGCCGGGCATCGTCGCCGAGGTCGCTGTCCGCGAAGGGCAGTCGATCTCGGCCGGCGAGGTCGTCCTCCGGCTCGAGGACCGCTGGAAACGGGCCGAACTCGAGGTCCGTCAGACAGCTCTCTCGGCCGCCGGGGAGGATCTCGCCAAACTTCGCGGCCTACCCCGACCGGAAGATCTGCCGCCGAGTGCCGCGCGCGTCCGGGGGGCGCAGGCGGCCGCCGAAACGCAACGGGACCAACTCGCCCGCGCGGAGGATCTCCACCGCCAGAAGGTGATCACCGAGCAGGAGGTGATCGAGCGCCGCAAGGCGTTCGACACCGCGCAGGCCACGCTCGAGGAAGCCCAGGCCGAGGATGCCCGGCTCCGCGCGGGCGCGTGGGAGCGCGACGTGGCGATCGCCGCCGCCGCCGTCGAGCAGGCCCGCGCCAGTGTCGATCTGGCCCGCGTGGAGGTCGAGCGGTTCGTCGTCCGGGCACCCGTGGCGGGTACCGTGCTCCGCGTCGATGTCCGCCCCGGTGAGTTCGTCGGCACGCCTCCGGGCAAGTCGCTGGTCGTGCTCGGGGACACCAGTCGGCTCCATGTCCGGGTGAGTATCGACGAGCACGATCTCCCGCGATTCATCCCCGGAGCACCGGCACTGGGGTATCTCCGTGGCGACGCGGAGCATCCTGTGCGCCTCGCCTTCGTCAGGGCCGTGCCCACGGTGGCGCCCAAACAGAATCTCAGCGGCGACAGCGCCGAGCGGGTCGACACCCGCGTCCTCCAGGTGCTCTTCGAGATCGTCGACGACGCGGCCGCCGCGGCGACCGGCGACGGCACGCCGACGCGGGAGCTGTTCGTCGGCCAGCAACTCGATGTCCAGATCGACGCGACCGCGCGGTAACCGGCGCCAGCCGCGGTGTTCTCAGTGGAACTTCACGAGAACGACACCGGCGAACACCAGCAGCACGCCGAGGAGCCGTCCCGGGGTCACCACCTGACGCGGAAGATCCATCAGCCCGAAGTGATCGAGGAACAGCGAACAGGCCAATTGGCCCCCGACGACCGCCGCGATGAACGCTGCGGCGCCGAGCCGCGGCGCCAGCGCCGCCCCCGAGAGGACGATCAGTGCCCCCATCGGCCCGCCGATCCAGTTCCACCACGGGGCGGCCCGGGCCCCCACCGCATCCGGTGGCGTAGGACGGAGGACGAGCATCACCGTCGCGGCGGTGAGGATCGTCCCGCAGATCGAGAAGAAGGCCGCCCACAGAGGGCTCTGGAGATGGGCGCGCAGCGACGCATTTGCCGAGGCCTGCACCGCAAAACAGGCCCCGGCGCCGGCCGCCAGGAGGATCCACAGGATGTCCACGTCGCTTCTCCTCGTCGGCATCTTCTGCCCGGGCAACGGCTGCCCCGGCCGCCGACAGTATGCCGTCGGTCGTCGCGATGTCGATCCGGCCGCCGAGTGGGCCCGTGCCGGTCGTGACGATTCTGCGGGGCGGGTCACCGGTGAGGGCGCCGCCTGATGTGAGGTAGACTTCCGGCATGACAAAGTCTTCCCCTCCAGCCGCCGCCGACCGTGCCGCGGCCCTCGTCCGCCCCGCCATTGCCAGCCTCGCCGGATACATGCCGGGTGAGCAGCCGCAGGGGGGAGCGTGGATCAAGCTCAACACCAACGAGAATCCCTACGCTCCCTCGCCCGAGGTGGCCGGAGCGGTGACGGCACTCCTCTCAGGGAGGACTCTGGCCAAGTATCCCGACCCGGTCGCCACCCGCTTCCGGGAGAAGGCTGCCGAGGTCCTCGGCATCGACCCCGATTGGATCCTCTGCGGCAACGGCAGCGACGACCTGCTGACGATCCTCGTTCGCACGTTCGTCGGGCCGGGCGAGGCCCTACGGATGCCGACACCGAGCTACATCCTTTACCGCACGCTCGCCGGCATCCAGGGCGTCGCCTACGAGGAGATTCCCTACGAGCGTGACTGGTCGCTCGGGCCCGCGTTCTGCACCCCCACCACGGCCGCCGGGGATCCGGTCCGCCTGGCGATCATCGCCAACCCCAACAGCCCCTCCGGCACGCTCATCCCACCTGCCGAGGTCGCGGCGATCGCTGCCCGTCTCCCCTGTGCGCTCGTCGTGGACGAGGCCTACGGAGACTTCGCCGATGCCGACTGCCTCGACCTCGTCCGCGGAAGCGACCGGGTGATCGTGACGCGCAGTTTCAGCAAGTCGTACGCGCTCGCCGGCCTGCGGTTCGGCTTCGCGGTGGCGCAGCCTTCGCTCATCCGCCAGCTCGAGAAGGTCAAGGATTCGTACAACTGCGACGCGATCTCGATCGCGGCCGCCACCGCCGCGATCGGCGACCGGGACTGGCTCCGGGCCAACCGCGGCGCGATCCTCGCCACCCGGGCCAGGCTCACGGCTGCCCTTCTCGCCCTCGGCTTCCGGGTGCAGGAGAGCCAGACGAACTTCGTCTGGTGCACCCATCCCTCCCGGCCGCACCGCCCGCTCTACGAAGCGCTCAAGGCCAACCGGATCCTCGTCCGCTACATGAACTACGCCGGCTGGGGTGACGGGCTGCGGATCACCGTCGGCACCGACGCCGAAATCGACGCCTTCCTCGCCTGCCTGGGTGGGATCCTCGCCCAATCCTGATCGTCCACGACTCCCTCCACGCACATCACCCCGCCATGCACCGCACAGCTTCCGTCGCCCGCAAGACCACCGAGACCTCGATCGTCCTCACGGCCGACCTCGACGGCACGGGTGTTGCCGACATCGCCACCGGTCTCGGGTTCTTCGACCACATGCTCACCCTCCTCGCCGGGCATTCGCTCGTCGATCTGTCGATCCGCTGCGAGGGGGATCTCCACGTCGACGGCCACCACACCGTCGAGGACGTTGGTCGGGCCCTCGGTCAAGCCGTTCGCGAGGCCCTCGGCGACCGTCGCGGCATCCGCCGTTACGGCCACTTCACGCTGCCGATGGATGAAACCCTCGCCACGGTCGCCGTCGACCTCGGCGGTCGGCCGGCGACGGTATTCCACGTTCCCTTCCCGGTGCCGTCGATCGGCGCCTTCGACACCCAGCTCGTCGAGGTTTTCTGGGAGGGCTTCGCGTCCGCGGCGGGGGCGAACGTCCACGCCCTTCTCCACCATGGGCACAACGCCCACCACATCGCCGAGGCGGTGTTCAAGGCTGGCGCCCGCGCGATCCGCATGGCGGTCGAGAAAGATCCGAGACAGCCCGGGATCCCGAGCACCAAGGGCTCGCTGACGGTGTGAGAAAACGGTCCGTGGAAAAGTCATCCATGACCTTTTTCCACGGAGGAGAACCCCGACAAAACCGAGGTTTTCAGGGTCGTATGCCGCCGCATCCGGCAGCGGGGCACTTTATCCACAGCCTGCAAGGGGGCGCCGGCGCGTCACTCGTTGACGAACGTCTCGAGGAACCGGGCGAGGCGGTGGAAGTCGCTGTTGCGCTCGACGTAGCGGACGACCGTCACGAGCGTGTTGGGGTCGACGAGTTCCTCGAACG
>Ga0164293_10005107_pt1 | contig 11177 bp, 11 predicted proteins | sample GEODES118metaG_FD_111487 | JGI IMG/M metagenome (GOLD analysis project Ga0164293, IMG submission 111487) | Eutrophic lake water microbial communities from Lake Mendota, Wisconsin, USA - GEODES118 metaG | ecosystem: Environmental > Aquatic > Freshwater > Lake | place: USA: Lake Mendota...
CAAATCTAGGTATCTTGCAAAAGCATTCCATCGTTCACACTGCACGAAAACTGACGCCGCGGCACAAACCGATTCGCCAGGCCTTGAATTATATAAGTCTTGCAGCTGTTCTTGACAAGGCCACGCACTCTAGTCTTTTTAAAGACGAAATACGGCTTGATCAGCATAATAATTCTCGACACTCTAGCGGAAGTTGGTCTTGGCATTTTCGATAAGATCCGCCAAACGTCCCTCAAGAGTATCCGGCAGAAATCGGCCTTTGCCTGGTTGCATCTCCACCCTGGATGCTCTTGTCTTGCCCTGCATCTCTGATCGCGCGGGATCCCTGGTAGCCAGCTTTGCCGTTGATGGCCTCCTAATCGCACTCAGCTCAGCAGTTGAGGTAGACCATGCACGTTGGCGACAGTGGGCACGTCTGAATGAATCAGGAAACTATCCACATTCGACACCGATATTAGGCTTCATACCATAGGCATAGCCTACTGCGGAGCGGTGATAATGTTGATTTTGGTGTCTGCTGCATTCGGATCCTGCCTGTCTCCCCTCTTTGTCCCTGGTGGGACTGGGCGAAGCGATCAGGTGGAAGCGATCTTGCCCCTCACGCATCGTCACGCAACAGGCTCTGAGGTGAGCCTTGACGGAGCCCAGGGTCAACTCGTCCAGTCTGTGCATCTCCAGCAGGTGATGGAAGGACAGAATCGTTCTCTGATCCGAGATCAAGCCGCTTCCATCGCTGGATCATTAAGCAGGTACCACTGCTGCAAGGGATGGACCCGCAACATCGTGAGCGACGGATAGGGAGGACGGCCTCCTCTGTTGCTCGCCTTGGGGTAGTGGGGCTCATCAGGCCGATGACCGGCTTTGAGGGCACAACCACTTCAATGTGAGAACAAAACAGATCCCGTTTGGGCTGCTTCATGACCGTCGTCTGCTCGTGATCGGAGAAACCGAACTGGCTACTTACAATTACCTCAGCCCTGGGCTGCTAAAGATTGGCAATTGTCACGTGAATTGGATGTATCTTCTAGAATCCCCATGGAACAAACTACTAGCTTCAATTACGCCTTGCATTTTGCACCATTGAAATAAATCCGTCCTGGAGGGAGTTCGCCATATCTGCGCTGTCGAACAACTTGCTTGAAAGAAAAGCCTGTTGACGCACGCCCTTATTGCGGCGTAAAGCAATAAGATCCGAGCATATATCTGCAACAATGCTAGAATATTCGTCTGGGTTTTCTGCAACCCAACCGTCCATTCCTATAGCCTTAACGATCGAAGAACTCATTCTGGCAGACATACACCCTCCTTTGATCGCCACTAGTGGTACGCCCATTCCAAGAGCATCAAAAGCCGTCGTTGCACTACTCCAAGGCGTTGCATCCAAAGCCACATCAACAAGATTGTAATGCTGAAGGTGCTCATTCCAGTCTAGTGTCATAGGCATAAATAAAAGACGATCGGGGTCAACACCTTGACTGGACATAAAAGTCCTGATTCGTTGACAAGCCCTATCGTCAGAGCACTGCCTATCCTTAACAATAAGGACACTAGAAGGAAGCCTCTTCAGCGCAGCCGTCCAAAAAATCATCGTTTCATTGCTAATCTTGGTGAGTTGATTAAATGATCCAAGAACTGGAATATCCTTAGACACGACATCCTGTGCCACTGGAAAGTCATGATAGGGGCAGCACGCCAGCCAAGCGCGGGGCAAACGCCACAGCTTTTCGCTAAACTGCCATTCGAACTCTTTTGGAATAATTTCTTCGTCGCCGATGATGTAATCAATTGTATCGAGACCAGTAGAGGCGTGGTAGCCAATGTAGTGGCATTGCACCAAAGCGCAGCGCTCAGCCAGTAGCTCAATGCCTGTATTCCGAGTAAAACCGTTAGTTTCAACGATTATGTCATAATCCCTGTTTTTCATCTTACTGCGTGATTCATGAACAGTTAAGCCCTGCAAAGAATAAGAAACATCAGCGTAATCCACTAACATAGAGGCGTGGTCCTCATAGCGACGATAAACAGAGATAAGCTCCACGTCAAAAAGATTACGGTCATATTCACGCAAAAAGGGAAGCAGGAATGTACTAACTACGTGCTGACCTAGATCCGCACAAAGGAAGCCAATGCGAATCTTGGAGGCATCCCGCGAAGATCTATTTTCAACATTTGGAACTGCATCTCCAACGTGAACAGCGTCAAGCTCTTGGTGTCGAACGGACTGCCAATATGTACGGGCCAGGTCGAGACTTTCCAAGGCATAGACCTCAGAAGCACCTGCATAAGCAAAGAGTAGACCTTTATACACATCGAGTCGATTCGGATTGGCAACCAAGGCCTTCTTAAATGTAGCAATAGATGATTCTAGGTCGCCCTGGCTACGCAAGGAGACTGCAAGATTGGCTAGTACACCAGGATGCTGAGGGCATACGGACAAGGCTTTGTTGAACATATCAATCGCACTAGAGTGGAGACCAACATCCTGCAGAGAAATACCTAGTCGGTTTAAGACGTCGGCATTTGACGGGTCTAGCTGATGAACTTTATTAAATACGAAGAGTGCGTCATCCTTATAACCAATATCATCCAGTGCTCGTCCATAACCAATCAGGGCATCTATGTTGTCTGCGTCAAGAGCCAGCGCAGACAGAAAATAGGCAACTGATTCGTCAGCTCGACCTAGCTCAACAAGGACTATGCCAATATTAAGAAGCCCCGCAAGGTGCTGCGGCTGCAATTTAAGCAATTCCACATATGCTTCCCGCGCCATTTCAATCTGGCCGTTATTATGCCGAGCCAGCCCTAGCTCAAAAAGATGATCTGGAATTTCTGGTTGCAACGCAACACATTGGCAATACGCCTCAGCAGCCAATGAGTACTCGCCTGTTTCGGCGTACAATTTTCCTAGGTTAATATACGGATCGACGCATCCTGAATTCAGCTCAATTGCCGCAAGAAGCGAATATCGTGCAGAGTCGTAGTCTTCTGTTAGCAATAAAGCCAGTCCTAAATTATTATGAGCCTGTGGCATCCCGGGGTCATTGTCCAGGGCGCTCCGATAAAGTTGTATCGCCTTGGCTATTTCGCCTTGCTCTTGATAAGCAACTCCGAGATCGCAGCAGACACGTGCATTTTTAGGCTCCAGAGAAAAAGCTGTTTCTAGAAGCGCTACCCGCTCATCTCGACACCCCTTAATGCCACAAAGAATGGCGAGATTGCAGAATACTCTTGGATCATGAATGTCTTCCGAAAGAAGCGATCTATAGATTCGCTCGGCTGCAAGATACTCCTTCAGCTCAATCAACTCGCGAGCTTTTGCGATTCTGCCATCTGTGGTGTACATGGCAACCTTGGCTTATTGTGGGCAGCATTCCGATCATAGTAGGCGTAAGACGGTTCACTCTGTTGGACGGCAAGGAAACTGGACGACCTTAATCTCGGATGGGGGGAACAGGGTTGAGTCTGAGAGTTTGCCGAAAATCCTTGTGGAAACAGCAGCACCTGGATGGAGCCAGCGAGCTGCTCACAAGAAGCAAGCAGATCAAGATCAAGGTCGAGGGGTGGGCGAAGGAGGCTGAACTGTTCCAGCAGATTGGGCGACTGCAAATGGAGCTGGAGTGACTCCAAAAAGTCTCAGCTGCTCTGATGCCATGAACCACACCTGGCAATCGAACATCCGCAGCCGCGGCGGTGAGCAAACATGCTCAGAAACTTCCTGAACTCGTTCCCCCAGCCTAGCGACGACCAACAAACCAAAGATCAATTATAGAAAACCTGTGCTTAATAGACGGCTCCGAGGCGGGGCTAACAGATTCAAGCCCCGCCGGCCTTGAGCCGATCGACGCGACGGCAGGCCCCTGGCCGAGGTAGTGAGATCCTTGCCAAGGCTAAGTCGGTTGATCTACGATACCTAGTTTAACTAGCCGATGCAGTGTTTGATCCCGGAATCGATTGATTTCGCTCTGGATCTGTCGCATGGTCTGCTCAGAATCTGTGAGCAGTGTTCCGTCGGCTCCGCGCAGCTCCACACCAGTGGCCTGCAGTCCCATTAGTACACAACTGCTGAGGATGTCCTCATCCAGGCCTTGCTCAAGAGCTTCGAGCACGAAGGCATCCACTAGGGAGAACGGCTGAGCTCCATGGCCGATAGCCGGCGCGGCAAGATAGCCCAGATTATGCCCACCCTGCATCAGCCTGATCAGACGTGCGTTCACCGCCTGGCAGCTCGCGCGTGCCGCTGCTCCAGCACCGCCCCGGTCGAGACCCACCCGGCCGGCATGGAGCAGGAGGCTGGTGAGCATCACCAGCTCCTCAGGCGGGATGCCCATCGCCTCATGAAGCTCGGCCAGCCTGGCGGGATGCCGCGAAAGTTGAGCCTCAAGCTGTTGCAACCTGCCGCTTTCATCGACCATCACCCCCAGGTTGGTGTCGATCCGGATCGGCTGGCCAGCATCTCCACGAGGCTCGCCAGTGGCGCGCAGCAGCAGCTGGGATAGCTGCTGTTCTTGGGCAGTACGACTGAGGGGCAGCGGGCCCTTCACGAACACGTCGCGCCTGAAACCTTGGTTGATGGCCAGGTCCTGCAGTGCCTGGCGGATCGTGGGATCAGCCTCGGCGGCCAGCAATTCCGGCAGCTTCGCTGGCAGGAGCGTTGGGAAATTGTCGGGCAGGCTGGCGGAGCAGGCGTAGCTGAGCTTGTGGCCGGCGGTCAGCTGGTGAACCTGGCCGACGTAGAAGGGCTGCCAGTGCTCCGGGAACTCGCCGCATAGATAATCGAAATTTGCGTTCTGGTTGATTCTCTGGAGCTGGACAGCAAGCTGGGGCATAGCCTGCCTTAACGGCGAGGCGTTCTCCAGCAGCCTGGCCAGGCTTGCACCAGCTTTCTCCAGAGCCAGTGGCAGATTGGCGGCACCCAGCCGCTGCCGTTCGAGATCGGCCAGGGCCTTGAAAGCGCTGCGACCCAGCCAGCCTGGGTAGGTGTTGTAAGAGCAGTAGAAGGCACCACCGGGCCGCAGCAGCCTGCCTACCAGCTGCAGCATGGCCGTGCGCACCTCAGCTCCGACCCAGCTGAGAATGCCGTGGGCTACTGCGTAGTGGAAGCCCAGGCCGGCATCAAAGGGCATCTGGGCGTCAGCCGCCGCCAACTCGAGGAAATCAGCCTCGTGGAAGCTCACGTTGCTCACCCCCAGCTCACTCGCCAGCCACTGGCTGTGGGCGATGTGGCTGGGGTGGAAGTCGATGCCGACGAAGGTTGCCTCCGGATAGGCGGCAGCAAGAAGGCAGAGGTTCAGCCCCATGCCACTGCCCAGCTCGAGGTAATGGAACGGACTTCCCTCGCCACCGCTGCGGGGTGGGCGATGGCGCTGACTCAGCAAGGCGAAGTCGAGCCAGTTCGGGGCTAGCTCAACGAAGCTGTAGCAGCCATAGGTGAGCCCTGTGTAGTAACCGCCGCCCCAGCTAGTGGAGGCTTGAAGCAGATCTCCGGCTGGGGGTGGTGAGATTCTGGCCTGAGTACGGTTAGGAAGTGTAGTAGTGGGAAGTGGCGAGGGGCTGCCTGAACCTGCGGTCACTTTGTAAGCTTCGATATTGAGACTGATGGGCCGACCTGCAAAGATCAGTGTGCTGCAGTCCGCAAAGAGTCCAAATTCGCTCACTCGCTTGATGTTTGCAAATCCTGCATCCGAAAGGAAGGAGGCGAGGAACTCCTCATTCAGTCCAACGAAATGGAAATCAAACTCGTCTAGCTGCCCCCCGAACATCATGCGCATGACAGCAAAACGATCTTCGGGGCGCAATTCAGTTCTTTGTGAATACAACTGACAAAGAGTGTCCAGGTCTGGAACGCTAACCATCAGTCGGCCTTCTGGTTTTAACACTCGATACCACTCCCTTAGCGCAGCGGGCAACGCGGATTGGTAGCCAAGATGCTCCAGAACATGAGAAGCATAGATCTCGTCAAATATGTTGCCCTCGAACCTAGAAAGGTCTTCCGCTTGGCCGATGTGATCAACCCACGCTTCGGGTATCGCATTCAAAATTTCCCAGCCTTCACAAGCAGTAGTACCACCAATATGCAGCCGGCGAGTCATGGTCTTTGAGGTGCAAGGCTCGATAGCCTTCACGCTAAGTGCTCTTATGTTCATTGGCAACCAAAGAGGAGATACGTTGCTCGGGAAACGGTTGTAGTTCCATCTGGCTGGAAGATCAAGCGCCAACAGGCCATCGCTACACCTTCTCCGGCACCCGTCGCATCACAGCAGGGCAACCTCAATACAAGCTTCAGTGGCACCTTCCATGCCTTCAACTTTGAGAAGTGCGCCAGGCGCTACATCGGGGGATTTTGCTTCCGCTTCAACCTGCGCTTCTAGCAGTCGTCGATGACCTAACTGATCGTCAGTGCGGTCTGCTACAGCTTGCCTTTAACCGAGCGCGATCTCAGAACCGAGGACGCAAATGTGTAATCAAGCTTAGGCTTGGCAAAAGAATTACCCACACGAATGCTGGTCACGTACACAGACCTAATTCGCGAAGAGCCCTTGTGACTCTACTCATTACGCCTTTCCAATCACCAGCATCTGTTTGACGAAAGATACGCATTGAAGGATACCAAAAAGTACTTTCTTTCTCAAGTCCCCATCGCCAGTCAGGCACTTTGGGTAATAACAGCCAGGTCGGGTGACCCATCGCTCCTGCCAGATGGGCTATGCACGTGTCCGAAGTAATCACAAGATCACAGTTGGCGATGATTGCGGCTACGTCCAGGAAGTCCCAATACGAGTCCACTACCTGCTGGCAATGAACAAAACGATCCCGGAAAGAGCAGCTTTCCAGCTGCTCGCTACCATATCCCTTTTGGAGCGAAAGAAGGGATCCCTGCAGCCCTCTCGCAATAGGCGACATCAGCTCCAGAGAAAACGACCGGCCAATCATCCCGTTTTTTTCGGCCTCTGGATTACCTTGCCAATTGATTGCCACCACTGGGCTCCTCTCTGGTTCCAAGAGAGATTTCCACTGGTGAACAAGTGATGGAGGACTCTGGAGATATGGGTTGACAACTATTGGGTTGTTTGGCGTGACATTGAGAATGCCAGGAAGTGAGAATAAGGGAAGCCAATACCCGCCGCTAAATCGAGCAAGGTCTTCTGCTGTAATTAGATCCGCTTCAACGCCGGAACAGCTGATCAATGCGTGCAGGCACTGCTGGGCGGCAAGGGTGATTGGATGGCCACGCTGCCTAAGCGTGTTCACATAACGAACCATATGAATCGTGTCACCCAGTCCCTGTTCGCAGACTAGAAGCACTGGATCAGATGAGTTCAAATCCTCTCCTGACCAGCGCCTGCAGGAAGGCGTGGCATGAGGCATGCCGGTAGCATTGGGACTTCGCTGTAAGCGCCACTCGTACTCTTGCCATCCTTGCAGGTAGTCCCCCTGCAATAACATCAACAGGGCGTGATTAAGATGGGCATCAGCAAAATCAGGCTTCAGCCCAATCGCCTGGCTGTACGCTGAGCGGGCGCCTTCCATATTGCCAAGCTCCATGAGAGAATTTCCGAGATTAAGATGGGCATCGGCAAAATTAGACTTTAGCCCAATCGCCTGCCTGTACGCTGAGCGGGCGCCTTCCATATCGCCTAGCTGCTTGAGAGAATTTCCTAGATTATTATATGCGTCAGGATATTCCGGCTTAAGATCAATGGCCTTTAAGTAAGACTCTACTGCTCCAGTGTGATTACCAGTGCGGCCAAGAAGAAAGCCCATATTGTGATGAGCTTCGGCAGAGTTTTCGTCAAGTTCTAATGCATGCCTGATTTTGTTGATTGCCGCCTTGTACTCACCTCTGGCCTCCATTGCATTGGCAATGAGAAGATGCGCTTGGGGAGATGCTGGTTTTAACTGGACAGCCCGGGCAAGCAAAGCCAGAGATTCATCATGCGCATTTCTCATCTGGCAAAGCCCAGCCAGGTTTGCAAATACTTTTTCGTTTTCGACGCCAACTTCAATGAGAAAGCGGTATATCCCTTCTGCCTGCTCTAAGTCCCCCTCGCGAATCAGATTCATAGCCTGCTCGAGCCAGCCATGAAGATTCTCGTCGTCCTTGTTCGATGGCAGCGGCAATGCGTCTTCGTGCATATTATTAGGAGCCTCATCAGATGTGCCTGAATAGCTTTTGCGAGCATTCTCCTCAATCATCTGTAAATGCAGTTGGTTGCGTTGAGGTGGGTGCCTGTTATTGGACAGATGCCACTCCTGGCATCGTTAACCCCGAAGGCAAGCAACAGGGGTCGGGCTCAGCGTAGACCTCGTTTGGAGTTTTGCCTCCCTGGGAGCGGTGTCGACTACGTAGGCGGGCGCGTCAATTACGTAGGCGGGTGGGAGACCCCAACCCCCTGCCATGGCAGGGGGTTGGGCCGCGCTGGTGTTGGCGGGTGGTTGGCGGGTAAGTGACGCCCGGTCAGGGCGCCAAACGCCGTGCCCGCTTGCGGCGGTAGCTCTCGCCATTGATCTGGATGATCGTGCTGTGGTCCACCAGCCGGTCCACTGCCGCCACCGTCATGGCGCTGGTGGAGAACACGTTCTCCCACTCGCTGAACGGCTGGTTGCTGGTCACCAGCAGGGAGCGGCCCACCCATTCCCCCGCAAGGTCTTTGGGCAACAGACCCTCAGCACCGGCTACGCCGGTGCTGAACCCAGGGATTTACACTACTTGGCGGGACACCCCCCATAAAAATCCGCCCCTCCAGAAAGCCCCATAATTTCCCCGCGAAACTGATTCGTCTCCTCGTCGTAGTCAATTTTGGCGTGGTATCCATCCACAGTCATGAGATTCATGGTGTGACTCCGTGTTCTTCAAACCATTTGCGGATCGGAAGCAACAGCACCCTTGTCTGTATCGGGCGATGGATGGGGCCTGTGGAAGACCCTGACTTCAGCAAACAGAACGACCGCGACTCGGCTGCCCGCCCTCTCGCTGACATCCCCACCAAGCTCCTGAAACAGGGCCTCGATGAACCTCCACGGCAGGCTGGGCTGACGCTTACGGGACGGGGGAATACGGATAATGTTTAAATGAGGAGCGCACTGCCGGCCAGAGTCCCCTCGAGCGAAGGAATAGGCCTCACGGAAACGTCGGCGGCCCAGCCGCTCGTTGCGAAACGAGATCCATTCGCTAACTTCTTATGCCATCCTTCCATCTTGACACTTACCTCTCTATTAGCGGATGCCAGCAAGTATCAATTATCTCCGAGAGGCCGTCGCAGTTAATGCTTACACTCTTATGGAAGCAAAACATATTAAGAGAACAGATGTCGCCAAATATATTCTCCTTGTCTCCCGCATAGTTGCTCGGATTGTACATTTTCGGTGCATGCCAGTATAGGCTGTATTCCATAGATTTTATCAACTCTATTAGCGCCCGCGATCTCTCTGGTCGGTCGTTCTCAACGTAAAGAAAAGGCTTGTGTCGTGAGATCACATTCTTTGCGCCTGACAACACTTTGAATTCCATGCCTTCTGCATCTACTTTGATTAGATCTATCCGAGGAGCGTCTTCTAGTTCTTCGTCTAAAACAACAATGCTTACCGGCCTTCCAGATGTAAACTCATCAATAGATATGCCGCCAAAGTTTGCTTTTTGCGAGTAATCAATATCTGGAATAACGATGAAGCTCTTTTCATCTGATACAGCCTGCTCAAAGCAGTACACGTTTGAGCAAGAATTAATGCTCATATTTGCGCATAGATTTTGGAAGATTATGCGTTGGGGCTCGTAAGCAAATACTCTGCCCGACATTCCCACTTGCTTTGACAGCCCAAGAGTGTGAGAGCCAATGTTTGCGCCTACCTCGACTATGTAGCTTCCTGTAGTGACAAGTTGCCGAAATAGCTCCATTTCTCCATAAGAGAACTCTCCGTATTTCTGGATAGATGCCCCTATATATTGATCGTTAATATTATACACCATCCAGCCATCGCGCATTCGCACTAAACGGTTGTAGCCATCAGTTTCGAGCAGATTTTCAAGCATTTTTATAATGTCGCCTTTTGCAGCATAACGCTGCCCCTGAATGGCAAGCAAGAACATAGGGGTGGCGTAGCAGTGAGCTGGTGTTGGCCTGTCTACTCGAGGGGCTTGGTATCCGTTCCTCTACACCGAGAAACTTCTCTGGAGTGCTACCTGGGCAAGTGAAGGGGGGCGTCCCGCCAAGTGGTGTAAATCCCTGGGCTCAGCACCGGCTACGCCGGTGCTGAGGGTCTGTTGCCCAAAGACCCTGCGGGCGAATGGGTGGGCCGGTCTGTGACTCTGGTCGGAGCACTACCACCTTCCTGAGACCAGACCATGCCCATCTCTAATTCTGCCGCCACCTAAGCGCTCTGCCGCAAAAGCACTGGCCGCACTCCCAAGGGCTGATCGCCTGCGGGTGGTTGCGGCGATCGACCTGCTATGCGACACCCCCGCCGCCGGCTCTGCACTCAAGGGTGAATTCGAAGGATTGCGGCGTTTGCGTGTAGGCCACTACCGCGTGGTCTACGAATGGCAGCGCAGCGAGCTGTTGATTCTTGTGGTGCGCATCGGCCATCGCCGCGAGGTCTATCGCTGATAACCCTCCCCAGCGAGCCAACGAGGCCTGCATTCTCCGGATTCCTGGCCCCAGCGCTCAATCCGCGAAACCACGGAAGCCTTCCCGCTGGTACGGGCGTACCAGCGCCTGATTCGGGGCCATTCGGGCCCATTCAGGGTCGCTACCGTAACATAATCCATCGCAAGCCTCGCCGAGCCATCCGACCCCATCCCGCGGCCGTAGCTGTTCGACCGCCAGGGGTGGTCAACACTTCTGGCTGGCGCCCTGAGCATCCCGGCCCATGACAAGGTCGGAGTGGGTCTCCACCTTGCCGCCCTGGCGGCGCTTGCTGGCGACGTTCAACTGGCGACCCGTTTACGACATCGAACAGCGAACGAAGCAGCACGAGCTGAGAGAGCTCGAAAGCGAGAAGCGCTTGAATCGGCTGAAGATCGAAACCGAGCTGATCAGGAACGAAACCGAGCTGCTGCGGCTCGAAAACAAGCGACTCGCCGCGCTCGAATCGAGGCTCGATGCCTTGTTGCGCAATGTCGATTCCTCCTCGCAGACACCGCCCGCAACCGGCTCCAGCTGAGTGAAGCCCTCGCACTGTTG